>Ga0134125_10005662_pt1 | contig 14166 bp, 15 predicted proteins | sample KB31751_FD_96464 | JGI IMG/M metagenome (GOLD analysis project Ga0134125, IMG submission 96464) | Terrestrial soil microbial communities with excess Nitrogen fertilizer from Kellogg Biological Station, Michigan, USA - KB3-175-1 | ecosystem: Environmental > Terrestrial > Soil > Unclassified ... | reverse complement strand
TGTCCGGATCTTGCATGCGCAGGCGTACTTCTGGCAGGCATCTTCGATCACCAGCATCTGCGCCGGAATATATTCGTAGCCTTCGCTGTCTTCTTCGCCGACATGACGCAAAGTCTGCTGACAATCGGAGCAGTGCTTTTCGGCATCCGTCAGATCGTGAACGACGCGCTCGCGCTTGAGGTGCCGTGGCAGTGCTTGCCGTCCGCGCGGCTTCTTCTCGCCGCTCGTACTTCCAGCCGGCGGATCGGGATCTCTATCGTCGCCCTTGCTTTCTTGTTTTGCCGCCGTTGCGGTAGCAACGCCGAGTTCCCGCGCAAATAGCGCCAACTGATCGGAGCTAATCTGCTCGCTGCGGGTGCCGCTCTTGGCCGCCAATAACTGGCGTAACAGACGTTGCGTTTTATCCAGTTGTGTCGTGACATCCACCAGCATCTGCTGCAAGATCTCCGGATCTTTCGGCAGGCTCTTGGGATCGATCGGCACTACGTTGATTGTAAGTGCAATCGTGATCCTTTTAAAGCGGTGCCATTACGAATTAGAAATATTTTTATGCGGCGTTCACCGCTTGCGTTCATACCGCTTGCGCCGCTTCGCCTGGCCCAGATCGATGCCGCTCAATAACGCGCTCAACTCCTGCGCCGTAATCTCAGTGCGGCGCTCCTCGCCCTCGCCGAACGGCATCGCATACGTACCCTCCTCCAACCGCTTTGCCCAAATCGCGAATCCATCGCGATCCCAATAAAAAAGTTTTACGCGATCTCTTCTACGATTGGAAAACACGAACAAATGCCCGGCTAATGCATCCAACTCCATTACGCTGGTCACCATCCCGTGCAAACCGTCGAAGCTCCGCCGCATATCGCAAGGTACCGTGCATAGGTACACGCGCACGCTTGCGGGAAGGCCGATCACCGCGCGGCCCGCAAAGCCTCGAACACCACGCGCAAGCTCTGCACATCCGCCGGGATGTGCAGCACTTCGCCACTGCTCAACGTGAGCTCAAACTGTGCAGCAGGTGCTGCCGGTTTCGTCTCCACCAATGCGAACGCCATTGGCTTCTCCTCGCGCAAATGGTGACGCCACCAATAAAACGAGTGTTCCCTCAAGTTCCGTTGCCGGCAAAAATCGCGAATCGGTTTCCCGCTTGCTTCCTGTTCGGCAATTACAAATCGCCAATATTCTTGCCGCTCCCTCTGCTTCTTCTTCATGCCCCCACTATCGCCTCACCACAAACATCCGCGCTAGTGGTGTTCATGTGATGAATACAGCGATGCACAGATCGTAGGTGCTTTGCGTCACGCTGAAGAACTACGCCATAAAACTGAAAGATGCCGCCAGCACTACCTCATCATCCCCTCCACCAGCCCAGCGACCGTATGTTCTTCCGGCTGCACACTCACCTTCAAACCGTGAGCTTCGACCGAAGCCGACGTAATCGGTCCGATGGATGCGATCTTCACACCCGCAAGGTCGCTTGCGCCTACAAGTGCGACGAGGTTGTCCACGGCAGAAGAACTCGTGAACACCACCCAATCGGGTTTGGGCGAAGTCTCGAAAACCTGTTCCGCCTGCCCTCGCGCTTCTTCTGGCATTACGTTGCGATAGGCTTCCACCACATCGACGATTGCGCCTTTATTCGCCAACTCTCGCGCTAGCACATCACGAGTCACTGCCGCAGACGGAATCAGAACGTGCTCATCGCGCAGGGACCCTTCCGGAATCGCCGCCGCTAATTCCTCCGCGACGAATTTAGGCGGCACAACATCCACGCGCCAACCCAGTTTTTCGACAGCCTGCCGGGTTGCGCTGCCTACAACCGCAATACGCCCGCGCGGAGGCTTAGCTCCGGTTCCCAGCTCGTTTGCTACCGCGATGACGGCATTCACGCTGCTGAAGATAATCCAGCCATAGTGGTTCAGCCCTCGTACGGCCTCTTTGAGCGGGCGAGGATCCGCGGGCGGGGCAATCCCAATTACCGGGAGGAGAATCACTTCCGCTCCCAGCGCGCGAAGCGGCCGCGCGAGTTCCTCGGCCTGATGCGCGGCGCGCGTCACCACAACGCGCTGGCCGGCGAGGGAACTCATGGTTCTACCGCTGAGGGCAGAGCAGCTAAAAGGGCATCGGCTCCGCGCGCCCGCAGAGATAACGCAAGCTCCTGGCCAAGTTGCGCGGGCGAACCAGCCTGCCCAGTCATGCGATCCCGCACAATGGCCTTTCCATCGGGCGAAGCTACAATCGCAACCGCATCCAAGTTGCCGCCCGCAACTTGAGCAAAGGCTCCAATCGGCAACTGGCATCCGCCGCCGAGCGCGGCCAGCACCGCGCGCTCGCAGTTCACCGCTGTTTCGGATTCCCGGTGGTTCAGCGCCGAGCAGATTTCGCGCGCTTCCCCGGTTTCCAGTGTTTCGATTGCCAGTGCTCCCTGCCCCGGCGCGCAACAGATTTGATCGGCCGACAGATCTTCGGCGATTTCGTCCGCCAATCCCAAGCGCCGAAGCCCGGCCGATGCCAGGAGAATCGCATCGTAATCACCGTTCCGCAGCTTGCGCAGCCGGGTATCTACATTGCCCCGAATCGGCAGAATGCGCACGTCGTTACGAAGATGCAACAATTGCGCGCTGCGCCGTAAAGAGCTTGTGCCGACTCTCGCATGTTGCGGCAGCGATTCGAGCGTATAGCCAACAAGCGCATCGCGCGGATCTTCCCGCTCCGGGATGGCGGCAATCGCGAGCCCCGGCGGCAATTCCGTCGGCAAATCTTTCAAGCTGTGTACAGCCAGGTCAATCGCGCCGGCAAGCAATGCCTCTTCGATTTCCTTCGTGAACAGGCCCTTGCCGGCATCCGCGGCAACGGAAGCCGTCTGCAAATGATCGCCGGTTGTCTTGATGATTTCGATGCGTGTCTCGACGCCAAGATCCCGCAAGCGGGCGGCGATATAGTTCGCCTGCCATAGCGCCAGGGCCGAGCCTCGCGAGCCGATGACCAGCATCCTACTTGTCACTTTCGCGATCTCCCAACCGGAACATCCGGCGCACGAAACTAATCACTTCGCTCGCTTCCTCCCCCGGATGGCCGGAAATCTCGCGGCGCAATTCGGAAATTGGACCATGCGCAATCTTGTTAATGATGCTCCGTGTCATGGCTTCAACCGCATCCTGCTGCGCGCTCGTCAGTTCCCCCAGCCGGTTGCGGTAGCGGTCAAAGGCTTCGCGCCGTATCCCCTCAAGCTGCTCCTGCAGGCTGACGATGGTGGGCGCAATATCACGCGAGCGCAGGCGAGCAAGCAGCCGCTCCACCTCCTGCGATACGATTTTTTCCGCCTGACCGGCAACTTCCTGGCGGCCTTTCAAGTTCCGGTCGACGATGCGCTGCAAATCGTCAATGTCGTAAAGAAAGGCGTGCTCCAGATCGTTGACGCCCGGCTCAATGTTTCGTGGAACGGCGATATCGATGAAAAACATCGGCTGGTTTCGCCGCGCGTCAATGGCGCTTCGTACAGCCCCTCGCGTCAGCACGTAATGCGGAGCACCGGAGGACGTAATCACAATATCCACTTCCGGCAAGTGCTGAAAGATGGATGTGTAGGGGACGACGATACCGTCAAACAATTGGGCCAGCTCGTCGGCCCGGGTTTGGGTGCGGTTCGCGATCAGAATATCGCGCGCGCCCGCTCCCTGCAAATGCCGGGCGGCCGCCTCCGACATCTTGCCGGCGCCGATAATCATCACGCGACGCCGCTGCAGCGAGCCGAAGATTTCGCGCGCCAGTTCGACAGCGGCATAGCCGACAGAAACGGCGCTTTGCCCGATCTCTGTTTCCGTGCGAACTCTTTTGGCAACACTGAAGGCCCGTGTCAGCACTGTTTCGAGATAGCTGCCGACAGTACCGGCTTCTTTTGCTTGCGTATAGGCTTGCTTTAACTGGCCAAGAATCTGCGGTTCGCCCACCACCATCGAATCGAGGCTCGAAGCAACACGGAACAGGTGGCTAATTGCCTGGGCATCTTCGAAGACATACAGATGCGGCTGAATTGCCTCCGCCGTCATCTGATGAGTAGAGGAAAGGAAGCTGCAGAGAACAGGCTTTACATCGGCGCCGTCTTCGAGGGTTGCAGTAATTTCTACCCGATTGCAGGTAGATAGGATCATCCCTTCACGGAGACCGGGCTGCTCCTGCAAAGTGTGCAGTGCCTGGGGAAGTTCGTCCAATCGGAAAGCCACACGTTCCCGCATCTCTACGGGCGCGGTACGGTGGTTGATTCCGGCCAAGGCTAGTTTCATTGAACCAGCACGCTCCTTAGACCGAAATGAATGCCCCAGGTAGCGATCGCGCAGCCCAGTACGCCAACAGCGAGCCAAGCAAGGCGGCGGCCGCGCCAACCCGCGGATGTACGCAAAAAAATCAGCGCCAGATAACAAGCCCAGGTAAACAGGAAGAAGTCGATTTTCGGATCGAGGATCCATTTCGCGCCGCGATCGACGAATACCCAGACGACGCCGACTACAGTGCCAATCGTAATGAACACAAAACCGAAATTGAGCGCAACAGTGATGAGCCGGTCGAGCGTTGCCAGTGGCGGCAGCTTACTTCCTACGGGCGCTATTTCCTTGCGCTTCAATTGGCGCTCCTGCACCAGGTACACGACAGCGCCGACGGAAGCGAGTACGAGCGCGGCGTAGCCGATCAAAACGGTCGTAACGTGCAGTACCAGCCAGGCGTTGCGGATCTGCGGATTCATCCACGGCGCCACCGGAAACTCCGTCGCGCCGATCAACGTCATGAAAAATACGAGAGGAAAAATGCAAACCGCGAAAACGGAGACGCGGTAGTAGCTATACGCAACCAGGAACAACACCGCAATCAGGAACGCGCAGAAAGATGTAGTCTCGTAGAAGTTGCTGAGGGGGAAATGGCCGAGTTCCGCCCGCAATTCCACGATAGAAACCAAGTGGAGAATCGCGCCTGCGCCGAACGCAAGCAAGGCCGGCGGGAATAGCCGGGATCCCTTCCGGAAGATCGCCAGCAATGCATAGATGAGGCCACACGAATAAAGGGCCGCAGCGGCGCGCAGCCAGAAAACACTCATGATTCGGTCGGGGGAAGCCCTGCTTTTAGTATAGAAGCCGTGCTTATACCAAAATGAGAACCGAGAAAGCTCCTAGGATTTGGCTGAATAAATTCACCTGAGAGTGAGATTGGTAGCGATCGGCAACCACACATAGAGAAAGGATTTCATATGGCGCAGTTCCTTACAGGCAAGAAAGCCGCCGTCACCGGAGGAACAAAGGGCATCGGGCTGGAAGTAGCACGCGCGCTGCTAATACATGGAGCGGATGTGACAATCTGCGGCCGGAATCCGGAACCATTGCAGACGGCCGCTGAAGCTCTTCAAAAGGCCTACCCTGACCGTAAAGTCTTCGCCCATCCCGCCGATGTAAGTAATAGCGCGGCGGTTAGAGAGTGGTTCGAGTATATCGACCGGGCGATGGAGGGGCTGGACATTCTTGTGAACAATGCCGGCAGTGGCGTATTCCGTTCCGCATCGGAACTGACCGTTGAAGAATGGGACCGCACGATCGGCACGAACTTGTCGGGCGCGTTTTACTGCAGCCGGGAAGCGCTTCATCGCTTTAGCAAAGCGAAGGGCGGCTGGATTATCAACATCAGCAGCCTGGCCGGGCGCAATCCATTCGCTGGTGGATCCGCGTACAACGCATCGAAGTTCGGACTGAATGGAATGAGCGAAGCGATCATGCTCGATCACCGGCAGCAGAACGTAAAAGTGAGCTACATCATGCCGGGTAGCGTGGACACCGCATTCGGTGGACATTCTTCGGCAGCCGACTGGAAGATTGCGCCGGAAGACATTGCGGAAATCGCAATCGATATTTTACGTAAACCCGGGCGAACGTTAATCAGCAGGGTAGAAGTTAGACCCGCCAAGCCGCCACAGAAGTAGTCAGAAAAAACAGAAGAGCTGAGATTCATTCATGAAGCGGGGCGCGTTAACGATGAGGCAACTAAGGAAGGAGCCGGTGTTGAATATGGCAACCGGCTTGCTTCAGAAACAGGTAGCAGGTGGCAGAAAGGGGGAGACGACGATGAGCCGACTCCATCAACCGCTTGATCCGACAAAGACGGGACGAGAAGCAGAATCTTTGGACCGGACGCTCCGCAGGATGGTCGTGGGGCAGGATGAAGCGGTAGACCAGATAGTAAATATGTATCAGATGTACCTGACCGGGATGACCGCGCCAGGACGTCCGATCGCCAATTTCTTGTTCCTCGGGCCTACGGGTTCCGGTAAAACGCGGACCGTGGAGGCTCTCGCGGAAGCACTGGTGCATAACCCGCGCGCAGTGATCAAAATCGACTGTGCGGAATTCCAGCACAGCCATGAGATTGCGAAGCTCATCGGCTCGCCTCCGGGATACCTGGGGCACCGCGAAACTCATCCTTTGTTGAGCCAGGAGGTATTAAACCAATATCACACCGACACAATCAAGGTGAGCTTTGTTCTCTTCGACGAGATCGAAAAGGCGAGCGATGCTTTGTGGAATCTCCTTCTGGGAATTCTCGACAAAGCCGTGCTCACGCTGGGTGACAATCGCAAAGTCGATTTCTCGCATTGCATGATCTTCATGACCAGCAACCTGGGCGCGAATGAGATGGCGGCGCTCACCACGCCGAAGCTTGGTTTCCAGCGGCTGCAGAATCTCGGTGCCGATAAAGTGGCGCAGCCCGATGCCAAGCTGAACGAAAAGCTGTCCAAAACCGGAGTGGAAGCGGCTCGCCGCAAGTTCACGCCCGAGTTTATGAACCGCATCGACAAGGTGGTGGTGTTCAAACCGCTCGGCAAAACGGAGTTGCGCCGCGTATTAGAAATCGAATTGGGCCAGGTGCAACAGCGCGTGCTCCATTCCGCCGCTGACAAATCGTTTGTCTTCACCGTCACCGCTGGAGGTAAGGACTTCTTATTAAATGAAGGAACCGACCTGAAATACGGTGCCCGGCATCTGAAACGCGCCATCGAACGCCTGCTTGTCCAGCCGCTGTCGAATTTGATCGCGACAGATCAGGTCCTTTCGGGCGACTGGATCCAGATCGACTATGATGCGTCGAATCAGTGCTTGAAGTTCACCAAGGAAGCGGAAGGCCTCGAAGTGGCCGCCATGGCGAACATGCTCGAAAGCACCACGGAATTGCCGCCGGCGGCAGCCGCGGCGGTTGCTCCTCCAGAGCAGCACAAAACACAACTGGCAAAATCGTCCAAGAAGTAGAAACTCGTCCCATCCCCACCTGCTTTAAAACGGGTATCGCATCTCGCGATACCCGTTTTTTTCACTAGTCGCACATCAGCAAGGACCTGCGTCCAGTGGATTGAGGGCTTCCATTAACGGAACTTCACACATACGCGAGGAACTGCCATGATTTCTATTTTTCGATCGTTTGGGTGCGCACTGCTATCGTTCGCGGTTTTTGGCGCAACGCCGCTAGTTGCGCAGGATTTCCACCACTTCACGTTCAATGTTGGCGGCGGGTTCACGGGAATCACAGGCTCGGAAGCGGGCAAATTAGACCACGGCGGCAATTTTCAAGTTGGAGCCGGGTATAACATTAATCCGCATTTCGGCTTCGTCGGCAACTTCATGTTCAACCAGCTTGGCATCACGGGCCAGCAATTAGATGCGCTGCAACAGCCGGATGGTAATGCCCGTGTATATTCGTTCACTGTCGATCCCACGTTCCGGTTTCCGCTATTTGGAAGTGTGCAAGGATACGCCCTTTTCGGCGGTGGCTGGATGCGGCGAACGGTGCAGTTCACCAAGCCGACGCTTGCCCAGATAACTATTTTCGATCCGTGGTGGGGCTACTATGGCCCGGCGCTGATTCCAGTGAACCAGATTCTTGGATCGGTTTCGAGTAATGCGGGTGTGGTCGAGTTTGGAGCCGGAATGAATATCCCGCTCCCACGTATGAGCGCAAAGCTCTTCATCGAAGGCCGCTACATGCACGGTTACACCGAGAACTCGCCGACGACGATTGTTCCGTTGACGGTCGGACTCCGGTGGTAGCACGACAGACGCGGCCTATCAGGGAACCACTTTTCCGTTGAGCTCGCGCTGTGCGCGATGCTGTCCATCCTGGATCAAATGAATTGGCTGCGGCGATTCATCGCAGGATGGGATGACGGAACCGCGATAAAACGCAAGCCCGTATTGCCAGGAGCGGTGCAAACCGGCATCGCAGACCTCGTTCGATTGTGCTGCGATTTCGCGCCAGAATCCTCGCGGTGAAGCTTGCTGATCGAGCACCGGGAAAATAGAGGACTTCACTTCGATCACGGCCACGGTCATGGATAGGAACAGCAGGCTGGCCGCAACGAATTTTCTCGCATAGGCTGCGACTACCAGCGGCGTTGCAAAAAGAACGATCATCCCAACTGTAATTGGAAGAACCTGCAGGAATAGAGCGCCGAACGAGGTCAACCGCGAGGTGAGAAGATAGGGGACCATCCGACCTAAGAAAGGCGTGATTGCGACCAGTGCGGCGCAAGCAACTAACCAGCCTCGTTTTGAGTAGGTATGCCGTTTCGCCGCGGCAACTCCCACCAGAGCAAGAAGCGCCGGCAGCAGAGGCAGCACATAACCAGGAAGCTTATTAATGGACGCGCTGAAAAAAATGAACCCGAATAGAAACACCGTCGCCAAACATTGCAGGCGCCGGTCGCCTTTCCAGTCTCCGGGGCGGAGCGTTGCGAGCAACGGGGTCCACGGGAAGAGCACACCCAGCAAAACCGGCACGTAAAAATAGAACGGCTTTACGTGTTGCAATGCGCTCGAATACATGCGCGAGAACTGCTGCTGCCAGAAAAACACGTTCAGAAATGCGGAGCCGTTCGCGTGAATTACAAGGAAATACCAGGGCCCGGCGACGATGATCAGCGCGAGCAGCGCGATCCACCAGCGCCGCCAGCGTTCTTTCAAAAACCAAAGCAACGGCGCGGAAAGCACGAGCGGCACAAGACCTTTTGCGAGTGCCGCCAAACCGATTGCCGCGCCCAAGCCGATCCAATGCACTGGCCGGTCCCCGCCGCGCACAATGCGCATGGTGATTGCGACTCCGAGTGAGAAAAACGCCGCCATGGGCACGTCGGTCAGGCATAACCCGCTGTAGACGAACCATCCGGCGCAGGTAGCCAGCGTTCCCGTTGCAACGGTCGCCGCCTGAAACCCGAATTCGCGCTTCAGCAGCAGGAACCAAACGGCCAGGAACGCGAGGCTAAGGATCGCTACGGGCACACGGCCGGCGGTATCGGAACTTAGTCCGGCATCGAACCCGATCGCGGTCATCCAATAGAGCAGTGCGGGTTTTTCAAACCACGGCGTTCCCCAAAGCCTCGGCGTAACCCAGTCACCCGAATGCGCCATCGCCTGCCCGATGGCAGCGTATCGGGGTTCATCCGGCTCGAGAACACCGACGCCGTTCAGGTTGTAGAGATATTGAAAAATCAGCGCGAAGCTGCACAATGCGAACAGGAGAAGGCGCTGGCGGGGAGTCAACCCTCAGTATAATGAGCACCATGCAAACGGCCGTCAGGCGCTTTGTCTCGCGCAGCGTTTTCGTCGTGGCCGCTTGCGTGTCGATAACGAGCATGGCGCGACCGGCCTTAGCCGATGTGCGGGCGTGTAATTGCGACACCGGCAACATCGCGGAGATGGAGAAGCACCGCGAGTGTAGCTTGTGTGTGGTTGCCGCGAAACAGCCGCCGTATGTTGAAGTGTTCTTTCTAAAAGATGCGAACCCAACTAAGCCAAATCGACTTTTAGCGTTGCCGCGGGTGCACACGCCCGGATCGCATCCGCTCTCCTCGCTGTCGCCGGAAACTCGGCTCCTGCTTTGGTCTGCGGCCATCACTAAGGCGCGCGAAACATGGGGAGATGCCTGGGCTATCGCCTACAACGGAGAGGAGCGGCGCACGCAGTGCCACGCGCATCTTCACATCGGCAAACTGCTGCCCGATCAGGAAGACAACAATTTCATTGTGGTCGCCGGCCCTGCTGACATCCCCGCGCCTAAGGATGGAACCGGATTATGGGTGCATCCGGTGGGCGATAAGCTGCACGTCCATCTCGGACGCCAAGTGAACGAATCGGTTTTAATGCGATAGGCGGCAACCGCTCAATCTCGTAAACTGAAAAGCAAGCAATGGTATGAAGATATTCCAGAGACTTAAGCTTTACGCGCTTTCCATTCTGTGCGCATCCGTCTGGATGTCTTTGCTCCAAAGCGCTGCCGCGCAGGCGCCCAAAATCGACAAACCCGCGATCTCGAAATATTTGCGGTATGCCGAGGGCTTCAGCCCGCAGGTGAACATGACCGTGGGCGATCCGCAGCCGAGCGTGTTTCCCGGGCTATATGAAATCGAAGTAACACTGAAGGCCGGTCGTAACGAAGTGGTGAAGACCTACTATTTGACATCCGATGGCAAGCGGCTCATCTCCGGCTCAGTCTACGATCTGCATCAATCTCCTTTTGCCGGGAATATTCCTCTATTGAAGGAAGAAGGCGCGCCCGCGTTCGGCCCGGCAAACGCACCGGTCAAGATATTCCTGTTCAGCGATTTCGAATGTCCTTACTGCAAGGAAGAGGCAAAAACGCTGCGTGAGAACGTTGCCAAAGACCATCCGAACGACGTGCGAATCATATATAAAGATTTCCCGCTCGACTCCATTCATCCGTGGGCACGTCCAGCCGCGATCGCCGGGCAGTGTATCGCCGGGCAGAAGCCTGCGGCTTTTTGGAGTTTCCATGATTGGATCTACGAGCATCAGGGCGAAATCAATCCGGGCAATGTGAAGGACAAGATCGGAGAGTTCGCCAAGACACAGAACATTGACACGCAAAAGCTCTCCGCCTGCGAAGCCAATCCTGCTACCGCTGCTCGCGTGGATAAGACCGTTGACGAAGGACGTAAGCTAGGCGTCACGCAAACGCCGACAATGTTTGTGAATGGGCGCAGCGTTCCCGGTGTTCTGAATCCGGGCCAAATGAATCTTTTGATTCAACTCGAATTGGGACGCGCCAAGGAGTCATCCACTGCAACTACGGACAAGTGTTGCGAAGTAAACATCCCGTCATTGGCGCGGAAGTAATCCGCTGCTTATTCTTTTCCCTATCCTCTCCGAAAACGGGCTAAGCAGCACTACCGGTACTGCTACTGAACATAGTTTGAAATCAACGAGAAATAGTGAAGAATAGGGACGTTGAGGCGATAAACGGCTGGCGTCGGATGGGGCGGCAAATCGATTCAAATCGGGGATGGCCGCTCCCGATAAGGTAAATGAACCAGTTGCCACAAGCCTACAGCGGATACTTCATGCCGGAAAATACATCTTTGTCAACGCCAGTTGCTACCTATACTTTGCCACCGCTTATTCTGCATCCTTTTTCCAGTGTGGAAGACAGTTGTGTTCTTGTAGAGAGTTCGCGGGCGAGCCTGGTGCTGCAAGGTTTACTACCCGATGGCGGGCAATCGCAGGAATCGCTCGATCAAAGTCTGCTTCGCGGCAGGCATGCCGAGCTTCGTATGCTCTTCTATGTCGGCAAAGACCTGACACGATGGCTGGAGCAGTGCGCCGAAGTCGCGCAGGCCGATCCGGAATTATCGCAGTTGTCACTCAGCGCGGAAAGCTTTATTCCGCTTCTGGTGGATCAGGTGCCGCCGGCCGTTAAAAAGAAGCTGGAAGCCTGGGGCGTAGTCGATTTCACAGCACTGTTTCGCCGCGCGATCGGCTTGCATATGGTGTTCTCGGAACCCCCGCCCGTGGGCTGCCTAAACACGGAATTCCTGCGCCGTTACCACCGCTTCATGGATCAGTGGTTTGAACTTCGCATGATGCAAAGCCAGGGCCAGCCGTGCGCCGAAGACCGCTTCACGTACGATCTCTACGCATCGGGCGAGTACGCGCAAATGCTTGAGCAGAACTGGAATTGAAGTAGCTTTCAGCCGTCAGCGATCAGCGGGCGACGCAGGCGTCGCCACTTGGACTTGGACATTTAGGGGATGGAGACAACTGCAGAAACGGAGTGGGAGCGTTAGCGACCTAATACGGATTGCGCAGAACGTTGTCCATGGCCCGAGTAGCAGACCATTGCCTCGCCTTGACCATGCAACACATAATCAATCGCGGCCCGTAAACTCACTTCATTCCAGAGATAGCGAGTACTCCCATGCTGGGCCCAATATCGCCGGCGCTGGATCTCCGGTAATTCGTGGCGCAATGCTCGTGTCGCATAGGCCTTGAAATCGGAAAGCATTCTTTCCGGAGCGGTATCACCGACGATGACGGCGTGTACATGGGTTGTCCGAACGTGTATCGCATGAGAAACCCAGTGCGGTGGCCGCACACCGAGCGAATTGCGTCGAGAGTGATCTGCCGGGCGTGCTCCTCTAAGATCCAGGGCGTCTCGTTCAGATGCGCGCGCCACCAAGCCTGTCGCTTAGCGTTAAACGGCAACATCGGACTGCAAGCACGGGAGTGCTGCGCATCGACCCAGCCCTTTTCCGAACCTGGCAAGTGCGCGCCATACGTTGAGAATGTGAGCAGGTAACCCAATGCCGGCACACCAAATCAGTATCCGATCCAGTTCGGGCATCTCAGTATTCCTCATCTAGGTCGCTGACGCTTCCCGCTCCGTTTCAATATGGCTGCGTGTATCGAGTGCTTCTGAGAGTCGAGATATCCAGACTCCAGAGGCCGGGCCTGCCCGGCCATCCGGCGCGTCGTATTCTGAAAGCATGGAACTGCCCCGGTTCGTTCAGGTGGAACAGCGCTTTCCCGACCGCTCCATTGCCGATATTCCCGCTCATATCAAGCAAGAGCTTTCACGCGCCGACTTTGTCACGAAGCTGCGCCCTGGCTCTCGCCTCGCAATAGGCGTGGGTAGCCGCGGCATTTCCAACATCAACGGAATAGTGAAAGCAGTCGTTGAATTTTGGAAAGAGCGCGGCGTTCAGCCGTTCCTGTTCCCGGCCATGGGTAGTCACGGAGCCGCCACCGCCGAGGGGCAAGCCGATGTGCTCGCGCACTACGGCATCCATGAGGCAACGATGGGCGTACCGGTCATCAGTTCACTCGACGTGGTGCCGCTCGGGGAAACGCCGGAAGGCATCGCGACTTTCATGGACAAACAAGCCTATGAAAGTGACGGGGTGTTCCTGATCGGGCGCGTGAAATGGCATACGGACTTTGCGGGCGCCATCGAAAGCGGCCTTTTTAAGATGATGGCCATTGGCCTCGGAAAATTTTCCGGAGCCCAGCGCTATCACACTTATGGCTATAAGCTCGGACTTGAAAAGGTAATTCGCAGCGTCGGAACAAAGGTGTTGGCAAGCGGAAAGGTGATCGGCGGCCTCGCTATTGAAGAAGGCGCGCATCATGAAACCGCGGGCCTGGTTGCCGTGAGCGCGGCGCAAGGAGCCGCGGCCATGCTGAAGCGTGAAGAAGAACTCCTCCGCGAAGTGAAATCGTGGATGGCAAAACTTCCCGCGCCGGAAATTGACGTTTTGATTGTCGACGAAATCGGCAAAAACATCAGTGGCGCCGGCATGGACACGAAGGTCGTCAACCGTTCGGTAAATGGCGAATACAATCCCTGGCCCGACACGCCGAAAATTCATCGCATCTATTTGCGCGCGTTGAGCGGCAACACCTATCACAACGGGGTGGGGCTCGGAATGGGAGATGTTGTCCACGACCGGCTGGTATCCGATATCGATTGGGTCCCCACTCAAATCAATTCGCTTACCGCCTCCACTCCCGCCGCTATCCGCACACCAGTTCATTTCTCATCAGATCTGGAATGCCTATCGAGGATATCTCCCACGGTGGGCAAGAGCGATTTACGAGAGGTTACTTATTGCCGCATCGTCAACACACTCGAGCTGGTGCGCTTATTTGTAAGTGAAAACCTGGCGTCTGCGCTCTACCCGGAAGGGCGTGTCGTCTCCGAGCCGTTCTCTCCTCCGCTGAACGCGAAGGGAGATTTCGCCGATTGGAACGAAGCTGCCGTAGCGGCTGGCGGCAAACCGGTAGAAACCGTTTCTCACGGATGAGCTACAGCGTCCGCGAGTCCTCGGAAGACGGCTTCGCAACTATTGAG
>Ga0134125_10005660_pt1 | contig 14171 bp, 9 predicted proteins | sample KB31751_FD_96464 | JGI IMG/M metagenome (GOLD analysis project Ga0134125, IMG submission 96464) | Terrestrial soil microbial communities with excess Nitrogen fertilizer from Kellogg Biological Station, Michigan, USA - KB3-175-1 | ecosystem: Environmental > Terrestrial > Soil > Unclassified ... | reverse complement strand
GCTCGAATCGGCGGCACGCCTGTTCGTCACATCAATCCCGCGTGGCGGCTTGCACGCGCGCCGGCCAGTCGAGCGAGCCGTCGCCGACCGCCAGGAATTCCGGATTCAGCAGCGATTCCCCACGGTTGTAGCGGAACGGCATACCGGCGAGATCGAGCACCGCACCACCCGCCTCCTCCAGCACGCATTGCGCCGCGGCGGTATCCCACTCGCTGGTGAGTCCCAGCCGCAAATAGACGTCCGCGGCGCCACGTGCGATCAGACAGAACTTCAGCGACGAGCCCATCGGCAACCGTTCGTAATCGCCGCCCACCAGCTGGCTCAACAAGGTATGTTCCGGACCGCCATGCGAGCGGCTGCCTGCAGCGGTGGCCGGTTGCGCCAAGCGGCGGGCGTGAATCGATTGCCACGGTCCATCGACCTTCGGCTGCAACCAGGCTCCCACGCCTCGCGCGGCAACGTAGAGATCACCCGTGACCGGCGCCAGTACCGCACCCAGCACGCTCTGGTGATTGTCGATGAGGGCGATGTTGACGGTGAATTCGCCATTGCGCTTGACGAACTCGCGCGTGCCATCGAGCGGGTCGACCAGCCAGTAACGCGACCATTGCCGGCGCTGTGACCAATCCGCCGCACGGGCTTCTTCGGACACGATGGGGAGTAGCGGATCGAGCTCGGCCAGCGCCGCGGAAATCACCTGTTGGGCGGCCAGATCGGCGGCGGTAAGCGGCGACGCATCGGCCTTGGTCTGCACCGAGAAATCGCCGCTGTAGATCGCCATGATGGCGTCGCCGGCGGCGCGGGCGATGGCGCCGACCTCTTGCGCAAACGAAAGATCGATCATGACCGCTTGAACCGGCCGGCCAGATATTCATGCGCCATGTAGAGCGCGGCGATCGAACGTCCCTCGGTGACATCGTCGCGACCGAGCAGCGTGTGCAATTCGGACATTCTCCAGGGCACCACTTCCGGCGGTTCCGGCTCGTCGCCCAGCAGCCGCTCGGGGTAGAGATCCTGCGCCAGAACCACATGCGCCATGTGCGTCATGTACGAGGGCGACAACGACAGGTTGTGCAGTATTTTCAGTTGCCGCGCACCGTAACCGACCTCTTCCTTCAACTCGCGGTTGGCGCCCTGTTCGGCGGTCTCGTCCTGATCGAGGCGACCTTTCGGCAGACCCAGTTCGTAGCGGCCCACGCCGCCGCCGTATTCGCGGATCAGCAACACGGTGTCGTCATCCAGCATCGGCACGATGATCACCGCACCCAGGCCGCTGCCCTTCAGCCGCTCGTAGGTGCGTCGCACGCCGTTGGAAAACTCCAGATCGACTTGTTCGACCTGCAGGAAGCGGCTGTCGGTGACGTCGCGCGTGGCGTGGATGATCGGCAGTTTCGGCATCCGCCCATTCTAGAAGCCCGCACCGCAGAAATCGAACGCCGCGCGACGTCGGTCGACAGTGCTCAGAGGCGCAACCGCTGCAGCGCCTGCGCGTGGATGGCCGGCGTACCGGCCAGCACGCTGCGCGTATCGAGCGTCAATGGCGCACCGTCGAGTTCGGTGAACACACCGCCAGCCTCACGCACGATCACCGCCAGCGCCGCGATGTCCAGGATGTTCACGTCCGACTCGATCACCAGGTCCAGGCCGCCACGGGCCAGCAGGTGGTAGTGGCAAAAGTCGCCATAGCCGCGGATGCGGTTGCTGTCGCGGATCAACGCGCCCAGTGCATCCCAGCGCGCGTCGGTGGTCAGCGTCTTGACGTTGCCGGTGGACACGGATGCCTGCGCCATCGCCGACGTGCCCGCCACCTGCACCCGCTCACCATCCATCCACGCGCCGCCGCCGGCACTGGCCCACATCACCTCGCCGTAGATCGGCGCGCTGGACACGCCGAGGATCAGCTCGTCGCCTTCAATCAGCGCGATCTGGGTGGAGAAGAACGGCGTGCGCCGCACGAAGCTCTTGGTGCCGTCCAGCGGATCGACCAGCCACATCAGGCCGCCACGTTCGCCGTCCAGACCGTACTCCTCGCCGTAGATCGACGCCTGTGGCAACGCCGCCTGCAGGATCTTGCGGATCGCCTGCTCCGCTTCGCGGTCGGCGATCGTCACGGGAGTGGCGTCATCTTTCAGTTCCACCGCCACGCCCTGTTGCCAGTAGTGGCGAATGACCTCACCGGCGGCGACGGCGGCTTCCCTGGCGGCGGCAAGCGCCTGAGCGAGTGTTGCGGAATCCATGTTGTTTCCTGTCGTGGAAAAATTCGTATCAGATGGCCAAACCACCGCGGCGGTCGACACGCACGGTACCGTCGGCATCGACGGTTCCCCATCGATGCAGCGACTGGCGCAGTGCGGCATCGGGATCGTGCGGCTGCAATGTCGCCTGCAACCGCCAACCGAGCAGATTCCCCTGCATCTGGCCATTACCGCGCAGCGGGCCGTCGCCCTCGTTGTGGAATTGTGCCTTGATCCACCCGTCGCGCGCCTGTGCCTGCACCTGCCAGTCGCCCAACGCCATCTCGCCGTTGGCGCCTCGAAGGGAACCATCGCGCCAATATGCGGTGCCCCGCAAATCCATGGGCCAGCCGCTTTGCAGCAGTGCACGATCGACCGACAAGCGTACCTCACCGCGCGGCTGCCCCATCGCGGCCAGCCAGCTTTGCCACGGTGCGCCCAGCACCACGCGGGCCTGCACGTCTCGCCAATCGTAGGTATCGGCCGAAACCCTGCGCACGCTGCCGCTGAAATCCAGCTGCGGTCCCTCGATGTGGAGTTGCAGTCGTACATCGCCCCACAACGCGCGACGTGAGAGTTGCCACTGCACGCGTCCCAGATCGTGGCCGTTGCGATCCCGCCATTGCCCTGCGTGGCCTTGCCATACCGAACCGCTGACGTGCTGCAATTGCATGCCATGCAGTTGCGGCGCGATCAGCGCCACCGCCCACCGCGCCGGGAAAAACCACAGCAGGACCGCCACGGCCAGCAGCACGACGCCGAAGCCAAGCAGGATTTTCCGCAAATAGGTCAAGGCGCTTCCAGAAGAAAGCCGCAACACTTGAGTGATCACGGCACAGGGTCGATGATAACCGGATGACTCACCCCGCAAGCAGCAACGCCGCGCTGGCCACGCGCGACCTGAAACATGTGTGGCACCCCTGCACCCAGATGCAAGATCACGAAAGCGTACCGATGGTACCGATCGTGCGCGGCGAAGGCGCCTGGTTGATCGACGCGGATGGCCGCCGTTATCTCGATGGCATCAGTTCGTGGTGGACCAATATTTTTGGCCACGCCAATCCCCGCATCGCCGCAGCGCTTGCCGATCAGGCAAGCAGGCTGGAGCACGTCATCTTTGCCGGCTTCACCCACGAACCGGCGATCGAGCTGGCCGAGAAACTGGTCGCGATTACGCCGCCCGGGCTGGACAAGGTGTTCTTCGCAGACAATGGCTCATCGGCGATCGAGGTCGCCCTGAAGATGAGCTTCCACTATTGGCTCAACCAGGGTCATGGCGAGAAAACCCGCTTCATCGCGCTCAGCGGCAGCTACCACGGCGAAACGCTGGGCGCGCTGTCGGTAAGCGATGTGGCGCTGTACCGAAAGACCTATGCGCCGCTGCTGCTGACGCCGTTTCTGACGCCTTCGCCGGATGCCTACGAAGGCGAGCCCGGCGAAAGTCCGCAACAGACGGCCGCCCGCCGATTGAGCGACCTGCGCACGCTGCTGGAAAACCACGCGAATGAAACCTGCGCGGTGATCGTCGAGCCTTTGGTGCAGTGCGCCGGCGGCATGCGCATGTATCACCCCGATTATCTGGTGGGCTTGCGCGCGCTCTGCGATGAGTTTTCCGTGCATTTCATTGCCGACGAAATCGCCGTGGGCTTCGGCCGCACCGGCAGCCTGTTCGCCTGCGAGCAGGCGGGCGTGTCGCCGGATTTCATGTGCCTGTCGAAGGGGCTCACCGCCGGCTTCCTGCCGTTGTCGGTGGCACTCACCACCGACGACATCTACAACGCGTTCTATGCCGAATACAACGCTGGCAAGGCGTTCCTGCATTCGCATAGCTACACCGGCAACCCGCTGGCCTGTCGCGTGGCGCTGGAAACCCTGGCGATCTTCCGCGATGAGCCCGTACTCGATCGCAACCGGGTGCTGGCCACCCACCTGGCGCAACGATTGGCACCGCTGCGAGAGCACCCACACGTGGCCGATGTACGCCAGACGGGCATGATCGCCGCGGTGGAACTGGTGGCCGACAAGGCCACTCGCCGGCCGTTCGACAGCAAGGAGCGGCGCGGAATGCGCGTCTACCTGCATGGTTTGCAGCAGGGCGTGTTGCTGCGCCCGCTGGGTAGCGTGGTGTATTTCATGCCTCCCTACGTCGTGACCAAACAGGAAATCGACCTGCTGGTTGATACCGCGATCGCCGGTATCGAACGTGCCGTGGCAGGCTGACTCTCTCGATCGCGGATCGCTCCCATGCGCACCATTCGTATCCACGTTGATGTACCGCTGATGGCCGGCGCCGAGCTGACCTTGCCGGCGCAAGCCGGTGAACACGTCGCGCGCGTACTGCGTCTGGTTGCCGGCGATCCGTTGACTTTGTTCAACGGCGACGGCAACGACTACCCGTCCACCATCGAGCGCACCGGCAAGCGCTCGGTCGTGGTGCGCGTGGCCGCCGGGCAGCCGGCGGGGACGGAATCACCGCTGCGGCTGACGCTGGCGCAGGCGGTGGCGCGCGGCGAAAAGATGGACCTGATCATGCAGAAGGCCACGGAGTTGGGCGTGGTGCGGATCGTGCCGCTGCTGACGGAGCGTTCGGAAGTAAAGCTCGATGCCGCGCGGGCCGAGAAGCGACTGGCCCATTGGCGTTCGGTGGTTGCCAGCGCCTGTGAGCAGAGCGGGCGGGCGCAGTTGCCGGAGGTCCTCGGCGCACAACCGCTGCAAACATGGCTGGATCAGCTCGCCGACGATGGCGCGTTGCGCCTGGCGCTCCTGCCGGACGGCACCAGGAACGCGCGCGATCTCCGTTTCGGCCCGGCCGGCGGCATCCTGGTGATCGGTCCCGAAGGCGGTCTGGGCGAACGCGACATACGGGCACTGACTACGAGCGGCTTTGCCGGCTTGCGCCTGGGGCCACGCATTCTGCGCACGGAAACTGCGGGGATGGCGGCGCTTGCCGCACTGCAGGCGCTGCACGGCGACGCCTGAGACGCTTCAATCGTCGGATTCAGCCCATGACGTCGGCGTGGAAGCGGAATCCATGCTTTCGAGGTCGAGGTGGTCCTCTACAACCTCGTCCGACTCTGCAGGTGCGGCATGCGACAGCAAGGTCAGCAGTTCTGCCTCGATGCCTTCCATGTCCGGGATCACCGCAACATCGTCGCGCACCAACACCCTGGCGCGGATTCCCGGCGGCAATTGGGTGCCATCATGGGTCGGGATGATCAGTTCGGCGTTCAACGTGGTCAGGCGTGGAAAACCCTGGGTGACCAGCGCCATGAACGGCATCTGTGCATTGCCACTCAGTGTCTTCAGCACCGCGACGCGGGAACTGAGTTCGGCGTCGCCCTCTTCCGCGCCACAAAGGCGGGTGAACGACACCAGCGGCACCCGCCAGCCGCGCCAGGCAATGCGCCCGAGCAACCAGGGCGGCGCGCCGGCCACCGATTCCGCTTCGGGCTGGGTGATGACCTCGGCCACGGTGGCATTGGGCAACAACAAGCGCATGCTGCCCACCGGTACCAGGATGCAGCGGATTTCGCGCGGCAACGGATCACTCATGGATACACCTCGATCAGGTGCGCCGCCAACTCATGCGGGGCACCGGAAAAACTGACCAGTCGCTCGGCAAAAATGCTGCCGACCATATCGGAATACTGCACATCGGACGCGGCTTCCACCCAGACCTCGCCACCGAGATCGTGAACCGCCTGAGCGCCGGCCACCGCATCGGTGGAACGGCCGGCGAACACGATCGACACCACATCGCGCCCGAAAACGTTGGCAACCGTGCTGAAATTGGCATCGATCGACGACTCGCTGCCGGCATCAGGCTCGTTGCCTTGCACGCTCAATGCGCCATCGCGTCGCAACGAAACCTGCGACGCCGCCGGCACCACCAACAGCTCGCCCGGCACGGCATAGTCGCCGTCGGTCGCCAGGCGAACGGGCAGCGGCCCGCCGCACACCGACAACAGTTCCATCAGCCCCGCCATCGATTGCGCCCCCAGGTGCTGGACGAGCAGGAAGGTCGAGCGCGTGCGTTCCGGCAACGCCGAAAGGAAGTCGCATACCGAATCCAGCCCGTCGGCTGCCGCACCCAACAACACGATCCGATGCAGGCGGCGACCGTTGTCGTCCAGGTACATCTCGCTATCGTGCGAGTAGGGTTGCGGCGCCACCGCTTCTTCCATCGTCAGCAGTTGCAGGCTCATCACCGGCTCGGTGGAAGGCGCCGCGTCCTCGACCTCGGGCGAAAGGAACTCGGCAGCGCTCTGTTTCACCACGCCAAAATCGGTGGCCGATACCGTGGCGGATGCCTGCACGGCTTCGACGGGAGCATCGTCATCCAGCAAGGCCCAGCTGTCGGGCGCGCTCACCACGGCAGGCACCGGCGCTTTTTCGGTTACGGGTGCAGCCTCGTCAGCCATGGACAAATCGGCTGGCAGGTGATCGAAAGCGAAATCCGTGGCCGCAGCGGTGACCGGTTCGACGACGCGGCGACCGGCACCGACGGCGTCATCGTGGGCGGGCCCAACCACGGCGTCGGATTCGCCGGCCGATTCGCCAAATTCACCATCGTGCAGTTCGGGAGCGTTCTCGAAATAACGCAGGCCCGCGCCGAATTCGTCCTCGCCGGTAGACATGGTATCGGAGGCCAGCATGGCCTCGAGTTCCGCTTCCAGGCTGTCGGAGTCGACGTTCTCGGACACGTCGGGGCTCTGGTCGATCGATGCGGGATCGTCGGGAGTGACACCGGCGGCTTCATCAGGCACGTCGGATGCGGCGATCGTGGCGGCGGTGTCTTCATCGGCGGGAATGCTGTCGGCCGTGAGGTCGGCGTTTTCGGCCACCGCGGGGCTCGCCACGGGTACGACCAGACTGGCCGCGGTGAGCGGCCGTGGCGGGTCGACATCAGCCGAAGCCATGACCTTGGCCGCCAGATGGCGTGCCCAGCGGGCGCGGTCCCAGCCGTCGAGCGCGCGGCTGGCCTGACCGTCGTTGAAAACCACCCGCGGGGCATCGCCATCGATCACGTCGTACAGGCGATCAAGTGCGGCATCGTCCTCGTCGTCGAGGTTTACCACCACGACCTCGGCCCCGCTTTCCATCAGCAGATCCCGGCTGAGGCTGGCCACACTGCCTTCGTGGACGATCCGCGCGCCATGCGCCTGCAGCGCAAGACGCAACTGGCTGCCCAGTTCGCCATCGTCGAAAAGCAGCGCGATCCCCGGACCCGATTCAGTCATGGACCGGCTCCGACGCACGCCGCTCCAGAACCTCGCCAATCTGGGTCAGCAGGTCGGCCTCCTGGTACGGTTTGCCCAGATAACGCTCCACACCGATGTCGAGTGCCCGCTGGCGGTGTTTGTCGCCGCTGCGCGAGGTGATCATGATGATCGGTACGCCACTGAGGCGGGGATCGGCCTTCATCAGCGTTGCCAGCTCGTAGCCGTCCATTCGCGGCATCTCGATATCCAGCAGCATCAGGTCGGGAACCCTTTCGTGCAGTTTCTCGACCGCATCGACACCGTCCTTGGCGGTGCTGACCTCGTATTCATGACGTTCGAGTACGCGGCTGGTGACCTTGCGCATGGTGATGGAATCGTCCACCACCATGACCAGCGGCCGCACCCGGACCTCCTCGATGACTGGTGCCTGCAAGGCACTGAGGCCTTCCGCAAGACGCTGCTCACGGCGGGTGATGCCGTGGCGGACCAGGGGCGCCAGATCCAGAATGATCAGGACCGAGCCATCGCCCATGATGGTGGCGCCGAGCAGGCCGGGCACCGAACTGATTTGCGGGCCCACCGACTTGACGACGATTTCGTGGGAGCCCAGAACGGCGTCGATACGGATGGCCGCACGCAAGTCACCGGCACGGGTAAGCAGCAGGGGCTGCTGCTCGCCTTCCGGCGGCAAACCGGGCGGAAGCCCGAGCAGTTCGGCCAGATCATGGATGGCATAGGACTCGTTGCCGTGAGAGAACGTGGGCTCGCCCTGCTCCAGCAGTGCCGCCATTTCCTCGGCGTCAATCCGCGCAACGCCCTGGACCGATGTCATCGGAATGGCAAACGTGGCCTCGCCGATGCGTACCAGGATCGCCTGCGTCACCGCCAGGGTGAACGGCAGGCGCAGTACGAACGTGGTGCCCTTGCCGGCGGTCGATTCGATCGACAGCGAGCCACCCAGTTGCTTGATCTCGTTGGCCACCACGTCCATACCCACACCGCGGCCAGCCAGTTGGGTGATCTTGCCGGCGGTCGAGAAGCCGGCCTGGGTGATCAACCCGAGCAACTGATCGTCGGTGGGGTTGCTGTCGGCACGAAGCAGCCCGCGCTCGATTCCGCGGCTGCGGATCGCCTCGCGATCGAGGCCGCGGCCATCGTCGCTGACGCGAACCACCACCTCAGTAGCCTCGCGCGCCACCCGGATGTGCACCGCGCCTTCGGCCGGCTTGCCGACCTTGCGCCGTTCGGCCGGCGTTTCGATGCCGTGCGCGATGGCGTTGCGCAGCATGTGCTCGAACGGTGCCTTGATGCGGTCGAGCAGGTTGCGATCCATTTCGCCGTGCGCACCGTCCACATAGAGCTGGGCGTGCTTGCCTTCCTCCTGCGCAGCCTGGCGCAAGGTTCGACGCAGGTTGGGCACCATGGTGTCGAACGGCAGCATGCGGGTACGCAGCAAACCGTCCTGCAAGTCCGTGCTGACGCGGGACTGCTGGATCAGCAAGGTTTCGGCCTGGCGTGTCAGTTCGTCCAGCGTGCTCTGGATGGAGACCAGATCGGACACGGATTCAGCCAGCGCACGAGAGTACTGCTGCAGCTGCGAATAGCGATCGAGCTCGAGCGGATCGAACACGGTGGTGAGACCTGCCTCGCGATGCTCGCGCTGGAAGCGCGCGATGATCTGCGCCTCGGTCTCGATCTCCAGCATGCGCAGCTGGCTGCGCAGGCGTGCCACGGTCTGTTCCAGCTCGACCAGGTTGAAACGGTAACCGGCGACCTGCTGCTCCAGCCGCGAACGGTAGATGGCCACTTCGCCGGCATGGTTGACGAGGCTGTCCAGCAGATCGGCGCGGACGCGGATCTGTTCCTGGGTCGAGCGAACCTCTTCATCCGCCTCCGGCAGCAGCTCCGGCAGATTGCCACCTGGCATCCAGTCACCGGTTGGCACCGCCGGCGACGCCGGCGCCACCGTCTCGGGCATCGCAATGGCGGCCAGTACGTCGTCGTTGGTGAAACCTTCCTCGCCAGCAAGCCCAAGCAAGCGATCAATCGCCGCCTGCGGGTATTCGACCGTCTGGCGATGCGCCACTTGCTGCACCATCGCGTTGAGCTGGTCGAAGCTGGCTTCGAGCGCGGCGATCAACGAGGCGGTCCCCGCCGATTCGACCGGTTTCTCCAGCAACGTTTCGATCGCATGGGCAAGATCGCCGATCGATGCCAGGCCCGAAATGCGCGCGCCGCCCTTGAGGGTGTGCAGGTCGCGCTGGAGCTCCCCCACATAGCTGAGTTCAGCCGGCTCGGCGCGCCACTGCGCCAACACGCCATCGGCATGATCCAGGATCTCATGCGCCTCATCGAGGAACACTTCGAGCAAGTCGTCGTCGAGAACGTTGGCAGCAGGCACCTCTTCGGCAACCTCTTCCGCGGTCGTCGGGGCCGCCTCGGCATCCACGGCGGCGTCCGTCGCCTGCGTCAGCGAAGCAGCCTCTGACGCTTCGCGCTCGGCGAGCTCGCGCGCCTCGCGGGCACTGCGTTCGGCGGCTTCGCGTTCAGCCGATGCCCGCGCTTGCGCTTCGGCCTCACGCTCCGCGGCCTCGCGCTCGGCGGTTTCGCGCGCTGCAGCTTCACGCTCGACGGCCTCCAGCTCCGCAGCGAGCTCCTCGGCCAGTCCGGCGTCATCCAGGTCGTCTTGCGGCGCATCGACGGCGGCGTTCTCGTCGTCGATCCGGATGGCATCGTCGACGGGGGCGTCTTCGCCATTGCTGCCGCGGTTTTCCCCAGGTTCGAACGCGTCCAGCGCCGCCATCAACTCGTTGGCGAATACCTCGTGATGCGCATCATCGGCGTCGGCCACAGGCTCGGCGCCATCGACAAGCGCGCCAGTCGGTGATTCCTCCGACGATGCCTCGTCGGCGGATGCCTCGTCGGCAGCCGCCGGTGTTTCGTCGTGGTCGACGGCTGCGTGATCCAGTTCGTGCGATGGGTTCCATGCGTCCAGGTCGTGCTCCGCGCCCAATATCGCCGCGGCATCCTCCAGGTCGTCGGGACGGGACTCATACACCACGTGGGCGACCTGCGACTCGGAGTACAGGTCGCGCATGGCCACGATCTGGTCGACCAGCGCATCCACGATGGGCAGCTGGGGATCGGCCGAATCGAATTGCTCCATCACGGTGTCGACAACATCCGCCGCCTCGCCCAGAAGGCGGATGCCTTCACTGGACAACGGCACATCGGCGGCGCGCAGGCGCTTGAGCAGACCCTCCAGCGGCGACAGCACCTGCATCAGCAAGGCAATGTCGACCATGGCGATGGCGCCATGCAAGGTATGCACAGCGCGCAGCAGTTCTTCCCCTACCCGCAGTTCGCTGCCCGCGCGGAGGATGGCCCCGCGTATCGTCTGCAGATACTGGCCCACTTCGCTGCGCAGGATCTCCAGCAAAACCGGGTCCACCGGTGGCATCACCGGCATCGGGAAGGCTTCGAGAGGTTCGCTGTAATCGTCCGTGGCGCCCACGAGCGTGTGGGCATCGGTGACGCCGGCCTGCGGAATCGCTGCCGCATCCGCGTCCATGCGCGGCACGCGGCGGCGTACGACCCGACGCACCGTTTCGGTAACGACCGATGGGTGGCCCTCGACACGCGCGTCCTCGCCCGCGGCCAGGCGTTCGGCCACATCCATGATGGCGCCGAGCGGCGCCTTCAGCGTGTCCTCGCCCTTGAGCGCGGCCAGCAACTGCGGCAATGCGTCGATGGCGTGGCGCACCATCGCCTGTACGCCTTCATGCGGCTCGATGCTGTTGTCGAGCACGCGATTGAGCGCACTTTCGACCTTCCATGCAAATTCGCCGAGCACGCTGGCGCCAACCAGCCGGCCCGAACCTTTCAACGTATGGAACGAGCGGCGGATGGCCACCAGTGAGGACAATTGCGACGGATCGGCCAACCAGACCTTTTCGGCATCGGCGAGATTGTCGATCTCCTCCTGCATCTCCTCGAGGAAGATTTCGCGGATATCGTCATCGATGCCTTCTGCATTGGCATTGAAACCGGCGGTAGCCGCCAGCGGATCGGCGACCGGCACCTGCTCGACGATCTCCTCTTCGATTTCGACCCAATCCTCGTCCAATGCGCTTTCGGGCTGCTCCGGTTCCGAGGACTCGGTTTCGGCCAGACGCAGGCCGTCGATGTCCTGCGTGGAGCGCGGCGAGGATTCGTCCCCGCCGATCATCAGCGCCTCGATGCTGTCGCCCGGATGCACGCTCACCGATTCCGACAAGTCGACATGTTCGTCGCCCGCCGACACCACTTCGACGGCCGTCGGCAGCGGATTCTCGGACAATTCGCGCGCGGCAGGCGGCGGCCAGTAGCCCAGCAAGCCCAGGCTGTGCTCGGCCACGTCCAGGATATGTTCCAGGCCTCCCCGATGTTCGCGGGCGGCCTCGAGGTAGTACTCCAGCGCGGCCAGCGCATCGGCCAGGTGATCCATCTGCACGCCATCGGGTACGCGCCGGTCGAGCAGCAGCTCATTGCCGATGAAACGGCTGACACCCTCGGCCAGCTCGGCCGGGCGTACCGTGGACAGCATGCGCAGCGCGCCGGCCACTTCGTCCATCAACGCCGGGCTGCCGGCGAGATGCTCGTGCTGCCAACCCGATTCGCTGAACGCCACGATCGCGTCTTTCACCTTGCCGGTGTTGCTGATCGCTTCCTGCATCAACGCCACGACGATGCCCATGGCCTCGCTGCGGGGAACGCCGATCACACCTTCGTCGCCTTCCGTCACACCCTCGGCGCCAAGGCTTTCGATGTGGTCGTCCAGCGATGCCTCGACATAGAGCAGCGCGCCGGCAACATCGAGCAACGCGGCCTCATCGGCATTGCGCATGTGATTGGCGATCTCGTCGAGAACCTGTCGCTGCTCGACAACCATCCGTCGCGGCACCGCGAGCGCCAGCATGCCCAGCGTGTCGCCGACACGCTCCAGCACTTCGCCCTGTGCGGCCAGTTGGGCCGGATCCCCGTCCACCTGGCGCAGGAACAAATCCAGCGCTTCCTTTACACGCAACAGATCGTCTTTCAGCGCGCGCGATACGGAATCGAGCAAGGCGCGGTTGTGACCAGCCATCGATCCGCGCGCATGCTCCAGCTCGCTGGCATCAGGCACCTGGCGGTCGAGCGCATATGTGGATTGCAGCAGCTCCATCTGCGGACTGCGCTGCGGCGATTGCGCCACCAGGTAAAGCAGCTGGCACGCCAGTTCGTCGGCGTCACCACCACGCAAGCTGTCCTCGCCATGTTCGACCAGTTCACGGATATTGCGATCGACCTTGCCGATCAACTGGCGGATTTCGGCCGTACGATTCTTGAACAAGCCTTGTCCAAGCCCCTCCAGTACACCCGCCGCGATCCACCACAACCGGCGGCCGTGCACGTGGTAGCAGCGCGCGGCAATTTCCAGCAGCGTGGTGCGCATGCCGGCCAGCTGGCGCGCCGGATCCTCGCCACGGAACCAGCCCAGCAATTGACGCTGGAAACGAAGCCGCAGTGCGGTCAACTCACCACGACGCGCCTCGGCATGCGACTCGCTCATGGCGGCAGGCGCCTGCTCCGGCAGGAAGGCGTCGAGATTGGGATGGAACAAGGCCGATTCGGAAAGCGGCGGTTTCTCGATGACCCCGCGCAGATCGTTGAGCAGCGGCAGCAATACCACCGGCACGTCGCGATGCCCACCCGACAGCCGTTCGAGATAGTCCGGCAGCTGCATCAGGCCACGCATCAATACGGCGTAGGCTTCTTCGCGGTTGGCTACCTGGTCGTCGAGCAGCGCGCGGGAAACCGCTTCCATCTCGGCGGCTGCCATGGCGGCGCCATGCAGCTCCACCATTTGCAAGGTGCCACGCACCTGATGCAACTGGTCCACGCACGACCGCATGACGCTGCGATCGCCGGGGTTCTCGACATGGCTCGCAAGTGCGTCGCGGGCGCTGGACAGTGCCTCGTCCAGCTGGGGTTTGACCCACTGCAGCGTGGTGAAATCGATGTGGTCTTGAAGTCTCATGCGCCTCTCTCAGCGGTCGCGCAACGATGCATTACGCCACCAGCGAGAATGCCCCCCTTCAAAGTGCTCATGTCAGTCCGGCAACTTGAAATGCGCCACCGAGCGGCGAAGGTCGCTCGCCAGCTGCGCCAGGGTACCGATGGAGTCCGCAGTCTGGCTGGCACCTTGCGATGTCTGCGAGGTGATTTCCTGGATCGCATTCATCGATACCGAAATATCGGTGGCCGCTGCCGACTGCTCCCGTGCCGCTGTGGAAATGCTCTGAATCAGGGCGGACAGATCGTGGGAAACGCGCTCGATGTCGCCAAGCGCGCTGCCCGCGTCCTCCGCCAGTCGCGCACCGGCGACCACCTCGGCGGTGGTCTGCTCCATCGAGTTCACCGCTTCGTTGGTATCGGACTGAATCGTCTGCACCAGGGTCTCGATGCGCTTGGTGGCGCTGGTGGAGCGTTCGGCCAGCCGCTGCACTTCGTCCGCCACCACCGCGAAACCGCGACCGGCCTCACCGGCCGACGCGGCCTGGATGGCCGCGTTCAATGCCAGGATGTTGGTCTGTTCGGCAATGTCGTTGATCAGTTCCACGATCGAGCCGATCTCCTGCGAGGATTCGCCCAGCCGCTTGATGCGCTTGGAGGTCTCCTGGATCTGGTCGCGGAT
>Ga0134125_10005659_pt1 | contig 14172 bp, 16 predicted proteins | sample KB31751_FD_96464 | JGI IMG/M metagenome (GOLD analysis project Ga0134125, IMG submission 96464) | Terrestrial soil microbial communities with excess Nitrogen fertilizer from Kellogg Biological Station, Michigan, USA - KB3-175-1 | ecosystem: Environmental > Terrestrial > Soil > Unclassified ... | reverse complement strand
TCTGGTGATCCAGGCGGCAAAGTTCGGGTTCACATAATGGCGCACATGCAAGCGATGCAGGCGCAGCAAGCACAACAAGCGACGGCGGCGGCTCCGCAACCTGCCGCCCAGCCGGGGGGCGGTCCCCGTCAGGGTGCCGCCGTTAAACCCCCTCGCGGCGGTCAAAGGCCCCCCGGCGCTATCTCACGCGATCAAATGCCGGGGATTGATCCCCGTGCATTCCCGAGGGCGCAATGACAATCCCCGCTGTCGCGGAAGAAGCGATAGGACATTACCTTTCTAAAGGACTGACAAAAGATGTGTCAGTAGGGATTGTTTCGTGTCTTTACTACGAGTCGAAATTAAATCCTGGTTCGCAAGGTGTCCAATCGACTGAGACGCCAGGGGTTCTCAATCCTAGCGGAGCTTATGGAATAGCTAGCTGGAATGGTCCGCGCCAAGAAGCTCTAGCTTCTTTTGCTAAGGGGAAAGGTCTTGATCCGAGTTTGCTTACCACGCAGCTTGATTTTGTTTTAACGGAGTGCGCTAATTCATACCCAACTGTATGGGCAGCTATTCAGGGCGGAACGGCGTACCAAAGTTTCATCCCTATCTTTGTCGCTGACTACGAAAATCCGGCGGACCACCAGAAAGAAATCAATGCCGCGATGGGCTATGCTAACGCATGGTATCCATTGGTTATTGTTGATGTACAGTATCCTGCTACACCACCTATTACGCCTCGCGTCCCTGGTCCTATTGAACCTCCTCTACCGTCTACTTCTCCAATTCCTACATCGTCTCTGGTGGAAGGTGAAATCGCGATTATTCGAGCACTCGCGCATGGTATCCTTGCATCATCAAACCCGGTAGATATACAGGCGCTCGCGCATGCAATCTTGAAAGAACTGGAGTAAGGCTATGAACTTTAATTGGCAAGCTATCCTTCCGGCAGTAGTTTCTGTGGGTTCATATATCAGTCTAATGTCAGGAAATCCTGTTCTCGCGGCGGTGATTTCTAATCCACATACTGCTGAGACAGCTACTGCTGTTGTTGGCGGGATAGGCGCTTTGGTTTCTGCGTTTATGCCTGCTGTTCATAAACCAGCTTCGTGAGCGTGTTATGCCTTCCAGTCAGGTAATGCACAAGTGGAAAGCTGGTAAGCTTCACTCCGGGTCCAAGAAAGGGCCTAAAGTGAAGAATAGGAAGCAAGCGATAGCAATCATGCTATCGGAGAAGCGTAAAGAGAAAGCTGGTAAAAAGCCTTGAATGGAGGTTTTAGACTAGGTGATTTGGGAATTATTGGCGCTCTTATCGTCAACATTATTATTGGTACGTGGGAAGTAGCTCATTTAGACGGTAGACAAGAAGCTTTCAAAGACGATTTGTTGAAAGATGAGCTTAGTATTCAGATGCTAGAAAAGGCTAACGCTGAAAAAGATGTTCATTTAGGGCATTTGGACGATGCGTTTAATGTTATGAAAGATAATATAGCGTCTATTCTAACCATAGTGCAGCATGTAGATACGAATACTACTGGTGGGGATACAAATACACAGCCAAATTTTACCCAACACAGATAGAGCGAGAGAAGGAAAAGCCTATGCCTATTCCTACTCCGGTTCGACGTCGAGTTCGTTGCCCTCCCTTCATCATCTTCAACATAATTTGTCGCCTTAGTATGCACCGGAGGTAAAAGCCGCTTGACAAGTTAAGGCCGTCTTATTTAGGTTGCGCTATTCGACTGGTGGCCGTAAGTCACTTTCGAGTTGCGACCGTTAGCCGCAGGAGAACCAAGTGTCCGATACGAATGACCGTGAGAACATTGATGATGAAGAAATCTCGCTACCCGACGACGAAGCCGAAGGCGAAGGGTCCGATGCCGGATCGCTCGACGACGAAGGCGGGGATGACGCCCAAGCAGGGCAAGAACTTGAAGATGCTCAAGGCCAAGCGGGGCTAACACGCCGCGAAAGACGTATTCAGGCGCTTCGTAAAGAGGCGCAAGAGGCAAGAGAGCGTGAAGCACTTCTACAGCGAGAGCTTGAAGCGGAGCGGGCCAGGAACCGTCAGCCGCCGCAGCCTACCGAAGAAAGCGACGAGGCTTTCAACGCCAAGCTTGCGCTCATTGATAACCCTGAGCAGCGCATTCTCGCGCGCATGGAACGCTCAGAGAAGCGCCACCAGCGGGAATTGCTTATCACTCGCATGCAGGATGCGGATGCTGCGGACAGAGCCGCTTTCCAGGCCAAGGCAGCATACGAGCCCCTGGCTAAAAAATACGCTGCGGAAGTTGAACAAATACTGGCCGAAGAACGCCGGCAGGGGCGGGATTTTACCCGTGAGACAATTCTTGACTTCGTTATCGGCAGGGCCGTTCGCACTAATCCCAATCGAGGTAAGCAGCGAACAAAGGGGCAGGAAAACATTCGACGGCAACAGGCTCGTGCCGATAGCGGTCGAAGCGACGTGTCGGGGCAGCGTCAGAGACAGGGGCAGGGAAACAGTCTCTCAGATTTGGAGAAGCGCCTAGACGGCGTGTACATCTGACTGACGGGCTTTGCTCGCCAGTCTTTTAACGAGGCGAGCAAATGGCTACCAACAATTCCGGTTCATTCCAAGCTGACGTTGAGAACTATATTGCCCAATCGACGCTCCCGCTTGCTAGGCGGCAGTTGGTTGTCTATCAGTTTGGCGATCCTCTAACCCTTCCGAAAGGGAGGGGGGTTGTTTATCAGGCGGCTCGTTGGAACCGTGTGCCGCTTCCCTTCGCGCCTTTGAGTGAAGGTGTTCCGCCTATCGGTCAGAACATGACCGTCACAATGGTTTCTGCGACGGCGCTTCAGTGGGGCGATAAGATCACGCTTACTGACGTTGCGGAGATGACTATCAAGCATCCTATGTTTCAGATTGCCAAGGAGCTTTGCACTTTGGCGGTTTCGGAAACGCTTGAGAGAAACACCTTCAATAATCTCGGCGGTGGTTCACAGGTCAACTACGTCAATTCGCGCGGCTCTCGCGCCGCGCTTGTTACGGGTGACGTGCTTAACCTGCATGAGATTAATCGTATGCAGGCGGCGCTCTCGACCCTCGGCTCTCCTCGGTTCATGGGGGATGAGCAGACCGATACGAAGCTTGACGCGGACGCTGGCGGCGCACGGGCGTCGAATGATCCGCGCGGAATGCCTCACTACACGGCAGTCCTGCATACGCTCGCGGCCCAGGACTTGCGAGAGAACAGCACCTTCGTTCTCGCCAGTTCCTATAGCGACATCAACAAGCTCTATAATGCCGAAGTTGGCGAGCTTGGCGGCGTTCGCTTCTGCGCGTCGAACATGGTCCCATTCTGGACCGGATTTGCTACGGTAGCGGGTACAGCGGGGACCGCTGGTTCTCTCGCTACGGGAACCTATTTCCTGCTCATTACCGGCTCTGATACGCAGAACCAGTATGAGAGCTACGTCGCTCAGGTTTCCACTGGTATCTCTGTCACCGGCCCTAACGGCTCTATTTCATTCACTACGCCTAATGTGGCGGGATATACGTTCAACGCCTATATCGGTACAACTTCGTCTCCCGGTAATCTCGGTTTATCTGTTCTAGGCCCAATTTCAGGACCGATGCAGGGGCAGGCAACACAGCTTCCTCCGAACACCGCTGTTGTCATTACCGGAACGGGCGTTGCTCAGGTCCCGCCTGCCGCGCCCGCCACGGGGACCACGGTGTATCCTACCTATGTCTTTGGTCGTGGAGCATACGGTCAGGTGAAGCTTGACGAGATCAAGTACACCTATCTGGATAAGGCTGATAAGAGCGACCCGCTTAATCAGTTGAGAGTGGTTGGTTGGAAGGTCATGTACGGTACTATCCTTCTCAACCAGCTTTTCTTTGGTCGCATTGAGTCCACTTCGGCCTTCTCTGCTACCTTCGGCTGATAGAGGGTAACATGACGCTAAGAACTCTAGGAACGAACACCACAACCTCGTTGTCTGCGTTCTCATATACCGCTCAGCCAGACCAGCAAAACGCTGGTCTGCTTAGGGCCGGTATCAAGAACGACCTTTCCATAGGCGGCAAGGTTGGTTCTATCTGGCCCGATGCGTTTGTGCAGGGTGGTTTGTTGTATATCCCTAACAGGGGTACGCTACAGCTTTATCGTGGCGATGTTATTGCCTTCGATCCTACGACCGGATTTCCTATCGTAGTGTCTAGTCTGGCGATCACAGCGCCATCTAGCAATTGGCATTTGGTGTAGTATGGCAGACAGGAAGATTAGCCGACCTATTAAAGACGTTTCGCCCCCGGCAGAGCCTAAGCGTAAGCTGGACATTGACAGTCTGCTTACGTCTGAGACGAAAGCCCGGCTCAAGGCTGAAGCAGAAGCCAAGATCAAAGCGCGTGAGATTGCTGCGGCTGAAGAAGAATACCTTCAGCAGCAGTTGAATGAGTTTGATCGAGCACGCCACCCTGAGATTGTCGAGGAGATGCGAGAAATCCACCTTGACCTTCCTCCGTACATGGATAGGATTGTTCTCGACGGCAAACATTATATGCACGGTGGAACGTACACCGTTCGTAAAAGTGTTTTTGATGTTATGCGCGATATTACATGGGGCGCATTCAAGCACGATGACGAAGTGAACAATCGTCGTAACACGAACGCATATCGCCAGGAACGACAGTTGCGCATGTCGGCTGTGAGCGGTGAACTTGTGGACAGCGCAGGAAGGCCAGCAACTAAATTCTAATGAAACAAATTGATCCTACTGATACTATCGCAATCGGTTTTCAAGTTCAGTATGCAGTAGACGAGGGGAAAGCGATTTCCTTTTCGTCTTGCCTGGACGCTGAATGTTCGCAGGAGGCGCTTAATTCGGCGCTCGATAAGATGGTTCGGGCGGCGGAACGCCAGCAGGCGCTTGTTCGCCTTCCCAAGCTCCGGGTGGAGATTGAGAGGTTCGAGAAGCAGCAGAAGCGTGTCGCGGAGGATATGTTTAGGCTGGACCAGGAAGCAACGGTACAGGAAGCGGCGTGGCAGAGAGAGCATGAGACAAGCGGTAGACGCGGTACCTTCAAACTGTCTCCGCAACAAACACAGTTGAAGGCTAATAGAGAAAATAGTCGGCAGAATGCTCAAATCACGTTTGAGCGAATGCAAGAAGATTTAAATGTTCGCAAGCAAGAGTTAGCGGACTTGGAGGCTAAGGTTAATGCCACTTCAAGCGCAACAAATCGTGAGTCTAGCTTGCAACACAGCTAAAAACCCCGCCTGGACCGTACAAGGCGGACAGCTTCTCAATATGATCTTGTCGGAGCTATGCCAGACTTACGATCTGGCGGTCGCTCAACAAACCCTAAACACCTCATTCTTTTCCGGCACGAATGGATATGCGCCCAATACGGGTTCATATTTTCAGTGGTTGCCCACGAATTGGTTGCGTCCCGATAAGGACAATCTGTTCTATATAATTGACGGAGTTAAATACATCCTCATTCCCTGCACACTGGCGCAGCTAAACGCTAAGGTAGAGACAGCAGGGTTGAACGGCTATCCTGAATACTTCGCCGTGGACACGGAGCCGCTATCTTCAGGTGGCGCTCCGATAGGGTATTTTTGGCCCCCACCAGCGGGGAGCTATCTTCTTACAGCGGTCTACTATTCACAGATGACGGATATAACCAACCCGCAAAGCAGTTCTACTATCCCCTGGTTTCCTAATCAGTCGTATTTGATTAGGCGGTTGACGGGCGAGTTGATGGAGATTTCCGGGGACGCGCGCGCGGCCAGGTATTTAGGAGGGGTGGATAAAGACGGCTTCGAGGGCGCGACGGCGCTGTTGGACCGCTATCTTAAAATGAAAGATGACGTGCAAGTCCCAAAGCAAGTGACTTTGGATCGCAGGCTGTTCCAAAATCGTTGGGACAAGGCTAGAAACACTAAGACTATCGGTTGGTAAATGCCTATCGTTAACACCAGAGTTAAGCGGTTCTCGCCTACTGGCGCGTCAGACAGTCTTGACGCGACCGATGAGTTTCCCGGCGCTTGTTCTAGTATAACTAACTTAGTCCCTGACTTGTCTACGCGCAATGTATGGACGTGTTACCCTGCCCCTGTCTCTGTGCTCAATCTAGCTTTAACTCCAAATATTCTCCCCGGACATACTGCGGGTAGACCCGTTGTTTGGAAAGTTGTTGGGGATATTGTGTACGGATTGTTTTTAGATGCTACTGCTAGCGTAGACAATCCGTTTGCCTATAATTTAGCTACGGGCGCTTTTATATCTGTGACTGGAACAGGTATAAAGCCTAATACTTTTGTAGGAAATTCTAATAATCCTCCTACTATGGATTTAGTTGGTAAGTTTCTAGTTGTAACGCACCCTAATTTTACTCTATCTGCAAATCCTTTCGGCTGGTTTGATTTAACTACTCCAACCTCTCCAACCTGGAATACTGGTGATCTTACTGCTGGCGGGGCTATCACTTTCGCTAGTTTAGGGTCTATACCAGCATGGGTAGTTCAATTTAATCAAAGAGCCTATTTCGGAGTTAATAATTTAACGCAGCCATCTGTTGTAGCGACAGATGTATTAGCCTTGAAGATTACTAACGCTAGTCAAGTTCTTACATTCGGAGATAACTTACCACTTACAGCAGCGGCTGGCCTCCCACTTAAAAACCAGCTTGGGGGAATAATTCAATCCTTAATGGTGTTCAAAAATGCTTCTAATATATACCAAATAACAGGGGATTTTGCTACAACTAACATCACTATAAATACTCTGAACGTTGCTACAGGTACGTTTTCTCCGCGCTCCATAACTAAAAGCCCGTTAGGCTTGGCATTTGTTTCTCCCGATGGACTGAGGATTATAGATCAAAGCGCAACGGTCAGTCCTCCGATTGGGGCGCATGGTAAAGGAGTTATGATACCCTTTTCATCTGTTGGCGGGGGAGTACTGCCCGGTTCAAACCATATATCCTGCGGATGCGACGGGTCGGTGATAAGAGTCGGGTTTATAAATAATCTTTTGTCTGTAGAGCAAGAATACTGGTTGGATATAGATCAAAAATCATGGTCTGGACCGCACACGTTTGTTGGTACGGAATTTGATGTTTACAACGGTAATTTTCTAGTTAGCACTGACGGGCAGTTAGACGCCCATATATACCAGTCACTTTGTTATCCTTTGACAGCCTCTACTTTCTCCGGCACGTTTACTCTACAGTCTGCCATGCTAGAAGATAATGATAGTATGGCCGCGTCGGAGCTATGTGAAATGCAAATCGTCGCGGCAAGTGCGGCTGCTAATACTCTTACTGTCACTCTATTAGACAGTAACGGCAATACTATCAATTCTGCTACGGTTACGATCAACCCTACGGGTCTCACACCGGGGTTGGCCCCGTATAGAGTTGACTTCCCTGCAATATCTGTCTTTAATCGAATGTCAGTCCGAGTAACGGGTAATTCGGCTGCGGGAGTTAGAATAGGCGATATATGGATGAGGCTGAGGACACTCGGCTATATTCCACCTCCACCTAACCCTCCGACTTCATAAGGGTGTAAGATGGCAAAGAAGCATCCTGGTTTTAAGGCTGTACAGAAGAAGATCGAGGGTGAGGGTTACGGCAAGAAGGCGGCTGGCGCTATTCTGGCGAACAAGACGCGCCACGCTTCTTCAGCAGCGAAGAAAGCTAACCCAAGGCTCAAGAGAGTGAAAGGATGACCATGCGTGACAAAGCAAATTACGGCGGCGGAAAAAGAGACAATCTTCTCGGCGGCCTCAAAACCCGTTCGCCCTACTGCCACGACGCTTCCAACAAGCCCATCGGAAGCAAGTACCCAAGCGTCGATACCGACGCCAACCGGAAAGAGCCAAGTAAGCAAGACCCAACAGTCGGGCCGAGAACGGCTTGAGTGTAAGTGGGAGTTGCTATCGGTTATTATTAGGGAACTGCTTCCAGTAATACGGAAGCACTACGATGTGGTGCGTCTTAATGGCGACCCGCTAGACCCTAATTGGGACCACCTGTTCGCATTGGAGCGAGCCGGAACCTTGTTGATCTGGACCGCCAGAAGCGAGAGCGGTTCCATCGTTGGGTACGCGGTATGTTCGGGGTACTGCCCGATGTTCTCGCAATCTACCAAGGGCGTGAGCATAGAAGCAATATGGTTAGACCCAGCTTGGAGGGTGGGCCTTCGAGGCATCAAGTTTGTCAAGAGCGTAGTTGATGCTGTTAGAAAACTAGGCATGGCAAAGAAGATTAGAGTGTTTTCTAACGATGACTACGATGTTACCCCGGATGGCAAAAGCCGTGTAGCGTTAGCTTTTCAACGTGCGGGTTTTAGGCAGACTGGCACAATATTCGAGCAAGAGCTATGAGCGGCGGCGGCATAAACTTTCAAACTCCCACAGCCTTGTACCAAGCTCTAGCAGGGCAGGGTCAGCCCGGACTATTCGGGGCGACACCATTTCCTTTTCTCAACGATAAACAGTTCGGTTTTGGAGCGAACAGCCCCTATCTCGGTGCTTTGGGAGGCATTCAAAGTTTAGACCCTGGCAATGTCTGGCCTGGGGTGAATGCGAAGGGGCAAGAAAATGCTCCTAATGTTAACCCACCCGGTTCGGTCGCCTCGAATACAAATGAGTTAGCGCAATCTGGCGCTGGGCTTCTTTCTTCTATTCCCGGTCTACAGGGTTACGCGGGACAAGCGTTAACGAATGCGTTTGACCCGCAAAATGCGCTCTTTAATAAACTGTTTCAGCAACAGCAGGACCAATCCAACGCTGAGAATGCAATGGCTGGCGTGGCGACTACTCCGTATGGCGCGGCGCTCACACAACAGGGGAACCAAAATTTCGATCTAGCTTGGCAGCAGCAGCAACTACAGAGAGAAGCGCAGGGCGCTGGCACAGCAGGCAATCTGTTAGGCGCTGCTGGTGGTGTGTTGGGTAATGCCGGGCAAGCAATCAATGTGCCTGCTAACCTAACGCAACAGCAGATAAGCGACTATCTTAACTACATTAACTCTAGCGTGAACGCTGCTTCGGCGTTCACTAGCGGGACCAATTCCGCTACGAATGCGGGAGCTAACTCAACGAACGCACTCGCCAATGCTGCGCAAGCTAATAACTCAGGGAAAGGTGGTCTTGGTAGTGCGCTAGGAGGGATTGGAAGCCTCGCTGGCAAGTTTGCATCAGGGGGCAAGGCATGAGCGGGCTAGCTTATCTTGTCGATGCTTTGGGAGGCCTCGCTGGCGGCTTCGCGCAGAACTATAACCCGCAGCAGACACAATCTAATACCGATGCAGGGAATATACTAGCGCAGATATTCGGAGGTTCTACGCAAGGTGCAAGCGGCGGTACGGGCGGCGGTGCTGGCCCTATGGGCGGGAACGCTTATCAGTACCAGGGGCAAACATCGACCGATCTTCCTTCTGCTGGGCGGTTCACGCTCCCTCCGATGGCAGGATCGCAGCCTTCTACTCCATTGGGCGCGGGGCCGCTTGCCTCGGCTGTGTCTACGCCTACTTCAAGCGGTCCTAATGCTAACGCTCAGATGGGCGGCAACTATGGCTATAGTGCCCCTTCGCAACCGCAAGGCTCCAATCTGCCGTCTCCCGTGGGGCAGACCAATCAATCGTCAGGACCGCCTTCTCCGGCCCGCAGCGAGGCCACTCCGCAATTAGGTCGAGGTCCTTTGACGCTAGACGCTGCAATACAGCAAGGCGTTAAAATGGGCTTATCTGGGAAACGGTTGCTAGAAGCTATAGGCAACCCTAGATTTTTACCATTACTTAATGCTGCCGGACTACAACAGTACAGAGAATTAGGTTTGCAGTTGCAAACGGAGCGAATGCAGAATTTGCAGCAGGATCGCGCGGACAGGAGCGCAGACCGTAAGGCGGCAGAGCGGGACCGTCTGCAAATGTCTAGTGACCGTATCCAGGCGCAGAATGAGCGGCAACAAAACACTATCAAAGTTAGCCTACAAAAACTAGAACAGGCCAAGACGCTCAAGCAAGCGCAGATGCATGCTTCCGATTTGCGCGCAGCTATCAAGGATAAACTTGAGGCAACTAACCACCAGATACAAATGCAATATAATTTGACTGACGATCAGAAAGCAGAGTTGTATAAGCAAGCCCAAGAGGATGCTAAAACAGCGAATGAAAACCTCGATAAAATCCTCTCGGAAAAAGGAAAAGGCACTAGCGAGAACAATAAGTCGAATACTCAAGGTGCTACGGGACAGGCCGCGCAGAAAGTCGATCTTGCAAAAGAAAAAGCTAACGCGGAAGCGGCAATCAAGGCGATGCCCGATAAAGCCGACGCTATAAAGCGAATGTATAAAGAACGCACAGGGCAAGACTTTGGCGGATGATAACCCATATCTCTCCGCAGGCGACTCGCAAAGCACAGATAATCCATATCTGAAGGCTGCACAGCAGCCAGTTACCCAAGACAACCCTTATTTATCGGCTGGTAGCACGACTTCGCAGGGGCGAGGCTATCCGGCGCTTGGCGGTGTGACGCCTAATGCGCCAGGAACTCCTTCAGGCGCTCAAGGGACTACCGGATGGTACGACATGCTCTCTGGCGCGGCCAAGGCTGTGTACGGGCAAGCTGGCCCCGCTATGAAGGGCTTCGCGACGGAAGCCCCCAAGGGGGTAGAAGCGGTCCCCGAGGCCGATCAAAACAGCCCCTTCGCTCGCTTAGGGACTTATCTAGCAAAACAATCTCCTGATTATTTATCAGACAAAATCGGTGCTGGCATTAAAGCAACACAAAATGCAGTTGAGGGCGTATCCAAGTTCCTATTATCGCAGCCTTCTGGCGCTATGGGCGCTCCGAAGAGCGTTACGGAAGGCGCAGGAAAGCTAGCGAAAGACATAGGAGCTTATTTATTCGAGGGTGGTAATGTTACAGACGTTGGCGGTGCTGCGGAACACGCTACGCCTAGAGAAGCCGTTAGAATACCTGAGAGAGCCGCTACAGGTGCAGGCGCATTTGGAGACTTCTTCTCGCAACGTGGCGCATCTCACCTAGATTTCAACGATGAAAATCCCGCGTTCTCTCAGCGTTTGCAACGCATAGTGCAAGATGCAGAGAAAGCTACAGGCGATAAAGTACGGTTCACCAGCCTAGCCAGGAGCCGCGCGCAGCAAGAGAAGCTGTATTACGACTACACACACGGCATTAACCACCAGGGGTTAGCCGCGCCTCCGGGGCGGTCCTTGCATGAGAGAGGGCTGGCGGCTGATTTGGCCGATGGCCCGGCGCTCGATTGGATCAGGGCGCACGCCTCGGAATACGGCCTCGCTCACCTGGGCATGAACGATAAGGGTCATATCCAGATGGCGAACGCTGACAGCGTTCCGCCGATGATCCGAGAGCGCGCCCTTGGCGCTGAAGCGTCCAACCCCAGCGAAGCTCCTGCACCTAATCGTCAGTGGTTCAATGAACAAGACGACAAGTTCTTTCAGCTCCGTCAACGCCATCAGAAAGACGAAGCGGAGTTCATCGAGGCGGTTAATAATATACCTGACGAGTTCAAAACGCCCGATATGCAAGAACGTTTCTATAAGTATATGGAGGACCCTAACTCTACGGAGTTAAGCCCCAGTGAGCAAGCTTTCTATAAAACAACAATTGAACCGCTCAAGCGGGAAGAACGCGACCTATACGAAGAACTTAAAAAAACCAATCTCGACGTTTCAGACTACAATCCAACGTATGCGCACCGAATTGTCAAAGGACGAGCACCAGTATTTGACGCTCTTGCAGGAGAGCGGGGAGCTTCTTTTAATCCAATCAGCGGTTATAAGTCTTTTACAGCGCCGAGCCTCAAGTCGAGAAAATTCTATGTCCTTGAGGACGCGCAAGGCAACCGAAAGGTTGTTGCTCTCAGTGATGGCCGACTTACAGAACTCAACAACGGACTTGACACGCCACTACGCCCGGATAAGCCGGGGACGGGAGAAGAAAGTCTCAAAGGCGTTGGGGACACGGTTGGTATCAACGGTAAGCAATACACGTTGAAGAACGCCAAGACGAGCGAGATTGAAGCTAAGACAGGCACGAGATACTATAAGAATGCTTTGGCGAATACGATAGACAATCTTATCAAGCTGCGTGCGGCGGCGAGAGCGCAGTATCTATTTAACGACCTGAAGGAGTCGCCGCAGTTTCTTACGCTCGCTAGACGCTTTGGTGGCAACCAACCTATTCCTGAAGGCTGGCGGTCTGTTCAAATGCCTACGTTTAGAGGGTGGGCATTGGAGCCGAAGTTCGCGGATATGGTCGATGACTTCTACGGTGGAACAAAGTCTGCGCTTGGCGACAAGCTGACAAAGATCAATCAAATCGCCGTGCGTTCTTTGTTCTTCACGCCTACGCCGCACTTACTGAATACGTTCGCCATGTGGTCCGTCGCTCGCGGTTGGGACATGGCTACGCCTATGGGCATCCGCAGCTTTCTTGTGGACGGGACCAAGGCGTTTAAAGCTGTTTTCACGATGAATAAAGAATACCGTGAAATGCTCGATCACGGCGCGGGGCTGGTTTACTCAGGGGTGAAGAACCAGGACTTCTATCGCCAGATGATGAACCGTCTTGGCGAGAACATTAAGCGTGATCCTGCTTCGTGGGATCCTATTGCGAGGATCATGGGCGTAGGGCCGTCCGATCTTATCAAGATTATCTATGATGGATCGTCCAAGATACTGTGGGGTGGGTCTGACTTCTTTTTGATGCAGCGCGTCTATGAGTTGAAGCGCAAAGGGATGTCTACTCACGACGCTATCGTGGAGGCCGAGAAGTATATCCCTAACTATCGCATTCCTTCGCAAGTGCTAGGCTCGCGGCGGTTCGCTTTGTTGCTCAAAGACCCGTCACTGACGGAGTTCTCTCGCTATCATTATGGAGTGTGGAAGTCTCTCGCGCATCTGGCGAATGATTTGGCGGGGCCGAAGGCTACAGTTGCCAAGAGGTTCGACACCATTGGGAAGATCGCTGTGGGAGGCGGGCTGTTATTCGGCCTGTGGCCTGTAATTAGCTACGGCATTCAAAAGCTGTCAGGTGAGAAAGACCTGGAATTTTCACCGAAAGGATCAACTAAAATCCCTGCGGACTTGCTTGCGTGGTACAATGGAGATAAGCAGTTCATTGACGTTGTGTCGGATAGCCTTATCATGGCTCCGGTGTTGAAGGAGGGGCTTGAACAGTTTTTCAATGCGAACTTCTTTCAGGCGGGCCACAACATGCCTGGGTCGTCTATTATCGATAAGGTCGATCAACAGCAGGGGGTAGCCCACCAAGCTCTTATTCGCGGTCAGCACGCGCTTGGAACGCTCAATTCGCCCTATGGGATGTTAGAGCAAGCTGGCAGGCCGAAGGGTAGTATGGAGAAAGAGGCGCTAAGTGCTTTGCTTGGTACGCGCAAGAAACCGAAGAAGTACGTACCAGGATCGAAAGACTATAAATCCCACGCCAGACGACCGAAAGGTATGCTTGAAAAGGGGTTAGACGAACTAAAATGATTAGCTACTACATGCTCTACCAAGCTGCGCGATGGCGACACTGGATGGTGTTCGGTCATTGGGAGCATGATCCGATGATCTACGCGCTGTACTATGGATGGTGGCGTTGAAGCTGCTAATCATTGACGTTTCAGGAGCGGCCCTTGATTTTGCTGATCGCGCTACTCGCGCAGGTCATTCTGTGCGCCATTTTATACGGCAGGATGAAAAGACAAAACATATTGGCCGTGGACTTGTTAATATTATTGAGGATTATAGCCTACATCTCCATTGGGCTGATCTTATATTCTTGGCTGATAACACGAAGTATTTGAAAGAGTTGGATGCGTTCAGGCAATGGGGCACGCCTATAGTCGGGCCGTCACAAGAAACGGCACAATGGGAACTGGATAGGGATGAGGGGATGAAGGTATTGCGCGGCAATGGGATTGCTACGCCACCGTCCAAGGAGTTTGATAACTATGACGAAGCAATCAAATACGTTAGTAAAAGAATGTGTAGACTTGTCTCGAAACCTAGCGGGGATGCTGACAAAGCTTTGTCCTACTGCGCGAAGTCACCCGCTGATATGGTCTATATGCTTCAAAGATGGAAAAAATCAGGTAAACTTAAAAGTCCTTTCATCCTCCAAGATTTTATTGACGGT
>Ga0134125_10005658_pt1 | contig 14172 bp, 7 predicted proteins | sample KB31751_FD_96464 | JGI IMG/M metagenome (GOLD analysis project Ga0134125, IMG submission 96464) | Terrestrial soil microbial communities with excess Nitrogen fertilizer from Kellogg Biological Station, Michigan, USA - KB3-175-1 | ecosystem: Environmental > Terrestrial > Soil > Unclassified ... | reverse complement strand
TTCAGTCTGAGCAAGCTTCCGCCGCCACAAACTTAGTCGTAGCTAACAAGCTCCGAACCAACTCAAGTCGATTCCACTCAAGAAAATTTGAAATGATGGTTGTGTGGCTTGGCCTTGACTGGCAGGTATTGCTTCGCACTCTTCGCGCGTTGCGTGATGGTGACGTGTGAACAGACTGAAGTCCGTTCTACTTAAGGCGCACTCGATTGCGGCCACCGCGTTTGGCCTGGTAAAGGGCGTGGTCGGCGGCATGGAACAACTCTTCGCCAACCAACTCAGGGTCGCGTGTGCCCACGGGCAAACAATCCGCGACTCCTACGCTTATGGTCAAAGTACCAGGGGGAAATGGTCGACCCGCGAGTACAGGCGCATGAGTTTCAACCACTTTCCGTAAATGCTCAGCAGCGGCGAGTGACGAGGTCGCGTCGGTATTAGACATGAGGATCGCAAACTCGTCGCCGCCATAACGACAAGCGACCGCGCTGCCGACAAAAATGTCGGCAATGATGTGTCCTACTTCGCGTACTGCTTCTGCCCCTGCCAGGTGCCCGTGAGCATCATTAATTTTTTTGAGGCCGTCCAGGTCGAGAACCAGCATAACAACGGGCGTCCGTCGCGCCTGCGCCCGTCTAACTGTGGCGAGCAGGTTTGACTCAAACGATCTCAAATTGTGTAAACCTGTCAGGTCGTCAGTCTCCGCGAGCTTGTTCATCGCGCGCCGGTCTCCAGCCAGCCTGGCCGTGACAGCACCCACAATCAGAAAGAGCGACACCTGCAGATAGTCGCCCTCACCATAATTCAGCGCGCGTAAATGCTGATTCGCTAAATGGTAAGTGACTATCGCGGCCAGCGCGCAAACCAGCCCGCCCCAATAATCAAATATGACAGCGGCAAGAATGATAGGCAGGTAATACAAATGTTGGATCGGAGCCGTACCCGTGGCATTGTCGAGCCATGCTATGACAAGTAGCAGCAGTGCAATTATCGGCGCACCAACAAACCCCCGCCGTGAAGATGTACTTGGCCTTGCGCGAGCCTTGCGATTGCCACTCCCTGTCAGTCGCATCCCCCTTCGATCTCCATTGCATCAAAAATTCTTTTTGAGTACCTGAGCTATTCGAATATTTCGTCGGGATGCTGCTGAAAGCCAAGCAAGTTTGCTTCCCTAGCTGCCCCATTGGGCGTTGCTTGAGCAAGCAAGGCAAAAGCGTTATCCGCAGATTACGCAGATTTCACAGATGTTTGGTTGAATCTCATCGGGGTTGACCTGCAATTCTTCAAAGCCTGTGGGTGTCAACGGAGCCAAGACTCAACCAAACATCTGTGCAATCTGCGTAATCTGCGGATACCGTTTTCGTTTCGTGTCGTGTGGCCGTTTGTTGTTGCAGGAGACAAAAAGCCACGGAGCAACACTCCTGAAGCGGCGCAGCATAAGGATTTCCGCGGCACATTTGTTGCCAACTGGCGGTGGGTCCTGAGGGGCGTGAGCAACAACGAGCGGACAAAACTAAAGCCGGTCCTGCGGGACCACGCTGATGTTTGCTGCCTGCGTCGCTCAGGATCAGAAGCAATCTGAACGATACTTGAGGAGAGGGTAATGAAAGACAATAAATCGATACTGAATAGAAAATTGGGTGAGCTAGCCGGCGCCGTGATGTTCGTCGCCCTGGTTTGTTTGACGACCATGTTGTCGTCACAAAACGCGAGCGCAGCTTCGAACCCACGCGAGAAATACATGGTGCTTGGCACCATTGAAAACATCGACAGTGCAGCCAATACGATTACGGTCAGGCTGTTCGATGGCACCGACAAAAGCATGCAGTTATCGAAACGCCTCATGGTAAATGGCCGCGCAGAAAAGAGAACCCGGGCGGAGTCCAGATTAATGCCTCAGGAGCGGGCAGTCATTTACTACGCCAACAAAGGCAGCGACGAAACCGCGGTTGACGTCGAGTCGCTAAATCACGCGATGCGCAAAACCATTACGGGAGCGCTGATCAGCGCCGACAAAGACAACATGACTCTCGTTATCAGGACAGCCAGGGGGAAGGACGAGACTTTCCGAGTGCAGAGCGATGCCGTGATCGAGACCGGCGATAGTGTCATGACCTTCACACAGTTCGAGGCTAATCCAGGCACTCAGATCGTCTTGCACTATCAAGATCCTCTGGGGATGACCGAAGTGAGACGCGTCAAACGCTAAAGGGCAACTTCCAGGACTCTTCTCATTCACACCCGGTTGAAACCGGATGATAAGGTTCGGGAAACACCTTAATCGTTGCAACGGTTTCGGTCGCAAACAAGAAACTGAAACCGTTGAAACGGTTAAGAACATCCTCTTAGCCTTTACCACCCGGTTGAAACCGGATGTGAATGAGAAGAGTTTGCAAGTGGCTCTAAAGGCTTGCCGAGGATAACGGCCTTTCGGAAGGATCTCTACAAAATGAAAGCATTGTTATTGACCTTCGCGCTTTGTGCCGGCGCAGCTATGGCGCAGCAGTCAACCGGGGCACTTAAGGGACAGGTTCTTGACGAGCTTGGCGGCGCAATAGTCGGCGCCTCGGTAGTAGCAACCGATACGACTGGTAAACAGCGGACCGGCACGACTAATGACCAGGGCCTCTTCGTTATGAGTGGATTGGAGCCCGGCAAATACAAAATAACCGTCGCGTCAGTTGGCTTTGCCGCCTACGAAAACTCTTCACTGGAGATAGCCGCCGGACGGACACAGCAGCTCGACGTAACTTTGAAGGTCACGATCGAGGAGCAGAAGGTAACCGTCGACAGCAATAGTCAGACGCTCGGCGCTGAACCCGAAAATAACCTGGGAGCGATCGTACTGAAGGGCTCTGACCTCGCCGCTCTGCCTGAAGATCCGGACGACCTCGCGGCCGCGCTTCAGGCCTTAGCGGGTCCATCAGCCGGCCCGAATGGCGGACAGATTTTCATCGACGGTTTCACCGGCGGGCGCTTGCCACCGTTATCCTCTATTCGCGAGGTTCGCATCAATGCCAATCCGTTTTCAGCGGAGTATGACCGGATGGGTTTTGGCCGCATTGAGATCCTGACCAAACCGGGAACTGACAAGCTTCGCGGCCAGGCATCTTTTAGCTTTAACGACAATGCTCTCAATTCACGCAATCCGTTTGCACCGAGCCGCCCGCCGTTTCTATCGCGACAATACGGGGGCAATCTGAGTGGACCAATCTCGAAGAAGAAAGCATCATTCTTTGTCGACTTCGAGAAGCGCGATATTAACGACGACGCGCTGATCAATGCCATGATTCTCGATCCAGATTTGAACATCACTCCGTTCAGCGAGTCGGTGCAAACACCCAATCGACGAACGACGTTCAGTCCACGAATTGACTATCAGATCAATCCCAGCAACACCCTGGTGGGACGTTACACGTACACGCATTCAAGCCAGATGAACGCAGGCGTGAACACCTTCTCGCTGGCATCCCGCGCTTTCAACACGGCGAACACCGAACAATCAGCGCAATTGACCGAAACCGCGATCCTCAGTAAGACGATGATCAATGAGATCCGCTTTCAGTTCATTCACCAGTCATCAAGCCAGATTGGCGACGACTCGATTCCCACTATCAATGTTCTTGACGCGTTTCAAGGCGGCGGCGCCGGAGTCGGGCTGGCAACGAATAGCCAGAATCACTTCGAGCTGCAGAACAATACCTCCGTAGTAGTGGGACCACAGACGCTGAAGTTCGGCGCGCGCTTGCGTTACGTCCGAATCACGGACGTCTCGCCGCAGAACTTTGGCGGTACGTGGACGTTTGGCGGCGGCTTTGCTCCTGAGCTTGATGGCAACAATCAGGTAGTCATTGATCCGAACACGGGTCTGCCTGTGCTCGAGAACATTTCGAGTATTGAGCGCTACCGTCGCACCTTGCTCTTTCAGCAACAGGGTTTGAGCGCCGGGCAGATCCGGGCCCTGGGTGGTGGCGCCACGCAGTTCTCCATTGCTGCCGGTAACCCCAATGTCACGGTAGGCCAAATTGACTTTGGCGCCTTTGTGCAGGACGACTGGAAGGTGCGACCCAACCTGATGCTCAACCTTGGGTTGCGCTACGAGAATCAGGACAACGTCAGCAGCAATCTTAACTTTGCTCCACGCCTTGGATTTGCCTGGTCACCCGGAGCAGGCAAGCAGCGCCAACCTAAGACGGTCGTGCGCGGTGGCTTCGGAATTTTTTACGATCGTATCAGCGAGAGCCTGACGTTGACGGCGGACCGCCTTAACGGAGTGAACCAACAACAGTTCATCGTCGCCGACAACAACGTATTGGATCTGTTCCCGCAGGCGCCTTCGATAACAACGCTCACTTCCTTCGCGACTCCGATCACAATTTATCAATTGTCCAAAGACCTTCGGGCGCCGTACACCATGCAATCGGTAATCAGTGTAGAGCATCAATTGCCACGCAATCTGAAAGTCTCGCTCAGTTACATTAACGCCCGCACCCTTCACCTGCTGCGAACGCGCGATGTTAACGCGCCTTTGCCGGGGACCTTTTTGCCGGGCACGCCGGATAGCGGGTTAAGACCATTGGCCACTAATGACAATATCTTTGAATACGAATCGAACGGCCGCTTTAATCAAAACCAGTTCATCGTCAATGTCACCAGGAGTTTCAAGCGGAACTCGAGTTTGATCGCTTATTACGTTCTGGCCAAGGCAAACAGCGATACGGACGGCGCCGGCACTTTCCCCGCGAACTCATACGACTTGAGCACGGAGTATGGCCGCTCATCGCTCGACATCCGTCATCGATTCGTACTGATCGGCAACTTCCGAGGGCCCTGGGGATTGAGCTTGAGTCCGATGATCATTGCCGCGTCTGGCGCGCCGTTCAACATTACGATTGGACGAGACCTGAACGGCGACTCACTATTCACCGAACGGCCTGGTTTTGCGACCGATCTTACTAAGCCAGGTGTCTTGATCACTCACTGGGGCGCATTCGATCCAAACCCAACGGCTGACGAACAGATCATCCCGCGTAATTTTGGAACGGGTCCCGGCTCGCTCACCACGAGGTTGGGAATCAGCAAAACATTCGGATTCGGCAAAGAAAGCAGCGCGTCTTCAGGGCACGGCAACCGGCGCGGCGCTGACGGCAGCGGTTCGCGTGGGCCAATTGGCTTGGGCGGTGTTGGCGGACGTGGTCTACGAGGAGGCGGAGCCAGAGGCGGAGGAGGATCCGCCGGCGGCGAAACCGGAAAACGCTACAACCTGACTTTTTCAATCAACATTCAGAATCCCTTGAATCACGCAAATCTGGGAAGGCCTGACGGCAACCTCAGCAGTCCCTCCTTCGGACTATCGACTTCGAGCGCCGGAAATTTTGGCGGCTTTGGCGGCGCCCCAGGCTCGAGCGCCTACGATCGTCGCATCGACGCTCAAATTAGATTCAGCTTCTAAGCAAGATCCTGGTGCGTTGTTCCGCTCCGTGACGATTCTGCAATCCGGAACGCTTCAAAGTCGAATAAACAATTTCGAGACACGGTAAAGCGACCTTTCTCGTGAATCAATAAGTAGTTAGTGAGGGTTCGCGGAATCTTTGACGTTAATACTGTGGCGCTTGATCATGCGGTCGAGTGTTTTGCGATCGATGCCGAGAAGTCGGGCTGCGGCTTGCTTGTTGCCGCCGGTTTGCACAAGGACAAGAGCAACATAGCGGCCTTCGACGATCGATAATTCCGGCCATTCGTCTCTGGCTATGAGCTCAGGGGCGCGGGCGGATTTTGCGGCGTCCGGCCCGGCAGGAAAGTCGTTAGAACTGTCGAAACCATTGACTGTGAATTGCCTGCGATAGCTGCGAACGCTTTCCGGCAGATCCTTCACACGGATGGTGCCGTCGCAAATGGCTGCGGCGCGAACCACTGCGTTCTCAAGCTCACGAATGTTCCCGGGCCAATTGTATTTTTGCAGTAAGCTCAGTGCCTCAGCAGTAAAACTAACTGACGGGCTAAGCTTGTAAACGCGGTCAGCAAAGCTTTGGGCCAGCGGCGGAATGTCTTCCGGGCGCTCGCGCAACGGCGGCAAAACGATCGACACGGCGTTCAGGCGATAAAACAAATCCTTCCGGAACCTGCCGTCCGCAACCTCTTTTTCAACATCACGATTGCATGCAGCGACCACGCGAGCATCTACTCGCAGCGTTTGGTTGGAACCGACTCGTCGTATCTCGCCTTCCTGCAACACGCGCAAAAGTTTTACCTGGAACGAGGGACTGGTCTCGGTAATCTCGTCGAGAAAAATCGTTCCACCATCAGCTTCCTCCCAAAGACCACGACGATCACGTTCAGCGCCCGTGAACGATCCCTTCACGTGTCCGAATAATTCGGCTTCGATTAGCTCCGCCGGGATGGCGCCACAGTTAAAGCCGACGAAAGACTTGCCAGCTCGCCCACTACGACGATGAATAGCTGAAGCGACTAACTCTTTGCCAGTGCCAGATTCTCCCGTTAGCAGGACCGGCAGGTTGGTGGCGGCGACGCGCCCAACGTGTTTCATAACCTCGATAAACGATTGGCTCCGACCTACGAGCTCGATGTCAGAGTCATAAACCGCCGAGCGTTGCCCGGGCATGGATCGATGAGGTCGCTCGGTGAGCTGCGCTCGCAATGTTTGCGAAAGAGATTCGAGTTCATCTGGTCCGAAGGGCTTGAGCAAATAGTCATAGGCTCCGAACGCCGTGGCATCCAAAGCACCGACTGCGCTTCCATGGCCAGTCATCAACACCACTTTTGTTTGCGGCAGGTGCTCTTTGAAGTGACGGAGCACGGTATAGCCGTCGGCGCCGCCCAGTTTGACATCACAAAAGACTACTGCCCAATCGGCTTCGTCGATGCGAGAAACCGCATCCTCGGCTGAGGGTGATTGTGAGACTGTCCAGCCCTCGTTCTGCAGGACCACGCTAACAAACTCCCGCACCTGGGCTTCGTCGTCGATTACAAGCGCTTTAAGTTGAGCGTTCATTTTTGGAACCATCTGCGCCGGCGGTCACCAGCTAGCGCGCGGCAATAAATTGCTCGGCAAAGACAGCTGCCGGCATCGGCTTGCCGAACAGATAACCCTGCCCTTCGTCACACCTCATGAGCCTGAGGAAGCCTTTCTCCTCTTCCGTCTCAATGCCTTCTGCTATCACTTCAAGATCGAGATTGTGGGCGAGAGTAATAATGGCCATCACCATGGCCGCACCTTTCGGGTCGGTGGTGGCCTCACTAACGAAAGATCGATCAAGCTTCAAAGCGTCAATGGGTAACTGCTTCAGATAACTCAGGGATGAGTAACCAGTGCCGAAATCATCGATCGCTACTCTCACGCCGAGAGTGCGAAGCTCATTAAGAAACTCTATGGTCGAATCCGTGTTCTCTAGCATCGTTGTTTCAGTCAGCTCAAGCTCGAGATGCGCCGGATCCAGAACGGTTTCATGAAGGATGGAGATTACTTGAGTGCAAAAAGACTTTTGTCGCAGCTGACGAGCAGAGATATTGACCGCGATGCGAAAGTCTGCAGCACCGCGTTCAATCCAGTCGCGCGCTTGCGCGCACGCGGCGCGCAGCACCATTTCGCCGATATCAAGAATCAGCCCATTAGCTTCCGCCAAGCCAATAAAGCTCGCGGGCGCCAGGATACCGAGTTCCGGATGACGCCAGCGGACCAGGGCTTCACCGCCGACCACCTGGCCGGAGAAGAGGCTGATAACAGGCTGGTAGTAGACGATGAACTCCTCGTTCTCAACGGCGCGACGCAGGTCAGTCTCCAGTGCCAAACGTTTGGTCGCGAGCGCGGTCATCTCCCCTTCGTAAAACTGATAGGTGTTTCCACCATTCTTTCGGGCGCGATACAAGGCCGCTCTCGCGTTCTTCAGCATGGTCGCGGGGTCATCACCATTTGAGGGGAAGACGCTGATGCCTATGCTGGCCGTCATGTAGACATCCTGCGACTCCAGCCGAACGGGCGGCTTGAAGGCCAGTCCAATTAGCTTTGAAACTTCCGCGACGTCACTTCCCTGACTGGTATTCGTCAAGAGGACCGCGAACTCATCATCGATGCGCGCCAGCGTGTTGCCCTCGCCGATGCAGTTTCGCAGTCGCATCGCGCACTCGATAACAACCATGTCCCCGGCGGAGTGCCCGAGGGTATCCGTAACGCGACTTAAGTTGTCCAAAGAAATCAAAAGCACGGCGAGTTCCAGGTGATCCCGTTGAGCGATCGAGATTGACTGCGTGCAGCGGTCAGCAAAGAGCATGCGATTGGGAAGATCAGTCAGACGATCGTGATAGGCAAGATGTTCAATCTCAGCCGTGCGCTGCTGTACCAGGTCCTCGAGATTATTCTCGTATTGCAGCTTTTCTTTGATGAGCGTGTGTTGCTTTAGGGCCCGGTCGACGGCCACACGCAAGTGACGATGGTCGAGCGGCTTGACAACGTAATCAAAAGCTCCGGCACGCATCGCCTCGATTGCGAAATCAATTGATTGTTGACCACTAATTACAATCACAACCGTGTCCGGAGATTGACTGAGAATCCGTGGTACGAGATCCAAGCCACTATCCGAGCCGAGATTTATGTCTGTCAGAACGACGTTGAAGCTGAGCACCTGCAGCAAGGCGAAGGCTTCGTCCACGGAGCTGGCGGTCGCACATTTGTATTCACTGCCCAGCATCTCCGTTAAGAGACTACGAACCTGTTCATCATCGTCGACTATCAGGATGATTGGCCGCTCGAGCAAAATTGCCGTCATATCGATCAACCCACGACCTTGAATTGGCAGTACCTGTCAGCTCAACGGTTCGATAGCACACCCGTGCGCCACAACTTTCACGTCGATCCATTCTCGTCTGAATCCAGGACCTCTCGCACTTTTCTGGTGAGAGCAACTGGAGTAAAAGGCTTTTGAATAAACTGGACGGCCGCATCGAGAATTCCGTGATTCACGATGGCCTCATCTGTGTATCCCGACATAAACAACACCCGGACCTGGGGCCGTTCCGCCCGCAAACGCTCTGCGATTTCTTTACCGCTCGTTTCCGGCATCACCACATCGGTAAGCAAGAGATGAATGGGCTCGGCCCGTTCCCTGATAAGGCGAAATGCCTCTTTACCGCTTCCGGTGTCCAGCACTGTGTAACCAGCTGCTTCCAGGATCTCGCGAGCAAGCCATCGCACCGTTTGTTCATCTTCCACCAGCAGAATCGTTTCAGAGCCGGTCGGCGCTGCCAACTCAACCGGTTTTTTCTCAGGTACGACAACATCAGTTTCGATTTGAGGCAGATAGATTTTGAAAACGGTGCCCTGGCCAGGCTCGCTGTAGACCCATATATTTCCGCCGCTTTGTTTTACGATGCCATAAACCGTCGAGAGTCCCAGTCCGGTTCCCTTTCCCTTTTCCTTGGTCGTGAAGAACGGTTCGAAAATGCGAACGCGCGTTTTTTCGTCGATGCCAGTACCGGTATCGCTGACTGCCAGCATGATGTATTTGCCGCGGTCGACACCGACATGCTTACCTGCGTATTCGTTGTCCACTTCAAAGTTGCTGGTTTCAATCGTGAGGGTTCCACCTTTCGGCATGGCATCACGAGCATTAACGACAAGATTGACCAGGACCTGCTCGATTTGTCCCGGATCGGCTTTGATCCGGCCCAGCTCCGGCTCAAATTTCGCAGTCAGTTCGATGTCTTCGCCGATCAATCGTCGCAACATCTTGTTGAGGTCGGCCACAACGTCATTAAGGTTGATTGGTACGGGCTGCAGCATCTGCTTGCGACCGAACGCAAGTAATTGCCGAGTCAGATTTGCGGCTCGATCACCGGCCTTTCGGACTTCTTCGAGGTATCCCCTGACGGTGTCGTTGTCTTCCTTCATACGAAGCAACGCCAGGCTGCTGTAACCGTTGATCGCAGTGAGAAGGTTGTTGAAATCGTGCGCCACGCCTCCGGCTAATTGGCCGATTGCCTCCATCTTTTGCGATTGTCTCAATTGCTCTTCAAGCTGCTTCCGCTCGGTAACATCTCGCGCAATTCCCTGAACTGCGACGGGGACTCCATTTTCGAAAACCAACTTCGTATTTACTTCGACTGACACCCGGTGCCCGTCCTTTGCAATGATGTCTAGTTCATAGGCGGTTACCTTTTCTCCGGCGAGTTTGCGCCGCAGCATCTCGCGAGCTTTCGGGATATCGCTGGATGCGATTGTTTGGCTGAGATTCAAAGAGAGGGACTCAATCACGGTGTAGCCGGTAATCCGTTCAACCGCGGCGTTCACGGAAGTGTAGTTACCGTCGAGATCATGGGAATAGATGATGTCGTGAGCGTTCTCTACCAGGTCCCGGTAACGCTCTTCGCTTTGGCGCAAGGCCTCTTCGGTCCGTCGTCGTTCGGTGATGTCGATGGTGACGCCACGCACACCAATCGGGTTACCCTGATCGTCGCCAATGACGATGTAATTCGATTCGACCCAGATGGCGCGTCCGTCTTTAGCAACCCAACGGAACTCGCTGGTGCTACTCTTACCAACGCGGAAATTCGCGGCCGCCTCCTGCGCTGCCCTTTCCTTGTCTTCAGGATGAACAATGGAAAGCCAAAAGTTTGGCCCTGACAGCCATTCCTCGACGGAGTAACCCAACATCTTCTCGACGTAAGCATTGACAAAGTTGATCTGCTGGTTCGCGGCATCGGGCTGACCCCACGCTTCCCAGACAACACCCGGCACTGTCGAAATGATGTTATCCAGACGCTGACGTTGGTTGGCAACCTCGGCCGTCAGTCGCTCTTCTTCTTCTTCTGCGCGCTTGCGCTTAGTAATGTCAGTCAACATTGAAAGCGCGCCGGAAAACTTGTCGTGCTCGTCGAAGATTGGCGTGGCGCAGACGATGGCCCAGGCTTCAGAACCATCGCGGCGCACGAAATGAAGGTCGTATTGCTCCCTCAGTCCCAGGGTGCGATGGTGCCAGCGGTTTAGGACATCAACTTTTGCTTGCTCGTTCAGGAACTCCAGAGCTGAGTGCCCGATCATTTCCGCGACCTTGACGCCGAGCATCTCAGCCAAACGCTCGTTGACATACGTGGTCCGCAATTTGGCATCGACGACCCACACCCCTTCATTGCTCGTTTCCAGCAGGCGCCGGTAGCGCTCTTCACTGTATCGAAGCTGGGATTCAGCGAGCTGCCGGGCGCGACGGTTGCTCGCTTCTTGCAACTCGCGCTCGATCGTTGGCCCGAGGCGTACCAGATTATCTTTCATCAAATAGTCGCTGGCTCCCGCGCGCATGGCGGCGACGGCCACTGCCTCTCCCACGGTGCCCGAAATGATGATGAAAGGAATGTCCAGCTTCAGCCTTTTCAGTAACTCGAGCGCTCGGATGGCGTCGAATTGAGGCATTGAGTAGTCGCAGAGAATCACGTCCCATGCGGAAGATTCCAGGGCGACTTTCATATCCGCGGGCGTGTCGACCCGCTGCGAGGTGAGGTCATACCCGGCATTAGCCAAGTGGCGAGTAATTAAGAGTACATCACGTTCAGAGTCTTCTATATTAAGCACTCGTAGGGGCGTCATCGATTGTCCTAATCTGTCGGGGGTGCTTCGTTCAAGACCAGCCAGTAGAGGCCGAGTTGTTTGGTGGCTTCGAGAAATTTTTCGAACTCGACGGGTTTGCGAACATAACTGTTCGCGCCGAGGCTATAACTGCTAATGACATCTTCCTCTTCACTTGATGAAGTGAATACGACTACGGGAAGCGTCCGCGTTTGGACATTGGCTCGCAAACGACGCAACACCTCGAGGCCGTCAATCTTCGGTAGCTTCAGGTCCAACAAAACCAACTGCGGCATCACGGAAGTATCGCGTCCTTCGTAGACGCCAGTGCCCGCGAAAAAATCCAGCGCCTCCGCCCCATCATGCGCGACGATCACATCGTTAACGATGTTGCTCTTCCGCAAAGCTCGAAGAGTCAAGGCTTCGTCACGCGGATTGTCCTCGACCAATAAGATCAATTTGTCATTCATCGTGCGACTCCTTCGCGCCTGTGAGCGTGAAATAAAAGGTGGCCCCTTGATTGACCGCTGCATCGGCCCAGACGCGCCCGCCATGCCGGTTGACGATGCGTTGCACGGTAGCTAACCCGATACCGGTCCCTTCGAATTCAGCTGCCGTGTGTAAGCGTTGAAACGCGCCAAACAATTTGGCGGTATACGACATGTCAAATCCGGCGCCGTTGTCGCGCACAAAATATGAATGCTCGCCGTTCTGCTTTTGCACACCGAATTTGATTTCGGCGTCTTTCACTTTTGACGTGAACTTCCAGGCATTTCCGAGGAGGTTGGTGAGCACAATGCGCAACAGCCGCTTATCGCCGCGCACATTTAGTCCATCTTCGATATCAATTGCGACTATTCGGTCACTATCAGTCTTCTTCAGTTCGCTAATCACGCTGCGCGCCAGCTCACTTAGGTTGACTTCTTCGCGTCGCATCTCGCTTCGGGTAACTCGAGCTAACTGCAAAACGTCGTCAATGAGTTGTGCCATTTCCTGACTGGCATTTCGCACCTCGTTGAGATAGGCCTTTCCGGCTTCATCAAGTTGATCGGAATAGTCTTCCAGCAAGGCCTGGCTAAAACCGTTGATATGTCGCAGCGGGGCGCGCAAGTCGTGCGAGACGGAATAAGAAAATGCCTCCAGTTCCTTGTTGACGGCTTGCATCTGGGCCGTTCGGTCGGCAACTCGCTGTTCGAGCTCCTCATTCAATCTGAGAACTTCCTGTTCCGCCTCCTTGCGTTGAGTGATGTCGTTGTTGACCTCGAGAATCGCGCGCGGTTCGTCGTGCTCGTTCTTATGGACGACCCAGTGACTTGCCACCACGATGCGCTCGCCATCCTTGCGCCGATGGACCACCTCGCCTTCCCAATGTCCGTAGGCAAAAAGGCGCGCTTTGATTTCTTCAATAGACTGCTCTCCCTCCGTTTGTAAGAGAGTCTGTGAAACCTGACCGATGGCTTCGCGAGCGCTCCAGCCGTACATCTGTTCGGCGCCGGTATTCCAGAAAATGATCCGATCGTTCAGATCGCGAATGAGTACCGGAGCCAGATCGAGAATACGGGTTTGCTCCTTGAGCGCCTCTTCCGTTGCTTTGCGCTCGGTGATGTCGCGGAGGATGACTGTGTAAAACTGCCGGCCTTCGATTTCGAGTTGCGAGATCGAAGCTTCAATCGGGAACTCAGTTCCGTCTGCCCTCAAACCAAAGATCGCGCCCAGCGAACCCATCGAGCGTCTGGTGATACTGGTCCTGCCGAAATCTTCGATGTGTTGCTGGTGGCTGGAGCGGAAGCGTTTTGGTATGAACCGATCGAGAGGCTGACCAATCGCTTCTTCGGCGGCATAAAGAAACATTCGCTCCGCAGCAGAGTTGAAGAGGACGATGCGCTGCTCATCATTGATGGACACGATCGCGTCCATGGCGGACCCAATAATGCCGGACAGCTGCTCCTCGCTGCGCCGCATGTCAGCCTCGGCCTGCTTCCGCTCAGTAATATCCATGATCGTGACGAACGCCAGGGGCCGGCCATTAGGCTCTTTGACGATGGCGCCCCCGAAGCTGAAGATTCGCTTCCAGTCACGATCAAGCCGCCGCAGACATACCTCATAGTCCATCAACGGTTCGCCGGCGATCACCCGTGGCAGCGGCCATTGATCGACCGGCAGAATCGCACCATCCAATGTCGACAGCTCAAAGATCTCTTCAAATGTGGAAAGTTTGACCAGACATTCTTCAAGGCTGGTAAAGCCGTGCATTTCGAGCCCAGCCCGATTCCAATGAATCAATTGCCCGTCGAGCTCGGAAATAACCAAACCCTCGCCAAGGTTTTCAATTACCGTCTGCAGCCGCTCCTCGCTTTCCCGGGCAACTTGCTCGACACGCTTGCGTTCGGTGATGTCGATTATGCTGGCTAAAACAAACACGCCTTCATTTGTCTTAATCGGGTTGAGTCCGATCTCGACGGGGACCTCGCTGCCATCCTTGAGCAGGCCATAAAGTTCCCGGCCGGCGCCCATCGCCCGGGTCGAAGGATTCTGTGAAAATGAGTGACGGTGATCAGGATGAGCGGGACGGAAGCGCTCAGGCACGAGTCTCTCGACGGGCTGAC
>Ga0134125_10005656_pt1 | contig 14173 bp, 13 predicted proteins | sample KB31751_FD_96464 | JGI IMG/M metagenome (GOLD analysis project Ga0134125, IMG submission 96464) | Terrestrial soil microbial communities with excess Nitrogen fertilizer from Kellogg Biological Station, Michigan, USA - KB3-175-1 | ecosystem: Environmental > Terrestrial > Soil > Unclassified ... | reverse complement strand
TTTACTTCCTTTCCATTTTCATCAATCAACTCAATATACAATAAATCGGGTTGAAGATGTGCTCCTACACTATACTCACACTCAGTAAAAGCAGCAGCCATTTCGCTTGAAGCATAGGTTGAAAACAGTTGCAGTTTCCAGTTTTCGGTAATTTTTTTCCCTAATGTGTTTAAGGTAAAATCTTCGTTTCTTATAGGTTCGCCAATACAAATAGCTTTTTGTATGCTTGAATTTTTATAATCTATATTGTGTTGTTTAGCATACTCAACTAATTTTAAAATAAATGAGGGCACGCAAATAATAACATTTGGTTTTATACGATTAATAGTGTCCCACTGCAATTGTGGAATGCCATTACCCACACGAATAATGCCTGCACCTAACTTACGAGCACCCAAAAAATAAGCTAAACCCGCCATAAAACGCTTATCAATAGTGGTCATTAACTGATACACATCTTTTGATGAACCACCCGCAATTTTAAATGAGTTGCTTTCATTTAAAGCCAAGCGCTCTAAATCATTTTCTGTAAGGGCAATTGTAACAGGCTCGCCCAGTGTGCCAGAAGTCGTAACGTAATCAATTATTTTATCTCGGGTTACGCAAAAAAAATCGTTGTTGTGTTTTTGTATATCTTCTTTAGTGGTAAATGGTAATTGTTTAAAATCGTTGATTGATTTTACTTTTTCAACATGAATGTTATTATCGGCAAAATTTTTTTTATAAAAAGCAGAATGTGTGTTTACATACTGAATAACCTGTATAAGCTGTTTTTGCTGCTCATTTAGCACCTCGGCAGTATCTGCAAAAATAAGTTCAGCCATATTAAAGATTAAGTTTCGCTATTTGTTTTTGTATTTCTTGTCGCTCTTTATTAGTAGCAATTTCTTTACTTAATGCCACTTCATAATAGTTTAAAGCTAGCTTTTTTTCACCTGCTTTTTTATAATAATCGCCAATTATTTGATAAGTGTAATAGCTGTTAGGATTACTTTGTACAAAAGCTTGCAAAATATCATCGTCTACTTTTAAAGGATATTTGTTGTTGGTACAAAACCTTATATAATCTTTTATTTTTTTAAAAAGTACAAACTTTTTGTAGGTCTGAGTTTGTAAAAAAGTATCGGACAAAACAGTCAAATTATTTTCATTAATTTCTTTGTTTGTTTTTAGGTTTGGAGCTTCAGCAAAAACCTTAGTTAAGTCATAACAAATAAATTGCCCTAGTTGAAATGGTTGCGTAGAAACCCACACCAGTTGTTCTTGTGGAGAGAAAATCACTGCATGGTGCGCTATTAATTGATTGATGGCTTTTTCGTTTCCTAAACCAATATTGCGGTTATTTATACCTCGGGTATCTCGCAAAATAGCGGCAGCATTTTTATAATTTATGGCTTTGTAATTATCTAACAATTGCTCCATTCTATACTTTCTGTACATCGAAGAACTTTCAACAATGTTTTTATTATTATTGATATCTTTAGCAAACGCTTCGCTTTGGTAATGGTTTGGGCACACCAACTCGTTTCTATCTTCCTGATAAAGATTAATTTTAGTAGGTGTCTTTTCAATTATATAAGCCTTATTATCTTCAGAAGAGCCGACCAAAATAGATTCTGAAACAAAAGTTTCTCGCTTTTCAGCGATAGCGTAAGCTTCCTTTATGTTTTTTGCGTACTGTAAAATTTCTTTTGCCAATAACGATATGGGAGTGGCTGCACCTGTTGGTATATCACTTTTAGCGGCGTTTAGGGTAACAGTTAAGCCTTTATCATTCATGCCCGATACAACACCTGTAAAGCCTGCCCAGGTTATGTACATATATTTATACCCAGTGGTAGGTTTTACAAAAGCCACAATTTTATTTTTGGCAAACTCGTCGCCCGAATAAAAATCAAAACTTCTGCCAATAAGTAATTTATTGTTTTCTGATTTATCGTTCCACACACCAAAGGATGTGCAGCCAACTGCCATGTTTTTATCTTGCAATGCATGCCCTATATCATGTGCGGCATGGTAATTTAAAATGCGGTAGTATTTGGGTGCAAGTGCATCATACTTATCTGATGCTGAAAGTGACACTCCATATATTTCTTGCTGATACTCATCAGTAACATGCTTTGTAAGGTTACGGTTAAAGTAGGCCACAAAATATTTTAAAAAATTCAAATATGTATTTGACGGGATAATTTTTCTAATCTGGTTTATGAAGGCTGTTTCTTGTTGCTCGGCTAACTCTTTAGTCAGTTTGCCATTTATTACGCCTCGTTCAAATCCATCACCTTCTAAATACATTTCCCAAAGTCCGCTTTGGCTCTTTTTCAGCCAATTGTTGCCTATTTTATAATAGTTTGTATCAATTTGTTGTCGTTCAGAATTTAAAGCCGTTTTATCTTTTATTTCGGGTGTTGCAACATAAATGCTCGCTAAAAAATAAACCACAAAAATTAATAGTAGTACGCCTACTACCAATAGGAATTTTTTAGCAAAACGAGATATGGTTTTAATAGCAGACAAGTAAAAAATTTAGTTATCGGCAAATTTACGCTTTTACAGCCGAATAAATTAAAATACAGGTTGTATATTCGCAATCTATGAGTACAATAAAAATTGGTGCAGAAAAACTTACACTTTCTACTTGCCAGCAAATTTTAATAGACAACCACGCTATAGAAATTGATGATGCCGCTTTACAAAGGGTTTATGAGAGTCATTATTTTTTAAAAGAATTTATTAAAGACAAGCTTATTTATGGCGTAAATACTGGGTTTGGACCCATGGCGCAATATAAAATAAGTCACGATGATCAAATACAATTACAGTATAATTTAATTCGCAGTCATTGCAGCGGCAGCGGTAACCCCATTGCCGAGATTAATGTGCGTGCTACCATGTTAGCCCGACTTAATATGCTTTTATTGGGGTACTCTGGCATACACCCCGAAGCAGTTATTTTATTACAAGAAATGATTAATCGCCACATTACGCCCATTATATTTGAACATGGCGGACTTGGGGCCAGTGGCGATTTAGTGCAACTTGCACACCTTGCCCTAACTATGATTGGTGAAGGAGATGTACACTATAAAGGAGAAATTATACCAACCGAAAAAGCATTTAAAGCTGAAAAGCTAAGTCCTCTAAACATACACATACGCGAAGGTTTAGCGTTAATGAACGGCACATCAGCCATGTGTGGCATGGGCATTATAAATTTAATGCATGCCAAAAACATTTTAGATAAAGCTACGCAAGCATCTGCTATGATTATTGAAATGGTAGAGTCATACGACGACCATTATTCTAACGAGCTTAATAGTGTAAAACTTCATCGTGGACAAAACCAAATTGCACAAAACATCAGAACACATTTAGCCGATAGTAAACTGGTAAAAAAACGTGGTAAACACTTATATGACCAACCTACTACCGAAACCATTGTAAAAGAAAAAGTACAAGAATATTATTCTATACGCTGTGTACCCCAAATACTGGGGCCCGTATATGATACCATTGCATTTGCCGAAGAAGTTATTATTGACGAAATAAATTCAGCTAACGACAACCCAATTGTTGACTATAAAAATAAAAATGTTTTTCATGGTGGAAATTTCCACGGAGATTATCCGGCTATTGAAATGGATAAACTAAAAATTGCCATCACAAAGCTTTCTATGTTGTCCGAAAGACAATTAAACTTTTTAATGAATGATAAGTTAAATGGTAAATTACCTCCCTTTGTAAACCTTGGCACACTAGGTTTAAACCTAGGCATGCAGGGCACACAGTTTACGGCAACGTCTACCGTGGCTGAAAATCAAACTTTGTCAAATCCTATGTATATACATAGCATTCCGTCTAATAACGATAATCAGGATATAGTAAGCATGGGCTCTAATGCTGCATTAATGGCTCAAAAAGTAATTAATAATACTTACGAGGTTTTAGCCATAGAATTTATAAGCATTATTCAAGCTATCGATTACTTAAAATGCGAAAGTAAATTATCAGCCGTTTCTAAAAAATTATATTCAGATTTGCGTGCCCTTGTTCCTGTTTTTGATAAGGATACCATACAGTATGTCCGTCAGCAAAAAATTATTACGTATCTTAAAAAAAGTTAATTATATTCGTTCTCAAATTTTAAAATCCACTTTATGAAAATGAAATTAATTACAGGCTGTTTATTATTAGCGTCTGCTGTCAGTTTTGCACAGCAGGTTCAGGTAACTAAAGGTCCAAATTTGGCCAACGACAAAAAAAATACCATGAACCGTATGCTTGGCGGTGATGATAATAATTTTTATTGTTATCGTGTTAGAAGCAAAGGTAAAGGAACATCTTTTTATGTAGAAAAATATGATAAAGCTTCTTTGAAGCCTTTGTTTTCGCAAGAGGTTAACGTTGATGAAGAGGGTAAAACAAAAATTGAAGATGTAGAGTACGCAAAAGGTAACGTTTTTGTTTTTAGAAGACAGTACGATAAAAAAGCTGATAAAATGACTTTGTTTTTTCAAGTTGTTGGTTCGGACGGAAAAGTTGACCCACAATTAAAAGAGATTATTACTATTGGCTCTGACCACTTTGAGTTTGTTGATTTTGATATTTATCCAAACCCAAGTCAAACTAAATTCTTAATAAAAGCCGCACATAAAGCAAATAAGGAAGATACATACAAAACAGAACTTATTTTGATGGATGCCGGAACCCAGAAAAAGTTGTGGACTAAAACACTTAATCAAAATCTATCTAACGCAACTTCGTTTTGGGGTGCAATTGGAGCTAGATTTAGCGCTATGTTTACCGACAATAGCGGATTTAGTGCCGGTTTTTCGGGCATGTACTTAGATGATAAAGACAATGTTTATTACTCTTATACCGAAAAAGTAAAAAGCGATAATAAAGAAGAGTCTGGTTTCTTCTTAAAATTAGGTGTTGTTGCTGCAGCTGATAACTCTGCTAAAATAATTGACTTAAATTTTGATGATAAATATTACGTAAAAGATCTTCAGTTTATGAAATCTAAAGACAATGAAATTGTTGTTGGCGGATTCTTAAAAGACGTAATTGAACGTAAAGGCAGAGATTTAGTTAAAGTTGGTATTTTTAGCTTTACTATTAACTTAAAAACCAACACTGTAGCAGCTAAAACAACTAAGTTTTTTGATGCAAAAATGTTAGAGGCTTTAGAGTCTAATCCAAAACGTTCAAGATATTTCAAGTATAAAATGGATTATATCCTTCCTGTTGGCGATGCAGTTTATTATATCGGCGAGCAATTTAGCGAACAGTATGTTTCCAGTAAATCAAGCACTGGCGGAAGCTCATCTTCTTATTGGGCTTATGAATATATGGATGTAATTATTGCTAAATTAAATTCTAAAGGTGAGTTTGAATGGGTACAAAACGTACCTCTTCGTAATGTAATGAGAATGTCGTTTCAGCACGTATTTAAACAATATATTGCTGTAGCTACACCAAAAAGTATCTACATTTTATGTGATGATAACGCTAAAAACTTAGCCATTTACAATGCAGCTACTTATGTGCCTAAAAAACTTAAACCTGTATCAGGAATACATAAATCAAACTTTGTATTTAATGCGGTTTCTTTAGGAAATGGGGCTATTACACGTGGACTTATATTTAAAAACGAAGATTATTGTTTTGCGCCAATACAAGAAAGAAATCCTCAATTTATCCCTCCTTCTGAGTGTGAAATTTTTGTGCCAAGCAAAAACAACGAATTATTCATTTATACGGAAAACAAAGGTTTAGATAGATTTGTAAAGCTGAAATTAGATTAATAACTATTAGTTAAACAAAAAACCTGTTTAGATTTTATATTTAAACAGGTTTTTTTGCTATTTAGAACCTAATCTTATTTTAAAAAATGGCATTTTCTTTTTAAATTCGCTGATTGCTTTAACATTACTATAAATATGAAATTTGCATTAGTTACAGGTGGTTCTCGTGGTATAGGTAAGGCTATTTGCCTTAAATTGGCTGAAGCAGGCTACCATATTTTAGTAAATTACCAATCTAACGACAATGAAGCTAAAAAAACGGTCGCTCTTGTAGAAGCTATGGGTGTTACTGCCCAGCTAATGAAATTTGACGTATCTAAAGAAGCCGAGGTAAATGCTGTTTTAGGTACTTGGATGGAGGCAAACAAAGATAAAACTATAGAAGTACTTGTAAACAATGCTGGCATCCGCAAAGATAATTTGTTGATGTGGATGAGTAATGATGAGTGGCATAAAGTAATGGACATTGCTGTTGATGGTTTTTTTTACGTAACACGTCTGATTATAAAAGATATGTTGGTTAAAAAGTACGGTAGAGTTATCAATATAACATCCCTATCAGGATTAAAAGGCCTGCCTGGGCAAACCAATTATTCCGCCTCAAAAGCAGCTGTAATTGGCGCCACTAAAGCCCTTGCACAAGAAGTTGGTCGCCGTGGAATTACAGTAAATGCTGTAGCGCCCGGTTTTATTAAAACAGATATGACTGAAGGCATAAACGAAAAAGATTTTAAAGCCCTTATACCTGCTGCTCGTTTTGGCGAAGTAGACGAGGTAGCTGATGTGGTTGTTTTTTTAGCATCTCCTAAGGCATCTTATGTTACTGCACAAGTTATATCGGTAAACGGAGGATTATATTCGTAAAAAAGACATGAAACGAGTTGTTATAACAGGTATGGGAATTTGGTCTTGTTTAGGCATTAGCTTAGATGAAGTTACCAACTCACTACGACAAGGCAAGTCCGGGATTGTTTTTGATGCCGAGCGTAAACCATTAGGTTACCGTTCTGCACTTACCGGCACTGTGCCAAAAACAGAATTAAAAGGTTTGCTAGACAGAAGAGCACGTGTTCAAATGTCAGAGCAAGCTGAATATGCTTATATGAGCACACTTCAAGCTTTGAAACAAGCTAAAATGGAGCCCGATTGGATTGAAAAACATGAAGTCGGTATTTTATTCGGCAACGATTCTTCTGCTAAAGCTGTTATACAAAGTGCCGATTTAGCTCGTTTGAAAAAAGACAATACACTTATTGGTTCGGGTTCAATTTTTCAGTCGATGAATTGCACTATTACCATGAATTTATCTACCATTTTTAAGTTAAGGGGGGTAAACTTTACTATTAGTGCTGCTTGTGCCAGTGGCTCGCATGCTGTTGGTATGGCGTATTTAATGGTAAAATGGGGCTTACAAAAAGCCGTAATTTGTGGTGGTGGACAAGAACTTAACCACTACACTTTTGGCAGTTTTGATGCCCTTAGTGCGTTTTCTATTCGAGAAAATGAGCCAACTAAAGCCTCTCGCCCGTTCGATAAAAACCGCGATGGACTTATTCCTGGTGGTGGTGCAGCTACACTTATTTTAGAAGATTATGATGAAGCAGTAAAAAGAGGTGCCCCTATTTTAGCTGAAATTGTAGGTTACGGCTTTTCTTCAAACGGAGACCATATTTCAAATTCAAGTCCTGAGGGGCAAATTCGTTCTTTAGAACATGCTTTAAAAGATGCAGGCATTGCCGCAAAAGAAGTAGATTATATTAATGCCCACGCAACATCCACCCAAGGTGGCGATTTTGCTGAAGCTGTTGCCATTGATACGGTTTTTGGCGCAACCAAACCATTGGTTAGTTCCACTAAATCTATGACCGGACATGAGTGTTGGATGGCTGGTGCCAGTGAAATTGTTTACTCTACCCTTATGATGCATAATGATTTTGCGGCTCCCAACATAAATTTTGAGACCCCTGATGAGGCTTCGGCCAAATTAAATATTGCAACAAGCGCCGTAAATAAAAAAATAGATGTATTTTTAAGCAACTCTTTTGGGTTTGGGGGTACTAATTCTACCCTTATAGTTAAAAAAGTTTAACATATATTTGCGCTCAATATGACTAAAGAAGAAATTATAGAAAGAACCAATCAATTTTTAGTAGACGAATTTGAAGTAGATGCTGCTAAAATTACTCCTGATGCTAACCTTAAAGAAACACTTGATTTAGATAGCTTAGATTATGTAGATTTAGTGGTAATAATTGAAAGTAACTTTGGCTTTAAAGTAGTGGGCGAAGATTTTGTTAACATAACAACTTTCCAACATTTTTACGATTACTGCTACAATAAAGTAGCTGAAAAAGCAAGCGCATAAATTTTTCATGCAACAACAAAAATGGCAAGGCAAAAGCTCCGGCGGCGTACTTGGCTATAAAATTTTTGTCTTTCTATTAAATACATTCGGGCTTTCATTCTCTTATCTATTCTGTCGATTTATTGCTTTAGTTTATTTCTTTTTCTCTAAATCAAAAAAAACAGTTTATCAGTATTTCAGAAATGTTCATCATTATTCTCGCCTTAAGTCAGTTATAAGCGTCTATAAAAATTACTTCGTTTTTGGGCAAACACTGTTAGACAAATTCGCCATTTTATCAGGTGTAAATACAAATTTTATTGTTCAGCGCGAGGGGCAAGAAAACCTCATAAACATTAAAAATCAAAAAAAAGGATGCCTTTTAATAAGTGCTCATATGGGCAACTGGGAAATTGCCGGGCAACTATTAAATACATATGATAATTTGAAATTTAATATGCTTGTATATGATAATGAAGCCGAACAGATGAAAAAATACATGGAAAGTGTTTTAAAAGAAAAAAGAATAAACCTAATTGGCATACGCGATAATGATATAAGTTATTTGGTTGAGTTACACAGGGCTTTTGGTAGGCAAGAGTGGTTGGTTATGCATGGTGATAGATTTAGAGAAGGCTCACCTTTTATTGAAAAAACATTTTTAGGCAGAAAAGCCAAATTCCCGGCGGGGCCATTTATACTTGCTTCAAAATTTGGTGTTCCGGTTTTGTTTTCGTTTTGTTTTAAAGAGAATAATAAAGTTTATCAATTTTATGCTAAACCAGGCATTCAGCTAACAAAATCGCGTAACGAAGAAGAAACTCAAGCATCCGTAAAACTACTTTCGGATAACTATGTACAAACTTTAGAAGAAATGGTTAAAAAATATCCCCTACAATGGTTTAATTTTTACGATTTTTGGGAGAATTAAACAACAAACCACAAATGAGCTTTTTAGTAGATAAAGACCACATTACCGATTACATTCCGCAAAAGCCACCCATTGTAATGATTGATGCTATTATAAGCTGTGATGATGTTAGTGTAACCACACAGTTTGAAATACAAGCAGATAACATTTTTGTGCGAGATAATTTTTTACAAGAACCCGGCGTTATAGAAAATATGGCGCAAACAGCTGCAGCAAAAGCAGGATACGAGGCAAAAAAACAAAATGCCGAACCTTTTTTAGGCTTTATTGGTGCTATTAAAGATTTAAAAATTCATGCGCTACCTAAAGTAGGCGATATTATTAAAACAACTGTTACAGTTAAAATGGATGTAATGGGCATTACTTTAATTGGTGCAACTTCAACTTGTGGAGATACACCCATTGCCGATTGCGAAATGAAAATTGTAATTCAAAAAACTGCCGATGTACCAGCCTAAAACCATAACCACCACCACCGAAATTATGGTGAAATTTAGCGATTGTGATGCTTTACAAATGGTTTGGCATGGCAATTATGTAAAATATTTTGAAGATGGCAGAGAAGATTTTGGCAGGAAACATAACTTAGGTTATTGGGAAATCTATAAGCAATCAAACTTGGCCGTTCCTTTAATTCATGTAGATTGTGATTATAAAAAATTTGTTGGCTTAGGCGAGACAATAACCATAGTGTCTACTTTTATAGAGACGCCTGCTGCCAAAATTATTTTTGAATACAAAATTTTCAATCAAAAAAAAGAATTGGTTTGTACAGGTAAAACCATCCAAGTTTTTGTAGATGCAGTAACCAAAGATTTACTAATTACTGTTCCACCTTTTTATCAGGCTTGGAAAGAAAAGCACTTGTAAGCATTTTGAATAAAGCCTTTTTACATAACTCAAACATTATTAGTCCACTTGGTTTTAACACCAAACAAAACTTTAATGCCGTATGTGAAGGGGGGGTTGCTATGCAAAATCACGTGTTTAATGGTGTAACATATTGTGCCGCAGTTATTACAAGTAAATTATTAGATGAAACTTTTGTTCAACAAACTAAATCAAATCCACAAGAATTTACGCGACTAGAAAAAATGTGCATTCTTTCTGTTCAAGATGTACTAAACAATTCAGATATTGACACAAAGAGTAAACGCACCCTTTTTATTTTTTCTACCACTAAAGGAAATATAGATTTATTAGAAAACAACACACCCCAAATACCAGGAGACAGAATTTATTTACACGAAACAGCGCAAGCAATTTCAGCCTATTTTGGTTTTTTAAACAAACCCCTGGTTGTTTCAAATGCCTGCATTTCAGGGCTTCTTGCCATCATTATTGCAAAAAGATTAATAGCCGATAATCAGTACGATAATATAATTGTAACAGGTGCCGATGTAGTTTCCACATTTACCTTATCAGGATTTAATTCGCTAGGTGCTTTAAGTAACAAGGTTTGTAAACCATTTGATAAAAACAGAACAGGCATTAATTTAGGAGAAGCCGCAGCAAGTATATTAATAAGTAATCAACAACAAAAAGATGGTGTAGAAATTGTTTCGGCTTGCTCTGCTAATGATGCTAACCACATATCGGGTCCATCGCGTACCGGAGAAGGTTTATATAAATGCCTGCAAAAAATTTTAGCGGATAATGTTATCCCAGATTTTATAAACGCACACGGTACAGCTACCGAATTTAACGACGAAATGGAATCTATTGCTTTTAACCGTGCCGGATTGCAAAACACTTTGGCAAATAGTTTAAAAGGATACTACGGTCACACATTGGGTGCAGCTGGCGTTTTAGAAAGTATTTTTTGTGCAGAAAGTTTAAGGCAAAATAAAATTATTGCCTCCACCGGTTTTGAAAATCAAGGGACATCAATCGAATTAAATATTATTAAAAAAACAGAAAGTAAAAAAAATAAAACTTGTTTAAAAACAGCATCGGGGTTTGGTGGTTGCAATGCAGCAGTTTTATACAAATTGAATTAATGAGCTATATTTTATCACATACAAAAATTAAAAATAACTGTCTGTGGCATGATGGTAAGCTTATTGCTCAAAGTGAAGACACACTTAATTATACTGGTTTTTTAGAAGAGGCTTATAAATTTTTGAACCTATCCTATCCTAAGTTTTTTAAGATGGATGCTCTATCCAAACTCGGCATTTTATGTGCTGAGCCAATTTTAGCGAATAAAAACTCTAGCCAATTTTCAAAAGAAAAAACAGCTATTGTATTATCTAACAGTAACTCCAGCTTGCAAACAGATATAGCTTACTCCAAAACAATGAGTGATTTTCCAAGTCCCTCATTATTTGTATACACATTACCCAATATTGTTACCGGAGAAATTTCCATTAAACATAAAATTACAGGCGAGAATGCTTTTTTTATTGAACCTGCTTTTAACGCTGACTTATTACATAATTATACGGAGCTACTTTTACAAGAAAGCGACGCCGTGCTTTGCGGCTGGCTTAACACCGATGAAAAGGCCTGCGAAGGTTTTTTATACTTTGTTGCAAAACAACCAGCAAACGACGAAAAAAAAATTAACTTTATCAAACATAATCCCAATAGCATAACACAACTTTACACTAATTAATTATGGAAAATTTAATTGAAAATTTAAAAAAGCAAATTATTGAGCAGTTAAATTTAGCTGAGGTAAAAGCTGAAGATATAGACCCTTCAGCACCTTTATTTGGTGAAGGCTTAGGATTAGATTCGATAGATGCATTGGAGTTAATTGTGTTATTGGAAAAAAACTACGGACTAAAAATTCAGGAGCCAAAAGATGCTAAACACATTTTTCAATCTGTAAAAACTTTAGCAGAATACATTACATCTCAAAAAAAATAATCCTACTAAATGGTATTTGTAACCGGCATAGGCATTATTTCAGCTATCGGAAAAAACGCAAGCGAAACTCTTTCTTCTTTACTTGAAAGCCGCACCGGCATAGGTAAAATAAACCATTTACAAACTATCCATAAAGATAATTACGTTGCCGGAGAAGTTAATTACTCCTTACAGGAATTAGAAAATTTAGCTGGATTAAAAAATTCAAATTATAATAGAACAACTTTATTAAGTTTATTAGCCACTCAAGAGGCTTTAGAAAACGCAGGTGTTAAAGACATTACCGTACATCGCACAGGTTTTATATCTGCAAGCAGTGTAGGCGGAATGTGTCATTCTGAATTATTGTACAAAGATTTTTTAGAACATAAGCCGTACACAAATTTTATAGATACACATTACACTGGTGCACATGCAACTGATGTGGCTAAACATTTTGGAATTACAGATTATGTTACCACTATAAGCACAGCTTGCTCTTCAGCAGCTAATGCTATCATGTTAGGCGCACGCTTAATTAACAATAATATACTTGACAGAGTTGTTGTTGGCGGCTCAGATGCGCTTTGTAAGTTTACATTTAATGGCTTCAACACCTTAATGATTTTAGATAAAGAATGGTGCAAACCTTTTGATAATAATAGGAAAGGGCTTAACCTGGGTGAAGGGGCTGCTTACTTGGTTTTAGAATCTGAACGTGTTGTAAAAGCAGAAAACAAAAAGCCATTAGCTATTCTTAGTGGATACGGAAATGCTAACGACGCTTATCACCAAACAGCTTCTTCGCCTGATGGGCAGGGAGCTTATGCCGCCATACAAAAAGCTTTAGAAGTTGCCAATCTTTCTCCTAATAAAATAGATTATATAAATGCGCACGGCACCGGCACAGCTAATAACGATTCATCGGAAGCAGCTGCCATGCAAAATATATTTAAACAAAACATGCCTCCTTTTAGTTCAACTAAGGCGTTTACAGGGCACACGTTGGCTGCTGCCGCAAGTATAGAGGCTGTTATAACTATTCTTTCTATTCAACAGAAAATTATTTTCCCTAATTTAAATTACACTACACCTATGCAAGACACTTCATTATTCCCAGTTACCAGTCTGCAAAAAAACATAGAAATAAACCATGTGCTATCAAACTCATTTGGGTTTGGCGGAAATTGCTCATCCTTAATTTTTAGCAAAAACTAAGATGGTAATGTATATTAATGGCACAGGTTGTATATCGCATCAAAACACCATTGATGTGGATGCTTTTTTTGAGAGTAGCCATATTGATTCTTTACCGTTACTTGTAGCGAAGGAACCTGATTATAAAGATTATGTTCCTGTAAATATGCTTAGGCGTATGTCTCATATAATTAAAATGGGTGTTGCTGCTGCAAAAATAAGTTTACAGCAAGCCGAAATTGAAAATGTTGATGCCATAATTACCGGAACAGGCTTAGGATGTTTTGAAGACACCGATAAATTTTTAAAAACACTTCTTGAAAATAATGAGCAGCTTTTAACCCCAACCTCCTTTATTCAATCTACACACAACACAGTAGCAGGGCAAATAGCATTACTTATAAAATGCCACAACTATAATTTTACCTATACACAACAAGGTTTATCTTTTGAAAGCGCTTTGGTTGATGCCAACATGTTTTTAAACGAAAATAAAAATTGCAACATTTTAGTTGGGGGCTTAGATGAAGCCATTCAACCTTATTACGATTTACTTGTAAAAGCCGGGCACATAAAAAAGCAGGAAGATATACTTACTAAAATAGAAAAAAACAAAACCTACGGTTTTTGCTTGGGTGAAGGGGCTTCTTTTTTTGTATTAAGCAATCAAAAAAATAAAACAACAAAAGCTCAAATTAAAGGAGTGAAAACTTTTACATCTATAAAAGGGGTTGATGATTTACAGGATAAATTAACCGCTTTTATACAAGAAATAGGTTTGTCAATAAACGAGATAGGTCTAATTTTATCAGGTAATTCAGGTGACGTAGAAGATGATAAAATACTAAACAAAAGTAACGAAGCCCTTTTCATTAAAACCGATATAGCATATTTTAAAAATTTATGCGGGGAGTATTTCACTGCAAGTGCATTTGCTTTATGGTTAGCGTCTGCTATTATAGAAAGGCAAAGAGTTCCAAAAGCCTTAACACATGGGTACGAAAACAAAAATGGCTTTAAAAACATCTTAATCATTAATCA
>Ga0134125_10005652_pt1 | contig 14176 bp, 16 predicted proteins | sample KB31751_FD_96464 | JGI IMG/M metagenome (GOLD analysis project Ga0134125, IMG submission 96464) | Terrestrial soil microbial communities with excess Nitrogen fertilizer from Kellogg Biological Station, Michigan, USA - KB3-175-1 | ecosystem: Environmental > Terrestrial > Soil > Unclassified ... | reverse complement strand
CGAGGATGCAGTGCAGGAAGCGCTGGTGAAAGCAATCGAGGCTTTCCCGGCTTTCGACGCAATCGAAAATCCCGAGGCTTGGCTCTTCCGCATCGCGCATAACGCGACGCTCGATCTGCTGCGTCGTCGCACCCGGCAGGAGGCGCGCCAGGCCGAGAAGGAGTTGGAGATGATCGTCGATCCGGTCTCGACGGTCGAGGACCGCCTCAACGCCGCTGTCAGCCTCAGGACCTTCATGCGCTTGCCCGCGGCACAGCGCAGTAGTGTGATCTTGATGGATGTGCTCGGCTATTCCCTCGACGAGATCGCCGATGTCACCGAGACGAGCTTGCCCGCGGTCAAGGCGGCGTTACATCGCGGCCGCACGCGTCTCAAGGAGTTCGCCCAGGAGCCCGAGGACCGCCCCGCACCGACGCTATCGGCGGAGGAACGGGCACGTCTGACCGGCTATATCGATCACTTCAATGCGCGCGAATTCGATGTGCTGCGCAATCTGCTCGCCGACGAGGTGAAGGTCGATCTGGTCAATCGTCGCCGCCTGCAGGGCCGCGGCGAGGTAACGAATTACTTCGGCAATTACGAACGCGCCACACATTGGCATTTCGTGCCCGGCTTCGTGGAAGGCCGGCCTGCCATTCTGGTTTATAATCCGGCGAATCCGGCAGGACCGCCGACCTATTTTGTCCTGATCGAATGGCGCGGCGATCGCCTGGTGACGATTCGCGATTTTCTTTATGCTCCCTATGTAATGGATGGGGCGGAGGTTCAGCCATTAGCTTAGGCACGAACGCGGAACCGGTGCCGTTCCGATTGACTTAGATTAAGGGAACCGGAGGTACAGCGGCGTCATTGTCATTAGCCAAAGAGAGCGATGTCATGCCCATTCCGCTGCAAGTCACCTTTCGTAAAATGCTGCCGTCACCCTTTGTTCGCGAACGTATCCGCGAGCGAGCCGAGAAGCTTGAGCAGTTCCACCATCGGGTGACCGGCTGTCGCGTGGTCGTCGAGGCGCCTCACCGTCATCACCAGAAGGGCAAGCTCTATACCATTGCGGTCGAGGTGAAAGTGCCGGGTGGCATGCTCACCTCACACCGCAACCCGGGGCAGTGCCACGAGCACGAGGACGTCTACGTAGCGTTGCGCGACTCTTTCGATTCCATCGAGCGCCAGCTCGAGGATTTCGCCCGCCGCAGGCGCGGCGAATAGGCCCTCGCTTCCGCCCCGGCTTCGTGTCAATTTCTCCTCCGTAACGAGAAACGGGGAGGAACAGGATGAAGTATTGGGTTGTTCGCGGGGCGCTGTGCGGCGCTGCGGCGGCGCTTTTGGCCATGACCGGCGCAAGCCACGCCGAGGATTCGCTGCGTGTCGCGAAAGGCGCGAGCCGCGCCTATAGCTTTATGATGCTCGATGTCGGCCTGGGCGCCGGCATCTTCAAAAAGCACAATCTCAATATCGAGGCGAGCAGCATCGACGGCGCGGCGCGGCTACACCAGGCAATGGTAGCCGATAGTATCGATATCGCGCTCGGCGCGGGCACCGACATCGCCTTCATCGCCAAAGGCTCGCCCGAGAAGGGGGTCGGCGTGATGGCGAACGAAGCGCTTAATATGGCGCTGGTGGTGGGTGCGAACAGTCCCATCCATGACATGGCCGGACTCAAGGCCAAGAAGATCGGGGTCACGAGCGCCGGTTCGCTGACCGACTGGTTTGCCCGCCAGATCAATTTTCGCGAAGGCTGGAAAGGCGACGATGCCTCCAACATCGTTGCGCTCGGCAGCGCAGACGGTACCACTTCGGCTCTGATCGCCGGCAATATCGACGCGCTGGTAGGAAGCGTCGAAGGCGGCTACGCGCTGGAGCAACAAGGCCGCGCAAAGGTGCTGTTCGCGTTCGGCGATTTCGTCAAGCCGTTCATCACCCATGCGATCTACGCCACCAACAACCTCCAGGCGAAAAATCCCGCCGCGCTCAAGCGCTTCCTCGCAGCGTGGTACGAAACGATCGCCTATGCCGCCAGCCACAAGACCGAAACCGTGAACACGGTTCAGCCGATCCTCAAGATGCCGATGGAATGGGTCGCAAAGGTTTATGACCGCGAGAAGCCGATGTTTCCGACTGACGGCCATTACGATCAGCAAGCTCTCAAGGTCGTTGCCAAGTCGCTGATCGACACGAACCAGATGCCGGCCGACACGGATCCCAACCGCTTGATCACGGAGCAGTATCTGCCCTAAGAGGCGGACGCATGAGCGTCGCCTCCTTAGCGAGCATCTTCTCCGACCAGCCGCGCAGCCTGCGCGCGACCGTTTTGGGTCTCGCTTTGGTGATCGGGGCGGCCAATCTTCTCGCCTGGTTCTGGGCGCTGGCGGCGTTCCACGATTATCCGGTGCTGCTCGGCACGGCGTTCCTGGCTTACGGCTTCGGCCTGCGCCACGCGGTCGATGCCGACCACATCGCCGCGATCGACAACGCGACGCGGAAGCTGATGCAAGAGGGCAAACGCCCGGCAGCGCTTGGCTTCTATTTCGCGCTTGGGCATTCGACGGTCGTCGTCGTGGCGGCGATCGCCGTCGCTGCGACCGCCGGCTGGCTGCGCCAGGATTTTCCCCGGCTGCAGGAGGTCGGCGGCCTCGTCGGCACGGGAATCTCGGCGCTGTTCCTGCTTGCGGTCGCGATCGTCAATCTCTTCATCTTCGCGGCGGTGTGGAAAAGCTTTCGCCGCGTGCGCGCCGGCGAGAAGCTGGACGAAAGCGAACTCGATACGCTGCTCACAGGGCAGGGCTTCCTCGCACGGTTGTTCCGGCCGCTCTTCCGCCTGGTGACACGCAGCTGGCATATGTTCGCGGTGGGCCTGCTCTTCGGCCTCGGTTTCGATACCGCGACCGAGATCGGGCTGCTTGGCATCGCCGCGAGCGAGGCGGCGCATGGTCTCTCACTTTGGGCGACGCTGGTCTTTCCCGCGCTCTTTACTGCCGGCATGTGCCTGATCGATGCGACCGACAGCGTGCTGATGGTCGGCGCCTATGGTTGGGCGTTGGCCAAGCCAGCCCGCAAGCTTTACTACAATCTCACCATCACCTTCGCCTCGGTCGTGGTGGCGCTGCTGATCGGCAGCGTCGAGTTGGTTGGCATCGCGATCGAGAAACTCAGCCTGACCGGCCCGGTCTGGAGCGCGATCGGCGCGCTCAACGATAATTTCGGCAGCCTCGGCTATGTCATCCTCGCGATCTTCATCCTGAGCTGGCTCGGCTCGATGGTGATCTACCGCCTTAAAGGCTACGGCGCGCTCGATATCGAGGCGGAGGCGGCACAGTGACGGCGCGCCGGCATCGCTCGCACACACGTGCTCCGCGCGGCGCATGGCTCGCCTTTCTCGCGGTCGCGATGCAGGTGTTCGTCCCCTTCTTCCTGATGGTCGAGATCGCGCGTGCCGATGGTCCGGCCGGCGTGGCAGTCATCTGCTCGGCGCTCGGCCACGACACGCATCAGAATGGCAACGCGACCGATCATGGCCTTGCCGATCACTGCCCGATCTGCACGACCTTGGCCGCGGCGCAAGCTTTCGCGCCGCCCGCGGCACCACCATTGCCATTACCGCTATCGGTCGGCCACAGCGACCTCTCTGATGTCGACCTCGCGCAAGCCGCGCTACTCGTAACCTCGCCCTATCAATCGCGGGGACCGCCTTCCATCGCCTGATTTGCACGCCTTAGCCGAAGCACCGCCGCGCGCGGCGCTTCGCTCGTCAATTCATGGGATGGAGTTCTTCAGTGAAAAAGTATTCGGGGCGTTTTGCGCTCCTGTTGACGGTGTCGCTGGCGGCGACGCCCGATGTCGCACAGGCGCATGCCTTTCCTAAAACCGCCGAGCCGGCGATCGACGGCACTGTCTCGCCCGCGCCGCACGAAATTAAGATCTGGTTCAGTGGAAAGCTCGAGCCGGCTTTCAGCAAGCTTGAGGTGCAGGACGCGGCAGGGACGCCGGTCGATCGGGGCGATGCCGCGGTCGACGCGCATGACGCTACCTTGATGCATGTCTCGCTCAAGCCGCTGCCGGCGGGGACCTACAAGGTTCATTGGCATGCGGTGTCGGTCGACACGCATGCAACCGATGGCACTTTCACCTTTACGGTGAAATAGCAGCGAACAGTCGGATCAGGCCAAAATGATGGATCTGCTCATCGCCACACGTGCGCTGCATTTCACCGGCGCGCTGTCGCTTGTCGGCGTGCTGGGCTTTGCCACGTTCGTCGCCGGCGCCCCACAACTGCGGCTGGTGCGGCAACTACGCGTTGCCGCGCAGCTTAGCGCGGCGTTGCTGCTGCTGACCGCGCCACTATGGCTGATTCTCGTCGCGGAAAGCATGAGCGCGGACACGCTTTCCGTGACCATTTCCAGCGGCGTGCCGAAGACCGTGCTGCTCAGCACGCAGTTCGGCCATGCGCTGGGATTGCGCTTCGTCCTCACCTTGTTGCTGCTGCCGTTGATCGCGCGGCTAGGCAGGAGCCGCATGCTCGATGGGGTTGCGGCTTTGTTGGCGTCGATCAGTGTCGCGGCGATTTCCTGGCAAGGCCATGCCGGTGATGGGCTAGGTCGAGCCGCTATGATCCATCTTACCGCCGATGCAACGCATCTGATTGCGGCCGGGCTCTGGCTCGGCGCCTTGCTGCCGCTGATGCTGTTGCTTCGTGGCACCGCGGAGATGCCCCTGCAATACGAAGCGGCGAGGCGCTTCTCGACACTCGGCGTTATCTGCGTCGCGGCGCTGCTGCCGAGCGGCATCATCAATGCCTATTATCTCGTCGGCTCGGTGCCGGCACTGATCGGAACAGCCTACGGGCAGACCCTGCTGCTGAAGCTGGTTCTCGTGCTGACGATGTTGGCGTTTGCCGCTATCAATCGCTGGCAACTCGTGCCGCGGCTGGCCACGCGCGACGGCGAGGCAGCGCGACGGATTGCGCGGCATACGGCGATCGAAGCCGCGCTCGGTCTTGGCGTGATCGTCATCGTTGCCGCGCTCGGGACGATGGAACCTGCAATGCATGAACCGGTCGGCTGGCCCTTCGGCTCTGTGCCGCGGATTAATTCATCACCGACCATGCCGGCTGGTCATATTCACGAGGGGTAAGCAAAGGAGAGCAGCATGAAGACCATTCTTGCGATCGCGGCAGCGATTTTGTTCGCGATGCCGGCTTGGGCCGATTCGAGCGGCATCAAGGTCGATCAGGTCTGGGCGCGGGCGACGCCGGGTGCGGTCAAAACCGGGGCGATCTATCTCACCGTCACCAATACCGGCACGACGCCCGATACGCTCGAAGGCGTGGCCAGTACGCCGGTGGCCGAACATGCCGGTCTGCATGAGATGAAGATGGAAAACGGCGTGTCGGAGATGCGGCCGGTAAAGTCCCTCACCATCGAGCCAGGCAAGAGCGTGGTGCTGGAGCCGAACGGCTATCACCTCATGCTGACCGGGCTGAAGGGACCGCTGAAGGAAGGCCAGACGGTGCCTCTGACTCTGACTTTCGACCACGCCGGCAAGCAGCAGGTCACCGCGTCGGTTGCCAAAGTCGGGGCCATGCATGCCGGCGAGATGAGCGGTGGGGGCGCGTCACAGGGAACGAGTCACGATATGTCGTCGATGCCGGGCATGTCGCATTAACGAGTCGGAACGGAGTCGGTGATACGCGTGCTCGTCGGCAACGAGTCGCGTACGTCGAATCGTCATGATGGAAATGACATGCGATATCGCCGCGGTTGCTTGATGACAGAACCCGCGCGGCCGCCGCAATAGTCCGACTTCGTTCGCCCCTCGCGCAGTTATCGAGATACAAAATGATATAAAATCAGTATATTATTCTTAATATCTAATATTTTAGATTATTATTAATTCGGCGCGTGAAACGCTGCAGCTGAAACGCATCGCGGCGATGGCTTCACGCCAGCGAAATTGAAGCTGCACAAATCCGTCATGCGTCGCTGCTACGCCGTTCCTGTCGTCCCATGGATTGTTTCGAGGGCACGGAATGACAGCGTTTCCAGCAAAACATCAGAAGATTCAGGCCGCGATGAAAAACGGTCTGATGAATTTTATCGGCGCGACGAAAGCCACCAAGTCGCGCCGTAAGCCGCATCTCTGGCTAGTGCCGCCGGCGCCCAAGCCACAGCCGGCGCCTCGAGTCGCGCCGATCCCGCAGGTCGATCCGGTTGCACTCACCGTCTTGGCGGTCAATCGCCTGGGACTGGCAACCTTGCGTAGTTCGACGAGCGGCAAGGTCGCGACGGTCTCGGTGCCGGATGTGCATACCGCCGAAATCTTCCGCGCCGCGTTGCGCGAGATGCAGAAGAACCGCCGCACCGACCGTCTGATCGATGTGGTCGTTGCCGTCGATGACGGTCCCGCGAAGGGGCCCGACACTCGAGCGGGCAATCGAGGCCGCGATGCTGTCGAAGCTTGAAACCAAGGGCGCCGAAAGCGCCCTTTTCTTTCGCCACTGGTTGCGGCATCCGCTCGAGATCGGTGCCTTCCTGCCGTCGAGCGCGGCGGTCGGACGCGCCATGGCGAAAGCGGTCGCTTTCGATCGGCCCGGCACGATCCTGGAACTCGGCGGCGGCACTGGCGCGGTGACGGCGAGCCTGCTTGAAGCAGGCTGCGCGCCGGGGCGGCTCGTCGTGGTCGAGCGCGAAGCGGCGCTCGCGGCGATGCTGCGGCGGCGCTTCGGTCAGTTGCAGATCGTCGAAGGAGATGCCTGCTCGATCGACCGCATCCTCGTCGAGCGCGGTATCACCAAGCTCGCGGCGATCGTCTCCTCGCTGCCGATCAAATGGTTCGCGATCGCGAGCCAGCGCGCCGCCATCATGCCCTGTCTCGACCGCGCCGGCGAGGAGGGCAGCTTCATCCAGCTCACCAACGCGCTGGTCTCGCCGGTGGCCATGAGCGCGCTCGATCTCGACGGCAGCGAGATCGCGCGGGTCTGGTCGCAATTCCCGCCCGTGCAAATCTGGCGCTATCGGCGCCGGCGAGGGGGCGCATGATGACCCATCTGCAATCGATCAATCGTTTCCGCTCGATCTGGATTTCCGACGTCCATTTGGGGACCCGCGGATGCAAAGCCGAATTCCTGCTCGATTTCCTGCGCCATACCGACTCCGAATACCTTTACCTCGTGGGGGACATCGTCGACGGCTGGAGGCTCAAGAAGTCCTGGTACTGGGCCCAGAGCCACAACGACGTTGTCCAAAAGATCCTCCGCAAGGCACGGAAGGGGACGAAGGTCATCTATGTCCCCGGCAATCACGACGAGATGCTGCGCGACTACATAGGCCTCCAATTCGGTGGCGTGATGGTCGAATCCGAAGTCATCCATATGACCGCGGATGGCCGCCGCATGCTCGTCATCCATGGCGACGCCTTCGATGGCGTCGTTCGCTATGCCCGCTGGTTGGCTCTCTTGGGCGATTGGGCCTACGACCTGATGCTCAAGATCAACAATTACTTCAACCACGCGCGGCGCCTCCTGGGCTATCCCTACTGGTCGCTCTCGGCCTATCTCAAATCGCGCGTCAAAAACGCGGTGCAATTCGTCGGCGATTACGCCAACGCGATCACCGCCGAAGCCCGGGCGCGCAAGGTCGATGGCATCATCTGCGGCCATATCCATCAGGCCGAGATGCGCGACATGAACGGCGTTCTCTACTGCAACGACGGCGATTGGGTCGAAAGCTGCACCGCGTTGGTCGAGCATTTCGACGGTTCGCTCGAGATCCTGTATTGGATGACGCTGCGCGCTTGCGATCCATTCAATCCGCCGAATGAACGCGAGCTCGAACTGCTGGAAGAAGACGCATGAAGATCCTGTTGGCCAGCGACGCCTGGCCGCCGCAGGTCAATGGCGTCGTCCGGACCATGCTGACGGTGATGCGCGAACTCGAAGCGCTCGGTCATACGGTCGTGACTCTGACCCCCGATCAGTGCTTCACCGTGCCATGTCCGTTCTACAAAGAGATCAGGCTGGCGATTAACCCGGGCCGCTCGGTCGCGCGGGTGATCGAGGAGACCAAGCCCGACGCGATCCATATCGTCACCGAAGGGCCGATCGGGATCGCGGCGCGGCGTTGGTGCCTGAAGCATGGGCTGCGCTTCACCACCGCCTATCACACGCGCTTCCCCGAATATCTTGCGGTGCGCTACATCGCGCCGAAGCGTTTCACCTACGCGCTGCTGCGCCGCTTCCACGCGCCGGCGGTGCGTGTGATGGTGGCGACGGAGTCCGTGCGGCGCGAACTTGCCGGTCACGGCTTTCATAATCTCGCGCCCTGGGGCCGCGGGGTCGATCCATCGCTTTTCGATCCGGAGTTGCGTGACCAGCGGCCGGAGTTCCAGCGGCCGATTTTTCTCTATGTCGGCCGCGTCGCGCATGAGAAGAACCTTCCCGCTTTCTTGAGCCTCGATCTGCCGGGCTCGAAAGTCATTGTCGGCGAGGGGCCGGCGCTGGCCACGCTGCAAGCGCGCTATCCCGATGCGCATTTTCTCGGCAAGCGCGAGGGCGGCGCATTGGCGCGAGCCTATGCTTCGGCCGATGTCTTCGTCTTTCCGAGCCGTACCGACACATTTGGCTTGGTGATGCTCGAGGCGCTCGCCTCAGGCGTACCGGTTGCAGCCTATCCGGTGCCGGGTCCGCTCGATGTGCTGGCCGGCAGCGATGCCGGCGCGCTCGATGAGGATTTGAAACGTGCGGCGCTGAAAGCGCTCGAATTGTCGCGGTCGCGCTGCCGCGAGCATGCACTGCGCTTCACCTGGTCGGCCTGCGCGCGGCAGTTCCTCGATCAGCTTTGTCCCGCGCGTTAGCGGGCGGCTCGACCAGCAGCACCGGCTCTTCCGCTCGCAGCGGCAGCGTGAATTTGCTGTGCATCGCGATCGGCGCGAATGCCGTACCTTCGGCGCGGCGCGCGACCAGCCAGTGCAACGCCGTCGGAATGCGCAGCTCCGCCGCAATCTCCGCCAGAGATAGACCGAGCGACTGCGCGATCTCCGCATTGCTGTGCCGGCCGTCGATGGCGGCGAGGAAGCGTTGTGTCTGCGGTGAGGGCGCATAGGTGATGCTGCGGCCGTTGCGCAGCACGATCGGCCGCGATGCGCCGGGCGTGATGGCTTGCGCCAAGGCGTGGCTGCCGAATTCGCTCATCGCCGAGAGAACCGCTTCCGGCGCAGTCGGATCGAGCGCAGCATCCGGCGCACGCGTGGCATAGAAGGTGTGAAGCGCGAGGCTGCCGTCGAGCGCCTCGGCCAGGTCTTCGCGCTGTGCTTGCGGCAGGCTCGCGAGCCGCGCGCGCTCGGCGGGATCGCCGACGTAAAGATCGAGATCGTATTGCAGCGAACACGTTGCGGGGGCCGCCTTATACGTGCCGAAAGCCTGGAGATGCAGCCCGGCCGAAGAAAGGAATTCGCGTACACCGGAGGCGGTGTAGGCGCGATCTTGTTCATGCAGCAGCGTGTCCCAGAGGTTTGTGTCGTCCTTGAGATAGCCGGCCTGGATATTCTCCCAGCCTTCGCGCTGGCGGAAGGGATTGGTCGCCGGCAGATGAGCGAGCACGCTGCGCGCGAGGGCGAGCTTCTGCTCGCGATCGTCGATGCCGGCGGTCATGCTGCGCAGCACCTCCTGCATCGCATAGATATGCGCGCGGCCGGGCAGGCCGTAGACCATCAGCCCCATACCGCCATCCGGCGCGAGCACGGATTCGAGCGCGCGCAGCCCGGCTTCCGGATCGGGCAGATGATGCAACACGCCGAGACAGGTGATGTAATCGAACGCACCAAGCCCAAGCTGCGGCGCCTCGAGCAGCGAGGCATTGACGAAGTGGACCTTTGCGAGCCCGCGCACGGCGGCGCGTGCCGAAGCGATCTCGATGCTCGCCGAAGAAAGATCGAGCGCGACGATCTCCGACGGCGTGTCGCGCAACTGCTCGCCGAGCCACATAACGCTGTCGCCGGTACCGCAGCCGGCAACGAGCACGCGCAGGCCTTTGCTGAAATCGCGCGTGCCGCCGAAGCAATATTGATTGACCTTGGCGAGAATGTCGGGCGGCGTGATATAGCGCACGTAGCGCTCGCCTTCGGGATCGCGCGCGGGGAAAGGCAGGCTCTCATATTGCCCGCGCACGCCGCTATGCGATGCCTGCTTCAGTCGCTCGCGCAGCAACGCGCCGCTGCGCTCGGCGGCGCGGGCATGGAGTGCGCCGCCGAGGTTCTTGCGCGCTTCCGCATAATCCGGCCGCAGCGAAAGAGCGTGCTCATAGCGCGCGATCGCGTCATCGAAGCGGTTGCTGTTTTGCAGGGTTGCGCCGAGATTGTTGAGGATTTCGGCATCGTCGGGCTGTGATGCCAAGGCGCGCTCGAAACAGGCGATGGCCTTGTCGTATTCGCCCTTTTTGTCGAGCACGAGGCCAAGCCCGTTCTGCGCTTCGGCATAATCCGGTCGCAGGGCGATCGCACGCTTGAGCCGCGTTACCGCGGCTTCGAGATCGCCCGTTTCATGGAGAACATTGCCGAGATTACCGAGAGCTTCGGCAAAATCCGGGCGCAAGGCGAGGGCGCGCTCATAAGAAGCGCGCGCTTCGGCGAGCTTGCCGAGATCGTGCAGCGCATTGCCGAGGTTGCTCAGTGCCTCGGCGTAATCCGGCCGCAGCGCAATGGCGCGCTCGTAGCGCGTCACGGCCTCGTCCAGCTTGCCTTGCTCGCGTAGCGCATTGCCGAGATTCATCTGGCCATCGGCATAGTCGGGGTTATGCGCGAGGGCGCGTTTGTGAAGGCCGATCGCGTCTTCCGCTCGGCCTTGCATCAATCGCAGATTGCCGAGATTGCTTAGTGCCTCGACGTAATCGGCTTTGAGCGCCAGCGCGCGCTCGTAATGAACCGATGCCTCGCCGATCTGTCCGAGCGCGACGAGAGCGAGACCTCGGTTATTATGAAAGAACGGCACCGCGTCATTGATGGCGATCGCCTGGCCGATGAAATCGATCGCGCTTTGCGGCTCGCCGCGCTGATAGGCAAGCACGCCGAGCAGATGGAGACTGTCGGCGTGACGCGGATCGCGTGCCAGGATCTGGCGGTAGAGTCGCTCGGCCTCGGCGAATTGCCCGCTTTGATGCAGGCGCAGTGCTTCGTTGAAGCTGTCCTGCGAGCCGCCGCCGACCTTCTTGGCAAGACGCCGATCATTCCGGCTCATCGCTGCCGGCCTTTCGAGCAGGGATCAAAACGCGCCACAGGCCTCGCTCGTAATCACGCCGACCGAGCGCTGCTTGAATTGGGTGCGATAGGCGCTGATGACGCTGCCAATGCGCGTCTTCAAATCGGAGTCCGGATCGGCGGCGAGGAGGAGGATCTTGCTCGGCTCGCGGACTAGCTTGCCGCTCGCCTGATCGTACCATTGCCCGTCGCCGTCCATTACGGTGAAGCCGTCAGGAAATTGCGGCGTGATCGAACGCGCGACGAAATCATTCCATTCCGCATCGGTCAGCGGCCCGCGGCCCGGAATGTCGCGACCGAAGAAGAGTTGGGCAGTGGTGTAACGGCTTTGTCCTGGCAGGGGACAAAGCGGCGCGGTGGCTTGCTTCGGCGCGAACGTATCGCATGCCGCCAAACCGAGGCAGAGAAGGACAATGATGATACGCACGGAGCTCTTCGCGGATTACATAACCTTGGCCGGCGCCGGCTTCTTCTTCGCGAAAGCCGGCATCACTTCCTTGGCGAAGATCTGCAGCGTCGCGATAGATCCTGTCGGATCGACCAGCAGCACATTCTCGACGCCGCCGGCTTCCAGCTTCTTCAGCCGCGCGATGATCTCATCCGGCGTGCCGAGCAGCGGCGCGTCGTCGAATTCGATCGGCGGGCCGCTGTAATCCTTTATTTGCGTATAACGCTCGGCGCCGCGGCCGCGGGCGAGCGTGCCGATGTTCTTCAGCATGTTGATGCGCATGGCCAGTGCTTTCTCGCGATCGGCGGCGTTGCGCACGAGCTGCAAGCCGCGTGTCGTGCCGACCATCGCCGGATCATAGGCACGGCCGGCCTTCAAGCACTCATCCTTGAACATGGCGACGCGCTCGATGGTGAGATCGCAAGGCGCGATCTGGTCGAGCAGCAGATTGTAGCCCTCGCGCGCCGCGCGGCGGATCGATTCCTCGCTGCCGGCGCCGAGCCAGAAGGGCGGATGCGGCCGCTGGACTGGCGCCGGCTCGACGACAATGTTCTCGTAATTCCAGCGCTTGCCGTGATGCGAGAAGCGGCCGGTGCTGTTCCACGCCTTGCGGATGACGTCCATCGCCTCATCGAAGCGCTCGGTCGCTTCGTCCATCGGCACGCAGAAGCCGTTGAACTCGACATCGCGATAGCCTTTGCCGACGCCGAAATCGAGCCGCCCGTTCGAGAGCAGATCGACCGTCGCGGCGGCTTCGGCGACGAGAACCGGATTGTGCCAGGGCAGTACGACCACGGCGGTACCGAGGCGGATACGCGTCGTGCAGCCGGCGAGATAGCTTAGGAGACCGAGCGAGGCCGAGACCTGACCGACGCCGGTGAAATGATGCTCGACGACGAAGACGCTTTCGAAGCCGAGATCCTCGGCCTCGCGCACATAATTGATGTAGTCGCGATAGCCTTGGCTATCGCCGCCTTGATGCTCGCCAACCGGAGTGCCGCTGCGCGAACGCGCGCCGCCGAAGAGACCGAATCGCATAGGCTTTCCTTCTCCTGGTCGGGGGACCCTACCATAAGCAATGACGTGGGACGACTATTGTTCGGCTGCTGCCAGCAACAGTTCCAGTGCCCGCTCGACCGTGGCGCGGCGAATGCCGCTGCGATCGCCGGGAAACACGTGATGCTCGCTTTGCACCTGCTTGCCTTTGCGCGCGATGCCGAAATGCACGAGTCCGACCGGCTTATCCGCCGAGCCGCCGCCGGGGCCGGCGATACCGGTGACAGCGACCGCCAACTCGATCGGTGCATGGGCGAGGGCGCCGGTGGCCATGGCGCGCGCGACTTCGGCGCTGACCGCGCCATGCCAGGCGATGAGCGCGGCAGGCACGCCAAGCATCTCGGTCTTGGCTCGGTTGGAATAGGTGACGAAGCCGCGCTCGACGACATCGGATGAGCCGGCGATATCGGTCAGCGCGCCTACGATCAGCCCGCCGGTGCAGGATTCAGCGGTCGCGACCATCAGCTTCTTTTCACGGCAGCGCGTCAGCACAGCTTCGGCGAGCGCGCGGATGCGGTCATCGCTCAAGCAGCCACCTCCCTATCCCAATCACGATCAATGCATAGATCGCGGCGAGCACGTCGTCGATCATGATACCGAAACCGCCGCCGCAGCGCCGCTCGACGGCGCGGATCGGCCAAGGCTTCCAGATATCGAACAGCCGGAACAGCGCAAAGCCGACAGCATAGGCGACGAGATTAAGCGGCAACGCGAACAAGGTGATCCACTGGCCGACCACTTCATCGACGACGATCCAGCCGGGATCGTGATCGCTTTGGTTGCGGATGGCAAAATGCGCGGCAATCCAGCCGATGTAGAAGAGAAGGTTCGCGGCCACGAGCAGCGGCCAGTCGCCGGCATAGGCGACGATCAACCAAGCAAAAGGCAGCGCGACGAGCGAGCCCCAGGTGCCCGGCGCGCCGGGCAGGAAGCCGCTGCCGAACCAGCTCGCGATCAGCCGCGCCATGCTTAAGGCAATTGCAAGGTCGCGATGGCTTGTGCCGCCATGCCTTCGCTGCGGCCGAGGAAGCCGAGCTTCTCGGTCGTCGTCGCTTTGACGCTGACGCGATTGGCGGGCAGGCCAAGGATCTCGGCGATCTTCGCGACCATGGCTTCGCGATGCGGGCCGATGCGCGGCGCCTCGCACATCATCGTGACATCGACATGGACGATGCGGCCTTTGGCTTGCGCGACCAAATCGGCGGCGTGGCGCAGAAAAAGATGCGAGGGCGCGCCGCGCCATTTCGGATCGCTCGGCGGGAAATGCATACCGATATCGCCGGCGCCGAGCGCGCCGAGGATCGCGTCGGTGAGCGCGTGCAGACCGACATCCGCATCGGAATGGCCGACGAGGCCATGGCTATGCGGAATCTTGAGACCGCACAGCCAGATATGATCGCCGGGCCCGAAAGCATGCACGTCGAAGCCCTG
>Ga0134125_10005651_pt1 | contig 14177 bp, 13 predicted proteins | sample KB31751_FD_96464 | JGI IMG/M metagenome (GOLD analysis project Ga0134125, IMG submission 96464) | Terrestrial soil microbial communities with excess Nitrogen fertilizer from Kellogg Biological Station, Michigan, USA - KB3-175-1 | ecosystem: Environmental > Terrestrial > Soil > Unclassified ... | reverse complement strand
CGCCGGAGCGTCAGCTCGTTCGCGACCGCCTCGGGAAACTCGAGCGTCTCCGCGAGCTCGTTCACGACCTTCCGCGCGCGGACCTTCCCGCGCTTTTCTCCTCTCGCCAGGCTCCAGGCCCGCCGGCCGTCCGGCCCCAAACGTTCGGCAACGGCGGCGCCCGGTAGCCCAGCAAGCTGTCCAAGCCTTCGTACCCCGAGCTCCTCCAGCTCCTCACGACGCTCCGGGTCGACCGGAAGCAGGGTCAGCGGCAACGGCGCGAGGAAATCCCGCGTCTTACGGTCGGAGACGACCAGGGTCTGCCCGGAGCGTGCGACATGCGCGGCCGCCAGCGCTGCGAACCGGCGGTCGGCGGCGCCGATACGCGCATCCCACGCCGGCCCCACCGCGGCAAGCGCTCGCTTCAGCGCCGGCTCGAGCCCGCCGTAGAGGCGCTCGATCCCGCGCGTCTCGAAGTAGACGCAGCCGACGGCAGCCGCTTCGACCGCAAAGCCCGAGTCTTCGAGCCGCTGCAGGAGCTGCTCCCATTCGTGCTCGGCCGTCGCCGGATCCTGCTCGACGAGTGCCAGGTCGGGGCAGAGCGAAAGCGCCTCCCCCAGCCGCATCCCCGGCTTCACGCCTGCGGCCTCGGCGGCCGCAGTGACGGCCCCCAGCACGGGCTCCTCCCCCGGCGCCGGCCCGAGCGCAGCAGGCCGAAGCGCGAGCGCAGGCCGCTCCCGCAGCGCCGCCCGCAGCTCGAAACCGGGGATGAGAAGACATGCGATCACTTACGAACGTATGTTCTACACGAACACATGTTCGCTTGTCAAGTCCGCTACGCAGCCTGCCCGCTCTGTCAGCTGACCGACCGAAAACGCGTCAAGAAAACACGAAGGCGGCCCCTGCGGCGAGACCGCCTTCGTTTCGTCAGCTGGGATAGCTTGGCGAGCCCCCATGCGGAAAGGATCCCCTTCCTTGCTGACTGCAGTAAATATCGGTTGAAGATCAGAAAGCTTTAGCGCTTATCTCGGCCGCGACGCCGACCATCCGCGTGAAGCGCGGGACAACAGTCAGCGTGTTCTCCTGCGTGCACCAGCGCAGGTCGTCCTCGAGCCCGGGCGGCCCGTAGGTCCGCGCGTTCACGCCTTCCCACGCGGTCGGATAGGCCCGCGCGATCGCTGCGGAAGCGACGGCTGCGTCGGTCCGCTCGCCCTCCAACAGGGAGACGATCCGCCCGGCGCAGTAGGCGTCGTCGATGGCGAAGCTGCCCCGGTAGCCGGCGCAGACGATGGTGATGTCGTCTCCGGACTCGCGCGCGGTAGCCGCGACGGCGTCTAGGTTGAGCAGGCTGCCGAGCAGGACGTGCTCGGCATTCTCGGCCGCCGCGAGCGTGGTCCGCGTCCCGTTGGTGGTGGTCAGGATCGCCGTCTCGGCGCGCGGCTCGAGGTAGTCCCGCGGTGAGGCGCCGAGGTCGAAGCCCTCGATCAGGATGGCGTCGCGCTCTCCGCCGACGACGGCTTCGTCGCCGAGCTGCTCGCGCAGCGCCCTCGCCTCGTCGATCTCGGCGCAACAGAGCACGCGCCGGTATCCGGACGCGAGCGCCTGCGCGATCGTCGACGTCGCGCGCATCACGTCGACGACGACGGCCACGTGGGCGGGGCCCGCTTCGGCCGGAGTGAAAGCGACGTCTATCCGCATCGCGCGTCTACGCTAACGAGACATGGCCGCTGCGATGAGGTGCTACCGGCACCCAGACCGAGAGACGTATATCTCCTGCTCCGAATGCGGCCGGCCGATCTGCACGGAATGCATGACACCGGCGCCGGTCGGCCAGCGCTGCCCGGAGCACTCTGGCAAGCGACAGGGTGTCGCCCGGATGTCGCGGGGGATCCCGCGACTCTCCGCCGGCAACAGCGTCGGCCTCGTGACGCGGACGCTGATCGGAATCAACGTCGCGGTCTACCTGCTCGAGCTTGCCACCGGAGGAAACATCGACGGGGTCGGCAGCAAGATCTTCGAGAAGGGAGCACTCTTCGGGCCGCTGGTCGCGAGCGGCGACTGGTGGCGGCTGATCACTGCAGCCTTCCTGCACTACGGTCCGATTCACCTCGGCTTCAACATGTTCTTCCTCTACTGGATCGGAACGCCGGTGGAGCAGTACCTGGGCCGGGCCCGATTCCTAACCGTCTACTTGGTCTCGGGCCTCGCCGGCTCTGCCGGCGCGCTCGTCTTCTCGCCCAACTCGGTCACCGTCGGCGCGTCCGGCGCGATCTTCGGGATCCTGGGCGCCGCCCTCGTACTCGAGCGGCAGGGCTCGTACGTACTCGGTGGCAGCGCGATGGGGCTGATCGTGATCAACCTCGCCCTGAGCTTCGTACTCTCGGGCATCTCGATCGGCGGTCACATCGGCGGCTTGATCGGCGGTGCGGCCTGCATGCTCGTGCTCTCGCGGTTCGGCCGTGGCCACGGCGCCTACGGCAGCGTCGGGGCAGCCGGAATCGCGGGAATCGTCGCGGTCGCCGCGCTCAGTGTCGCGATCGCGTACTGGAAGGTTCGCGGGTACGCCTAACTAGCCGTACCGCTCGATCTGCGTGACGCGGTCGAGCTTGTCCTTCCAAGCATGGTCGACGCCCGACCCGCCGTTGAGGCGGTCCGCGAAGCCGTCCCAAGCCCAGATCGTGTCTCGGCCGGCGCCGCCGTACACCGTGTCGCGGCCGACGTCACCCTGGAGCTTGTCGTTCCCCGGGCCGCCGTAGAGGACGTCGTTGCCGTCGCCGCCGTTCAGCTGGTCGGCGCCTGCACCGCCGATCAGGACGTCGTTGCCGCCCTGACCGTCGATCCTGTCGTTGCCGCCGAGCCCACAGATCACGTCGCGGCCGGGCGTGCCGAAGAGGATGTCCGACCCGCTCGTGCCCGTGATCGTGCAGCCCTGCGCGTGGTACGTCGCAGCGTGCACCTTCGTCGCGGCGAAAAGCGCCAGCGAGGCGAACATTGCTGCCAGTGTCCTGATTCGATTCGCGTCGCGCGGGGCCACGGTCGAGTCCTCCTGCTGCTACCGGCGTGGCCGCCCGCCGAACTGGGTCTTTCGTGGTTCTGATCGGCGGCTACCCCGTTCGCCGGTATCCCTCGGCGTAGTGAAAATCCCACATCTGAGCGACCTTCCGCCGGGCGGCGAATGAGGGATCTAGGCCGCGGCGCGAATAGCCGCGAACGCCTGTTCAGCCGCCGCGGTTCTCGTCGCCGCGAAGGCTGGAGGGCCCTGAGTACCGCTCGTCGCGTTCGTGGGCCGCCAAGCCGCCTCCCAGCCGCCGGACCGCTGCCTGAACGCAAGCAGGTAGCCCTGCTCGAGCGCTGCGTCGACGATCTCGGTCACGCGGTCGTCGTAGCGATCACCGTCACACATGCGCTTAAGGTACGACCCGCATCAGACGGAACTAACGGCCATAGCGGCCGACCAGCCGGGCGACCGCGAGCACGCGTCCCCTTAGGGCGCGGTGGAAGGCTGACGGCGACGCTCCGGGCGCCAGCCGCAGCCCCGCACGCAGGGCATAGAGCCGGAAGATGTAGTGGTGCGCGGGCCCGGCGGGCGGACAGGGACCGGTATAGCCGCGCGTGCCGGCGCTGTTCGTCCCTTCGGCCGGAGCGTGCCGGCCGGCGGCCAGCCTACGGGCGGTCGCTGAGATGTTCCAGGCCGTCCAATGGACGAAGGTGCCACCTGGGGCATCCGGGTCTTCGAGCGAGAGCGCGAACGAGCGCGTTCCCCGGGGCGGCGCCTTCCACGAGAGCGGCGGCGAGATGCCTCTGCCGGAGCAGGTGTATCCCTGGGGGATGACGCCGCCGTTCGAGAACGCCGGGCTCGAGAGCACGAAGGCGGCGGCGATCCCGGCCAGGGCAGCCACGTGCTTACCCGCCGGCGGCCACGTACGCCGCGCCCTGCTCGGCCAGTGCCGCCTGTGCCGCTGCGAGTCGCGCGAGAGGCACCCGATAGGGCGAGCAGCTGACGTAGTTCAGCCCTAGACCGTGGCAGAACGCGACGCTCTCGGGCTCGCCGCCGTGCTCGCCGCAGATGCCCATTTTGATCTCTTCCTTGGTCGACCGGCCGCGCTCGACCGCGATCCGCATCAGGTCCCCCACCCCGCTCTGGTCGAGCGTCTCGAACGGGTTCCGCTCGAGCACGCCGTCCTCGAGGTAGCGGGTCAGGAACTTCCCCTCGGCGTCGTCCCGTGAGAAGCCGAGCGTCGTCTGGGTAAGGTCGTTCGTGCCAAACGAGAAGAAGTCGGCGTGCTCGGCGATCTCGTCCGCCCGGATACAGGCGCGGGGAAGCTCGATCATCGTCCCGACGAGGTACTCGACCTCCTCGCTCTCCTCGTTGGCCGTTGCGGTCGTGATCGCGCGGAGGCGGTGGAGTTCCTCCGCGAACCCGACGAGCGGATGCATGATCTCGACGAGCGGCGCCTCGCCGGTCCGGCCCTCGACCGCGAGCGCGGCACGGATGATCGCCCGCACCTGCATCTCGTAGATCTCGGGCCAGAGCAGGCCGAGCCGACAGCCCCGGGTACCGAGCATCGGGTTCGACTCCTGGAGCGACTTGATCCGTTCGCGCATGCGCTCGTCTGTCGCCTCGTCGAGCGGCGGCAGGAACTCGTGGAGCGGGGGATCGAGCAGCCGAATCGTCACGGGGAGGCCGGCCATTGCCTCGAAGATCCCCTCGAAGTCGGACTGCTGCATCGGCAGCAGCCTATCGAGCGCGTCGCGCCTTTCGTCCTCGCCTGAGGCCATGATCATCTCGCGCACGATCGGCAACCGTTCCTCCGCCATGAACATGTGCTCGGTCCGGCAGAGGCCGATCCCCTGCGCCCCGAACTCGCGTGCCTTTGCAGCGTCGTCAGGCGTGTCCGCGTTCGCGCGGACCTGGAGCCTGCGGTGCTCGTCGGCCCAGCCGAGGATGGTCTCGAAGTCCTCGTTGATCTGCGGTGGTACGAGCTCGACCGCGCCGGCGATGACGATCCCGGTGCTGCCGTCGATCGTGATCACGTCGCCTTCGGCCAGATCGTGCTTGCCGATCCGGACTCGGCGGTTCTCGGCGTCGATGCTGAGGTCGTCGCAGCCGGCGACGCACGGCTTGCCCATGCCGCGTGCTACCACCGCCGCGTGCGAGGTCATGCCGCCGTGCGCGGTGAGGATTCCCTGCGCGACGATCATTCCGTGGATGTCGTCGGGCGAGGTCTCCCAGCCGACGAGGATGACCGGCTCGCTCTCCCCTTTCTGCGCGGCGGTGTCCGCGTCGAGCACGATCTTCCCGGACGCAGCCCCGGGAGAGGCATTCAGGCCCTTGGCGGCGACTTCGTAGTCGGCGGCCGGGTCGAGCATCGGATGCAGCAGCTGGTCGAGCTGACCCGGGTCGATGCGGGCGACGGCGTCCTCCTTTGAGATCAGCCCCTCGTCGACCATCTCGACCGCGGCCTTCAGAGCCGCCGCCGCGGTGCGCTTGGCGGCACGGGTCTGTAGGAGATAGAGGCGGTCGTCCTCGACGGTGAACTCGACGTCCTGCATGTCGCGGTAGTGCTCCTCGAGCCGGTGCATCGTCTCGAGCAGCTGCTCGAACGCCTCCGGCAACTGCTCCTTCATCTCCTGCAGCGGTTGCGGCGTCCTGATCCCCGCGACGACGTCCTCGCCCTGTGCGTTGGCGAGGAACTCGCCGTAGAGACCGGTCTCGCCCGTCGATGGATCGCGCGTGAAGGCGACGCCGGTGCCAGAGCGTCTGCCCTTGTTGCCGAAGACCATCTGGACCACGTTCACGGCCGTGCCGAGGTCGTCGGGAATTTGATGCGCTCGCCGGTAGACCTGCGCGCGTGGGTTGTCCCAGGAGTCGAACACTGCCCGGACGGCGCGCGCGAGTTGCTCACGTGCGTCTTGCGGGAACGAGGCGCCCGTCTCCTCCTCGTAAAGCTGTTTGAAGGTCGCGACCACCTCCTTCAGGTCGTCCGGCGAGAGATCGACGTCCTGATTCGCCCCGCGCCGCTGCTTGAGCTCGGCCAGCGCCTCTTCGAAGCGCCCCGCGTCGATGCCGTCGACGACCTCGCCGTACATCTGGATCAGCCGCCGATACGAATCCTGCGCGAATCGCTCGTTTCCGGTTCGCGCACCGAGACCCTCGACCGCGTCGTCGTTGAGCCCGAGGTTGAGGATTGTGTCCATCATCCCGGGCATCGAGACCGCCGCCCCCGAGCGCACCGAGACGAGCAGAGGGTCCCCGGCGTGTCCGAATCGCTTGCCCGCTCGCTCCTCGAGCGCGGCGAGGTGATCGTCGATCTCGGCCTCGAGGCCTTCAGGCAACTCCTTCGTGCGCAGATAGTCCCGGCACGCGTCCGTCGCAATCGTGAAGCCCGCCGGAACCGGGATCCCGAGCGCCGTCATCTCGGCTAGGCCGACTCCCTTCCCGCCGAGAAGCTCCTTGCCGCCCTCGGCCGATTCGTCGAAGTCGAAGACGTAGCGCCCGCTCACCGTGCGCTGGATCTTCCCATGAGCAGCGGGATTACGCTTTGCAGGGATGGTTCTAACCTTCGCTGACGGGCGGCCGGTAGCCGGGTCGCCGCCGAGCCCGGAAGTCCGCCAGCCAGGCGAGCGCCCGGGTCACCATCCAGAACGGCGTGAACAGAACGTAGAAGACGAACAGGGCGGCGCCGAGGATCCCGCACCACGTCGCCCAGCGCCAGAGCGGCACGGGAGGCTTCGGCTTCATGCGGTCGTGAGCTCGGCGCCGGCCTCGGCGCGGCGCTGCTCCATCAGCCGGATCACCCGCGCGGCGGTCTCCTCGATCGATAGCTCCGAGATCTCGATCACTGGACAGCCGAGCCGCCGGTGGACCGTCTCGGCCGCCTCGAGCTCGTCGTAGATCTCCACCAGCTTCGCGTACTGGCGGTTGTTCCCGCCGAGGCGACGCACCCGCTGCTGCCTGATCTCGGCCAGCCGGCCCGCCTCGATCGTGAGGCCAACGACCTTGAGCGGGTCGATCTCGAACAGCGCCGGCGGCGGGTCGATCCCCTTCACGATCGGGACGTTCGCTGTCTTGAAGCCGAGGTAACCGAGGTAGATCGAAAGCGGTGTCTTTGACGTCCGGGAGACGCCGACGAGGACGACGTCGGCCTCCTGCAGGCCGCTCCCCATTCCGTCGTCGTACTTGACCGCGAACTCGATCGCGGCCATCCGCTTGAAGTAGGACGAGTCGAGCGGCGGGCGAGCGCCGGGAGTCATCTGTGCTGCCTGCCCCGACACGCGCGCCACGGCATCGATCGGATGGCCGAGCAGATCGCAGTAGTGCAGCCGTGCGCGCCGGCACAGGACGCGCATCTGCTCGCGCAGCTCGGGCTCGACAAGGGTGTAGACGACGACGGCCGGCCGCCCTTTAGCCCGCTCGACGGCAAGGCGCAGGTGGTCGACGGTCTCGACCCTCGGATGCCGGATTTCCTCGAACTCCTGGTCCGGGAACTGGGCCTCGAGCGCGTGCACGAGGCGGGTCGCGGTCTCACCGGTGGAGTCGGAGACGACGTGCAGCTCGACAGGAGGTTTCGCCATGTGGCCTGAGGCTAGCGGGGGATCTGCGAAAAGTCGCCCAGAGCGCCGAGCGTATCCCGCACGTCAAGGAGGAGACGCAGTCGGTTCGCCCTGACCGCCTCGTCCTCTGCCATCACGAGCACTTCGTCGAAGAAGCGCTCCATCACGGGGGCAAGCTCGGCGCCTGACTCGAGCCCGGCCTTGATGTCACCGTTGCCGTCGATCGCGACTTTTGCCAGCGTCTCCGCAAGCTCCCTCTCCGCATCCTCCACCAGGAGGCCGCGGTCGAGTTGCGGGGCGGCCGCTGCCTGCGCTTTGCCCGCGAGACTGTGGGCACGGTCGTAGGCGGTGTAGACGCCCTCGAACTCCGGCGACTCGCGCTCACGATAGAGGTCCTCTGCGCGTCGGGCGACGCCGCCGAGATCGGGAACGTTCGACGCACGCGCCGCCCGCACGTACTCAACCGGGACGTCGAGCAACGAGTCCAGGCGCTCCTCGACGAAGTCCCGCAGCTCGTCGCGCAGCAGCTCGCGATCGATCGTCAGCCCGCCCTCCAGCGCGAGCCGGACGAGACCGATGGCGGCACGGCGAAGCCCGTAGGGGTCGCGCGAGCCAGACGGCTTGTGCCCGAGCTCGAAGGCAATCCGCAGGGTGTCCAGCTTGTCGGCGGCGGCTAGCACCTTGCCGGGTTCGGTCTGAGGCAGCGGACCACCCGCGGCATCGGGGAGGTACTGCTCCTCGATCGCCTTCGTGACTGCGTCTGGATAGCCCGCGAGCCGGGCGTACTCGGCGCCGATGTAGCCCTCCAGCTCGGGGAACTCACGGACGAGCTCCGAGGCCTGGTCGGCCTTCGCCAGCCGCGCGGCCTCGAGCGAGGCGTCGCCGCCGCCGAGGCGCTCGACCAACTTCCCCACGCGCTCGGCCTTCTCGGCAAACGAGCCGGCGCCGGCGAAGAACGTGATCGTGGCGAGCCGCTCGGCGAGCGAGTCGATCCCGACGGCGACGTCGCGTTCGAAGGTGAACGAGGCATCCTCGAGCCTCGCCTCGAGCACTTGAGTGTGGCCGGCGGCGACCACGCCCGGGTCGCCGCCGTTCGCGACCACCGCGAAACGGTTGCCCCCGACCGGGAAGTAGCGCTGGTGCGATTGCATCGTCGTCACGATCACGCGCTCCGGGAGCTGGAGGAAGCGCTCGTCGAAGGTGCTTTCGAGGACGACGGGCTTCTCGACGAGATGGACGACCTCGGCGAGCTTGCCGGCGGGATCGCTCCAGCCCCCGATTGCGTCCAGCCCCTCGACGATCAGGCGTCGGCGCTCCTCCGCGACGGGTTCGACATCGGCCGCGCGCAGCGAGTCCGCATACGCCGCAGCGGTGAGGATCTCGACTGCCCCGTGGGTGAAGCGATGTCCAAAGGACGTCTCCCCTACGATCGTCTCGGCATCGAGCTTCGCGAGCACCCACCGGACCGGGCGAGCGAAGCGGATCCCGCTCTCGTCCCAGCGCATCGACTTTGTAAACGAAAAGCCACGGACGATCCGGTCGATCTGCTCCGGCAGGGTCTCTCGCAGGTCGCGGCCGGGCACGGTGACACCTAGGAAGCCATCCCTCACCTCGAGCTCGTCGACCGAGACGCCGTGCTTCTTGGCGAAGCCGGCCGCTGCTTTGTCCCGCAGGCTCTCCGGCGGGCCTTTGACCCACTGGTCGGCCGTTCGCTCCGGCAGATCGTCAATCAGGAACGCAAGCCGCCGCGGGCCGATGAAGAGCTCGGACGGTGCCGCCCCGATATGTGCGCGCGCGAGCTCCGGCAGCTGGGCCTCGGCCTCCCGGCAGGCGCCGGCCGGCAGCTCCTCGGCGCCGATCTCAAGCAGCAGCGACGGCATCTTCCTCCTCGGTTCCGAGATAGGCCGCGGCCACGTCACGCGCAAGCTTGCGAACGCGGCCGATGTACGCGGCTCGCTCCGTCACCGAGATCGCCCCACGCGCGTCGAGCAGGTTGAACGTGTGCGAACACTTCAGCACCTGGTCGTAGGCCGGAAGCGGCAACCCGGTCTCGAGCAGGTGTCTGCACTCCGCCTCGTACTCGTCGAAACGACGGGTGAGCACGTCGACCGGCGCCTCCTCGAAGTTGTACCGCGACCACTCGCGCTCGTTCTCGAGGTAGACGTCGCCCCACGTGACGCCTGGTGCCCACTCGAGCTCAAACGCCGTCCGCTTGCCCTGGAGGAACATCGCCAGCCGTTCGAGACCGTAGGTCATCTCGGCGGGAACGAGTTCGACGTCGAAGCCCCCGAGCTGCTGGAAGTAGGTCCACTGCGTGATTTCCATCCCGTCGCACCAGACCTCCCAGCCGAGGCCCCACGCGCCGAGCGTCGGCTGCTCCCAGTCGTCCTCGACGAGGCGCATGTCGTGGCGGCGGAGATCGATGCCGAGCACCTCGAGCGAGGCCCAGTAGAGGTCGAGCACGTTTTCCGGCGCCGGCTTGAGCACAACCTGGTACTGGAAGTAATGCTGGAACCGGAACGGGTTCTCGCCGTAGCGGCCGTCGAGCGGCCGGATCACCGGCTCGACATAGGCGACGTTCCACGGCTTCGGGCCGAGGCAACGGAGAAAGGTGTTCGGATTCATCGTGCCGGCCGCCAGTTCCGTGTGGTACGGCTGCATCAGGACGCAGCCGTAATCGGCCCAGTACCGCTCGAGCGCGATGATCATCTCCTGGTAGTTCACGTGTTCGGAGTGTCGCATTTGGTGCGACAGGTATCCGGGCCTCGCGATGGAGATGGAAGTCCATGTCGCAAACCCCAAGGCCTTCGGGGGTGCCTCCCTTTGTCCGCGAGCCGGCTTCGGGCGGAGATCGTCACGCTTGCGGCGCAGAGGCGTTTCACACCCGCGCACTTTTGCTCAATAGGCTCGACGCGGGGAGGAGGTCGGATGTGCCTTCATCAGACCGCGAAACAGCGGCAGGCCTCTTCGTCAGCGCGCAAGCGTCCGCAGCCGAAAGCCGCCGTGAAACTCGTGTGACGAGTTGACGACGGCGAGTGCATCCCGAGTCGCCCGCGTGCTCAGACCCGCCTCTCCCGCCTCGGCGAGCGGCCGGCGCAGTAGCGCCTCGATCCCGTTCAGGCCTTCGGCAGCGAGCGCAAGTGTGGTCTCGTCGCGGCAGGCCCCGCAGACCGCGCCACCCGCCCTCGGCGAGTAGCCGACGAGGCCCTCCTCCACCCCACACTCGGCGCAGCTCGTCACGTGCGGCAGATAGCCGGAGAGCCACAACAGCTTCAGCTGGAACGAGAGCGCTAGCGGGTCGAGCCCCGGCCGAGCTGAGCGCTCCGTGGCCGGCGCCCAGCCGTCGAGTAGCTCGAGAAAACGCGTCAGAGCGCGGAACGCGCGCGGGTTCGCCTCCTGCTCGGTAAACAGTCGCAGCATCGCCTCGAGCCCGATGAGCCCGACGCTCAGCCGATACGGATCCTCGCGTGAGGCGCGGTGCGACTCGATCAGGTCGACGCCGGTGACCGTCTGCAGCTCGCCGGAGCCCTGATGCAGGAGCAGCTCGGCGTGGCTCAGCGGCTCGAGCCTGGCGCCGAAGCGCGACTTCGTGCGGCGGATGCCCTTTGCGACTGCCCCGACGCGACCACGGTCGAGCGTGTAGAGATGCAGTACCCGGTCCGCCTCGCCGAATCGGAAGGAGCGCAGGACGACAGCCTCCGTCTTGTAGGTCCGTCCGGCCACCGTGCCGTCAAGTGTAGGGACAGCACGAGTCGGGAATCCTGACCCCGTTTTCCCCGTTTTCCAACTGGATGGCACGCGTTCAGATGTATACGACGACCTGGTGCGGCTACTGCGTCCGCGCGAAAACGCTGCTCGAGTCCAGGGGGATCGAGTACGACGAGATCAACCTCGACGACAACGCTCACTTTCGGCAGAAGCTCCTCGACCTGACCGGCGGCTGGACGGTGCCTCAGATCCTCATCGACGGCAAACCGATCGGTGGGTACACCGAGCTCTGGCGGCTCGACAAGAGCGGGCAGCTCGCTGAAGAACTAGCGGCCTAGAAGCTCAGAGCTGGCAGCCGGGGCAGAACCACGTCCCCCGTCCGCCGACCCTCGTCTTCTCGATCGGGGTTCCACAACGGGGGCAAGGCTCGCCGCTGCGGCCGTAGACCTTGAACTCGTGTTGCATCTCGCCCGCCGCGCCGTCGGGGGTTCGATAGTCGCGGAGGGTCGCTCCCTGGCGGGCGATGCCGGCCTCGAGTGCGCGCCGAAGCCCGCGATGGAGCGCGCGGATCTCCGCGGGATCGAGCTCGCCGGCGGCCCGTCTCGGATCGATTCGGGCTCGCCAAAGCGCCTCGTCGGCGTAAATGTTGCCGACGCCCGCGAGGGTTCTCTGGTCGAGGAGCGCGGCCTTGATCGGAGCGCGCCTCCCTGTGAGTCGGTCCGCCAGCTTGGACGCCGAAAAGCTGCGGTCGAGCGGCTCTCGACCGAGGCGCGCCGCGAGGTACGCGTCGAGCTCGTCCGCTCGAAGGACGATCCACGTACCGAATCGGCGGACGTCCCGGTATACGACGTCCGACCCGTCGTCTAATCTGACAACGGCTCGCACGTGGGACGGCGACGCGCCTCCGGAAACGCTTCCGTTTTGCGAGTGAGCAAGCGTTCCCGTCATTCGGAGGTGAATCAGGAGAACCAGACCGCTTTCGAACCGAACAATCAGATACTTGCCGCGGCGGCCAACAGCGGCAACACGCTCGCCCGTCAGTTCTGCGGCCACCTCTGCAGGATCGACCGGACGCGTCAGCCGGGAGTCGAGGATCTCGACCTCCTCGAAGCGCCGACCGACAAGCTTCGGCTCGAGACTGGTCCGCACCGTCTCGACTTCGGGCAACTCGGGCATTCCCGTCAGCGTAGCGCCGGGCCACGGGCCGACCTGACGGCCGCGGACCCTGTGTTCTCGGCCCTTAGCCGGTGATGACGTCGAGGATGACGCTGCGCTCCCGCGGCGCCTTCTCTTCGATCTCGTAGGCCTCGAGAACCTCGTCGGCGGCGGCCGCTGCGCTCGGCTCGTCATGCGCGTGGATTTCGGCCAGGATGTCTCCCGAGGCGATCTCGTCGCCGTGCTTCTTGAGGCAGACGACCCCGACGGCGTGGTCGATCCGGTCGTCCTTGTCACGGCGGCCCGCACCGAGGTGCAACGCTGCGTTCCCAACCTCAACGGCCCCGAGCGAGCGAACGTAACCCGCCTGCGGAGTGACCACCTCCCGGATCAGAGGCGCAGTCGGGAGCGCGGATTCGTCTGGGTTGCCGCCTTGGGCTGTGATCCAGCGCCCGTACGCCGCTACGGCCGACCCGTCACTGATTGCCTGATCGACCCGCTTGCGGGCCTCCTCCCGGCCCACTCCCAGGTCGGAGAGCGCCAGCAGCTGCGTCGAGGCCTCGGTCACGAGCTGCACGAAATCGGGCGGGCCCTCGCCGCGCAACGTCGCGATCGCTTCGCGGATCTCGAGTGCGTTTCCGACCGCGTGACCGAGCGGCTCGTCCATGTCGCTGATAATCGCGACCACCTCGCGCCCCGCCCGCCGGCCGAGATCGATCATGACGTCCGCCAGCCGTTCCGCGTCCGCGCGCGCCTTCATGAAGGCGCCGTCCCCGACCTTCACGTCGAGAACGATCGCATCGGCTCCGCCGGCGATCTTCTTCGACATGATGCTCGCGGCGATCAGGGAATAGTTGTCGACGGTCGCAGTGACGTCGCGCAGCGCGTACAGCTTCTTGTCGGCGGGGACGAGGTTGGCGGTCGCACCGACGATCGCGAGCCCGACCGAGCGCACCTGGTCGATCAACTCCTCGGTGGTCAGCTCGACTCGAAATCCCGGGATCGACTCGAGCTTGTCGAGCGTCCCACCGGTGTGCCCCAGCCCGCGACCGCTCATCTTGCCGAACGGCACGCCGCAGGCGGCGACGATCGGCCCGACGGCGATCGAGGTCTTGTCTCCCACGCCCCCGGTCGAGTGCTTGTCGACGACCTTGCGGCCGAGGGCCCCGTGAAGGTCGACGGTCTCGCCTGTGCGGATCAGCGCGTCGGTGAGCGCGTAGGTCTCGGCGCTGGAAAGGCCGCGGAAGAAGACCGCCATGCAGAACGCCGACAGCTGATAGTCGGGAATCTCACCCTTTGCGTAGCCGAGCATCAGCTCCGAGAGCTCGTCGGCGGAGAGCTCGCCGCCGTCCCGTTTACGCTCGATCAGCTCCGGAACGCGGATCAAGGCTCGAGAATCGGCTCGCCGGGAATCCCGCGTCCGGGCGCCTTGCCCCCCAGCCAGCGGTTGACCGTTGCACCGACGTCGGCGAACTCACCTTCGTGGATGCGGCCGGCCGCGTTCTTGCCCGCCACGTAAGCGAGGAGCAGCGCGTACTCGCGCGAGTGGTCGGTCGAAGGGGTCGTCGGATCGCAGCCGTGATCCGAGGTGAGGATCAACAGGTCGCCGGGCCGCATCGCCTCGAGCAGGTCCGGCAGCCGCCGGTCGAAGTCCTGCAGGCAGCGATGGAAGTTGACCGGGTCGTTGCGGTGCCCCCAGAGACTGTCGGTCTCCACCAGGTTCGTGAAGATGAATCCCTGGTCGAGCTCCTGCAGCAGCTGCTCGGTCTTCTGGATGCCGT
>Ga0134125_10005649_pt1 | contig 14180 bp, 12 predicted proteins | sample KB31751_FD_96464 | JGI IMG/M metagenome (GOLD analysis project Ga0134125, IMG submission 96464) | Terrestrial soil microbial communities with excess Nitrogen fertilizer from Kellogg Biological Station, Michigan, USA - KB3-175-1 | ecosystem: Environmental > Terrestrial > Soil > Unclassified ... | reverse complement strand
GGTTTCCCGAGATCGATGTCGCGCTGTTGCCGATCAACGGGCTGCGCGCCTTCGGCCGGCAGGTCGTGATGACCGCCGAAGAGGCGGCCGAGCTGGCCGCCACGCTCCACGCCGCGGTCGCGGTGCCGATCCATTACACCTTCCGAGGCGGCTGGTTCACCGACACGTTCGTGCTTGGGTACGACGGGACGCCCGAGCGATTTCGCACGGCCGTCGCGCGCGCTGCGCCGGCGACGCAGGCGCGCGTGCTCGCGCCCGGCGAACGTCTCGAGGTCGACGTTCGCGCTCGCTGACGTGCCAGCGACGAGAGCTACTTCATGTGCTGGCGCGACAGCCGCTGCGTTGGCGACGTGCCGATGGCGAAGTCGAACTCGTCGCCGTCCCACCAGATGACGCCGGGGCCAAGCGCGAAGCGGCCGGCCCAGGCGGCCGCGCTGGTGGTGAGGCGCCCGCCGGTGAACGCGGAGCTCGCCTTCGGCGAGTAGTCGAACTTCCACGAAGCCGCGGGGAAGTCGTACGAGTAGCGGCCGATGTCGGCGCGGCCGTCGCCGTCGAAGTCGCCGGCAATGAGGCCGTTGAGGTTGCTCGTCGTCGGCGCGCCGGCGATCGGCAGCCACGTCGTCGCCGCCGCCGACGAGATCGACCAGCGGCCGCCGGAGATGGCGAAGACGTCGGTCTTGCCGTCGCCGTCGAAGTCGCCGAAGCGCAGCGACGACGCCGGGAACGACGACGTGTTGATCGGCAAGAAGTTGTGACCGTTCTTCGCCACCAACCAGGTCGCGCCGTCGGTGACGAAGATATCGTCGCCGTGCAGTCGGTCGCCGTCGAAGTTGCCGATGGCGTAGCTTCCGATCGGCAGCGCCGCCGGCGTCGTCGTCAGCTGCTGCCAGCCCGAGACGCCGCCCCACGACACGAGCAGCGTGTTGCCCTTGGCCGTGATGACGTCGGTGCGTCCGTCGCCGTCGAGATCGCCGAGGCGCAACGCGTCGACCTTTTCCGCCGCGCGCCGCAACCAGCGCCACTCGCTCACGCCGCCGGACGAGTAGAACCAGCCGGTGCCGGTGGTGGTGAAGATGTCGTCGATGCCGTCGCCGTCGAAGTCGCCGACCGCGATCTCGTCGACGGGCGCCGGCTGGCTGTAGGCGTTGTTGCGCGTGACGTCGAGGTGCGGCGGCGGGATGGCGGCGTAGCCGTTGGTGTCGTAGTTGACGACGGCACCGCTGATGACGCCGTAGCAGTCGTAATCGGGCGGCGCGCCGATGTCGGCCGACACGATCGTCGAGCTCTCGGCGAAGATGTTGCCGTCGACGGTGCCGGTGCGGCACGACTCGCCGCGGATCTTGACGTTGGGGCGGTCGTCGGAGAGCAGCGTGTTGTACTGGATGATGACGTAGTCGCCGGCGTAGCCCGCGGCCCGGTCGGCGCAGTTCGCGCTGAGGCTGCCGTGGACGTCGAAGTTGGCGGTCTTGTCGAGGCCGTCGAAGCCGTACGCCGGGCCCTGGCTCTGCACGAAGTTGTCGGTCGCGACGTAGCCGTCGAGCACGTCGTAGGACGCGGCGATGGTGTGGCGATTCATGTAGCCGACGTTGCGCTCGACCAGCGGGAAGCCGCCGTAGTCGGCGACGACGCCGTAGCCCTGGTTGTTGGCGATGTTGTGATGGAAGAAGTTGCCCGAGACGCGCACCGGCGTCTGGCGCGGCGGGGAGTCCGGCGGATAGACCGGGCAGACCCCGTTGTGGTTGTCGTCTTTTCCGCGCACGTCGACGGCGGCGGTGGTGAATTGCGTGAACTCGTTGTGATCGATCGTCACCGTCGCGCCGTCCTGCACCTGCAAGGCGCCGAGCGCCGCAGTCTCGTCCGTGCCCCACGTCGCGCCTTGAAAGTGGATGCCGGTGACGCGCACGTCGCCGGCGTTGATCAGGAACATCGAACCGCTCTCGTTGAACGTCTCCTCGATGAACGGGCCGTAGCCGGTGAACTTGCGATCGCCGCGCATGGTGACGCCGGCCGGGATGGAGACGTTCAGCGTGCCGTTGAGCGTGTAGATGACCGGGCTGTCGGGGATGGTGATGACCTGGCCCCAGCTCGCGGCCTGCAGCGCCGCGCGCAGCTGAGCGCCGGTCGTCGGCGGCGTCATGAAGCCGGAGTGCGGCGGCCGGCTCGTGCCGTCGGTGGCGACGAAGCGGAGATACTCGTTCTCGGTCAGCTGACGCGGCTCGAGCACGATCGGCGTCTTTGCGTTGGTCACGTCGTTGAGCGGCTTGGCCACGAGCTGCCGCTGGATCGGCGCCACCGCGAGCGGATTGACGAAGAAGCTGCTGCGCGTGAGGCCCGGACGCGGACCGGCGATGATGGAGTCGCCGTCGAGCGCGAACTGCTGCGCGTCCGAGCCGTTGCAGACCTGCATCTCGAGCACCGCGCCGGCGGCGGGGTGGCCGCCGCGCGCGCCGATGCAGTAGTTGTTGTCGAGGCCGGTGCCGACGTGCAGCGTAACGTCGTGCCCGGCGCCGGCGACCTCCTGGACGTCGAATTCCTGCGCGATCGATCCGTTGCACCAGTAGAGCGTCACCGGCGCGCCCGGCGCCCAGTACGCCTGCCCGCCGAAGTCGAGGCACATCTTGCCGAGCGCGTGAATCGTGAAGGTGCCGCCGCTCGCCGGTGGCGGGGGTGGCGGCGGGATGGTGGTGGTGCCGCCGCCGCCGCCGCTGCCGCCCGTGCCGCCGCTGCCGCCCGTGCCGCCGCCGCCGGTGCCGCCGCTGCCGCCGCACTCGAGACAGATCGCGGCCTGCTCCGACGACCCGATCGTCCCGTCCGCGGGCTGCATCGTGCAGCCGACGGCCACGAGGACGAGCATCGCTGCACCGCTGATTCCGACGTTCATTCGCATTCGCGTTTCCATTTCGGCTCCCGTCGGAGCAGCCCATGGCAAGGCTCGTGCCGTCGCGATCCCCGCGTCGCATCAGGGCGCGGGCGCGACGCGCGGCGATTGTCTAGGCGAACTGTCGAGGCAACCCGCGCGTGCTGCTATGCTCCGAGCGACTCATGGCGACCGACAACTTCGTCTGCTTCGCTTGTCGGAAAGTATTTGCGAAGCCGCCGAACTTCCGTGAGACCGCGTTAGAAAAGCCGCCACAGACATGCCCGGACTGCGGCGGTGTCCTCACGTTTACCGGTCCCAAGTATCGGCCTCCTCGTCGCGACGCCGTCCGCCAGTGGGCGCTCGACCAGGCGCTGGTCGAAGCGGGACAGCTTGCGCGGTCGCCGCGCTACTGCGTAGCAGGACGCACTGAAAGTCTGCCAACGAACCTTGCGCCGCCGGCCCGCGTCCGCTAGCTTTCGGCCCCCCATGGGCGCACTCGTTGGCTCGATCTCCGTCCGCCGCTATCGCATCCTCGACCCGTTGCCGCCCGACGCGCGCCAGCGCTTCGCGCGGGGGCTGCGCGCGCACGCGTTCCAGCCGCTCGATCCAAAGGCCGAGACCGAGCGATCGGTCGGCTGGGTGTGCCTGGGCGCGCCCGATGACGCCGAGTTGCGCGCCGACAAGCTCTTCTTCGTCGCTGCGGGCGGAGAGCAGCTGCGTGTCTCTTTGCGCATCGACGTCCTCAAGCCGCCGCCGGCCGAGGTGCGCCGCCAGCTGCAGGCGCGTGTCGCCGAGAAAGAGGCGCAAGAGGGGCGCAAGCTGTCGCGGCGGGAGAAGAGCGTGCTCAAGGAGGACGTGGTGCACAAGCTGCGACAACGCAGCTTTCCGCGCGTCCTGGTCGTCGACGTTGTGTGGAATCTCGACAGCGCGCGCCTCTACCTCTGGTCGCAGACGAAGTCCGTGAACGAGCTGTTCGTCGATCAATTCGTGCGCGCGTTCGGGCTGCGCCTCGAGGTCGACGGACCGGCGCGATGGACACGCACCCACGTCGACAAGTCGGCGCTGGCCGCGCTCGAGCCGACGCCCGAGCTGTGGCTCGGCTTCGCCGGCCTCCGCCCGCTCGCGGCCGACGCACCAAAGGAGGACCGCTGATGGCACCGACGCCTGCCGCTCGCCGTCGCCCGCGCCGCTCGTCGTCGCTGCAGGACGAGATCCGCGAGTCGGGCGAGACCAGCGCCGACGCCATCGCCGAGGCCGAGCGCGCCGACCGCGAAGACTTCGCCTTCGTTGCCCGCGAGTTCCTTACCTGGCTCGTGTGGCACGCCGAAACGCAAGGCGGCACCTTCGCCGGTGAAGGCGACGTCCCCGACTTCTCCATCCAGTTCGGCGGCCGCGTGGCGCTGCGCGCGGGCGACGGCCTCGTCAGCGACGTCGTGCTCAAGGGCGCCGCCCCGGGCGTGAGCGCCGACGTGCGCTACGCGCTGGCGGGCGGGCTGTCGGTCAAGGAAGCCGAGCTGCAGCTCGTCTTCAGCGGCGACGAGGAGCGCGGCTACCTCTTCACGCTGCCGGCGGAGCACTTCGATCTCAAGCGCGTGAAGATCCCGGCGCTCCTGACCGACGAAGAGGATGACCGCGGCGACGAGCGCTTGATGCTGCTGTCGAGCCTCGACGCGGCGCTCGAGCTCGCCTTCCGCCAATTCCTCGTCGAGCGCGTTGCGCCCACCTGGAGCCGCGACGTGGTGCCGACGCTGCGCCGCTGGCTCGAAGAAGGGACCTGACGGGGCAGACCAAGACGGCCGTCACAGCTCGCCGCCGCCGACGTCCCTCTTCATCGTCATCAACGTCTGCCGCGTCGCGCACCGCCGAGCTGTCGACGACCTTGGGCCTGCTAGCACGTTGAGGCGGCCATGAAGATTCCTGCTTCGCATTGTGGGCTCGCGCGCGACGTTACCAAGCGTCGGGCGCCAATGGAGCGCGCCGTCGCCGGCGGTGCCGCGTGGGTTTCCGTCGCCGACGGCGAGTTGCTCGACAGGAGCATGACCGCGCCCTCGAGGTGAAGCACGACTACGGAATCATCGGGCGTGCGAACCCTGATTCGAGAGCAGGGTGGGCTTCGCAAGGAGGGTGGAAGACTGGTCAACGAGCGACACGAGATGAGCGAGCAACGTTAGCGAGACGCCGGTGGCAAGATCGACGGTCCTACGAGCAAATAGAGAATGGCACCTCGCCGCAAGCAGCAGTGGAAGATTGGAGACGTCTTCGTCGTCCGCAATGCCGACGGGAAGTACACGCCGGGCCAGACCGTCGGCCGCGAGGCACAGGCCTTGAACTCCGTCACCGTCGCCTTCTACGACGCGGTGCTGGAGCAACCAGAGCCACCCGCGGCCATCGATTTCGCGGATCCGTTCAGTGTCATCTTCGCGACGCGTGATCTCCTCGATGAGGGCTCGTGGCACCTCGCGTAGCCGCTTGGTTCCCGTGCGCCGTCAGCGTCGAGCCGGTGGGCACGACGAGGAGATCGGGCGACGCGCCGAGCCCTGGCATTGGACGTAGGCCGTCCGTGTCGTTCGAGCGCGCCACCGCCGCCGGCAGCTGGAGGAGCTGCAGCGTGAGCAGAAGCGCTTGGTCAAGCTCGCGGCGGCCACGGGCGGCCGGCAGTCGTAGAAGCGCTCTGCGCGAACCAGGAGCGCTTCGGCAGGCACTTGCGGCGAGAAAACAAACCGGCGCTTAACGAGGCCCACGCGGCGCAGCTGGAGGCCGCCGCGCGCGAGCGACTGGAACGTATGCGCCACCACCTTGATAGCGAGGACGCTCGTGCGACGTTGACCGCGCTCTCCCCGGCAGGGCTGCGATTCAAAGTCGGAAATGGTCTGTGGCTGATCGAGGTTCCGCGTCCGTGTGCCTTGCTTTCGGACAACATGCGGAAACGGAATACCGAGGATCAGCGCGGTCCGCGGGGGACGAGCACCAGCAGGCCGTGCTCGTCGATCCTGACCAGCCGTTCCTTGAGTAGGTGTCCCACCGCGCGCTTGAATGCTTTCTTGCTCAGCCCGAACGTTGCGCGAAGCTCGTCGGGACTCGAGCGATCTCCGACCCGCGGCGCGCCGCTGCGTGCGAGCACGCCGAGGATATTCGCCGCATCGGTCGCGACTTCCTGATGGGCATGCTGGCGGAGGGACAGCACGATTTTGCCGTCGGGCAAGATGCTCGCGACGCGAAACCGTGCCGAGTCGCCGCGTTCGAGCTGGTGAGGCTCGCTGGCCGGGACCAGAGCGACGAACGACTTCTCGACGATGACGAACAGGCCGATGGCCGGATCGTTGCGCCAGGCCTCGCCGACAACCCACTCGTCGGGGGCGAGCGCTGGTGGCCTGCGTGCGAGCAGGTCGCTGACATGCATCGTGCCGGCCAGCCGGCCGCTCTTGTCGATGTACAAGCCGATCGGATGACACTCGCCGACCGACAGCTGCTTGGACTGCTCCGCGAACGGGACGAGCAGCTCCTTGCCGAGTCCCCAATCGACGAACGCTCCAACATCGGTGGTCGCGGTCACCCGGAGGAATGCGACTTCTCCCAGCACCAGCTTCGAGGTGGAGGTGGTCGCGATCGGGCGCCGCTCGGAGTCGAGATAAACGAAGACCTCGACCTCGTCGTTCTCACGAGCGCCTTTCGGAATCTCCCGATCGGGCAGCAGTATGGTCTCCCCCTCGGGCTGGTCGCCGACGGTGAGAAATGCCCCGGCCGAGGCGAACCTGCGGATGCGCAAGGTGACACGGCGGCCGATGAGATCTTGGGAGGGCATCGAGAGGGTCTCGCTGTAGGTGGTCAGAGTACGAGTGTACTCGACGACCAGCGCGTCGCGAATCGCGGGTGGCCGTGCCTGTCGGCGGGCGACCTCGCGACCGTCGGCGATCTCGCCGTCTCGACGGTGGCCGCAGCTGCCTCGTCGGTTGCTCGCGCTGCTCCGTCCGGGTCTGTTGCGGCGCCGGCTGCTGCAACGCCGGCGAGTGGTGCGACAACGGCACCTGCCGCTGCGGCGACGCGCCCGCGTCCGCGTGCGCACAAGATTCATCGTTAACACATCCGGCGCCCGGCACGTCGTCCCTCTGAAAGCAATCAGGAGGAGGGCCATGCCTCAACTCGCGCTCGTCGCCGTCATGTCGCTCGTCGGGTCGGTCGCCTGGGCGGACCGACCGCCGCCACGGCAGGCCCACGTGACTACGCTCGAAAATCAGCTGCACCTCGATGGTCGCGACGCCGAGCGCGTCCAATCGATCGTCGACAAGTACACCGGGAGAATGGCACCGCTGCAGCGCGCGGACGTCGAGATCATCGGCCAGCTGCGCACGCAACTGGCGCTCACCGTGCCGGATGCGCGGCGCCTGAGGTCGCTGTCGGGCGAGCTCGTCAAGAATCGGCAGAGGCTGCAATCGCTGCGCGACGACCGTCTTCGCGAGCTGCAGAAGACGCTGACGCCCGAGCAGTTTTCGCGCTTGATCGTGCGGTGGTCGGCGCTGACGCGCCAGTTCCGTCGTGAGGCTCGCCGGGCGCGACGCGGGTAAGCTCGGAGCGCCGTGGAGGTCGGCGTCCGGGAAAACAGGTGGAGGCGCCGGCAGTCGAATCCCGCCGAGCGATGTCGGTTTCGATCCGTTTCGATCGGTTTCGGACGGCTGTCCCATCGCCGACCATGAAGAAGTCGAAAGCGCTTCATCCGTCTCGGTCGGTCTCGATGCGCCTTCAGGTAGAAAGGTAGAACGCTCGCGCGACCCAATCTGCGAACGACTGGCGCTGGCTCTCGCACGATGGACAGCAGATCCGAACGTCAGCGTGCTCCGCCGGGCGCTGCTCGAGGTCCTAATCGAGATAGAGTGAATGACGGACACGTGGGACTCGACGTCAGCGCCGAGGTCGACGCACGGCTTTGGCGTCTACAAAAACGACATCCGCGTCGAGCCCGTCTACGACAAGCCAGTGAGTACGCCTAGCGTGGCCGGCGGTCGCGCTCAGAGCGTCTGCAGAAATGCAATGAGCGCGCGCTTGTCGGCCGGTGAGAGGCGAAGGCCGTACTCGTGCCCTTTGACGGCGCGCTTCTCGACGCGGTAGCCCTTCCAGCCGGTCGGCACGTAGTCGTCGTCGACGCGGCGCGGATCGAACCAGTCCTCGAGCGTCGCCACCGAGCCGTTGTGCTCGAACGGCCCGCGATACCACAGGCCGCGCAGCGACGGGATCTTGTAGTAGCCGGTGCCGCGCCGCGTGCGCAGCGTCAGCGTCGGATCGGTGCCGACGACGATCGGCAGCACGTCGGCGCTCGCGCGGTCGGCGGCCGGCACTGCGAATCCGCGCGCGGGCGTCAGCTCGTTCGTCGTGTACAGCGGCGCCGGGTGGCAGAGCGCGCACTGCTCGCGCTCGAACACGCGCTCGCCCGCCGCCGTCAGCGCGCTCGGCCGATTGGGGTTCGCGGGAGGCACGAGCGAGTACAAGTACATCGCGAGCGCGTAGAGCTGCTCGTCACTGTAGCGCGATCGTGCGGCGTGATCTTTTCCGAGCTGCGCGCGCGCCGCGACGTCGATGGGCGTGAAGTCGCCGAAGCAGGCCAACAGATCCATGCCCTGATTGAGCGCGGCGTAGCGCATCAGATCGGCGGCGCCGCGGTTTCGCTGCAGCCCGGTCGAATCGAGGAACTTCTGGTCCTTGATTCCGATCAGATCGGGCATCTTCGCCGGCGACAGCGGGCTCGTGCCTTGGCGCGCAAAGACGCCCGCGGGCATCGTAGAGTAGACGGCCTCGAGCTCGGCGGCGGAGAGCGCGGCGAGGCCGGCGTTGGGATCGGGATCGAGCCACGGCGCCGCGAACTGCCGCCGCAAGCCGACGCGCACGTCGGCCATGAAGCGATCGCGATCGGGCGCCTTGGCGAAGTCGCCGGCGAGCCCGAAGAAGGCGATGCGCCCGATCGGCCGATTGCCCTGTGCGCCGCGAATGACGCGCCCATCCGGCAGCAGTCGGCTGTGGCATTCGCGGCACGATCCTTCGCCTGCCTCGACAACGCCGCGTGTGCGCACGACGTAGGTCGAATAGGGGCTGACGCCGTTGCGATCGAAGAGGTCGCCCGTCTTGGCGATGAATTGGCGCGCTTGCTCGTCGTCGTCTTCTTCTTCGGCGAAGAAGAGCACGGGCGCGTTGAAGACGAGCTCGCCGGCGCGGATCCAATCGGCGTCGCTGTCGAGCGGCGGGCGATGCGTGTCGTCCCAGACGACGACGGGATCGCGCCGTCGCAGCGACTGCAAATATCCGCGCGGCGCTTTGTCCGGGTGATAGCGCGGATAGTCTTTGTAGATGGTTCGAACCGGAAGGCTGTAGTAGTCGCGGGCCGAAATGTCGCGCGGGCTGGCGGCGGCGTGCGCGAGCGGAGTCTCGAGGTCGGCGAGCGCGCGCTCGTCCCAGGTGAGTGGAACGGGCGTCTTCGCGGCTCGCTGACGGATCGTCGTGGGCGTGGCGCCCGGGTGGCACGACAGCGCAAGCAGCCACACCAGGAGCGTCGCCGCCCGCGCACTCCGCCACATGTCAGCGGCCGCGATCGGGCGGCGAAAGCACGAGCTGCGTCGCGGCGGCGCCGATGTCATGCGTCAGGATCGCGGTGCGCAGATCGTTCCAGGCAACGTCGGGCCAAGATCCGGCAATAGATGCGCGCGCACGCTGGCAGCACCGTGAGCGAGCGCTGCGCCGGCGGCGGATCGCAGAAGTGCATCATGGGGTCGCGGTAACCGGTCTGCTGATACCACGGCGCGTAGCAGCGCGCGACGACGGCAGCGTCGGTCGGCCGTCCCGGCGGCGTCAGCCATTGCGCTGCGCCTGCGCCGACGCGACGATCCGCTGCGCGCCCACGGAGCCCACAATCTTCGCGCCGAGATCGTCCGGCGCCCCCGTCGCGATTCGTCCCATGCCGCCACCGTACCATGACCCGTCCGTCACGCCGCCCCGCTCGGTTCGCTTCGCTTCGCTCCGCTCCGTTGGTGGGACGCTCCCGCAGCCACGCACGGTGCCCGTATCGCGCACGGTGCCGATGTGGCGATCACTGTCTGAGCCACGGCGGGGCAGATCACGCGCGGCCGGCTTTCGCGCCCCCGGCTCGGCCTGGAGCCCACCGTCGCCCCGGCAATCGGCACCGTGGGCACCGTCGCCCGGCTGCGGCGACGGTGCGCCGCGCGAGCTTGATGCTCAGTACGTGTTCAGAAGGAGAAAAACATTGTGGAGGCGCCCGGAGTCGAATCCAGCCGGGCGATGTCGGTTTCGATCGGTCTCGATCGGTTTCGGACGGCGCTTCCGTCGATGACTGTGAAGAACTCGACAGCGCCTCATCCGTCATCGTCGTATTCATCGCCGGCTGCGCCTCGGAAGACCGGCCACTGCGCGACTGGAACCTCGACGTCGACGGCGGGCCGCAAAAGCGTCGCGGTGCGATTGCCGGCGAGCCTGATCGACAAGCTCCCGCTTCGGGAGACGCCGTTTACGTTGCGCGCCGAACTCTCGCTCGTACCGAATGAGCGTGGTTACCCGCTCACGCTGGTTTTCTACTCCTTCGACGGGCTGCGTGGAGTGTCGATCGACGGCTGGAGCGCCCGCGACGAAGACGATACGGCCGTCAGCGAGCACCCCTTCGTGATTCCCGCCGAACGAACCCGGCGCTCGACGCTTTCCATCATCGTGACGGCGCGCGAGAGTTTCCGCGACTTCGCTTTCGGCGTTCCAGCTGCACCACGTGTCGCTGCCGAAGACAATTCAGGGGCAGCTACTGGTCGACTTCTTGAAGGTCCAAGAATGCAGCGTCGATATCGTATACGGCGGTGCGCCACCCGACTCGCTCCAGTCGCCGACAATCGTTTGCGAGGAGCTCGCCAGGTCTTGGCAATTGTATGCGTAGCAAGTGGTCTTGAACGTGCTGAAGTCGAAGGTGTAGAAGCGGTCGCGGTAGAGCGTCACCGTAGTCGTGGACGTGGAGTCCCTGCCGTTCCCTGACGAGTCGATGCCACCGCTGTGGTCTTCGCGCGTGAAGGTGCCCACGTCGACGCAATCTTCTGCATGGACATGCGCGCCGGACGGACATCCGGTCACCTCGCCGTGACGCCACAGCGGCGAACCGAGCCCGTAGAGGATTAGGCAGGTCGAATCGAAACTCTTCGAAAGGCTGAGCGTGCTCCCGGAGCTAGAGACGTCTTCGAAGGTTTGTGAACCGGCTCATTGCTCGCGACGATCGCAGAGACGCATTTCCTGCTTTGTGAAGGGAAGAACGGATTACCCGCGTTCCTGGTAAAATAGTGGAGTGGGGGACGAGCTGGAGTCGGAGCTGAGCGCGCTCATGCGGGCGAAACAGCTCGACAGGGCAGCAACGCGGGCGCTCGAGTCGTATGGGCCCGAGCTTTACGGCTTTCTCATTAGCTACCTCGGAAATGAGGCGGACGCTGCGGAGGTCTTCTCCCAAGTGGGCGAAGACCTGTGGAACGGACTGCCATCGTTCAAGCTCGGCTGCAGCGTGCGCACATGGCTGTATGTGCTTGCGCGCCATGCGGCGGCGCGCTTCCGTCGCTCGCCTTGGAATCGACGCACCGGTGAGTCTCATCTGGAAGAGCTGGTCGAGCTCGTGCGCACCCGAACGCAGCCATGGCTGCGTTCGGACATGAAAGATCGTTTTCGCGCGCTGCGCGATGCGCTGGATCCAGACGATCGCAGTCTTCTCATCTTGCGCGTCGACCGCGGGTTGTCATGGGAAGAAGTCGCACGGGTGACCCTCGGTATTGAAGCGCCGGACACCGCCGTGCTGGAGCGCGAAACGATCCGCTTGCGCAAACGTTATCAGCTGCTGAAGGACGAGCTCCGTCGTCGCGCCGCCGAACTCGGCCTCCTCGGGGACAGGTCGTGAACGATGACGAGGACGGGCTCGGCGAGGGCGGAGCGAGAGACCATTAGTTGGGGAGCAAACGACTGCACGATTCTGGTGCGGACTGGCACGCCCATCCTTCCGGCTGACAAGTGAATCTGTCGCGGGGCGCCTCTCTGGTACGATAGTCCGGAGCGGATGACCGACGATCCCGATTCGCTGGTGCGAGCGGTGGCTGCGGCGCCCGCTGTTTCGCCGCCGAAACAACTGGCCTGCGCGTTGGTGGCCCGGGCTGCGCGTCCCGATGTCCAGCGCCTTCGGGCGTTACTTGCGTCCCTCGACGGAAATCTCGAGTACCCCAGCGATGACACGGCCGTGCTGACCACGCTCGGCTCCGCCCTGGACGGTGGTGCCGTGTTTCGTGTAGCCGAGTACGCACTCGAGGTGTGCCGAACTCTCGCGAGCGCTCGTATCGGAATCGCCACCGAACGCCTGGACGCACCAGGATTTGCTCTCGACACCATGCGCGTACGTGCCGCATCGTTGATGGGCGCTTGCAGCGGCGACAAACCGGTTCGGATCGACGCTGAGACCGCAGGCATGTTGGCGTCACGGTTTGCCACTGCGGAAGACTCGAGTGGCGTGACTCTGGTGGGAAAGCGTGACGCCATTCGCGACAACGGAATCTCGCGCGACGCGTCCAATCCGGAGTGGACTGTCGAGCGTGCGCTCGGAGAGGAGCGCCGCATCAACGCCGATCGCCTGCTTACGATCGTCGCATTCCTCCTCGTCCCTTGTGTGGTCATAGCGTGGTGGCTATCTCGCGGTCCTGTGCCGCAGGAAAAGCTGGTTCTGCCGTTGTGGACTTCATGGCTCGTTGTTGCGATCGCGCGCGTGATCGTGATCCGCAAGAAGCCCTTCCTAGCGAGCTACCTGCTCTATTCCGCCCTTTTCTCTGACATCCCTATGTACTTCGCGATCAAATTCCGACTATTGCAAACGGCGCCTCAGCCGCTGTTTGTTGCCGCCTCAACGTTGACCATCTGTGCCGTCATTGCTTCGTTGACGCAGTTCCTGATGCGGCCGCGACTGACTGTCGGCGCGGCGGTGGTGCTCATCGCAGGCGTGACATCGTTCTTTGCCTATGTCGGCGAATGGTTCCGCTCGGCATGGGCCGTGACAGACATCGGTGTCGTCGCTGCCGCCGCTATCTACGCGCAGAGCCGCACTCGCGCGCTCATGCGCCGGGCCGTCGAGGCAGCGGCGACGCGTATCCGCGACGTGGAAGCGGCCAATCGCGAAGTGCGTGCGCTGAATGAGGAATTGCGCCGCCAGGTCGCTGATCGTTCGCGGAAGCTAGCCGAGGCGCTTGCTCGAATCGCGGCAGCACCACGCAGCGCGATGCGGATCGCCGCCGGTGATGTTATCGACGACCGCTATCGTGTTGTGGGCTTGCTTGGCAGGGGCGGGATGGGACAGGTGCACGAAGTTGAACGCCTCGCCGACGGGCGGCGATTGGCGCTGAAGGTGCTCACTGGCGTGGTCGACGAGAGTGCGGTGGCGCGCTTTGCTCGCGAGGCGCAGATCGCTGCTGAGCTCGATCATCCGGGCGTCGTCGCCGCGCTCGACGTCGGAGTCACGCGCGCTGGCTCGCTATTCGTTGTCATGGAGCTTGTGTCGGGGACGTCGCTTGCAGCGGAGCGAGCTCGGTTCGGCGATCCAACGTGGGCACTTCCAATTCTGCGGCAGGTCGCGTCAGCGTTGGCGGTCATGCACGCGCGCGGCGTCATTCACCGCGATCTGAAGCCGTCGAACGTGCTACTCGATGGCGATACAGCAAAAGTGTCCGACTTCGGATTGGCCAGCGTCATCGGCGTCGTCGACTCGGTCTCGGCGCACGCGGCAACGGCCGCCGCCCTCACGCGCGCCGGTGCAATGATGGGCACGCCGCTCTACATGGCCCCTGAGCTCGCCGATGGCGCGCGAGCGAGTGACAAGAGCGATGTGTTCAGCTTTGGCGTACTCGCCTACGAACTGCTTGCCGGCCGTCTGCCGCACGCTGTACCGCCGATCCTAGAACGGATGGCGGGCCGCGCGCTCGCTTCGCCCGCCTCTCTACAGGACTCTACTCCCGACCTGCGTGCCGAAATCGTCCGCCTCGTCCACGGTTGTCTCCATGAGGATCCGGACCGGCGCCCTACTGCGCAGACCATCGCCGACGCACTCTGAGTTGTGCACGCACGCGCCACGGAAGGGCAGCGCGATCGACCTCTACACTACCTTTCCGTGGGAAGCGCTGTGCGAGGAGGTTTCGAAGCTGAAGGATCAGCGGCGAAGCGACCATAGTGACGTCGTGCCACTGCGCGCGCTTGCAGGCGGCGCCGCCGAGAGTGCGTCTGAGGAGAATCAGGCGCTTGCGACGGCGGTTTCCTACCGCCGATCGCAAGC
>Ga0134125_10005648_pt1 | contig 14181 bp, 5 predicted proteins | sample KB31751_FD_96464 | JGI IMG/M metagenome (GOLD analysis project Ga0134125, IMG submission 96464) | Terrestrial soil microbial communities with excess Nitrogen fertilizer from Kellogg Biological Station, Michigan, USA - KB3-175-1 | ecosystem: Environmental > Terrestrial > Soil > Unclassified ... | reverse complement strand
TACGTCAGCTGCCGGCCTTCGTGCTCCACCGCTATCGCACCCGGTGTACGCTCGACCTGCTCCTCAAATACCTGGTGAATCAGCTTCTCCCTCGAAACAGGTCTCGCCGTCGCGTTGAATAAGCTAAGGAGCTGATCCCGCTCCGCGCTCCCCAAAACGTCCAGCGACAGCACTGGCACGTGCTCATCCCTCTCGAGTGCTTCAATGAGTGATCCAGCCGCAGCCTGCGTGTAAGCGATGAGCCGTCCTGGACCAACGCGCCGATCCGCCTGAACCGTGAGCGTGAATCCCTCCCCTAAATCGTCCACCGATATTGTAATGGGATAGTTCGTACGCTCCTGACAGGCTATTTCCCGAATGCCCTCTGCGCCCGCCCACTCCGAATCCGCCTTCGGGGCTTCGTGACGATAGTTCAAGAGCGTCGTGAACAATGGCATTCCAGCGGAGACTCCGCTACATCGCTGTGCTACGGCCAGTGATGCCTGCTCATGAGATATCAACTCGACGAGCTCGCGCTGACTTTGATCGACCAGCGCTCTCGCACTCGCACCGGCAAGCCGTAACCGAATCGGAAGCGTATTGACAAAAACACCTAAGGTTCCTTGTGCACCGGCGCGTCCCAGCATTCTTCCCAGCAGAACAGTGCCGAACACCACGTCATCACGCCCACTCGTACGTGACACAACTAGAGCCCAAGCCGAATGGAACAGGGTCGCCGCAGACACTCCTAGCCGCCGCGCCTGGAGCCGAATCCGCCTAGCGAGACCTGGATCTAGCTCCTGATGACGTTCTTCGACGTTGCTGCCATCGGCGTATACATCGAGCAGCCCGAACGGAGCGGTAGACTCTTCCAGCTCTCCGAGCTTACCGCAGAAAAACCCAGTGGCATCCTGCGTCTCAGCATAGGCTAGCGCCTGAGCCACATGATTTCGATATGGCACCGACTCCTGCAGGCGCGCCGCGCGACCCTCCAGATGTGCGACCACGTCGCGGATAATCACTTCGGTAGTCAGGTGATCACTCGTAATGTGATGGAACTGCACGAGTGCATACCATGCATCGTTCTGCCCCGAAGCAATCTGAAGGCGTACCAATGGCGCATGTCTCAGCTCAAGACGCTGCAGCTCAGGGCGCATCCGCGCTCTAACTTGTTCCTCTGCTGCGAGGTCCGGATCCAGGGCAACTTCCTCCGCCACCAGATCCGCTCTTCTGTAGACCACCTGCACAGGCTTTGGTAGATCCTCCCAGAGCACTGCCGTTCGCAGAATCTCGTGGCGACCAATCACCGACCGCAGCGCCTCTGTCAGCTCATCGACTCTCTCTCTCGAGGACACCCACAGAAGGGTCGGCAGCACATACGCGTCTGCACCAAGTGGGTCGAGCAGATGATGAAAGAGCATGCCTTCCTGCAGCGGCGCGAGCGGATAGATATCTTGGATGTTTGCTTCCCCGCCAGGAACCGCCCTTGCTATCCGATCGATGTGCTCCTGCTCCAACTCTACGAGTGGCAGCATCTCCGGTGTGATCCGCTCGCAACCCGGTGGAATTGAGGATGGCGGTACTTCGATCTCGTCGTTCTCTACGCGAGTCAGTGTTTTAGCCAAAGCCGACAACGTTGGGCTTTCGAACACTCGCCGCACCTGTGCGGACAGCCCTATCCGCCGTAGTCGCTCGACCATCTGCACGATCAACAGGGAGTGGCCGCCGAGCTCGAAGAAGTTGTCGCTTCGCCCCACTCGCTCAAGACGCAATAGCTCGCGCCAGATTCCGGCCAGCACCTCCTCCACGTCGCCCCGCGGCACCTCGTACTCTCTGCTTGTATACGAGGATAGATCCGGCACAGGCAGCGACCGCCGATCCAGCTTGCCGTTCGGCGTGAGCGGAAACACCTCCATCACCACGAACGCGCTCGGCACCATATACTCCGGCAGCACCGCCCCCAAGTGCTCCCGCAGACTTTCCGCAGTCGTAGCGGCGGCATTCTCTTTCAGGGTTACATAGCCCACCAGCCGCTTTTCCCCCGGCGCTTCCTCTCTGACGATCACCACCCCCTCTTTGACCAGCGGGTGGGTATTCAGCTGTGTCTCGATCTCTCCCAGCTCGATCCGATACCCCCGCAACTTCACCTGCTCATCGTTTCGTCCCAAGTACTCCAGTGTCCCGTCTGCCCGCCACCTTCCAATGTCTCCCGTCTTGTACATCCTTGCCTTCGGATCGCCGCTGAATGGATCGCGCAAGAAGCGCTCGGCCGTCAGCTCCGCCCGGTGCAGATACCCGCGAGCGACGCCTGCACCACCCAGGTACAGCTCTCCGGTCACACCTACCGGTACCGGCCGACCGGACCGATCAAGAATATAAACGCGCCTATTCTCCATTGGGTGCCCGATGTTGGGTCCGCTTGCAACGGTCGCCACCTTGCCGGCGGTCGCATCAACGGTGCACTCAGTAGGGCCGTAAACGTTGAAAACCGCCGCCCTTTTGCTGTCAGCCAGCATGTTCCATAGCTCGGACTCTATTGGTTCTCCACCTACGAGCACCAGACGCAACGCCGCCAGGTACTTCGCCAACAGCCCCGCCTCCGCCCATGACCTCACCTGAGAGGGCGTGCAGTCGACGCAATCGATCCGATTCTGCTCGAGATACCTCAGCAGCATTACCGGATCTCGGCGGACTAAATCCGGTATCACGTACACCGCCCGTCCGGACAGCAACTGCACCAACTGCTGGACCGATGCGTCAAAATTGATAGGTGCGTTCAGCGCTACCCGCTCACAGGGCTCACTCTGAGCATACAGGACCTCCAACCCCTGCCAGAGCAGCACTACAGCACGATGCTCAACCATTACGCCCTTGGGTTTCCCGGTTGACCCAGACGTGTAAATCACATACGCCAAGCTGCCAGAGCTCAAGCCTAGTGGTTTTTCGTTACGGTCATCCGTACCCTCTTGTCCGACTATCTGCCAAGCGGAATCGAGCGACAGCACTTCGGTTTGTGTCTTCGGTAGCCTCCCTCTCAAATGCTCGTGCGTCAGCACCAGAGCAGGCGAGGCGTCCTCGAGCATCAGCGAGAGCCGCTCCGCTGGATAGCCGGGATCGAGAGGCAGGTAGGCACCCCCGGCTTTAAGAATCCCGAGCAACCCAACAACCATGTCCAGACTTCGCTCCAGGCACACGCCGACTATGACGTCCGGACCGACGCCCCTTACTGCCAAGTACCTCCCTAACTGATTGGCGCGAGCATTGAGCTCACCGTAAGTGAGCGGCTCCCCCTCGTAGCTCACCGCAATTGCTTCAGAACGCATATCCACCTGCGTCTCAAACAGCTCCTGTATCAGCTTTTCATCCGGATACGCCCTGCACGAGTGGAATTTCTCAGACACTTCACGCCGCTCCGCTGCCGGCAGCACCTCAAGCAGATGTGCCGGCTTGGAGGGCTCGATCTCGAGCGCGTCCACCAGCGAGCGAGTCGCTGTTTCGAAGTAAGCAAGGACGCGCTGTGGCTCAATCTGTGGATCTGTCTGCGCAGTCAGAGTGAAGCTATCATCGCGGTCGTCTACAGATAATGTGATAGGGTAGTTTGTCCGCTGAACGGTTTGCAGAACTTCAATGTCCCCTGATGCGCTTAACCATTTCGGGTCAGAAGTCTCGTCAGCATGTCGATAATTGAGAATGGATGTAAATAAAGGCGCGGAGCCTGCAATCTCGCTCGATCGCTGGGCCTCAGAAAGTGACGCGTACTCGAAGGAGACAAGCTCACTGATTTCCCTCTGCGTCAATTCCGCGAGCTCTCGTGCTGTAGCGTCCCCCGTGCCAATCCTGATTGGCAGTGTGTTGATAAACATGCCGAGCCCAAGCTCTGATGCAACACTTCCATGCATTCGACCCAGAAGCACGGTTCCGAACACGACGCTGTCCCTTCCGCTGGTCCGAGACACCACCAGCGCCCATGCTGAATGCAGGAGCGTTGCTACGCTCATCCCGAGTCGTCGGGCGATGCGTCGCAAGCGGCTGCTCAATTCAGCGTCGAGCAGAATCCGCGCCTCTTTGACTAGGTCACCGCGCCCGCGTACGTCCAGTACGCCGAAAGGCGCCGTGGACTCTTCGATTCCCTTTAGCTTGTCTGTGAAAAAGCCTATCGCGTCCTGAGCTTGGGCCACACCAAGGGCCTCACTCACATGGCGCCTGTACGGCACGGGTTCCGCAAGTGCATCGACACGCCCTTCAAGGTGCGCTCTGATTTCCGAAAAGAGAAGGCCCAATGAAACTCCATCGCAGACTAAGTGATGGGTAAACAGCAAGGCATACCAGCGATCACTGTCGGGCTGTGGAGCAATGAAGAGCCGCATCATTGGACCACGACGGAGGTCGATTCGTACGACATTCGGCCTCATCAATTCCGTGAGTCGTTCCAGCACATCCTGCCCGGCGGTATGAGGTAGCTCCTCCACAACCAGGTTCGCCCGACGTTGTACAATTTGCAACGGTTGTAGTAGTCCCTCCCACTGCACGCCCGTGCGCAGTATGTCGTGTCGGTCTATCGCCGCCTGCAGTGCTGATATTAGCTCAGACAATCTCTTACGGGATCGAACCGAGAGTAGTGTAGACATCACGTAGACGTCCCCCCCCTGCGGATCGAGCAAATGGTGGAATAGCATGCCGTGCTGCAGCGGAGCTAACGGGTAGATATCGGCAATATTGTCCACTCCACCGGGCACGTTTTGCTTTACGCGCTCGATGTCTTCTGGCGCAACGGCGAGCAGGCTCTGAGTTTCGCGCACGCCTTCCGAAGTATCCCCAGGAGTAGTGAGTGCTCCTGTTTCGTCCTTCTCATTGTCTTCTGTCAGTACCTTCGCAAGCGCAGCAAGCGTGGGGTGCTGGAAGATTTGCCTGGCCTCGATCCGCAGCCCTTCCTCCCGAAGGCATCGGTGCATTTGCACCATTGTGAGCGAATGCCCGCCAAGCTCGAAGAAGTTGTCATCTCTTCCGACCTCCTCGACGTGCAGTAGCGCCCGCCAGATCGATGCCAGGACCCTCTCCCGCCTCCCTTGCGGGACGGCATATGCCCGGCTCACGTAAGATGAGACGTCTGGTGACGGCAGTGCTCTCCGGTCAAGCTTGCCGTTAGGTGTGAGTGGGAACGCCTCCACCTCCACAAAAGCCACGGGCAGCATGTAATCTGGCAGCGCCTTGCTCAAATGAGCTCGCAACGACTCAGGGCGGGCCGATCGGTCTGATGCAGTGAAGTAGGCAACCAGCTGCCTATCAGATGTCTCCGTCTCCCTCGCTACGACGACCGCAGCCTTGATCCCCGGACAACGAGCCAGCTCTACCCCTATCTCGCCAAGTTCGATGCGATAGCCGCGCACTTTTACCTGATCGTCATTGCGACCGAGGTATTCGATTAGCCCATCGTCCCTCATCCTGCCCAAATCACCACTCTTATAGAGCCTCGCGCTGGCATCGTTGCCGAGATAATCCGGTAAGAACCGTTCCGCGGTGAGACTGGGCCGCCTGAGGTAGCCACGCGCTACGCCGGCACCGCCAACGTGGATTTCCCCTACCATCCCAGGGGGAACCGGTCGGCCGCGATCATCCAAAAGGTAGACTTTCAGATCGGGAATGGGCGTACCGATGACACTGTCCCGCTCCAACTCCACCTCAACTCGCGTAAGCCTGTGATAGGTAACGTGCACGGTGGTCTCAGTGATTCCGTACATGTTCACTAACTGCGGACATTCCGTTCCGTTTCGCTCGACCCACGGCTGGAGCATTCTGAAATCCAACGCCTCCCCGCCAAAGATAACGACACGAAGGCTTTGCTTTACATTCGACTGGTCCCGTTGCGCGTCGATCAGCTGCGCAAACGCGCTAGGCGTCTGATTTAGGACTGTTACACCCTCATGGCAAATCAGCCTATAGAACTCATCCGGCGACCGGGCCGTTGAATGCGGTACGACTACCACTCTGCCGCCGTAGAACAATGCTCCCCATAGCTCCCATACCGAAAAGTCGAACGCAAATGAGTGAAAGACTGTCCACACGTCCCGTTCATTGAAGTTAAACCACTCTTCAGTGGCCGAAAAAAGCCGGGTAACGTTTCTATGTTCGACCATCACCCCCTTCGGCCTTCCTGTCGATCCAGATGTATAAATGACGTAGGCGAGGTTTAGGGAATTCACGCCAACCACGGCTCGTGAAAGGTTGCCTGACGCGTGCGCCTCTATTTCCGCCCGGTCACCGTCTACAGTGACCACCTTTGCGCCGTCAATAAGGGATCTGTGCTGCTCCTGAGTCAGCACGAGTATTGGCGCCGCGTCCTCTATCACAAACGCCAATCGCTCAGCAGGCATTGCCGGATCCAGTGGCAGGTACGCAGCCCCTGCTTTCAAAATCCCAAGAAGCCCCACTACCATTTCCAAGCCGCGCTCCATGCAGATCCCTACCAGCTGATCGGCACCGACTTCCATCGTTCTCAAGTACCGCGCTAGCTGATTCGCCCTGCTATTGAGCTTCGCGTAGCTCAGCGACGCCCCTTCGCACGTCGCCGCTATAGCGTCTGGCCGCAGTCGCGCCTGAACCTCGAAGGCTTCATGTATCAGCCGACCTTGAATTCCTCCGTCCACCGGACCGGCGGCCTTAAGTAAGGGGTCTATAAAATCCCAGGTCTCTGCTGGGCTCCTGTTTTCCGCCCCTTCGGTGCCCGTCGGCGCCCGTTCGTTATCGTCCACCCTCTTCATGCGCCCATGCGCCACTTCACTATCGCGGCTTGCCATTGCATTCCCTCACGCAGAGTGTCTACGTCACATCCACCTCGAGACGAGCACGCCATCTACGCCGCACCCTAACGCCAATACCTTGCATGTGTCGCAGAGCGCGGATCGTAATATGCCGACCAGGAGCCTTCGCTTTTGCTCGACTGTGCACCATCTGTTACCGAGCGTGGGGATCGCAGGTGCCCTTCGTCAAGCGAGGAAAATGCACATCCGGTCGAAGCGCATGAGCACAAAGGGAAAAGTGCACGTGATTGCAACAATCCCTGGCATTGCAAAACTCGCGCATCTGCGGCGCACCTAGGGTCAAACCCGATGCGGAGCGCCACCGAAAACGGGCCTGGCCTGTGGTCGCGCGACGTCCGCACCTCGCCTTCTCAGCTGAGAGACGTTTTCTAAGGTCTAGGCTCGCTGCACCAGACAGTGTCAACGGCGACAGCCGGTCGCCTGCGGGCCAATCAGCCGCCCATCTGGGGGATTCCGATCGGAGACCCCGCACCCATTAACACGCGGTCCAAAAATAGGCGAGCGGACGGACCTACCACAGCTTGGAAACCTTCTATAGGGCTATGGACGTGCCGCCGGTGAGCCCAGATCGCGCTGGTTATCTGGGAGATGAGGCCGAGGAACGGGCAATTCGTCTTCAGAGAGCTATTGCGACTACGGGCAAAGAAATTACTAGCAACGCCGGTACCCTAGGACCTACGAAGGCCAGTAGCGCTTTCGGCCACCGGTTCGGGACAGACCCACCGCGGACACCAGCGCGCCCCTTTACCCTATCTCGCCAGAGACAATGGATGGAGCACCACCACGGCAGAACTATGGAACTCACCAGCAGCTGCAGAATAATCCCGCGGGTGTGCAGCGGAAGCGCATGTGGATCTACCAGCTTGGTAGTGTAGTAGGCAGCCAGGGCGAACCACATAAGCAGCGCACATACGTTTAGCGTTATCCATACTCCCCGCGCGAAAGTAGAGCCGTTTCGGCACCTGACGTCCTATAGCCACAGCTGCATTTGGCCATCCACTAGGAACGCGGGGCTGGCCAGAAAAAGTGGTCCACGCGGCAAAAGGAGGGAGAATGCCTGCGACGGTTATTCCGCCTAGTAAACTCGAACGACTACTTTAAGCCCGAACGGACAGAAGGCGAGAGCTACAAAACGCGTCAGGACACGCCACTGGGTACGTTACGGTCTCGAGGAAACATGATTGCACCCATGTTGACTCCATGTCTGGTGGCCCACGCGACATGCATGCGTCTACCAACACATGGTTCGCGATGATGCGTTCTCCCATTGCGATATTGCTTTGGCAGACGAAATAAAGCGCCGGTAGCTCGCGGAAACCAGGCACCATGAAACTCCTGGATTGGACCTGGTCCGCCTTGGACTCAGAGCACTGCTGGTTTGCTCCCACGTCAGCTCACCTAACGTTCACGCTCAGCTCCACTCCAAACGTGCGTGGTCGCTCCCGCGTCGCATTCGTCTCGATAACGAATGGCCCGGTGAACCCCCGATTATTCAGGAGGTTCTGCACGAAAGCTCCAATCCGCGCGTCCGCAGTCCACTGAATGCTCGCATTGAAGTTCAGCATGTAAATGTAGTCCGACTGACTGTAGTACCAAGGTCCTATGCTTCTATTCCGGAACGGCTCTCGGGCGATCTGCGAGTATTCCAATCTCGTAAAGGCCGCCCTCCCATACCAGGTAAAATCTCTCTCTCCTGACGCCGTGAGCTGATATCTAGGCACTATATCCAGGGGATCACCGACATTGTACGCAGATGACAGAACATCTATCTTCACGAACCTTCCGTCGATGTAGTCGCCATCCAGCCCGATCTTCCATGCGCTCGTGGGGCTCCATCTGAGGGATGCTTCAACCCCCTTGATCCGCGCCGTGCCGGCGTTGCGGGTGATGTTCAGCTGCTGCGCCGGCAGCGGTGGGAGCCCGATAATTTGATAATCGCCGTAATCACTCCAAAAGACGTCCGCGTCCGTACTCACCCCGTACTCTGCTAGCCTCATTTTGGCGCCCAACTCGTACGTCCACACATTCTCAGGTTGGTACGGCGGAGCGCCTAACTGGTTGAACCCTCCAGATCTGAAGCCTTTGGCCGCGCTTGCGTATACATTGACATTCCCTGATAGCCCGTATCGGATATAGAACCGCGGATCAGTTGACGTATAAGTGCCTGTCTGAGCCTGAGCCACCCCCGAGGCCAATAGCCGTTCCTCATCTCTGAAGTACCTGGCTCCGGCACCTATGGAGAGTCGGCCCAGAACCTGATAGCTCACATCACCAAAGGCCGACCACGATTTGGAATGTGAGCTCTGGGAAATTGGCCCGTATGGACTGGGCAGCGGCGACCCAGGAACACCCGGCAGCGCGAAGTAATAGCTGTACGGCAGATATCCCTCGCTGAAGACTCGATAGAACGATCCAACAATCCAGTGCAGCGAACGGCCGGCGCTGCTCGACAGCCGCAATTCGTCGCTCCAGTCCTCATCGAGCGTGCGTACGGCAGGCACGTACTCATCAAACCGCGGCGTCGGGGGTGGAGTCAGCTGAAATGTGAATCCATAGTTCTTCTCCTCCAAGTTATGCCGGAAGTGGGTCGCCGAATTGACGAGCTGAGCCTGTTCACCATCCCACTCCAAAGTCACATTGCTCACGTCATAGTGATCCTCTATGCCTGGCGTCGTCGCCAGATTGAATACCTGCGTGTAATTTCCCTGAGCGTCTTCTCCGGTAAAGGGGCCCGTGGTTCCTCTATGAATTACCTGTGTTCCGCTCACCGAGAAATTGCCTCCAATCTTCCAGAGTCCTTCGATACGCGCGTCGGCTATATCCCTGCTGTTGATATTCTTTTGATTGGCTGCGGGCTGATCCACCCAGCCGCCATCGTGCTCGATATCCGCTGCAACTCGTAGGCCTAAGTTCTTAGGCGCGATAGGGGCATTGGCCACGGCCACGATCTGCTGGCTGGGTGCCCCGTACTCATCAAATAAGGCCGTCGCATCCATACTGATTTCCGTCCGATTCAGATCCGGCTTATTCGTGATGTATCGAATCGTTCCGCCTATCGATCCCTCACCGTAAAGGGTGCCCTGCGGGCCCCTGAGCACCTCTACCCGCTGCAAGTCGTAAGAATAGAGATTGATCGCCAGGCCGGAAAGGGCGGTTACATCGGCCTCATCCAGGTATGAGCCGACCAGTGCGCCCTGTCCAAAAACATTGCTGACCCCCCGAATGTCAATTCTGGAGTTCGGCCCGTTGTCTACAACCGTCAGGCCAGGGACGACAAATTCCAAGTCGTCAAGGCTTCTGACGAGGCTGCGCTGCAGCTCCGGCCCCCCGATCGCCGCCAGGCTCATTGGGACCTCAAACGCGCGCTGAGGGAATTTTTGTGCTGTTACGATGACCTCCTTTAGTGCCGCGGCCTCCTCGTCCTGGCTGCTGTTAATTGCACTACTAGCGGCCCCTGACGCCGGCAGATCGCCATTTCCCGGCGCCTCGCGCGCAGCGGCGGGCATAAGACCGACACCTGTTGCCAATAGCACGCTGAGGATCGCTGCTTTCATAACTGGTACCCCGTCAAGAATAGTAAGGCGCGCCTCAGATGAGCGCGGCCGAAACGCCTATTAATAGTTCGTTTGCTCACTGAATAGGAAACAGGTCTTTTGAATTAATGTTCTCACTTTGGCCGCGCCGCGTTTGCTTAACCGCCGATTGGGTATCGCCGTCAACCGTAACCCCTGCCCGCCACAGCAACCAACATCCGACGAGATACCCTGGGCACATCGCAAGTAACGCATATCTCAGCGACTCTTCTCCTGCCACCGGTCGCAGTGCATCACTCATTACGCCGACCGCAAGCGGCCCCAGACCCATTCCAATGAGGTTCGCAAACAAAAACAGGATAGACACTGAAATAGCGCGCATGCGCTCTGGAACTACCGTCTGAGTAGTCGCAAAGAGAGGCGCCGATTGCAGCGCCCCACCACTTCCCGCGACCCCTACCAGAACCAATGCCACGTAGGGGTTTCGGGACAGATAGGCCGCGGCCGATATGAGCCCGAACCCCGCATTCAGTAGCGCCATTACCCTTAACTGTAAGCGCTCGTTCCTGGGTGCGTATTTGGACGCCACGTAACCGCCCAGGTAGGTCGCCGCAAATCCCCCGACGCCATAGAGTAGTGCCAGCCAGGTACCCAACTCGCCAGTGCTGAGCCCGAAGCTGCGGATGAAGTAGGCGGGTTGCCACTGGCCGATGCCAGTGCCGAACAAGTAATTGAGACATAGCGTCAACAGCACGCAGCGATACGTTCTGTTGCTCCACAATGACCGACTGACCTCCGCAAGAGGTGGTGTTCGCACAGTGGTACTTCCTGTGTCAGCTGACCGGTGCCGCATCGATCGCGGCTCGTGCAGAGTCACCCAGGCCACAGCAGAGAGCAGCAGGCACGGGCAACCAAGAACGACGAACATGACCCGCCATCCATAGAATTCGTTCAGCCACCCTGCAACGAAGTAGCCAAAGAAGACGCTGACAGAGCCCCCGAGGAGGTATTTTGCCGTGGCCCGAGGCCGCTCCGACCTACCGAAGTAGTCTGCGATCAACGAATATGCTGGCGGCATGCAGCCCGACTCTCCTACCGCCACGCCAATCCGTATCAGCATCAGTTGCCCAAACGATCTAGCTGCCCCACAGAGCATAATCATCATGCCGCCGAGGGCAGCTGTTAGGCTGATTATCTTGATACGGTTTCCCCGGTCGGCCCACCGACCCAACGGAATACCGAAGGTGGAATAGAAGAGTGCGAACACTATTCCCGAAAGGAGCCCCAATTGCGCATCCGTTAGCTGAAGTGCGGCTTTGATATTTTGTACTGCGAGCCCAAGTGCCGCGCGATCGACGTTGTTGAATGCGTAAATTCCGGCCAGCAAGACAAGCATGTAGCGTCGATAGCGACCCCCGTTGCTTGACTCAGTGAGCGCTGCTTTCAGGAAACGCATCGAAACAGAACCTGAAGCGTTCCCCATGTTCGGAAGAAAATAGCCTTCCTCCCAGGGCAGGCTGCGATGATTCCGCTCCATGCCGTTGCATCGGTCGCTCCAAATTTCCACAGTCTTTGGCCGAGACTCTCTAGGCGGTATGCCTTTGAGCCGAATTGCCCGACTGTTTCCAATTCGCCACTTAGGCCCTGCCCCCGAACGGTTAATCGCACCCCGATGGAGTCTGCGACATATTCGCCGGCAAGTGACTCCAGGGTCGTCGATTGCGTAGAGGACACTGGCTGCAGTTCGTCTGGACGCCCCCAGAACTCACAGCGCAGGCCATCAGGTCGCGATGGGCTAGCGAGCAATCGCAGGGAATAGTTCCACAAGGACCATGGAAGCGGCCGCAGTACGCCAATTTCGTCCACTTCCATGGGACATTCCGCTCCGTCGATGAAAGCAACTTGGGCGTTCTCCTTGGAATGGAGCCAAATCACCCGCCCCGTCGTGGGAGACTGAAATAGGCCGGCGGCGCAAGCAATTGCGACGCGCGGTACGGTCGGCTTGATGTCCAGGCACGCATCCAGAATCCTTCCCGCGAGCTCGGCGGCGTTCACGTCGTGACGATTCACTATTGCGACTACGTCTAGGCCTGCAGCCGGCACGCGAATCATTTGCGAGCTATTTCCGAGGCCGCCTCCCCCATGAGAAATGGTATCGAATGATCGGTATGGGCGGCGAAAGAGGCCTAGCCCATACCCGGTTTCTCCGCCGTTGCGTAGGCGATGCGATGTGCTCATGAGCGCCCAGGTCTCCGGTGTGCCAACAACCGGGTTCGCCATGTGCTTGAGCCATCGCAGCATATCGTTTACCGTTGAAACGATTCCGCCTTCACCGAGGAGCTCGCCCGGTAGGTATTTCCTTTCGTAACCGCCCCCGAGAGCAGTCATGTGCATGGAAGCGGAGTTCGGCACAAAGTTGGTATCAACGCGTCGAAGGAGCGTGTCGTGCATCCCTACGGGTTGAAAAATCCTACGGCTAAGGACTTCTTCGAGCGGTGCATCGGCGAGTTTTTCGATGACTGCGCTGAGGATATGGTAGCCACCATTGTTGTAACACCAATCTTCGTCGGGGGCGAAGTTCACATCCTGCATGTGACGATACAGTCCCACTAAGTCGCGCGCGGGCACAGTTTTATCGATGCCGCTGAAAAACCATCGAATATCACATGCGTCACGGAGGCCACTGGTGTGACTCATGAGTTGCCGCATGGTTATCGACCGTGTTACCGGATGCAGCGCCGGCAGATACTTCCCTATTGGATCGTCGATTTCCGCTCTGCCTTCTTCGCAAAACAGCAGATACGCGAGACAGGTAAAGTGTTTGCTCGTCGAGTAGATCCGCATTCGGATGCTCGGTGACAGTAATGTTGGTAGCTCCATGCTCGCCAAGCCAAACCCCTTCGCATACACCGTCGCTCCGCCCAGAGAAATGCCTACAGCGGCTCCAGGCAGATGAAGCTGATCGAGATCGCGGCATATCGCGTCAATCGCCCTCTCGTCGAATTTAATCTTTACGGTGCCCATTCCCCACGCTCTTGCCGAGAATAATCAGTACGACGGCGAGCGTGCCCGCCAACGCGATTTGAATAACACCCTTTCTGCCTGCTCCCCGTGTGGCTCGCGTCGGCCACTTAATATGCTCAATCTCTTGAGTTCTCGGGCATGCTACGCCGGCTATAATTTCGTGACACGGCTCGTTGCTAATGCGTCGATTAGCAAACGAGTGACGGTCGACGCACTTAGGTGGGATATATTCTTAAATGCAGCCATGCGTCGATGCGTCCGACGGCGTGTGTCGCGCGACGCGACTGCGAGTCGGCCGAGTAACTGTGCTACTCAGGTCGGTTTAGCGGCCTGCAGCAGTCAGTTCTTCGCGTAGCCTTCGCTCCGGACGTACGTCTATTCTTTTTGCAGCCTCTTCGCGTAGCCAATTCGCGACCTCGGTCACACCGGGCCGGCCCGCGAGCTCGCTGGGGTAGACAAGGCGGTAGTTTGTAGGACTTTTGATCCGCTGCGAGAATGGAGTCACGAGCCGGTTGGTTTCCAGTAGCTCCTCAACCAGCGACAACCGTCCCATTGCAACTCCTTGGTGCGCGAGCGCCGCCTCGATGGCCATGTTGGCCAGAGTAAAGAACTGGCCCTCGCTACTGTCGACATCGAGTGCTCCCAGCTCACGCAACCAATAGCGCCACTCCGCGTCCTCGCTGGCGTCCTCTTCCCATGCGTCTCCGTCATGCAATAGGGTGCAACGTGCAAGGTCAGCTGGCGTCTTCAGGAAGCTATTCTTTGCCAGATATTCCGGGCTGCAGACAGGAGCCAAGTATTCGTCCATGAGGAACTCCGAGTGGAGT
>Ga0134125_10005647_pt1 | contig 14182 bp, 12 predicted proteins | sample KB31751_FD_96464 | JGI IMG/M metagenome (GOLD analysis project Ga0134125, IMG submission 96464) | Terrestrial soil microbial communities with excess Nitrogen fertilizer from Kellogg Biological Station, Michigan, USA - KB3-175-1 | ecosystem: Environmental > Terrestrial > Soil > Unclassified ... | reverse complement strand
GGTATGGTAATTTCTAAATCGGGAGTAACGTTTATTTGATAACGGGTGTAAACCGGTGCAGCCGGGGCTTGTGTTGTATCACCTGGTTGCGATCCGTTTGCAATCCAGTTAAGTATGGCAGCCTTATCACTTGCACTTATAGAGTGCTCGTGTAAAAAACGTGTGTAAGTTGTATCGGGTGTCCAGGCAGGCATGTAACCAATATTAAGATAATGTTGAATAGTAGCTGTGTTAGCCGATACACCACTATAAGTTAAAAACGATGCACCGTGGGTATATTGATTATGACAACTTGTACAGTTGCTATAAAATATTGGTGCTACATCTTTATAAAATGGTTGCGCAACATTTTTACTTAAACTAAAAAGTATAACTAAAGAAAGTACTAATTTTTTCATGTGAGTTTTTTGGTTAATCAAATGTAGGTAAAAATCCGTATAAACAAATGTTATAAAAGGCACCAGATTTTTTCTCGTTCCTTTTAATCGAAACGCTACCTTTGCCGCAAAAAAAACGAAAACCACAATTTAAAATAATTTTATTTGTTAGATTAACCTAACATTTATATATTTGTCAGCAAAACAATAATAGATGAAATTTTTTACCCCACTAATAGTATTTGTTTTGCTTAGTTTCTCAACTCACCATATGACAGCGCAGGCTGATGATGAAGACAACCACTACAAAGGGCTTTTAGCCAATAGATTTGATTCTTTACAAAAGTGGAGTGTTCATTTTCAGTTTACCGATGTTTGGCAAACACACCCACCATTTAGCGCACAGTATACAGGCAAAAACAGTTTGCTAACAAATTCAGAAGAAGCTATGTCGGTAACTTCCACTTTATACTTTGGCAGAAAGTTATGGAAAAATGCTTCCTTTTTTATTGACCCGGAAGTTGCCGGAGGCCGTGGTTTAAGTTCGGTATTTGGTATGGCAGGTGCATCTAATGGCGAAACCTTTAGAGTTGGCAGCCCCGCACCTGCAATTTATATGGCTCGTTGTTTTTTTGAGCAACACATTGCTTTACGTAAATCTAAAGTTGAACACCGGGATGATAACCAAAACCAATTCTCGGATAGTGTTCCTTCATCACGCATTACTATTTCAATTGGTAAATTTAGCTTAGCCGATTTTTTTGATGACAATGCTTATAGCCACGATCCGCGAAGCGAGTTTATGAATTGGGCATTAATGGATAATGGCGCCTGGGATTATCCGGCCAACACACGTGGTTACACCTGGGGTGCTGTGGTAGAATTAATTGAACCGGGTTATTCTGTTCGTATGGCAACATCAATGGTTCCCAAAAATGCTAACGGACCTACCTTTGATACCCATATTCAGCAAGCAAACGGTAACACGGCCGAGTTTGAAAAAAAGTTTAAAATAAAAAATCATGCAGGTAATTTAAGGCTTTTAGCTTTTGCTAATTTTTCATCGGCACCAACCTATACTGATGCCACTAATGCATTAAAAAAAGGAGATAGTGCTTTAGTGCCTGTAATTTCCGGTCAAGTGCCAGGCCTTATGTATGGCGCTTTAAAATATGGTTTTGGTGTAAGTTTTAATCAGGAAATAGTAAAAAACTTAGGCATTTTTGCTCGTGCTAGTTGGAACAACGGACAAACAGCCACCTGGGCATTCACACCCATAGACCAATCAGCAAGTATAGGCATACGCATAAAAGGAGAAATGATTAAACGTCCCGAAGATCATTTTGGAATTGCCTACGTGGTAAACGGAGCATCGGCTGCGCACCGAAATTATTTAAATGCAGGTGGCTACGATTTTATGTTAGGTGATGGAAAATTACCGAACTATGGTTACGAGCACATTATGGAAACCTTTTACAAAGTAAAGTTAATGCAGTGGCTTTGGGTAACAGGCGATTATCAACTTGTGGTTAACCCTGCCTATAATAAAGACCGTGGACCCGCCAGTATTTTTAGCATACGCACCCACGTTGAATTTTAAATTAAATCGTATTGTAATTACGCTCGCCAAAAATACTACTGCCAATGCGTATCATGGTTGAGCCTTCTTCTATAGCTATTTTATAATCGTTACTCATGCCCATGCTTAAAATGGTAAGTTGAGGATTAAGAAGAGATAGTTTAGAAAATAATTCTTTTAATGAACGAAATTCTTTTCTGATTTGAGTTTCATTATCTGTATTGGTAGCCATGCCCATAAAGCCAACTACACGTATATTTTGCAGTTGTTTTAATTCGCTTAACTGAAATAAACTCTCGCACTCATCAAAACTAAAGCCAAATTTAGTTTCCTCTTGCGCTATATAAATTTGCAGCAGACAATCAATAACTCGGTTATTTTTTTGAGCTTGCTTATTTATTTCTTGCAACAGCTTTAAACTATCTACTGCATGCACTAAATGCACAAATGGTGCAATATATTTTACCTTATTACTTTGCAAATGCCCAATAGCATGCCAACGAATATCAGTAGGTAATTGTTTGTGTTTATCTTCTAACTCCTGTATATAATTCTCGCCAAAATCGCGCTGACCTGCACTGTAAACTTCTTTAATTAATTCAACAGACTTTGTTTTAGAAACCGCAATTAAAGTGACACCTGCGGGTAATGTTGCTTTTATTTTTTTAAGATTCTCCCCTACACTCATACTAATCTTCTAAACTGTATACCACTAAACCACTACGTATTTTAGGTTCAACCCAGGTTGTTTTAGGCGGCATTATGCCATTGGTGTCTGCTATGTGTTTCAATTCCGTCATAGATACAGGAAACAAGCCAAAAGCAATTTTATATTTACCACTATCAACTTGTGCTTTTAATTCTTCCATGCCTTTTACACCCGGTACAAAACCAATGCGTTTATTGGTACGCAAATCATCAATGCCTAAAATAGGAGTAAGTATATGGTCAGATAAAATAGAGGCATCTAATTTCTTCACTGCATTATCACTATTGCAAATTTCAGGTTTGGCAATTAACTCGTACCATTTACCATCAACATACATGCTAAATTTATGTTTGTGTTCAGGCTTATATATATTTTCGTTATGTGCCAGTAACCTGAATTTTTCTTTTATTTTTTCGAGTAAGCTGTGTGTCGAATGATTATTTAAATCGGTTACAACACGGTTAAAATCAAATATTTTTAATTGGTTTTCTGAAAAGAAAATGCCCATATAAAAATTATAATTCTCCTTACCTGTATGTTTCGGGTTACTTGCTTTTTTTGATTCAGCCAAACTAGCCGATGATGCCGAACGATGATGTCCATCAGCAATATAAATGGCATCCATTTTTTCGAATGCCTTTTTAATAGTATCTACATTCTTCTTATCACCTATCACCCAAATTTTGTGACGCACACGGTCGGTAGTAGTAAAATCATACGCAGGGTGCTTAACCAAATAATGGTTTATCATATCCTCAATAACGGCGTTATCAGGATAAAAAAACAAAACTGGTTCTGCATTAAAATCGCAAATTTCCAGGTAGTCTTTTAGTTTTTCTTCGCGGTCTTTTAAAGTTTGCTCATGCTTTTTAATAATGCCTTTTTCGTAATCATCAACCGAACTGCAGCCTACAATGCCTGTATAAATTTGTCCGTTTTTAAACTGTTGGTATAAATAATAGCAAGGCTTATGGTCTTGTATAAAAATTTCTTCTTTTAAAAAATCAACAAAACGTTTTTTTATTTTTTTTAATCGTTCAATTGAACCTGGCTTGCTTCTTTTTCCGTCGGCAAAATCAGGATTAATAATTTGAAGAAACGAATATGGGTTTGTTTCTAATTTATGCTTTAAAATCTCTTTCTTGTAATTATCGGCACTACGGGTAACAACCATATGTGCTTTATCTGCAGCCGGACGAATGCCTTTAAACGGAATAATGGTTGCCATCTACTTGATAGGTTTTATCTTATTTTTTATAATAAAGGCGTTGGGGAAATCTATTTGGATTTTTTTATAAACTGCATAAGCATCTACTCGTGTTTTAAAATCGCCCACCACAATTACCCAATTTGGTTGCCTATATTCCATATAGGCAGGTATATTGCTGTAGGCCGAAGTAAATTTTTGTTTTACTTCATTGGCTTCAGTTTTATCCAATGCAAAATGTATTTTTATACGATAGCCATCGCTTTCACCATCCGTTTTACGATGATATTCCGCCGATTTATCACTCAAAATTTTCAGCTTGGCTTCATTATTTGCGGGTGTTTGTGCCTGCAAAAAAAATGCCCCAATCGTAAATATTATACATAAGACCCTCTTCATACTACAAATATGCATTAAATTTGCGTTTTCTGTACATCATGCAAAAAACAAAAATAAGCATTGGTTTTTCTCCCTGTCCGAACGACTGTTTTATTTTTGACGCCCTTATTCATAACAAAATAGATACCAAACATTTGCAGTTTGAGCCTGTTATTGAAGATGTTGAAACCCTTAACCGCATGGCTTTTAAAGGGCAGTTACATGCCACCAAATTAAGCTACCACGCTTTTGCTTACCTTACCCATATTTATAGACTTTTAACATCGGGCAGCGCCTTGGGCTTTAATTGCGGCCCATTATTAATTGCCATGCCACAAACGGCAGAAAAAATTAAGCAAAACCCAGCTATAATTTCTTCGCTACAGGTTGCTATTCCGGGTAAATACACAACAGCCAATTTTCTACTGTCACTAGCATATCCAACCCTTACACAAAAAACAGAGTTAGTTTTTTCGGAGATTGAAGAAGCTGTTATTACAGGCAAAACTGATGTAGGTTTAATTATACACGAAAATCGCTTTACCTACCAACAAAAAGGCTTAGCAAAAATTATCGACCTTGGTGAGTGGTGGGAAGCTTATAGTCAATCTGCAATTCCCCTAGGAGGCATTGTGGTGCAACGTAATTTACCTGAGGCAGACCAACTTTTAATTAATCAATTAATAAAAGAAAGTGTTGAGTATGCTTTTGCCAACCCTAAAGATGTAATGCCTTTTGTTAAACAACATGCACAAGCCATGGATGAAACTGTAATGCAAAAACATATTGATTTATACGTAAACAAATACTCCATTGATTTGGCAGAAACAGGTAAAAAAGCTGTTACGCTTTTATTTGATAAAGCTGTAGAAACAAAAATTATTTCATCCTATCCAATAGATTTATTTGTATGCTAAACAAAGTAACTTTTAGAAACGCTACTTTAAACGATTTACCTGCTATTGTTGGCACATACAATTCTACTATTGAAAGCCGTATGGTAACAGCAGATTTAGAGCCTGCAACCGTTGAAAGTAAAACAGCTTGGTTTAACAGCCATAACCAAAAAACACGCCCCCTATGGGTAGTTGAATATGAAGGAAAATATGCGGGCTGGATAAGTTTTACCGATTTTAAAAGCCGACATGCTTATTACAAGACAGCTGAATTGAGCATATATTTAGAAAGTAATATGCGTGGCAAAGGCTTAGGCGATTACTGTTTAAAATATGCTATAGAGAAATGCCAGGAGTTAAACATCACCTCATTAACCGGTTTTATTTTTGGACATAACGAACCAAGCCTAAAACTTTTTTACAAACACGGTTTTGAAAAATGGGCACATATGCCTGAAATAGCAGACATGGAAGGCATTTTACGCGATTTAATTATTGTCGGAAAAAAAGTGTAGTTATTTCTACTTATTAAAGTAGTGCAAAAAATGATAGTAAAACTTGTGGTAAATTGCATACAAAGCAACCGTCCATAAAGCAGTAGATATTGTCATTAATAAAACAGTTTTGTTTCTATTCTTATATCCAAAAAAACGTATCGCTAAAAAGGTTCCGAAAGGAATAGAAAATATAAAGGGTGATAAAGACGCCAAACCCACAATACCAAAATATTTTTTTGCCCTAATTAAAAAACGATTGGTGCGAGTTACTCTTCTTTTCTTTTTTCTGTTTGGAAAAAATTTCTTCGATAAATAATTCGAAAATAAAATTAGTTCCTCAGATAAAAAAGCTGAAACAGCCGAACCAAAAAAACCAGCCGTTACCCCTATTAAGAGTACTTTTAAAAATGAAAAATGAAATGCAAAAACCTCGGTTGGCAAACCTAGTAAGGCAGGCCTATAAGCACAGGCAAAAAAAGCAGTTATTATTTTACTCCATTCGCCGTGGTCCATTTTTTAAAGCTTCTCTCCAAAAGCTAAATCACCTGCATCACCTAAACCTGGTACAATGTATGAGTGCGCTGTAAGTTCTTCATCAACTGCTGCCAACCACAAGGTATAATTATTGTCGGGCATATTTTTACGCACATACTCTACTCCTTCTTTACTTGCAATAACAGCTACAATATGTGTATGCTTTGGTTTCCCTTTTGATAGTAAGGCTTTGTAAGCAAGCACCATTGATGAACCTGTAGCCAACATTGGGTCAGTTAAAATAAGTACTTTATTATCTAAAGCAGGACTCGATAAATATTCTATTTGTATTTCAAACGAATTGTCTTTGTGATGTTTTCTAAATGCAGACACAAAAGCATTTTGTGCACCATCTAACACATTTAAAATACCTGTGTGTAATGGTAAGCCGGCGCGCAAAATAGTAGCAATTACAGGCTGTTCTGCCAATGTCAAAGTTTGTGCTTCAGCTAAAACAGTTTCGGTAATTGTTTTATTATAAGTAAGTGTTTTAGAAATTTCATAAGCGAAAAACTCGCCTATGCGCTCCATGTTTCTACGAAAGCGAATGCGATCTTGTTGAATGTGTTTATCACGAATTTCTGCGATGTATTGATTTAAGATAGATGTTTGTTCAGATAGGATGTGAATCATACGTGTTATTTGTGAGATGAAAATTACTAATTAGCCGCTAATTTAACAACTTCTTCGTAAACATAGCGCCAATCCTGCCATTCTCGCCAGTTACTTAAGGTTTCATTGTGCCAAAGGGTTATACAGGTTCCGTTTACTTTTTTTATTTGATTGATTAATTCAGCACATTGTTTTATAGCTTGTTCCTGGTTTAAATTCATGTAAGTCTTTAAGGTTCCGTCCATTACGCAGAATGGGTAAACTGTAAGCGAAGTTTCCTCATCAGCATCTAAATCAAACCATTTAAAAGGTGAGCAAACACTGGCTCTAAATCCCGCTTTTGAGGCAAAACCCATCGTATAATCTTCTTGTATACCACAACTTATAATATTTTTATAAGTTTCGGGTAAATGAAGTTTTAAAAAATGCTGACGGCTTTTTGTTGTGTTTCTATGTGTGATAGATGTTAAACGACTAACCTCGATGCGAACTTGCTGCACATTTTCGTTAGAGCCAAACGATGGATGTATGCCTGTTTCAGCATAATCACCCAAGTGTTTTATGAGTGCTTGAAATTTGGGATTATTAGCCGAAATATTTTTATCGTTTACCCCATAATTTCCCAACAAAAAAAAATAAATCATACTAAGATTATATTTTTTTTGTATGGCCAAAATATAATCATATGTATCATAAGGGTCATGCTGCTTACCTAATAAAGTAAGCAAGCGTTCTTTAATGTCACCAAATTTTTGTTTACCAATAGCCTTTATAAAAGCCCCTGCCGTGCGCATTACACCCTTGTTTTTATATGCCCAAGCATTGTCTATGTCTATGGTAGAAATATAGTTATATGTGTTTTCTCTATGCTTTAAATCAGGATATTTTGCAAGAATGAGTTTTTTCAATTCAACCACCCATATATTTATTACAGGCAAATGCAAAAAATTATTTTGAAAAGCTAAACTGTTATCTGCTTCAAAACGATTGTGATTATCTGTTATATGGGGTAAATATTCCTCATATCTACTCATTAAAAAAAACGAAGCAGCAAAAATATCAAAAGGGACTTGCGCATTTGCATTTTTAAAAATAGTAGGGGTGTTTTGCCAACTTGAAATAGAAATATTTTGCTGTTTTATTCCTTTTTCAAATAATAAAGTATGTGGTGTTATATTTATTTCTGATTGAATAAGGGTTTCGCTATAACTAAGCTTCGCACCTATATGGGCAATAAATTCTTCCTGATTATTAGTATAGCTGATTTCAAAACCACATAAGTTCTTCAAAATAAAATCGGCTATATAAGTAAAGCGCGCCGAAGTTTTATGTGAATAGACTAATAACATTTTAAGCCAGGTGTTTTACTAATTCTGCACAAATAAAATCTGCCGCATGCCCATCACCAAACAATTTAGGATAATTAGGTTTATGATTTGAAAAATTATTGTAAGCCGCTATAATTTTTGTTTTATCAGCATCAGCCAATACAGCTGCTCTACTTTCCAACAATTCAACCCATTCGGTTTCCGGCCTAAGAATAACACATGGTTTCTCAAAGTAAAAAGCTTCTTTTTGCACCCCACCGCTATCTGTCATAACGAGCGAACAGTTTTTCTCCAGCATAATCATATCTAAAAAAGGCAAGGGCTCGCAAATAATAAATTGTTTAGAAGAGTTTATTCTTTCCATTAACGATTTATCTAAAAATTCATATACACATTTTTTTGTACGAGGATGCAGAGGAAGAATAATTGCTGTTTTATTTTTTTCGTGTATCTCAAACAAGGCTGAAAACAATGCATTTAGTCGCTCGGGTATATCTGTATTGTTATCTCGATGAATGGTAGCTAAAATAAAATTGTCTTTTTGTAAATTATATTTCTCTAATACTTTCGATTTTTCTTCAGCTATGCTTGCAAAATGCAGGCTGTTATCATACATCACATCTCCACAATGGTAAATTTTTGGATTGCTACTTGTATAAGGTGCTTTGGCATCAGTTTTAAATCCTTCTTTAACTAAATTATCATAACCTGCTTGGGTTGGAGAAAATAATAAGGTAGAAACATGGTCGCATGTTATGCGATTAATTTCTTCAGGCATGGTTTTATTAAACGAACGCAAACCCGCTTCTATATGTACAACAGGTACATCTATTTTACTGGCAGCTATAGCTCCAGCCAAGGTAGAATTAGTATCGCCATATAACACAACAGCCTTCGGTTTTTCTTGTAGTAAAATTTCTTCAATGCCTGTAAGCATAGTAGCAATTTGCTTGGCATGAGATTCGCTACCAACTTGTAAATTGTATTTAGGTTTTGGTATATTTAGTTCATCAAAAAAAACACCACTCATATTGGCATCATAATGTTGCCCCGTGTGAACAATTATTTCTTCAATAGCTATACTGAATTTATTTTTAATGGCTCGGCTTAAAGCAGCAGCCTTAATTATTTGCGGACGAGCACCTATGATAGTTACAATTTTTATCATTTAGCTTAAACCGTTATATTTTCTGGTAAACCACTCTACACTTAAAAATACAAGTAAAATAAAAAACAGGGTTTTTAAATTTATAAAATCATTTACCTGTTTTTGTTCATGCACTAAGGTTTTAATATTATCATTATCCAGTAATTTCTTTTGTAAGTCGTTTAGTTGTTTTGGATAAAACAATTGTCCACCTGTTTTTTCACTAATGTTATACAACAAAGCATGGTCGGCAGTGGTGCTTGTATATTCCGCCAGCAAAGGTTTAACAGTAAATGCTCCTTTTTGTGTATATAACTGATTACCAATTTTAACCTGCGCTGTGTAAGTATAATCTCCAGCAGGGAAATTACCCACACTTAAATGATAAGCATTTGTAGTTTTAGAAAACGTATAAGTAAACTGTTTTTTAGCCTCATCAGTAATCACCAAATTTACTTCGGGCTCATTAATTAACTCGTAGCTTGGGTTAAATGCTTCAGCATCAAACTCAAGTGGTTCGTTTTCATTAATGATTTTTTTGGTGAAGATTTTAAAGAAACTCTTATCAGCTTTTACCGATAAATATTGTACTGTTTTTTGGATTAATTCTTCAAATACTGCGTTGTTTTCGTGGTCAGCAAAATCTCTCAGTTTCCAGCGCCATAAACCCTCGGCACAAAACAAGGCAGATTTTTGTCCGCCATTATCGGCAAAAACCAAAATGGGGTTTTCGGTTTGCACCTGACCTATTTGCTGATTAACCAAAGCAACAGCCCCATTAGAAACCTTGTAAGAAGTTAAGGCACAAGTAACCGCAGGAAATTCCTTCAAATAATTTTTCAACTCACTGCTTACATTGAATAAAGAAAAACCATTATTGAAAATGGGCTCAGCATCGTTATATCTACTGATAGAACTTGTAAACCTAACTGAAGGAAAAGCCCAAAAATCGTTTTTAGAGAATTGCCAAACCGATGTTTTATTAGAAGCAATTTCGGCGCTCATTTTTTTAAATGCATTATTGTTTTGATTTACATTATGAAGTATAAGTAAGCTATAAGGCTTTAACGATGCATTAAAACGTTCAGCTAGTTGCACCTCAACCTCGTAACTTTGGTTAGCTTCAATAGTTTGTTTTAATGCCGCAACATCAGGATGTGGAGCACCAACCAATAACAATATTTTTTCACGCTTATCAATCACATCTACCACAAAAGGCATGCTGTTATTGTTTTTTATTTGCTCTCCATCAGTAAATGTAAGTGTGGTTTGATAGCGTTGTACTCCAGCTTTATCGGCATTCAATAAAAAATTTAAAACACCCGTGTAGTTGTTTGATGTATATTTTATTTTTTGCTCTACTAGTTTTTTACCATCCTGCAAAACACTTAAAACAGCCTCTTTACCCTGTAAATCAGCTGCTTGTATTTGTATCTCTACCGGAAATTGATTGCCTATATAAGCGGTTTGATTATGATTTATTTTTTTAATAAAAGCATCTCTTTGTAAAGTTGTATCTCCTAAGGCAATGGTAAAAATAGGATAGTTAGCATTACCCAAATCTGACATTGGGTTGTTGCCCGTATTGTATAATCCATCGGTAGCTAACACAACTGCGCCCACATTCTTTCCTTCAAAATTATTTTGAATTTCTCCGAATACATTTGATAGATTGGTTTCTTTGCCTCTAAAATTAAGCGTGTCATCTTGTTTTACATCGCCGGCAAATTTCATGAAATGAACTTCATACTTATCTGCTAAAGCTTCACTAAATTTATATAGTGAAGAAGGAAATTCATTTTTATAAAAAACCGAATCTTTATTTTTTGTAACCGATGCTGAATTATCGGCAGCTATAATTATAATAGGTTTTTCGGTATAGGTAGTTGTGTTTTTTATAAGCGGATTTAATAAGAAAAAACACAAGAAAGAAACAACCAAAAAACGAAGAGCAAATAACAAATAATGGATTGGTTTATTTACATCTTGCTTGGGTTTTCGGTACAATAAAAATGCGTATCCTAATCCTGCCAAAAGGCAAACCAGTACAAGCCATATAGGATACTCGGTAGTAATCAAAATTCGAGGTTAAGAATTAAAAATCCTCAATTAGGTTAGCATCCCTCCACAAACATTATGGTTTGTCCTGTTATATAAGCACTCATATCGCTTGCTAAAAATATAGTTGCATTAGCTACATCATCAACAGTTCCACCACGTTTTAACGGAATGCCATCTCTCCATTGCTGAACAACTTTTTCATCTAACACAGCAGTCATTTCAGTCTCAATAAAGCCAGGCGAAATAGCATTGCTGCGTATATTACGAGAACCTAATTCTAAAGCAATAGATTTTGTGAAACCAATTATACCTGCTTTTGATGCTGCATAATTGCTTTGTCCGGCATTGCCTTTTATACCAACCACCGAACTCATATTTATAATAGAACCTTTTTTTGCTTTTAGCATTGGTTTGATAACTGCCTTAGTTAAATTAAAAACCGATTTTAAATTTGCATTTATAACCTCATCCCATTGTTGTTCGCTCATGCGCATTAACAAAGTATCACGGGTTATGCCTGCGTTATTCACTAATATATCAACCGTGCCAAATTCGGCAACAACATTATTTACTAATTCTTCGGCAGCTTTAAAATCAGCTGCATCACTTTTATATCCTTTGGCTTTAATGCCAAAAGCAGCAAGCTCAGCTTCTAAAGCCTTTGCCTTTTCATCAGAACTTAAATATGTAAAGGCAACGTTAGCGCCTTGTTTGGCAAATGCAAGTGCAATGCCATGCCCAATGCCACGCGAGGCACCTGTTATAATAGCTGTTTTTCCTGTTAATAATTGCATACTTTGTGTTTGAAGCAAAGATAATAGAAACTAATTCAAAATGGAGATTGTAAGGCTAAGAATGTAAACTATCTGATAAGGTTTATTTGCCCATGAAAAGTAACATGTTTACCAAATATATCTGAAGCAGTTCCTTTATAAACATAAGTGTCTTCAGGGGCAGGTCCACCATTTTTATTCCCATCCCACATATTGGTAATGTTATCCATTTTTTTAACCAACACACCCCACCTGTCATAAATATACATTTCAAAGGTTTTTATAAATGTGCCTTGCGCTTCAAAATAATCGTTTCTTCCATCGCCATTAGGCGTAAATGCATCTGGTATATAAAGTGTTATATAATCTTTTACAATTATATCGTACGTAACAGTATCCTTACAGCCATTATTACTAGTAAAATAATAGGTAGCGGTATAGTTACCATACTGAGGAAACATATATGGGAACGGGTTTTTAGTAATAGGTACGCCGTTTGAAAGATAAGCTGTATCTATTTTCCAACCTCCGTAATTAGTTATACTAAGTGCAACAGGGTCTTCAGCATTAATTACTCCGGCCGGTGAGGTACTAAACTCCGAGCTTAATAAATCGTTTTGGTTAATCACAGTTGTAGATGCGCTACTTATGCATCCATAAAAATCCGTCACAGTAACTGAATAACTACCAACCTGCAAACTATCTGCCACCTGAGTAGTTTGTACCGGGTTTGTACTCCAAACATATGTATATGGCATTCCACCCTTTGGGTTTGCAAAAGCTTTACCCACTCCTTTACTACATAAATCAGGGCTTTGAGAAGCTGTTACAGTTAAATCGGCTGTATCTTTAACAGTTACAACATCTGTTGCTGTGCAATTATTAGCATCTGTAACCAAAACAGTATACTGCCCTTGTAATAAATTAGAAGCTGTTTGCGTATTCTGCACAGGATTTGTAGCCCAAGTATATCCATAAGGACTTGTTCCACCCGAAGCAGTAACGTTTGTAGCCCCACTATTTGATGTACATATAGCTGGAGTTGATTGTGTAACTAAAACCAATTGTGTTGGTCGAGTAACTGTTGTAGATGCCGTACTTACACACCCATTATTATCTTTAACCGTAACCGTATAATTACCAACCGCTAGGTTTGTTGCTATTACATTAGTTTGCCCCGTGGGTGTCCATGTATATGTATATGTGCTACCTACAGGAGAATTTGTAATAGCTACGGTGGCCGTACCATCTGCCGACGCAAAGCATTTTGTTGGGGAAGCTGTAACTACAGGAGTCCAGGTAAAACCTGTTGATTGAACCGTACCTGTATCCATTACAGAACAACCATTCGCATCAATAACAATTACAGAATAGGTTGCCTGTGCCAAGTTAACTGCCACAGCTGTAGTTTGAACAGGACTTGTTAACCAGGTATATGTGTAAGGATTTACACCACCACTTAAAACACTTACCGTTGCACTACCCGTTGAACCTGAGCACATAGTAGGCGACGTGTTTACAGTTGCAGTAATTGGTGCAGGATTAGTTAATGTTACTGATGCACTACTAACACAGCCATTATTATCAGTTACTGCTACTACATAATTACCTGCTACAAGGCTTGCTGTAGTTACACTGGTTGTTTGAACCGGAGTAGTAGACCAACTGTAGGTAAAAGAACTTCCAGCCGGAGGGTTAATTATACTTACAGTTGCTGTTCCATCAGCCGAACCGGTACATTTTGGATTAGTTGATGTAGCAGATGCACTCCAAGTAAAACCTTGAACACCTACAGTTCCCGTAGCAGTTGCCGTACAACTATTTATATCTGAAATAGCTACCGAATAAGAACCTTGAGCTAAATTATTTATAGTTTGTGTTTGTGCTGCTGTGGTCCACGTATAGGTAAAAGGTGCTGCACCGCCACTTGTTACCAAGGCTGTTGCTGAGCCTGTAGAACCTATACAGGTGGTTGGTGCTGTAGTTACTGTAGCTACAATAGCAGGTGGGTTAACCAACGTAACGCTTGTTGAACCAACACAACCTGTATTATCTGTTATATTAACTACATATGTTCCCGCAGG
>Ga0134125_10005645_pt1 | contig 14184 bp, 9 predicted proteins | sample KB31751_FD_96464 | JGI IMG/M metagenome (GOLD analysis project Ga0134125, IMG submission 96464) | Terrestrial soil microbial communities with excess Nitrogen fertilizer from Kellogg Biological Station, Michigan, USA - KB3-175-1 | ecosystem: Environmental > Terrestrial > Soil > Unclassified ... | reverse complement strand
TCGAGGGACTGAACCTCAACAACGCCGTCTACAGCACCCATGGGCGCTTCAGTAACCAGATGCTGGACGTGGTCGAGTACGGACCCTCGCTCACTCTGGGAGTACGCGCGAAGATGTAGCGCACCCGCTGCCTGCCGGGCGCGCCGGCGCGCGGCAGGCTGATGCATTTCCGGCCGGCGGTCTCGACCGGGCTCGCGATTCCCCCTCGAGGTCCCCCTTGGATCGCCGGCCGGAAATGAGGCATTCTTGCCGGGAGTGCGGCTGGAGCAAGGGACTCCATGAGGAGTCATGACTGAACCCTTCGATCGCCGTCGGTTTCTGACAACTTCGGCAATTGCGGCTGCGGGTGCGCTGCTGCCTGAGATCGATCTCAAAGCCGAACCGGGTGCATCCGGAATCGCTGCATCCGTCACTGTCGAAGAGACACGTTCGGGCGTCGTGATTCGCAATGGCTCGGAATCCGTACGGATCACTGTTTGCGCGCCCGACGTCGTTCATGTAGTGGCCGGGCCCGGAGACGCCGCAGGAGCATCGCCGCGGTCGCCGTGGCTGGTGGCGCTGCAAGCGGGAGAGCGACCCAAGATCTTTCGCAAGGCAACGACGGTTGCGGTTCGGACGCCGGGAATTTCGCTGGAGGTCGACCTCTCGGCAGGCTTGCTCCGCTTCCTCGATCCCGACGGCAAGGTTCTGTTGCAGGAATCGCCCCGCGTTCCGCGGCGCTATGTGCGGCAGCAGGTCAACGGAGAGTGGCTCTACCGCGTCGAGCAGCGCTTTTATCCGGATGGCCTCGAGGGTATCTACGGCCTCGGGCAACAGCAGAGCGGTGTATTCGATCAGCGCGGCACGGTGGTGGAGCTGGCGCAGGCGAACACCAATGTCGCCATTCCCTTTTTCGTTTCCACGCTCGGTTACGGGCTGCTGTGGAACACCGCCTCGAAATCGTGGTTCGACAACCGCTTTCCAACGGAGCTGAAGCTCACCGCCGAAGCGTCCGAAGCAATCGACTACTACGTCTTCTACGGGCCTTCGATCGACCGCCTCATCGGCATTTACCGCAGGATGACCGGGCATGCACCGCTCTTTGGCCGCTGGGCATATGGGTTCGTCCAGTCAAAGGACCGATACCGCTCGGCCAAGGAGCTGCTCGATGTGGCGGGCGAGTATCGGCGGCAGCGCGTACCGCTCGATTTGATCGTTCAGGATTGGTTTTGGTGGAAGCGGCAGGGAGATCCAGAGTACGCGGACGCCTATCTGAAGCCCTGGCCGGACGTGCCGGCGGCGCTCCGCAAGCTGCACGGGGAGCAGGTCCACGCCATGATTTCGGTCTGGGCGAAGTTCGACCCGACTTCCCACAATTACCAGGAAATGAAGCGGCGCGGCCTCATCATCCCCGGGGCGGACGTTTATGACGCGACCAATCCTGCCGCGCGCGACTACTACTGGGATCATCTGGTCGGAGTGAAATTCCGCGAGGGATGGGACGCTTTCTGGCTCGACAGCAGCGAGCCGGAGATCTGGAACGGGCAGAGTGATGCCGCGCTGGACGCGCTTCACCTGTCGATCGGTAACGGTGCGCGCTATACCAATGTGTTCCCGCTGATGCACTGCGGAGGCGTGCACGACCACTGGCGCCAGGAGACCGACCGCAAACGGGTGTTCATCCTCACGCGCTCGGCCTTTCTCGGCCAGCAGCGTTATGCCACCACGGTCTGGTCGGGCGACGTAATCGGGACCTGGATGACTTTCCGCCGCCAGATCGTCGCCGGACTGAACTTCCAGATGTCCGGTCTTCCTTATTGGACCACGGACATCGCGGGATACGGCTGGCCTTATGAGCGCGACACCCGGGATCCGGACTATCAGGAACTCTATGTTCGCTGGTTCCAGTACGGGGTGTTCTGCTCCATCCTGCGCACGCACGGACACCGAGTGAACGACACGAACGAGTTGTTGAGCTATGGAACGCGAACCCCTGTGATCATCCGCTACGACAAGCTGCGCTATCGGCTGCTGCCCTACACTTATTCCCTGGCGTGGCGCGTGACCCGGGACGACTACACGATGCAGCGCGGATTGCCGATGGACTGGCCTGCGGATCGGCGCGTGCGCGACATCGGCGATCAGTTCATGTTCGGCCCCGCTTTCCTCGTGGCTCCGGTCACGGAGCCGGGAGCGGACAGTCGCTCCGTTTATCTGCCACAGGCCGCGGCCTGGTACGACTTCTGGACGGGGAAGCGGCTGTCAGGTACCGAAACCATCGAGGTGGCTGCGCCGCTCGAACGGATTCCTCTATTCGTGCGGGGTGGCTCGATCGTCCCTCTCGGGCCCGAGGCTCAGGATGCAGTGGATGCACCGGACCCACTGGAGGTTCGAGTGTACCCCGGTGCCGACGGCGAATTCGAATGGTATGACGATGCCGGCGACACCTACGATTACGAAAAGGGCCTGCACAGGACGGTGCTTCTGCGCTGGGATGACGCCGCGCGAACGCTCGTGATCGGCGAAGGGCAGGGGAGCTATCCCGGAATGTCACAGCGGCTTCGAATTCGTCTGGTCGTCGTGCGCGAGGCTCACGGGGTCGGTGAGCAGCCGACTGCGCAGAGCGATGGTGAGGCCCTGTACGAGGGGCGCGAGCTGCGCATCGCGGCTCGCTGACACAGTTGGCTTGGAGTGAGCTTGATGAGAGATTGCGCAACGCGCCTGCTGGCGGTCTTGATGTTCGGTATGGGCCTTATGCCTGTCGGCGTGAGTGCGCATGACGCCGCCCTGCCGGCGTATCGAAACACGGACCTGTCGCCCGAGCAGCGGGCAGCCGACCTCGTACACCGCATGACGCTCGAGGAGAAGGTTTCGCAGCTGGTCAATTCGGCGCGGGCGATCCCGCGCCTCGGGGTGCCGGCGTACAACTGGTGGAGCGAGGCGCTGCACGGCGTCCAGGTCGACGGCACCACTGAATTCCCCGAGCCCATCGGACTCGGCGCGACATTCGATGCGCCGGGAATCAATGAGATGGCGCAGGACATAGGGATCGAGGGGCGCATCGTGCATGACGAGGCGGTACGGACGGGTGGATCGACCATCTTTCACGGACTCGACTTCTGGGCCCCGAACGTCAATATCTTCCGCGACCCGCGCTGGGGTCGCGGGCAGGAGACATACGGCGAGGATCCCTTCCTTACCGGACGCATGGCGGTGGCGTTCGTCACCGGGATGCAGGGCTCCGATGCCCGCTATTACCGCGCAATCGCCACACCCAAGCACTTCGACGTGCACAGCGGACCAGAGCCGACCCGTCATTTCGCCGACGTCGATGTCAGCAAGCACGATCTCGAGGACACGTACCTGCCGGCTTTCCGGGCTGCCATCGTCGAAGGACACGCCGGCTCGGTGATGTGCGCCTACAACGCGATCAATGGCCGGCCGGCGTGCGCGAACCCCTTCCTGCTGCAGCACACCCTGCGGGGTGCATGGGGGTTTCAGGGCTATGTGGTTTCGGACTGCGGGGCGGTGGAGGATATATTCAACGGGCACCGCTTCCGCCCGACGCAGGCGCAGGCCTCGGCCATCTCGCTCGAGCGGGGCATGGACAACGAATGCTTCGGCTTCGCGCCGGGCAAGGACGGCAGCGACTACCAGCCGTACCTCGCGGCCGTTCAGCAGGGTTATCTGGCGGTCAGCGCCATCGATACCGCGCTCATCCGCCTGTTCACGGCGCGTATTCGCCTCGGCATGTTCGATCTGCCTTCCATGGTGCCCTACGACCATATCCCGCAGAGCGAGCTCGACAGCCCGGCGCACCGCGAGCTGGCTCTGCGCCTCGCAGAGGAGTCGATGGTGCTGCTGAAGAATGACGGCGTGCTGCCGCTCAGATCGGTCAAGCGCATCGCCGTCGTCGGGCCGCTCGCAGATCAGACGGCCGTGCTGCTGGGCAACTACAACGGTACGCCTACTCACACTGTGAGCCTGCTCGAGGGACTGAAGACTTCGTTTCCGCAGGCGAAGATCACCTATGTCCCCGGCACTCAGTTTCTCTCCAACCGGGGAAGTCCGGTGCCCACGGCCGTGCTGACTACATCCGAGGGCAAGCCAGGTCTCGAGGCCCAGTACGGGCTTGGCATGGGGTTCGATCCCCCACAGGCACCACTCGTATCGCGCGTCGAACCCACGGTCGATCTGCGCGAAGACAGCCTGCCGTCCGCCGTCAAGGGGAAGACCCCCCTTGCAGTGCACTGGACAGGCTTCATCGATCCGCCGGCGAGCGGAGATTATTACCTCGGCGCCAAGGCCGGCGGCTTCTCGCGCGTCCTGTTGGACGACCGGCTGATCGAGCTGCTCTACAGCGCCGGTGCCAACATGGCCCGCGTGCACCTGGAGAAAGGCAAGCGCGTGAAGGTCGACGTGCTATGTGGGTACCGGCCGGGTGACAGGCCCGAGGCGCAGCTCATCTGGGCGCCCGTCGACAATACGCCCGATCCGGCCGCGGTCGCTGCGGCCAGGAACGCCGATGTGATAATCGCCGCAGTCGGCATTACGAGCCGGCTCGAAGGCGAGGAGATGCCGGTACACGAGCCCGGGTTCCTCGGCGGCGACCGCACCAACCTCGAGATGCCGGAGCCGGAGGAGGCGCTGGTGCGGGCGGTGGCCGCGGTCGGCAAGCCTCTGGTCGTCGTGCTGATGAACGGCAGTGCGCTTGCGGTCAATTGGGAGAAGGCACACGCCGACGCAGTCCTCGAAGCCTGGTATTCGGGCGAGGAGGGTGGGGCGGCGATCGCGGATACCTTGAGCGGCAAGAATGATCCGGCGGGGCGCCTGCCGGTGACGTTCTACCAGGATGTCAGCCAGCTCCCCAACTTCGAGGACTACTCGATGAAGGGCCGCACGTACCGGTACTTCACGGGTCAGCCGCTCTGGCCGTTCGGGTATGGACTGAGCTACACCACCTTCAGGTACAGCGACCTGACTTTGCCCAGGGTCCCCATCGAGGCCGGCCATCCGCTGGATGCGTCGGTGCGCGTTACCAACACGGGCAAAGTGGCCGGCGATGAGGTCGTCCAGTTATATTTGAAATTCCCCGGTGTTGCAGGCGCACCGTTGCGGGCATTGCGCGGATTTCAACGCATCCACCTGACGCCCGGCGGCAGCAGGATGGTTCGCTTCCATCTGGATCCTCGGGACATGAGCATGGTGACCCAGGAAGGCGACATAATCGTCGCGCAGGGTACCTACGCCGTTTCCGTCGGCGGTGGACAGCCAGGCACCGGCGCGCCGTCGGTCTCCGGCGAGTTGCGTGTAAACGGCCAGGTGATGTTGCCGGAGTGAGCGGCCGTACCGTGATGCCATTGGTCAGGAGAATCGTATGACGCCTTGATTTTCCCGAAGGGCCGGCGCGCGGATGATCGATGAGCAGCCTCTAAGGCGGCGGCGCGGCGCAATTCTGCGCAATGAAATCCTGGTGCGGCGGCATGGTCGCCGCGCAGCGGGCGATGACTTCCGTGATCTGCAGGAGGAGCCGCTGCGTGTCCGCCGCCGGGATATCTTCAGCCCGCGGGTCGTAGCTTGCTGGCCTGACGTCCTGGCCGTTCAGGATGAAGAACCAGCTCTGCTCGCTGAAGAGCTCGGCCGGGTCGCGGATGAGGCGGCCATAGCCGCGGAAGAGCTCGAGGCGCTCCTGCAGGCTGTCGGGCAATGTCATCTCGCGGCAGTAGCGCCAGAACTCCCCTTCGCGCCGCGTCTGACTGTAGTGCGCCACCAGGAAGTCGCGAATGCGCTCCGACTCGAACGCCATCCGCCTGTTGTAGCCATCGATATCGGCTTGCCGGAAGTGGCGGTCAGGGAAGAAGTTCACCAGCACAAAGGCGCCGCGCTGGATCATGTGTATGCCGGTGGACTCCAGAGGCTCGAGGAACCCCGCCGACAGCCCGATCGCAACACAATTCTTGTTCCAGGACAGACGCCGCCGCCCGGTGGCGAACCGGAGCGGCAGCGGCTCGCGCAAGGGCCGGCCCTCGAGGCCGGAGAGGAGAACGTCCCTCGCCTCATCGTCACCGACGAATTTGCTGCAGTAGACGTATCCATTACCGACCCGGTGCTGCAGCGGAATGCGCCACTGCCAGCCGACCTCACGCGCCAGGGCCTGCGTGTGCGAGGAGAGCGGGCCCGTCCGTTCGCATGCAACTGCCATTGCGCGGTCGCAAGGCAGCCAATGCGTCCAGTCCTCGTACCCGGTCTTCAGTGCGCCCTCGATCAGGAGACCGCGAAAGCCGGTGCAGTCGATATAGAGGTCGGCTTCGATGCGCTCGCCGCTCTCGAGCGTGATGGATTCGATGAATCCATCGTCGGCACGCAGAGCCACATCGCGAACCTTGCCTTCCGTGCGTATCACGCCGCGTTTCTCAGCATAGGCGCGCAGATACGCCGCGAGCAGGCTGGCGTCCAGGTGCAAAGCGTATGTAATGTGTTCCAGAGGAGAATTGGCGAGGTTCACGGGGCGCATGAACCTGGCCCGGCGCGCGGCGACCGCCGTTATCGAATGCGCTTCGAGCGGCGGTGCAATGCCCGCTTCGCGGCACCTCAGCCAGTAGGCGGTGAAATCGACGCCGTTCCTTTGAAAGCCGGTCGGACCGAACGGATGGATGTAGGAATGCCCGGCACGGGTCCAGTCCTTGAATTCGATGCCCAGCTTGAAGGTCGCCTGGATCTTGCGGACGAGATCATTCTCATCGATGCCGAGGGCCGCCAGGTGAGAGATGATCGGGGGTATGGTCGATTCCCCGACGCCGACGGTGCCGATCTCGGCGGATTCGACCAGCCGGAAGCGGCAACCCAAGCCTTTGAGGTAATGCGAGAGGGTCGCGGCGGTCATCCAACCCGCAGTCCCTCCCCCGACGATGGCGATGCTGCGGACGGGATCGACTGGCATCAGAGCGGCTCAATCCGTCGCATGGTGTCCGAGAGAGCGCGAAATCTGCCGGGCAGTCTCCCGAAGTCGCAGGCGCGCCTCTTCCATCCCGACCTTCTGCGAGCCGTCGATGAGCTCCAGAAAAGGGATCGTGAGTGCCGCCATCACATCGCCGTGGAATCCAAACACCGGGTAGCTCATGTCGGTCACACCGCGCGTGATCGCGCTCGCCATCATCTCGAAACCCTGCTTGCGGACCTTCTCGAGTCTCTTCTCCAGCTTCGCTGCATCGTCCCCGGTGACCTTCGAGGGTGCCCGCTCCAATATGCGTTCGAGGCGATGCGGAGGTGAGAATGCAAGGAGCACATGCCCCGAGCAGCTTCTGAGCAAGTCGACCGGAGCACCCAACCTGAGAGCAAATCCACGAACGATCGGGTTTTCCTGCCGCGCCACGACGAGGCCCAGGCCGCCGTTCGGGACCACCAGGTGACAGGACTGCTCCACCGCCAGGGCCAGCACTTCCATTTGTGGAGCCGCGGCCCGCGTGAGGTCCTGCGCGGGCGTCGCCCGGTACGCGAGGTCCAGGATCTTGTACGCGACGGTGTAGCGGTCGGTGTCCGGAGACTTCTGCAGGAATCCGCGCTTCTCCATCACTATCACGATGCGAAACAACTCCCCGACCGAGCGGTTGAGCTGTGCGGCCATCTCGCTGATGAGCGCGCCACCCGGTTTGTCGGCAAGCAGCTCCAGGATGTCGAACGCCTTATCGAGAGCCGGCGCTGCGTAATTGCCCTTGGGAACCGCGCCGCTCTCCCGATAGAGGGACCGGTCGATTTTGGTCCGCGATCTCATGGATCAAGCATATATCAAAACTCGACCATCGCCTTGAGGACGCCATCCGCGCCTGCGATGAGCTCCGGAATCCGCCGCACTGCCTCGACCGCGGGAAATGTGTGAGTGACGAGCGGCTTGGCGTCGATCGTGCCTCCCTTGATCGAGCTCACGACCCGCTCGAAGTCCGAGCTCAAGGCATTGCGGCTTGCGAGCAGCGTCGTTTCCCGCTTGTGAAATTCGTGATCCGGGAACGCAATGTCGTCCTTGACCACGCTCAGGAGGACATAGGTCCCACCGTGCGCCACGTAATCGAGACCGCGTTGCATTGCTTGCGTTCGGGCGTGGCGCCGAATATATTTCCATAGATGAGAGTAAAGTTACCAGTATGCAATGAGACGCGGAGCAGAAATCCGCGCGGCGGCGGCTGGTAGCAGTGCGGATCGGGAGCGCGCCGGCGGCAACAGGACTGCGCCGTTTTTGTTTTGCCCTCGACCTCAAAGACGATCCCGAGTCGATCGAACGCTACCGCTGGTGGCACCGCCCCGGCGGTCCGCCTGCGGCCGTCACGCAAGCGCTTCGGGCCGCGGACATCCGGGAGATCGAGATCTGGCTCTGCGGCTCGCGTCTTTTCATGCTGCTCGAAGCGGGTCCCCATTACGATCCGGCAGCCAAGGCCGCACGCGATGCGCAGGATCCGGACGTCCTTGCCTGGGAGCGCCTCATGTGGGAGCTCCAGAAGCCGTTGCCGCGGTCGGCGCCCGGTGAAAAGTGGGTACCCGCCGAGCGCATCTACACGCTGTCGGAGCAGCCATGACGATGAAGCGTAGAAGCTTTTTTAAGATGATGGCGGGCACCGCAGCGGCGGCCGCGCTGCCGGTCGTGAGGACCCGGGCTCTTGCGGATAACGCCGTGGCTTTCAACCGGCCCGAGCGAACCTATGCCCGTTTCTGCGCCACTCCCGAGATGGAGCGAACATTCCATGCGCTGCGGGGCGCGAGGATTGCCAGGGAACGGCTGCGCGAGTCGAGCTGGCATCCGACGGAATGGGGTCAACCGCCGGCGCTACCGGTCCTCGGAGGCTCCTGGGACGGCGTGCCGACGGTGCCTCCGATTGCGGACCTGGCGGGACAGGGGCCCTACCAACCGACCTGGGACTCACTGTTGCAATATCAATGTCCGGAATGGTACCGGGATGCCAAGTTAGGAATCTGGAATCATTGGAGCCCTCAGTGTGTGCCGGAGGATGGGGACTGGTACGCGCGCAACATGTACATTCCGGGCGCCCCGACGTATGGCTCTCAAATCGAGCAGTACGACTATCAGCTCGCGCATTACGGTCATCCCTCGCGCTTCGGCTACAAGGATCTGTGCGCACAATGGACTCTCCTCAACTGGCAGCCGGATGAGTTGATGGATCTGTACGTGCGCGCCGGAGCGAAGCTGTTCGTGGCGCTCGCGAACCATCACGATGGTTTCGACACGTGGAACTCCGCGCACCACCCGTGGAATGCGCAGAACATCGGGCCCCATCGCGATGTGATCGGTACGTGGGCGCAGGCGGCTCGCCGGCGGGGCTTGCGATTCGGCGTCACCGTGCACCAGGCGCGAAACTGGTGGTGGTTCCAGCCCGCGCACGGAGCCGATACGTCCGGTCCCTACGCGGGCGTGCAGTATGACGGCCATCTGACCTTGGCAGACGGCAAGGGGCAGTGGTGGGAAGGGTATGATCCGCAGCGGCTCTATGGGCCCAAACACCCGTTCGACGCGCTGCCTGACGCCGCCTACGTCAAGAACTTTTACGACCGGACGCGCGACCTGATCGATCAGCACGATCCTGACCTGCTGTACTTCGACAACGACCGGTTGCCACTGGGGTGGGGCGGAATGTGCGTGGGCGCCTACTACTACAATCGCAGCCAGGGCCGTCATGGGGGCCGCGTGGACGGCGTCATGACCGGAAAGCACATCCCCGATCACCTGCAGAAGGCCCTCGTGGCCGACATCGAACGCGGGCTGAGCAGTGGGATTCTGCAGCATCCCTGGCAATCGGAGACGTGCATCGGCTACTGGCACTACTTGCGCTCGCTCTACGAAGAGCCCGGCGAGTTCGGTGGCTACATGCATCCGCGCGACGTCATCCACTGGCTCATCGATACGGTGAGCAAGAACGGCACGTTCATTCTCAATGTCCCAGGCAAGCCCGATGGCACCATCGACGGTAAGGAACGGCTGATCCTGGAGCGAATCGGCGCCTGGATGGCCGTGAACGGTGAGGCGATCTACGCCACTCGCCCATGGAAGGTCTACGGCGAGGGTCCGAACCTCATCCGGGCGGGCTCCTTCCAGGGCAAGAGCATTCAACAACTCTCGGCCAAGGACATCCGCTTCACCCGCAACAAGGCCGGCACGGTCGTGTATGCCATCGCGCTCGGCTGGCCCGAGGAGCCGATGCTCATTCGCTCACTCGGCATGACTGCCGCCATACGCCCGGGGCAGGTAACTCAGGTGGAGCTGTTGGGTAGCCAGGCGAAGCCGAGCTGGCGTCAGGCCGCCGAGGGCCTGCAGGTGGATCTGACCAAGATCAGCCCTGCGGCGGACTATGCCGCGGCGCTGCGCATTCACCTGGCCGTCTGAGTCGTCCGCGCCGGCCGGCGATGACCGTGAGAGCGGCGCATTGCGGCCACCTTGACACGCATCATGACCCAGACAATACTGACCGTAGAACGGTAGCGCTACCATAAAATCTGTTCTGCGCGGCGGCCGTGCCTGCCGACTGGAGTTGGCTACGATGTTCTCGCCGTCCCGACGCCGTTTTCTGCAGCGTGCATCCATTGCGGGCCTTACTGTGCCGGCAAGCGTCTTGCGTAGCCGTCTCACATCGGGCGCACCGGTGCCGCCGCAGCAGCCAGCGCGGATTTACGTGGACTCCCGTAGGACGATCGGACCACTTCAGCGGACGGTCTTTGGCTCGTTTCTCGAGCATCTTGGCCGCGCAATTTACGACGGCATTTATGAGCCGGGCTCGCCGCTTGCGGGTGCGCACGGATTCCGCAGCGATGTTCTTTCGGTGGTGCGCGCCCTCGGCGTGCCTCTGATCCGCGGTCCCGGAGGGAGCTTCCTTTCGCAGTACAACTGGCTCGACGGCGTCGGACCCGTGGCGGCGAGGCCTCGGGTGCTCGATGAGGCATGGAACACGATCGAGAGCAACCGCTTCGGCACGGACGAGTTCATGGCCTGGTGCAAAGCCGGCGGTACCGAGGCGCTGGTGACAGTGGATCTCGGCAGCGGCAGCCCTGCGCAGGCCGCGGCGCTCGTGGAATACTGCAATTTGCCCGGCGGCACGCGATGGAGCGACTTGCGTCGCAAGAACGGGCATCCACAGCCCTACGGCGTGCACTACTGGGGGCTCGGCAATGAGCTCGACGGTCCGTGGGAGATCGGTCACATGAGCGCCGAGCAGTACGGCTGGAAGGCGGCGGACGCAGCCCGACGTATGCGAGCCGTAGACTCCTCCGTGTTTCTCACGGCCTGCGGCTCGAGTTGGACCGGACTGCCGACTTATCTTCAATGGGACCGGCAGGTGCTCGACCTGTGCTACGAGCATGTCGACGCGATATCGATACACGGCTACTTCGGCGCGCCTCCCGATCAGGGAGCCGGCCGCAGCGAGAAGCACGTAGCGCTCAACCTCGAAATGGAACGGCAGATTCGCGACACGATTGCCGTCTGCGACTACGTTCGCGCCCGGAAACGCTCGCCCAAGACCCTGTGGATCTCGTACGACGAGTGGAATGTGCTGTATGGCAATCTCATCAACGACGGGCATCGCCAGGTCGCGCCGCACTTGCGCGAGGAGATCTACAATCTCGAGGACGCGCTGCTCGTGGGCGGGCTCCTCAATACGCTGATGAGACATGCGGACCGGGTGAAGATCGCGTGTCTCTCGCAGCTCGTAAACGTGCACGCTCCGATCATGACTGACGACAAGGGGCTGTTCCTGCAAACGACTTATTACCCTTACCGCTGGGCTCTCGACCTCGCGCGCGGCTCAGCGCTCGACCTGCTGGTGACCGCTCCGGCATACGAACTGTCGGACATGCAGCCGGTGCCGTATATCGACGCGGCGGGAACGGTTTCACGGCGCACGGGCACGACGGCTCTCTTCATTCTCAATCGCGACCTGGCGGCTCCGCGGCCCGTTGAGATCGTGTGGGAAGACAGGTCCCCCGGCCCGGTGCGGCTCGCCCTCGTCCTCACCGGGGACGACCTCAAGGCCCGCAATGGCTTCGATGCGCCGCGCCGCGTAAGTCCGACGGAGCTGCCGCGGCCCGTGACTCGCGGAGGGATGACTCGTCTGGAATTACCGCCACGCTCGTATGCAGCGATTCAGTGGGGCACTTGACGATCTCAGGAAAGCCGGGGAAATGAAACTCAGAATCGCTGCTGCGATAGTGAGCCTCCTGGCGGGGTCAGGCTGCGCACTCGCACAGAACGCGACGACGGAACCGCTTCCGTTCGTCAGCACCATATTCGGCGACAACATGGTCCTCCAGAGGGGTAAGCCCGACGCCATCTGGGGCTGGTCCAGGCCGGGTGATTCCGTCCACGTCCGGATCGAGGCCGAGAGCGCGACCGGTGTGGCCGGCGCCGACGGCCGTTGGCAAGTGAAGATTGCTCCGCCGCCGACCGGGGGCCCGTATACGCTGACAGTCACGGATGGCCAACAGACGGCCGAGTTCCATGACGTGATGGTGGGTGATGTCTGGATCTGCGGCGGGCAATCCAATATGGAGCTTCCATTGCGTTTCACGGACGACGCCGCGGAAACCGCGAAGGAGGCGAAGTACCCGTACATCCGCTACTTCACCGTGGCCGATCACACCTCTTACGAGCCGGCTTACTCGGTGAACGGCAGCTGGAAAGTCGTTTCGCCGCAGACTGCAGGCTCGCTTTCGGCAGTGGCGTTCTACTTCGCTCGCAGGCTCGAGCAGGAGACGCATGTTCCGATGGGCCTGGTAGTGGCTTCCGTTGGCGGGTCCGCCGGAGAATCCTGGGCCAGCCCCGCCGTTCTTGGTCCGCTCCGCGACTACGACATTCCGTTGGCAACCCTCGCGCGGTTCGCAGCCGAGGGCAGGCCAGCCTACGGCAACTACGTCATGCCGTGGTATGACGAATACGACATCGGATTGAAAGGCCAATGGTATTCGCCGCGCTACGAGCCCTCAGGATGGAAGGACGTGCACCTTCCCGGAGGGTTTGCCGGACTCGGCGTTCCCGTGACGCCGGCTGTGGCCTGGTTCCGCAAGGAGATCACGCTGCCGAGCCCGCTGCCGAAGGGACTCAGCCTCATTTCTCTGGGCGAGATCCAACGAATGGATTCCGTGTACGTCAACGGGACGTTCGTCGGCGGCAGCGCCTGGGTGGAGCATTCCAGGATTTACCCGATTCCTCCGGGGGCGCTCGAACCGGGCCGCAATCTCATCGCCATCCGCATCTTCAAGACGGAGCCGCATGGCGGCTTTCTCGATGGCCCTTCCGAGTTCCACCTCGCGTTGGGAGATCACAGCGTCATTCCGCTCGTCGGCGCGTGGCAGGGGAGGGTCAGCGTCGATGCGCGACCACCGCATCCCATGCCGCTTCACTTTGCAAACTGGCCGGTCATGCCTGCTGTTCTCTACAACGGCATGCTGGTGCCCCTCGCGCCGTTATCCGTCACCGGCGCCATCTGGTACCAGGGGGAGCAGAACTCGCCCCGGGGTTACGAGTATCGCAAGCTCCTGCCCGCGGTGATTGCGAGCTGGCGCCGGCTCTTCGGGCAGGGCGACTTTCCCTTCTATATCGTGCAGTTGCCTGCTTTTGGCCCTCGAAACCCCACACCCACCGACGACGGATGGGCCGACATACGGGAGTCGCAAGCGATCGTGGCGGCCACCGTGCCCCGTTCCTGTCTCGTGGTGAGCATCGATACCGGCGATCCCAACAGCCTGCACCCTGGAAACAAAAAGCCGATCGGCGATCGCCTGGCATTGTGCGCGCTCGCTCGGCACTACCATAAACACATGGTTGCTTCCGGGCCGACGCTCACGTCGGTCCGGCGGCTTCCTCACTCGATCCGGCTTCGCTTCCGGCATGCCACGACTGGGTTGGTGGCGAAAGGCGGCAGGCTGGAAGGTTTCTCGATTGCCGGCCGGGATCGGAAATGGCATTGGGCGGACGCTCGCCTCCACGGCGACGCAGTGACCGTCTCCTCGCCCGAGGTGCCGCACCCCACGCAGGTGCGCTATGCCTGGCAGTCCGATCCCGCGGCCACGCTGTACAACCACGCCGGGCTCCCGGCCAGTCCTTTCCGTACCGACACCTGGCCTCTGGTCACGCAGGATCAGAGGCCATACTGAGCAGAGCCCAACGCGGCGCCCGATCACTGAGAACACTCATTCCGGATAACCATGACG
>Ga0134125_10005644_pt1 | contig 14185 bp, 13 predicted proteins | sample KB31751_FD_96464 | JGI IMG/M metagenome (GOLD analysis project Ga0134125, IMG submission 96464) | Terrestrial soil microbial communities with excess Nitrogen fertilizer from Kellogg Biological Station, Michigan, USA - KB3-175-1 | ecosystem: Environmental > Terrestrial > Soil > Unclassified ... | reverse complement strand
CGGGGAAAGTAGGGGCGGTTCTTGTGGTTGCCGCCGCAGCAGTCGATCAGGATCACATGGCGGCCGGTCTTGACCAGATAGGATCGGACCGAGGTGCGAAACTTGCCGGCGTCCGGGTCATAGTGAAGCGGTTTCATCCAGTGCATATGCCGGGCGAGCGCGTCCGGGTTGCAGTCCGGCAGCAATTGTTGCGGCACGAAGCTCGGCTGCACGCTCTCTTCGACATCAACGATGATCGCTTCGCCGACACTTACCATTCGAACATCAACTCCCGAGCCTTGTCTCGTCGCGGAGGACGCCGAGATGGGTGATGGCTTCGGCGCCCTCGCGGCGGATCAAGCCTTCGTTCGGCTCGGTGAGGACGCCGTTGCGCTTCCTGATACAGCCATCGATGCAGACGAACTCCACGCCATCAGCGGCGAAGTGGCTCAAGGCCGTGCCGGTCGGGAGCTGCGCCGATTCCCGAACGAGGATCAGGTCGGCACGTTTGCCAGGCGACAGCGATCCCGTCCATTGATCGAGCCCGAGTCGGCGCGCCGCGCCGATCGTGCGGTCGGCGGCGGCGCCGTCCGCGCTTGGAGGGGAATGATCCGCCGGTGTCAGCGGCAGCCGATGCGGCGCGAGTATTTGCTCCAGATCCTTGTCGTCTCCGGTGATGCCGAGATCGAGCAGGTGCTCGACTGGCTCGGCAAACCAGGTCTCGTACAACTCGCGCACCGCTTTCTTCGGTTCAGGCGCGGTTTGCGCGTCCAGTGGAAAACTGAAGCGGCCGCGCAAACCTGCGTCGATCTGCGCCAGAATGGCAGTTTCGGCTTGGCCGCTTCCGATGTCCGCACCGCAGACATGCACGCAGGTGAAGCCGGCCGATGCCAGATCGAGCAGCGCCAAACGCACGGCGCGGTAAACATCTTCGGCCTCCGCGGCCTGAAAGCCTGCCCCGTGTGGGTCTTCGGTGCGAAGAAGCTCGCTGACGAGATGCCGGTGATCGGCCACGAGGCCGGGCAGGGCGGAGAGGCCCGAGCCGTCGATCTCAAGGGTTGAGGTCGCAGCCAAGCCGCGCCCGATATTGGCGATCACGCCGTCGCGGACGTGGATATCGGCATTCGCGAGATCGCCGATATGCGGATCCATGGTGATTGCGTTGATGTTGCGGATGACGAATTCGGTCTGGCCGGGATGCGCGGCGGGCGCAGCCGAATACGACGTCCTGCGCTCGTAGGCTGTGCGGCGCTTCAACGCGCGCGCGAAGTCGAGAACCGGCTCGGCCACACCTTCGGCGAAGAAGCCGCCCGGCGGTCGGCAGCACAGGCAGAACATCGGTCGCCGACGCTCCTTGATCGTAACTCTATCGGGCGCCTGCGAAGCTGCAACCGCCCGTTTCCGATGTTTGACACGGATGAAAGGATCATACAATGTTTCATGAAACATAAAAATCGCAATATTTATTTGAAGAGCCCTCTGCGGCGAGGAAGGGACCTGCGATGCGACACTTTATGCTAGGGGCGGCGTTGGCGACGGTTCTGACGACAGGCGTCCTGGCGGAAGTTCCCGGCAATTCCGTGAAGATCGGCGTGCTCAGCGACTTTTCCGGGCCGTTCGCCGATCAGGCCGGCAAAGGCTCCTTCATCGCGGCGCAGATGGCGGCCGAAGACTTCGCAAAGGAATCGAAGGGCCTCAAGGCCGAGATCATCTTCGCCGATCACCAGAACAAGCCTGACGTTGGCTCCGCCATCGCGCGGCGCTGGATCGACCAGGAGAACGTCGTGGCGATCGTCGACCTGCCGAATTCCGGCGTGGCGCTGGCGGTCAACACGGTGATGAAGGAGAAGAACCGGACCATGCTGGCGTCGGGCTCGGCGACTTCGGACCTGACCGGAAAGTTCTGCCAGCCGACCACGGTGCAATGGGCGCTCGATACCTGGGCGCTGGGCAACGCCATGGGCAGCGCGATCACCGAACGCGGCGGCAAATCCTGGTTCTTTGTCAGCTTCGATTACGCACTCGGCAAGGCGCTGCAGCGCGACACCACCGAGGCGATCGAAAAACAGGGCGGCAAGGTGCTCGGCGCGGTGACGCATCCCTTGGGGACGACCGATTTCAGCTCCTATCTGCTGCAGGCGCAGGCATCCGGCGCCGACGTGATCGCGCTTGGCGATACCGGGGCCGATGCGATCAACGCCATCAAGCAGATCGCCGAGTTCAACATCCTGGGCGGCGGCAAGAAACTCGCGGCGCTGTTCATGCAGATCGTCGACATCGATGCGCTCGGGCTCAAGGCCGCGCAGGGCCTGCTGCTGAGCGAGGCCTATTACTGGGACCTCAACGACAGCACGCGCGCCTGGAGCAAGCGGTTTGCGGAACGGATGGACGGGCGCATGCCGACCATCAACCATGCCGCGACCTATTCGGCGACGATCGCCTATCTGCGCGCGGTGCAAGCAGCGCAAACGGTCGAAGGCGACAAGGTGGTGACGCAGATGCAGTCCGCCGAGATCAACGATCCCCTGTTCGGTCCGGTCAGGGTCAGGAAGGACGGCCGCGCCGTCCACACCATGTTCGTGTTCGAGGTGAAGAAGCCCGAGGAATCGAAAGGCCGTTACGACTATTACAAGCTGGTGCGGACCATCCCCGCCGAACAGGCGTTCCGCCCGATCGACAAGGGCGGATGCCCGATGATCCATTAGCGGTCGCGCGCGGACAAATGGGATGACGATTCGAGGAAGAGTTATCCCGATCTAGCGTCCGAGCCAGGGAATCCACCAGCGCTCCAGCACGACAAAGGCGCGGTTGATGAGGTAGCCCGTGGCCGACAGGCTGATGATCGCAGCGTACATGGGTTCGGGGCGCAGCGCGTATTGCATCTGGACGATGTAATAGCCGAGTCCGCTGGAGCCCGCGATCATTTCGGAGATGACGGTGACGACGAGCGCGATCCCGATCGCGATCCGCATGCCGGCGGCGATCGTCGGCGTGGCCGCGGGCAGGATCACGCCCGTCAATGTCTTGATGCGCCCGATCCCGAAGGTGCGGGCGGTCTCCAGCAGCACCGTATCGATGCCCGCGATCCCGGCCAGGGTGTTGAGGAATACCGGGAAGAAGCAGGCCAGCGCCACCACCACGACCTTCAGGAGATCGTCCACGCCAAGAAAGAGAATGAGCATCGGTACGATCGCAGGCGCGGGGATTGGTCGTATGACCTCGATGATCGGTTTCACGGCGTAGCGAACCCAGCGATTGATGCCGAGCAGAGAGCCGAGGGCGATTCCCGCGGCGCAACCAAGCGCGTAGCCGGACGCCATGCGCCGAAGCGTCGAGGCGGTGAGTTGCAGCAATTCGCCGCCGGTCCACCCCCTGACGAGGGCCAGCGCGACGCCGCTCGCGGGCGGCCAATTGGAACTGTTGACCCAGCCGAGCCGGGCCGACGCCTCCCATAAGGCGAGCAGGGCAGCGACAAGGAGGAAGCCGCGCAGACGCCGAGCGAGCCGGAGCGGTGCTGCGAAGAGGCTTTCAACCGCTCCGCCACTCCGCTGCCGCGGCATCATGTGCGCGTCGGTCACAGCGCCGGTTCGAAGATCAAGGGCTTCACCGCGATCGGGCCGCGCAACAGCTTGTTCTCGATCATCAGCTTCATCGTCGTCTCGATCTGTGCGGGATCGACGCGCATCGGCGAGGGCGACATCTTCACCTGCTTGAGCAGGCCGACGTCGATCCTGGTGAAGCCGGAGACGATCTCGAGCAGCGGCGGCGTGCCGCGATTGGCGTTGTACCACTCGATGCCCCGGCGTAGCGCGCGCAGGAATTTGGCGGCGGTTTGCGGGCGGTCGGCCAGGAATTTGGAGGTCGTCAGGTACTCGCCGACGTCGACGCCGAGCTGAACCGCGCTGTAGGGGTGCGCGATCGCCTTGAATTCCGGCTTTGCGCTCGCGAGCGCGACATAGGGAATGACCATGAAGCCGCCGTCGATCTGCTTCTGGCGCAGCGCGTCCTCCATTTGCGGGTGCGGGACCTCACGGTAGGTGACCTTGTCGGGATCGCCGCCGCTCGCCTTGATCCAGGCGCGGGCATAGAGCCAGATCACGTTGTTGCGGGTGTTGACGCCGACATTCTTGCCTTCGAGATCCTTGCCGGTGGCGATGCCGCTGTCGCTGCGCACCACCATCGCGGAGCTGTCGTCTTCGATCTTCTCGATCTTGGTACCGGGCGCGATGACGCGGATATCGATGCCCTGTTGCGCGGCGAGCAGCATCGACACGACATTGCCGTAGACGATGTCGAACGACCCTGCCACCAGCCCGGGAATGCCGACTGCGCCACCGGCCGAGGGCGAGGTGTCGATCTCGAGGCCTTCCTCGGCGAAGTAACCCTGCTTGATGGCGGAGAACAGCGGCGTGACGTCGTTGATGGGAATGATGCTGACGCGCAGTTTTTCCGGTTCTGCCTTCACCGGGCCAGCCATTCCCGCACCGACGACGGCGCCCAACGCGAGACCGAATATCCATCTGGCTGAATGCCGCATCGCATGTACTCCCTTGTTCGTTTTCCGTCCGCTCGGCGCATGATCCGGAAAAGTGTGTAGCGGTTTTCCGAGAAGATCATGCGCAAAACAAAAAGCTGAAGTGCGATGATGATTCATCTTGAATCATCATCGCGCTTTAGCGTCCATGCCAGGGGATCGCCAACCTCTCGATCCGGTCAAACAACAGGCTGCATGCGGCGCCAAAGGCGGCCAGCACGACGACCCACGCATACATCTGGTCGGTCTGGAATGCGCGCTGCGTGTCGAGGATAATGAAACCGAGGCCGCTCTGGCCGGCGAGCATCTCGGCGAGCACGGCAAGCACGATGCCAAGGCTGAGCGCGACCTTCATGCCCGTGAAGATCGCGGGCAGGGTCGCGGGCAGGACCACCGAGCGGATGGTGCGCCAGCGCGAGCACCCGAAGGTGCGTGCGGTTTCGCCGAGCACCGGGTCCATGCCGCGAACGCCCTGATAGACGTTGATCAGCACCGGAAACACCGCGGCGAACACCACCACGGTCACCATGGTCAGAGGCCCGATGCCGAGAAACAGGAACAGCGCCGGCACCAGCGCCGATTTCGGGATCGGCCGCAGCGACTCGACGAGCGGCTCCAGCAGGCCGTTCGCGAATTCGCTGCAGCCCATCCAGACCCCGATCGCGATGCCGAGCGTGCACGCGATCAGATAGGAGCCGGCAAAGAGGGCCGCCGTGTGCAGCAATTGCTGCCAGATATCGCCGTCGGCAATCAACGCCACGAGCGCGCTAGCGACCGCCGAGGGCGGCGGCAGCAGCGCCGGGTTTGCGAGCCGGTGATCCGACGCGTACTCCCAGAGGCCGATCACCGCCATCAGCGAAGCAAGCCCGATCAACGCAGCGAGATGTTTTTCCTTCATCGGCCGGCTTCCGCCAGGTCGCCGAGCAGGGCAGTCATCAGATGGTGGCGCAGCTCGAGGAAGCGCGGGTTCTCGCGCGTCGTGAGCTGGTTTCGCGGGCGCTCGAGCTCGATCGGCACGATCTCGGCCACACGTGTCGGGCGCTGCGTGAGCACGGCCACGCGGTCCGCCATGAACACGGCTTCCTCCACGTCATGCGTCACCAGGATCGCCGTGAAGCCGTTCTGCCGGCACAGCTCCAGCACCAGTGTCTGCAATTCCATCCGCGTCAGGGCGTCGACCGCGCTGAAGGGTTCGTCGAGCAGCAGCACATCAGGGTTCGCGGCGAGTGCGCGGGCGATGGCGACGCGCTGCTGCATCCCGCCAGACAGTTGCCAGGGATATTTGTCCTCGAAGCCGGCGAGGCCGACTTGCGCGATATAGCGGCGGCAGGTCTCGCGGAGGTCGGCGCGGCGTGCTCCCCTCGTCTGTTCGAGCGGGAACATCACGTTCGCGATCACCGTGCGCCACGCAAACAGCGATCTCGAATATTGCTGGAACAGATAAACGAAACGCGGCGGCGGACCGGACACGCGCCGTCCGCTTTCCTCCACGACGCCCGCAGTCGGTTCCAGCAGGCCGGCAATGATCTTCAGCAGCGTCGACTTGCCGCAGCCGGAGGGGCCGACAATGGCCAGGAATTCAGCCCGCGCTGCTTCCAGCGAAATGCCGTCGATGGCGACGAGCGGCTTTCCGGTGCCGTCGTCAAAGACTTTCCTGACGTTGCGGAGCGAGACGCGGGCTTCCATGCCTAGGGGCTCCGCTCGTAGACGACGCGGCCGCCGACAACGGTCTTGAGCGCCACGATATTCTTGATCTCGTCCTGGTCGACTGTCAGCGGGTCGGCCGAGAGGATCGCGAGATCGGCGAGCTTGCCGACCTCGATCGAGCCGGTGCGATGCTCGGCAAAAGCGTAGCGGGACGCCGCGCTGGTATAAAGTCGCAGCGCCTCCTCGCGGCTGATGGCTTGCCCCGCGCCATAGACCGTACCGTTCTTGTCCTTGCGCGTGATCGAGATCGACATGTTCACGAAGGGGTTGAGCAGGTTGATCGGATAATCGGTGCCCTGCGCCACCATGTCGAGGCCCATATGGTCGATCATCGACCGAAGGGGGATCGCGCGGTCCGCGGTCGCCTTGCCGAGATGGCTCGCAATCGTCGCCGCCTTGTCCCACATGAAGGCGCTTTGCGTATCGACGCGCACGCCAAGCCGTCTGGCACGGTCCATCTGGTCCGGCTGCATCAGGCTGCCGTGAATGACGATGAAGCGGCGATCCCGGATCGAATGCTCCTTGTCGGCCAATTCATAGGCATCCAGGATCTTGTCGACCGCAGCATCGCCTACGGCGTGCGTTCCGACGCGCCAGCCATAGCGGTTCGCGATCGAAACCATCCGGTTCAGCCGTTCCTGCGACACCACCACCGTGCCATGATAGTCGGGCTGGCCCGGATAGCCTTCGCGCATGTCGGCGGTCCGCAGCGTCATGCCGCCATCGACCTGCATCTTGACGCCTGAGAAGGACAGCCAGTCGTCGCCGAAATCCGAGAACACGCCTATTTTCGACAGCAGCGCCTCGAATTCAGCTTCCGGCATGGTGGGATTGAGCGCGCCGGTCGGCGCATACATGGCGCTGATGCGAAGCGTCGCTTCGCCGCGACGCGCGAGGATCTGGTGCACCTTCAGGTCGACCGGGTCGACCCGCGCGCTGATCGCGCTGGTGATGCCGAAAGTATTGAAATAGGCCATCGCGTCCCGGATCTGGCTGGTGCGGACTTCCCGTGACCAGACCGGCAGCAAATCCTGTACCAGATCCTCGGCATTCTCTTCGAGCACGCCGGTTGCGTCGCCATTGGCGTCGCGGTGAATCTCGCCGCCGTCGGGATTGGCCGTGTTGCGATCGATGCCGGCCAGTTTCAGCGCGAGGCTGTTGGTGAGCGTGAAATGGCCGACCGGCAGGCAGACCGGATGGTTGGGCGCAACCTCGTCGAGCTCGTAGCGCGTGAGGAAGCGCTTTTCCTTGAGCTGCGCCATCGGATGCCACATGCGGCCGCGAATCCATTCGCCTGCTGGCGTACGCGCCGTCATGTCGGCGACGCGGGCGAGCGCCTCGGCCACGCTGCCGATGCCGTCGAACGAAACCGTGTAGTTCAACAGGCCGGCCGCCTCGACATGCGCATGGGTGTCGATCAGGCCGGGAACGACGGTGTTGCCGCCGGCGTCCAGCACCCGTGTTTTCGGACCGGCCAGCCCACGCATGTCGGCTTCATCGCCCACGCCGATGAACCTGCCGTCCTTGATCGCAACGCTTTTGGCAATCGAGAAGGCGGCATCGGCTGTCACGATCCTGGCGTTGACGACGATCATGTCCGCGTGGAGCGCGGCGAGGGCATTGCTTGACGGCATAATAAAGCGGCTTCCCATCGGTTGGCGCGGAGCGGGCACCAAACATATAAATATTACATGTTTTATAAATGTATTAGAATGCTATGATGAATGTCAAAGCCCGGTGCTGTCGCAGTGAAACCCGCCGGCAGAGGCGCTTCGGCGAGGCGTCGGCAGTGGTAAGGAGGACGAGCCGAGCACCATGACGGCGCGAGCGAACGAACCCCGGGGCCTGCCGCGATGCGCTGCTTTCAATTCCCCGGCTAAGGCACGTTCATTCCTGCGGGGTGAGAGATCTGAGCGAAAGCGGGGCTGGCCTCCAACTCGACAACCTTCTGCTTTCACCGACCGACTTCAACCATCTCGTCGATGGCTTCCGAAACACGCTTGCTTGCCGTCTGATCTGGAAAGATGGCTGCTTTGCCAGGATCGCTTTTGAGCCCGTTTCAAACGGCGCCAATTCTTCTGACGAGGAACCCGCATCCTGATCTCAGGCAGCCCTTGTCACGATCGCTTGGCGGTTTTGATTTTTCGTCAGTTCCGTTTCGCGTCAAAGATACCTTCGCGCAGATGAAGGATTGCGGCTGGCGGCTGGGGCAAACCACTCGGCACCTGACTTGCAAGACTCTCGGATGATTACGGCCAATTGTGCCAAACCGAGGCGCGCTTATGGTTACTTCATCCCGTTTTGAGACTTTAACCAATCGCTATGTGTTGGTTCAGGAAAGAACCCAGACGCTCATTTCCGACCTGCGTCGTCTGGTTCAGTTGCTCGAGTCCGAAATCGAAAGCGAAGAAGGGTCCACACGCATTTTCGATCGGGCGAACTCAAACTATCCCGTTGCGGTGCAGAAGCTTAGAACCCGGCGGGACAATCTGATCGCCACGATCTCCCAACTGGAAGAAAACGGTTGAAGCGACGGAACAATTGCCGGAGCCTTGCATGGCCGCAGGCATCAAGTTGGGCACTTGATTGCGCCACGCCGGGCACGACCCGCGCCTAGCGGTAATAGTAGCTTGATCCCCAGCCGCCCGCCGTATAGCGGCTCCAATAGCCTGTTCCGCCGTAAGGCCCATAGGCACCGTAAAGCGAACTGCACGAGTATCTGTCGGGGCAGCCAAGCCGGCAGAACTTCTGCCAGCCGCAGCTTTCCGGGCCGCAAATCCATTGACGCGAACAATGCCCGCCCGTCGCAACTCTTGCCGGCGCGCCCCGGCTGTAAACGCCCACGTCAGCCGCACGTGCGACATCGCTAAACGCCAGCAGGCCAACCACGGCTGCAGCCATTGCAATCGTCAGACTAAGCTTGCGCATCTTGCTTGCCCCGAAAATCCCATGCCTGATCGTTGTTAAACGTGTTAGCCGCCTTTCGCAACATATCGCAGCGTACCGCGCCGACCGAAGGACGGAAAACATGCTTAGGAATACGAGGTAACATATTGATATTACATATATCTTTCATTGCGCTATCTTCGCAGCCAGATCAGGCACCGACGCCGAACCAGTGGGGTCCTAGATAAATCTGATCTTATCGCGTTCGAGCACAAGACACGTCAATCTTCCGGTCGCGTAAGCGCCCGTATCTATGTTTATGCGATTTGGACGCACGTCCGGCTCCACGACAGGCGTGTGCCCATGTACGACAACTTTGCCAAAATCGTCCTGGCAACAGAGAAACTCTTCTCGAATCCAGAACAGGTCGTCCTCAGATTGCTCGGTGAGGGAAACTCCTGGCCGAACTCCCGCATGCACGAAAAAGAAATCACCACAGATGAAATATGGCCTCAGACCTCCCAGGAACTCGCGATGGCTAGTTGGAAGCATCCTGTCAAATTGAGAGGCGAGTTCGCGCTGCTGACTGGCGTCCGTATCGATCTCCGGCGCGAGGCCATACGACAACAGGGTGTCTAATCCACCACAGCGGCCCCAGATTGAAAGGGTCTCTGGATCCCTGAGGAACTGCCGCAGAAAAACCTCATGGTTTCCCATGAGACATACCGTCGGCTGGGCCATGCAATAGTTGATCAGCCGGTCAAGCACGCGCTTGGAATCGGGACCCCGGTCGATGTAATCGCCGAGAAAAACACGAATAGCGTTCGACACGGGGTGCAGGCCCATGTCCACGTCGACGCGCGCGATAACCTCATCCAGAAGGTCGAGGCGCCCGTGAATATCGCCAATTGAATAGATTCGGGTGCCCTCGGGCACGCTGGCCGGAGGAGGCTTCCAACGTCCAAAGACCAACTTACTTACCGCCTCGCTCTCTTCCAAGCTTATCTAGAGCGTTTTCCAGCGAAGTGGAAACCGGTTCGCGTGAAGAAAACGCGTCCAAACAAGAGGCTAGAGCCCCGTTCCGGTTCAATCGGAACGGAAAAGGCTCCAGTTGCTATTTCAATAGCATATTGCGGCGGTTAGAAAAGCCTGCGCCCCAAATCTCCTTTAACGTGCGATGGTTAATTGATGATTATGTAGGTTGCAGAATTTTTCCCAATAGGCTGCGCTGGGATAGTGGCGCGGGAACTGCGGCGTCTGCGAATCCCCTGACCGCGGCTAACGCAGGGAATCCCGTGCCGACGTGGGGTCAGAAAAGGAGGATGACCTGGACGCCAAGAGGGCCTCCAGGCCGTTTTGGATCAGCATCCCGACGAAGTAACCGGTCTGCATGCAGACACTCGCAACCGCAATCATCGATAGAATCTGCCCAATACCCAAAGTTTGCGGCAATCCGGCACCAATCGCCACAAGTACGGCCAGGAGGGTGGACGGCACCAAGACAATAACTTTGAAGCGCCGCGCCAATAGAGCGCCAGCTACCAAGCAAACTATCGCGAGCAAAATCACTACTTGATGCTCCTTTTGGAAGCATGTCCGTCAAGGCACAATAATACGATCTTCCGCCATTAAGTTCCCACTTTGCGTGTTAATACGGCGTTAAGGCGCCGCCATTCGGTAATACCGCGGCAGGTTCCCGAATCGCTGTGGTTGCCAACATTTTCCACCTCGTCCATCAAATTCTGCGATGGAATCAAGGGTTTGCGCCTGTATGGCGGTTCTTTTTGGCGGAATTCCGGCCGCAAAGCTACGCCGCTATCCTGGGCCGTCCAGGCGACGCCTGACGCTATGGAGAATCGAAAAAACGTTCTCGTTCTGAGCCCGCGCCGGTGATGTCTGGTTGTTTCCCGGAACTAAAGCGAGGCGGAGAAGCGCCAAGACATCTTTTCAGTATGCATTCCGCTTTCGCAAGACCTCGAACATCGTCTTGATCAGGATCAGGAGGTCGAGCCAGAAACTCCAATTGTTTATGTACCACAGATCGAGTTTTACGCGCTGTGCGATCTGCTCGATTGTCGGAGTAGCGCCTCGGGCGCCATTGCATTGTGCCCAGCCCGTGATGCCCGGCTTGAGTTGATGGCGGAAAGCATAGTCGCTCAACAGAGATTCAAAGTAGTTGTCGTGAGCCAGGGCGTGCGGGCGGGGGCCTACCAGCGACATGTCGCCCTTCAAGACATTCCAGAGCTGAGGCAGCTCGTCGATGCTCGACGACCGAAGCAGCCTTCCAATAGTCGTCACTCGCGAATCGCCGCATGTGGCTTGGACAATGTTGGGACCGTTCTCCTGGACGGTCATGGTCCGAAACTTCAAAATGACGAAGTGCTTGCCGTTAAATCCCTTCCGGGTTTGTCGGAAAATTACCGGGCCGGGTCTGTCGAATTTGATTGCAATGGCAGCAATGGCCAAGACCGGCAGGAAAAATACGAGCACGAATGAAGTCAGGACGACATCCGTAACGCGCTTCACCAAACGCTGTGTTTCGCTAAGGGGCGCCCGTTGGAGCGCGATGGTCGGCGCAGATTTGAGCGCGGCAAGATCCGACAGCGATCGAATGCTCTTGTCCGGCACCAGTCGAACAGCAACGGGAAGCGTCTTGATTTGATCTCTGATTGACTCGATACGACCGGCATCGCTCCAGGGCAACGCAATCAATATTTGTCGGCAATTGTGGTCCCGCACAAAGCTGGCGGCAGCACTAATAACCCGGGCATCGTTCGACGAACGTAGAGACTCGTCGTCTTCCGGGCTGAATGTAAAACGCCTTACGTCAGGTACGCCACAAAGGGCTATCAAATCGCTGCTTCGTAACCCGGCGGTTTCGCTCAGATCACCTATCAAAACCGTGTCGCGTTGTCCGAGGGCTCCCCGAGCTACAGCTTGTGACAGAACGGTCTTCGCAGCCTTACGTGCTCCCAGCAACGCCACCGGCGCGAGAATGTAAAATATGACAAACGCGCCACGAGAGTATGTTGCGCTGATTTTGAGAAGAAATGCAATGAATGCAAGCAAGAGTCCTGTCGTGAACCAGCATACGAGTATCTCTCGAATCTCGACGCGAGGCTTCGTGCTTTCTTGAAGCTCGTAGTAGTCGCTGCCGTTCATGCGCAGGATATAAATAAAGCTGGCAAGAGCGCCGATGCCGCATTGCGGTAGGATTTCGAGTGGACCGCCGATCGCCAGATGGTAGCCGATCCCGCCTGCAAGGCTGCAAAGCAAAATTATAAGTGCATCCAAAGCCGGCAAAATGTTTGGAATGACCTCGATAGAGAGACTCGGCGCTGATTGGCCGATTGAATATTCAGGCTCTCTTGCTTTGTCGCGGATGCTGGACTGAACTGACATAATAACCGACCGCCTCTATGTAATTTAATTTCCTATGGAAAATTGAGCGTTTCTTGTCGATTTAAATATTCAAATTAACTGCCAATAAACCTAAACCCAATAGGAAGTGCGACGCAACATTAATTTGATTAAATTTGGTTGAGGTGCTTCAGGCGAACCTCGCCCGAACCGGGGTTGCAAGGCCCCCCGGGCGTGTCCGGCAGCGACCCGGTTCGAGCGTCCGAAGCGGTGCTACGAACCAGGCCTGTCGCAGTTTGCCGAGATCGGCCGCGAGACAGACGCCCGTTGCCTCCAGCGCGGCACAAACGCCGATCTTGCGATCGCCGTGGTCGGGCCGCCATGGTTCTCTCAAGGCATCCGATCCCCGGGAAGTCGGCCTGTTCAGGCAGCTATCGCCAGCGCCCGGGCCGCGATCCTGTCATAAGCAATTTGAACTGGATCGCGAACGTCGACAAAACGAGAAGTTGCCAACCGCAGCAAGCCGTGGACCTCTTCACGGACGCCGCTGTAGCGGCAAACTGGTGCAAAGGCAGGCGTCACTTCATGCTCGCCGTAAACGTCTTGGTAGTCGGCAAGGTTGTCCCAGGCGATCTGACCGCCGACATATCGAAACGTTTCGGCTGCCATGCCTTCTGCGAAGATTACTTCATGGGTGTCGAGTTCGACAGCGAGATACTCGATCGTTTCGGACATGTTTGCATTGTCGTCGAACGCGATCGAGCTTCCATTGACAAGATGTTTCACGGGGATAAGGACCCCATCGACAAAAACGCAATGTTCCTGCGACAGATACAGGTCTCGATGCGGGGTTTTCCCATCAATCGCAAAGCGTGACACCCGAATCGGCATAACGCTCGGATGCCAGGACGCAGACGCATTCCTTCGAAAGCTTTTACGACCGATCCACTTGATCGGCATTGCACCGTTGGTCGTCATGACCAACGTTCCATTCGTCAAGTCCTCCACCGCCACTTCGCCATTGGGTGTCAGAATAAGCGTGCCTGGTCGGAAACAATTTGGGCCGCCTGTACCGGGAGCGCCCTTGGGAAAAACGCCCCATGCATTTGCATCCTTGGCGCCTGCGAGTACAGATGATGCAATTGCGATAGCGGACAACCTGCCTGCGCCGGCAGCAACGATGCCCATGAAATGACGGCGCGCGGGGCTGGTGGGTGGAAGACCGGGGGACATTCGCTAACCTCTTTCGTTAAAAATGTATCTAGCAGGTGAATTAAACTCACTAAAACCATAGCTAAATTTCATATTCAATCGCAATTTACTAGGCCTAAAGTTCGGCATGATTCGCTGTGGATTATTTGTGAAAAATGGTTCCGTTACCGTGGTTTAAGAGAGCAGGCCCTTTTGGGCCGTTGCCGACCTCCCAGACCGCCTCATTACGCTTCAAAATTTCACGTATAAGTTTCGGGTATAATCAATTGGTAGCGGTTTAGATTAGGTGTTTCAATTTAGAACAACTCGGGCATTGGCAGCTCGGGGCGCCACAGGCGGGAACGCCACGGAAGCTGGACACTGCCTCGATGATGTGATCGTCGGACCCGTACGATTGGGAGTCGGAGGTAAGGCGCGCGCTTTCCTTCCGTGTCTGGCTCAAGGATGCTGGTAGCGCGAAGGAACGTCAGTGCTCAACACCTGCGCGAAAGTTGCGTCGACCGATTT
>Ga0134125_10005642_pt1 | contig 14185 bp, 9 predicted proteins | sample KB31751_FD_96464 | JGI IMG/M metagenome (GOLD analysis project Ga0134125, IMG submission 96464) | Terrestrial soil microbial communities with excess Nitrogen fertilizer from Kellogg Biological Station, Michigan, USA - KB3-175-1 | ecosystem: Environmental > Terrestrial > Soil > Unclassified ... | reverse complement strand
GCCGCTGGACGTGGGCGATGCGGTCGATGATGTAGAAGGTATCGCTGGCCGAGTCGTAGGTGATGCCGCGGGGGAAGACGACCTCCGCCGGCCCGGTGCCGGTTTCGCACCAGACCGCTTCAGGCTTGCCGCCGTTCCCGCACCCGCCCAGCCAGAGGAGCAACAAGCTCGCCGGAATGGCGGCAAGCGGCCATCTCCTTCGCGGGCGGGCCCATGGTCTGGAATAAATCTGCATTCGACTGTCGCCGTCTATTTCAGACAGAGCCTGGTCCAACGAATCGACCGCGATTGTACTTTCCCCCTCATTCATTCGCGAGTGAGGCGGAATGTTTCAGATCGACGAACGTGCATGGCATAGAATCCCCACCGATGGAAGGCCGCAAGCGATACACCGGGAAGCTGTTCTATCCAGCCAACGCACAGTTGAAGCTGGAGTTGTCCAGCCTCTCGCCCATCCAGGGACACACCGCGTATCAGTTGTATGCGCAGTTCAAGAAGGAGATGGAGGACGACGAGTTCGACGCGCGGGTCGAATCGGAAGACGAATCGGGACCGGTGCTGCTGCGTTTCGGCCGGATCGGCCAGACCGCCGGCTTCGCGGCGTTCGCCCGAGGAACGAACGATGTCGCTGATCGGCTGGAAGCAGTCGTCGCCTTTTTAAGCCGTCTGGATCCGGAAGACGACAACAAGCTGATCGAGCAACTTCGAACCAACCCGCACCTGTCAATGATTGATGAGAGCGACTGGGACCTCGCCAAGGACGACGACGTTCCCATGGCCGCGGCCTTCTTCACCAGCGAACAGTCGCTCAACGATCCCCTCATCCACGGGCTGATGAGTCTCGCTGGAGCGGCGTTCTTCGACCGACTCGGCCTGCTTGATTAGTCTCCACCCCAGCCATGGCACAAAATGGCACATTTTGGCACAGCGCAATGTTTCGTTTGTCGAAATGTTGCTAAACTGTGGGCTGCCGTCGCTTGGCTCCATGCATTGCGATTGCCCGGTGGGCCGGGCCAACTACGCTCCCTCTTGCGCCTTTTCCTCGGCCTTGTACGCCAGCCGCGACACCACCGAATTGTAGCTGAACCATTCATCGGCCAGCTTCTGCGCCCGTTGTTGCTGCTCGCTGCTGACGACTTCCATCTGGGCGAACCACTCGGGGAACGCGAGCTGCGCACCGGCTAACTCCGCCACCACCACCCGCTGAGCGGTGGGCAGCTCGATGAGGCCCTCGGGGTGTTTGTCGGACTCGCTGGCCTGCTCGAGCAGCTTTTGGGCACCCTTACCCAGATCTTCCCTGGCCGTGGTGTCGGTCAGGGGGTAGTTGGGAATGGAGCGGGCGGTGTTGGGTGCGAACTCGCCGGTGGTGACCAACTGGAGCGAGGACGTGCGGGCCGCCTGCGAGAGGCCGACCGACTTGGACGAGTCGAGCAGCTTCTGGGCCGCCTGCCTGGCCAGGTCGTACGCTTGCGCGACCCTCCAGTCGTGCTCCACTTGCTGGGCCACTTCGGAGATGTTCGCAGGCGGATGGGCCGGGTTGGCCGCCGTCAGGCGGAAGATGTACGCGTTGTCCAGCCGGTCGGTCAGCGCCTGGGATGCTTCCCAGTTTTGTAGGGCGACGGCCGAGACGCCGGTGACCTGGCCCGTGAAGGACAGGGCGTACTTCGGGAACTCATCGAAGCTGCTCGTGTGAGCCTCGCCGATGCCGGGGAGCTTGGAAAGCTGCTGCGCGTCCTGCCACTGGTTGATCTCGTGCAGCTCGATGGGGACGTGGAATTTCTGCTGGATGTCGGCGCGGATCTGCTCCAGTCGGGCGAGGCTCATTCGCTGATCAGCCGGCTGCGTGGTCGCGGCGGAAGCGTCGGACGGCTGCGTGCCCGCCGGCTGCGTCGCCGCGGGGTATTCCCGACGGATGCCGATCCAATCCTTGTTCAACTCCGCGATGACCGCCTCCTGGATCGACGTCATCCGCTGCTGCACCTCCGGCTCGATCAGCTTCTGAATGATCTGCGCTTTGACCTCCGCAAAGGGCTTGACGGCCGGCTGCGAAGCCGGCTGGCTTGTCGCCGCCGACGGCTGTGTGCCGGCGGGCTGGGTCTCCGCTGGCGTGTTCTTGAACTCGTCCTCATGGTCGCGGTAGTACGTCGCCGCCTTAACCGCCCATTGGTACTGCTCGTCCGGCGTGCCCTGAACCGACTCCACCACCTGGGCCTTCGGAATGACGACGTACTGGAGCTTCACCCTCGGCGGCACGAGATACCCGAAGCCGAGCGGGGAGCTCGGAACCGCCGGAGCATCGGCCAGCCGGGCGGGCGTGTTTTTGTATTTGTCGAACTGCTCCTGAAGCTGCTGCGGCGAGGGACTCGGAACGTTCTTCGCAAACTCGTCGGCCCGGAAATCGACCAGGTTCAGACGCACCGACTGAAACTGCGCGGCGGCGCGATGCCGCCAGACCGGCTGGCTGACCTTGATCGCCTGCGCTAGATGCTGGTAGTCGGCGGCGACGGTCAGCATATTGCGTACGGCTTGTACGATGGCCGGATCGGCCATGGCCACGTCAGCCGACATTTGAAGCCGGTTCACGCACCAGGAGCGGGCATCATCTTCGCTCGCCAGCATCCCGTTCCCCTGGGCCTCCTTGGCAAGCAGCAGAAAAAGCTCCGGGTGGGTGTTGATGTCCTGGACCAGGGAAACAGGAAGAATGGCATAAGGAAGCGGCACCGGCTGCCCGCCAAAGCGGCGGTCCGACACGGGGGTGTGCATCGCCATCTGCCACTGGTCCTTGGCCCCGCGCATCTCTTGGTCGTAGATGGGCGTCTGCCCGAGGTGGCCGACGACCGTCTGCCCGCGTCCCCCCCCGCCGCGCCCGACGCCGGGGCTGAGTGTGGCGACGAACGCGATCATCAGCAGCACGCCGATGACGGCGAGCAGCTTCTTCTGGTACTTCTTCATCAACCGTGTCATGGGGCGATGTTTTCCTTTCAAACGGGGCGAGTTTCAACCCTTGGGGGTCAAGCGTTCAACGGCGGCCTGGGCTTTGGCGGCGGCGAGGGAGCCTTTGAACTCGGCCGCGACCTGATTGTAAACCGCCAGTGCTTCCTTTGTACTCTTTAGTTTCTCCTCAATGGCGGCCACCTGAAGCAGCGAATCGGCGACGTGCGGCTGCCCCTGCATTGACTTGCAGACCGCCGCCACGCGCATATACGCGATGGCGGCATCCTTCAGTTGATTCGGATCGTTCGGATTTGCGCCGGCTGCATTGGCCTGGGCCAGCAGGTACAGCGCATCGCCCTGCTGGGCCGGATCGAACAACGTGGCCCCGGAATTCAGAATCTGAGCGACTTGGCCGTATTGTTTCTGTGCGAATGCCTGGCGTGCTTGTGTCAGCTTGCTGTCGGCCGCGAGTTGGCGTGCTTCGGCGTTTGGCGCGCCGGACGGGGCCATCTTGTTTAACTGCCCGATGGCCGTGTTCGCCTGGCCAGTGTCACCTTTGGCGTTGTAAAGCTCGGCCAGATAGCCCAAGAGCACCTGCTTCTGCTCGGCGGATAGCTTTGGATCTTCCGACGCACTTTTCACCCTCGCAATGACCGGGTCCAGCAAATCCGGACGGTCCTTGGGAATGACTGGTTTGTTCTGGCTGGCCAACGCCAGATTTTGCGGGAGCAATTGAAGAAAGCCTTCGACGGCCGCCGGGAAACTCCCGCTTTTGTTGGCGGCGTCCAGAAGCCGCACCGACGAGCGATCCTTCACCCATTGCTTGGTGGTCGACTCGATGGCTTTATGATACTGGTCGCTGGCGGTGGCGTAGTCTTTTGAAACGAATGCGGCTTCGGCCGCGCTGAAGGCCGGTTCGTCGTCGAGCTTGATCTGCGGGATGCTCTTCAACGGCTTGCTGGTCTGGTTGCCCGACGAGGTGGTGAAGGTTAGCGCGTCGGCATCGATGCCGGTGACCTTCACATTGGGCAGCGCGATTGGGTTTCCCGAGCCGGATTGGATCCAGACGGTATCCGCGACCGCCGGCCATGCCGGCGCCAAACACGCCAGCAGCAGGGCACAGGCCAGTTGTCTACAACCCATGCTCATCTCCTCAGGTGAGTGCAGGAGAGGGGGGTCGAACCCCTACACCTTTCGGTACAGGATCCTAAGTCCTGCGCGTCTGCCAATTCCGCCACTCCTGCAAGACAGTTATTGCCGGCCAAATCGTAGCCGATGGCGGAGGTGTGACAAGTCAGCCTGACTGGCGTCGAACCCCGATAAAGGGGACATTCCTATTTTTTGCCAAAAAAAATAGGAATGTCCCCTTTATCGGCGCGGGACGGGAATGAGCGACGTTCGCTTTCCGTCGCCGTGCCGGGCGCGGCCACGATCGGCGGCGCCGCCGTCGCGTCGGGCGCCGTTGGTCAATGTGGCAGCACGCCCTCCACCATTCCCTTGACCGCCTGCGTGATGATCCCGCCCTCGTTTGGATCGCCCTTGAGCAGCGCCGATGCGAACATCCTGGCCTGCTTGAAGGTGATGTGCGGCGGAAGGGTGGGCGTGTCCGGGTCGGTGATCGCCTCCAGCACCACCGGCCGGTCGGCCGACAACGCCTGCTCCCATGCGTCGGCGATCGCGTCGGGATGATCCACCCGAATTCCTTTGAGCCCAATGGATTCGGCATACCGGGCGTACGGAAAGTCCGGCAGGTCCTGCGAGGCGTCGAACTTGGGGTCGCCGGTCATGATCCGCTGTTCCCACGTAACCTGGTTCAGGTCGCGATTGTTGAGCACCAATGTAATCCAGCGCGGGTCCTTCCACTCCTTCCAGTACTTGGCGACGGTAATGCAGGTGTTGAGCCCGTTCATCTGCATGGCCCCGTCGCCCGTGAGGGCGATGGCCACGCGGTCGGGGAAGCAGAACTTGGCGGCGACGGAGTACGGCACCGCGGGGCCCATGGTCGCCAGATTTCCGCTGCCGGAGGCCATCATTCCCCGGCGGATTTTCAGGTCGCGGCCGTACCAGTTCGCCGCCGTGCCCGAGTCAGCCGCCAGGATGCAGTTGTCCGGCAGCCGCGGTGAAAGTTCCCAGAAAACCCGCTCGGGGTTGATCGGGTTCGCGCTGGTCATCGCCCGCGCCTCGATCGTCTTCCACCATTCCTGCACGTTGTTGATTACCTGCTGATGCCACGAGCGGTCCTGCTTGCGCTTGAGGTAGGGGATCAGGGCGCGGATCGTCTGCCGCGAGTCGCCCTTGAGGTTCACGTCCATCGGATAGCGCATGCTGAGCATGCGGCCGTCGATGTCGATCTGCACCGCCTTGGCCTGGCCTTCCTTCGGCAGGAATTCGCTGTAGGGGAAACTGGTCCCGATCATCAGGAGCGTGTCGCAATCCATCATGAGGTCATAGCTGGGTTTCGTTCCCAGCAGCCCGATGCAGCCGGTGCAGAAGGGCACGTCATCTGGAATGACGGCCTTGCCCAGCCAGGCCTTGGCGACGCCCGCGCCCAGAATGTCGGCCAATTCGATCACCTCGTCCGTCGCGGCCAGCGCGCCGGCGCCCACCAGCATGGCCACCTTCTGCCCCTCGTTCAGAATATCCGCCGCCGCCTGCAACTGCGGCTCACGCGGGACGATGAACGGAACCGAATACCCGATCCCGGTATGCACGGTGTTGTGCTCGTGCGGCGGGACCTCCACCGCTGACATCTCCTGAACATCCTTCGGCACGATCACGCACGTGACCGTCCGCTGATCCAGCGCGATGCGGATGGCCCGATCAATCTGGTGACGGGCCGCCACGGGGGACATCATGGTGTAGCAGTACTCCGCGGCCACGTCCTTGAACAAGTTCTGGAGATCGACTTCCTGCTGGTACTGCCCACCGATGGCGACCGTCGCCGCCTGGCCCACGATGGCAACCACCGGCTGGTGGTCCATCTTCGCATCGTAGAGCCCGTTGAGCAGGTGAATCGCGCCCGGCCCGCTGGTGGCCATGCAAACCCCGACCTGCCCGGTGAATTTGGCGTGGGCGCACGCCATGAACGCCGACAGTTCTTCGTGGCGGGACTGAATGAACCGCGGGTTGTCCCTGGCCCGGCTCAGCGCGCCCATCAACCCGTTGATCCCGTCGCCTGGATACCCATATATCCGCTGGATGCCCCATTCTCGAAGCCGTTTCACAATGAAGTCGCTGACCGTATCAGACATGGGAATCTCCTCGATTGCAGGGACAGCACTTTCCTTCCTCCCATCCGGTTGCAAGTTATGTGCCCGAATAACTATCCTGTATTGGCTTAAGAGACAGATGCAGTGGTCCAGATGAATCCTGCGGGATCGGGTGTTGCATGCCAAAAGGGCACCGGGCTCATGAATGCCCGACCTTGTTGGCCTGGAGGCGGGGAAGACAAAAGAGGGATCCTGCCGTTTCCGACTGGCTCGATGACGTTAACTGCTCCCACCCGCTTTGCTGCGGCCTGCTCTGCAGGCGCGATTCAGGGGAGGTGCTTGCCCGATGCGGCACTGCCTTCTGCCGCATCCGCCTCCGGACTGTGCCCCTGCGACCGCCTTGGCTATAGTACCCGGCCTATGTCTTTGGAAGTCGGAATCGTCGGTCTGCCCAACGTCGGCAAGAGCACGCTCTTCAATGCCCTGACGGCGGCGGGGGCGCTGGCGGCCAATTACCCGTTTGCAACGATCGAGCCCAACGTCGGCGTCGTCGCCGTTCCGGACGAGCGGCTGAGCACGATCAACCAGTTCATCAAAACCGAGAAGATCGTCCCCGCCGCCCTGCGGGTGGTCGACATCGCGGGCATCGTCCGCGGTGCAAGCACGGGCGAAGGGCTTGGAAACAAGTTCCTTTCCCACATCCGTGAGGTCGATGCGATCCTGCACGTGGTCCGCTGCTTTGCCGGCGGCGACGTCATCCACGTCGAAGGCAGCGTCGATCCCATCCGCGACATCGAGACGATTGACACGGAATTGATCCTTGCGGACCTGGAGACGGTTTCGTCATCGCTGGATAAAGCCGAGCGCGTCGCGCGTGCCGGCGACAAGGAAGCCGCGGCACGAGCCGAGGTACTTCGCAAGGCAAAAGTCGCCCTGAACGATGGCAATCCGGTCCGGCAGCTTGAGTTTACCCCGGAGGAGAAGAAGCAGCTCAAGAGCCTCGGCCTGATCACCGCCAAGAAGGTGCTGTACGTTGCCAATGTCGATGAGAGCGATCTGCACGGCGAAGGACCGCTCGTCCAGAAGGTTCGCGAGCGGGCAAAGCAGGAGGCGGGCGCGGTAGTGCCCGTCTGCGGAAAACTGGAAGCTGAATTGGCCGAGCTGGATGAGGGCGATCGCAAGGAAATGCTCCAAAGCATGGGCCTGAAAGAGCCGGCCCTGGCGACACTCGCGCGCGAGGCGTATCGCCTGCTGGGGCTTCAGAGCTTCTTCACCGCCGGGCCCAAAGAGATCCGCGCTTGGGAGATCCCCATCGGCGCGACGGCCCCGCAAGCGGCCGGGGTCATCCACACCGATTTTGAACGCGGCTTCATCCGGGCCGAGATCTACACGCTTGATGACCTGAAGCAGTACAAGACCGAGCAGGCCATCAAAGCCGCCGGCCGGCTGCGCGCCGAAGGCAAAAGCTACGTCATGAAGGATGGGGACATCACCCACTTCCTGTTCAATGTTTAGAATGAGCTCCCTTGTGGCACGGGCGTCTCGCCCGTGCTGGCGATATTGCGACTGCGGAAACTCTTCACCGGCGGGATTCTGCGAGTCAAAGTCTTCCTCGGCCAAAGATCGCCAGCATGGGCGGGACGCCCATGCCACAGGGCAGGTTCGTCTCCACATTTTCTCCGGCCCGTGGTAGTACATTCGCGGCGATCTACTCAAAACCTTTAACGCCATTCGAGTTATGCCCAACAAGCGTCTGTCCCTCGCGGCTTCGGTTGCCTTGCTGTCCTGCACCCTGGCGATCCCGTTCGCACACGGTGCGGACGACGATTTTGGAATTGTCAATCCGGGTGACATCCCCAAGCCGAAGGCCGCATCGGATGCCGGCGAGGACGCCATCGCCCGCATCCGCGTGCCCGCGGGATTCAAAGTCGAGCTCTGGGCCGCCGAGCCGATGCTGGCCAATCCCGTCGCGCTCAACTTTGACGAGCAGGGCCGATGCTATCTGGTCGAAACCTGGCGGCTGGGACAGGGACATGGCGTCATCGACATCCGCAGCAACATGACCTGGCTTGATGACGACCTGGCCTGCCGCACGGTCGAAGACCGCATGGCGATGGTCAAGCGGAAGATGGGCCCCAATGCACGCATCTTCGGCCGCCTTCCCGACGTCGTCCGGCTGCTGCAGGACACCACCGGCAGCGGCAAGGCAAACAAGAGCACGGTCTTTGCCGAGTTCCACGATGCCGCCGACGGCATCGCGGCCGGTGTGCTGGCGCACAAGGGTAACGTCTACGTCACCAACATTCCCAACCTCTGGCTGCTGAAAGATACGAAGGGCACCGGCCACGCCGACGTCCGCAAGAGCCTCTCCTACGGCTACGGCATCCGCTACAACTTCATCGGCCACGACCTGCACGGCCCGCGCTTCGGCCCCGACGGAAAGCTCTATTTCTCCATCGGCGATCGGGCCGTCAACATCGAACGCTCCGTCGACGGCCGCCACATCGAAAACCTCGAATCCGGCTGCGTCATGCGCTGCAATCCGGACGGCTCGGGCCTCGAACTCTTCGCCACGGGACTTCGCAACCCGCAATGCCTTGCCTTCGACGAATACGGCAACCTCTTCACCGGCGACAACAACCCCGATTACGGCGACCCCGCCCGCGTCGTCTACGTGGTCGAAGGGGGCGACAGCGGCTGGCGCGTCGGCTATCAGTACGACCACAACCCCGTCGGCGGGGGCCCTTGGATGTGGGAACATCTCTGGCAGGTTCAGGAACGTTCCACCGCCGCCTACTTTCTGCCGCCGATCGCTGACATGGGCGCCGGCCCCAGCGGCCTGGCCTATTATCCCGGCACCGGCTTCTCTCACGCCTACGACCACCACTTCTTCGAATGCGACTTTCGCGGCTCCCCCAACGGCAGCGTCGTCCACACCTACACCATGGACCCGCAAGGCGCCGGCTTCAAGATGGGCGACCTTCACAACTTCGTCTCGAACCTGCTCTCGACAGACTTCGTGTTCGGCCCGGCGGGCGGGGCGTACATCGCGGACTGGGTTGATGGATGGAATCCCGTCGGCGTCGGCCGCATCTATCACGTGACCGACCCCGCCGCGATGAAGGAGCCGGTCGTCAAGCAGGTGCAGGACATGCTGGCGGAGGGGTTTGAGAAACGATCGAACCAGGAACTGTGCGATCTGCTCAGCCATCGTGACCAGCGTATTCGGCAGGAAGCACAATTCGAGCTGGCTGACCGCGGTTCGTCCGTTGCCGGGATGCTGGCCGATGTCGCGAACCACGCGAAGGCGCAGCTTGGCCGGATTCACGCGATCTGGGCGCTGGGCCAGATTGCGGAGAAATCGCCGGACGTGCTCAAGCCGTTGCTCCCGTTGCTGGCGGATCAGGATGCCGAGATCCGCGCCCAGGCGGCCCGCGTGCTGGGCGATCACCACGACGCCGAGGCGTTCGACACGTTCGTCAAAATGCTCCAGGACCCGAATCTGAGGGTTCGCTACTTCGCGGCCATGGCGATCGGCAAGCTCGGCCGCCCGCAGGCTGCCGGGGCGATCGTCGACATGATCCGCCAGAACGCCGACAAGGACGTCTACATCCGCCACGCCGGATTGATGGCGCTGCTGGGCATGAAAGATTGGGGCACAATCGAATCTGCCGCACATGATTCCTCGCGGTCCGTGCGGCTCGCGTCGCTGTTGGCGATGCGCCGGCTCCAGCGGCCGGAAATCGCGATGTTCCTCCACGACCCGGACCAGCAACTGGTTCTGGAAGCCGCCCGTGCGATCAACGATTTGCCGATCACGGACGCGCTTCCGCAACTGGCGTCGCTGCTCGGCTCGACTTCGCTCCAGGATTACGTGACGATCCGGGCGATCAACGCGAACTATCGCGTCGGCACGCCGCAGGCGGCGGGCACGCTGGCCCATTTTGCCGCCGATCCCGCGGCCCCGTCCCGCTGGCGGGTGGCCGCACTGGAAGACCTGACCGACTGGGCCACGCCCGGCCATCGCGACCGCGTCACCAATCTCCCCCGCCCGCTGCCGGACCGCGACGCCAGGGTTGCCCGCGACGCCGTCGCGTCGTCGCTGACCTCCATTCTCCACGACGCGCCCAACTCGGTCCGCGTCGCGGCCCTCAAGTTGATCGAAAAGCTCGGCGTCACCGATACTTCGGTCCTTATGCAACTGCTTTCCGATACCAAAGTGTCGGCCGAAGTTCGCTCCAGCGCCGTCAACGCCCTGGCCGCCCAGAACGATCCCAAGCTCGGTCAGGCGATCGACGTTGCCCTGAAGGACACCGACGAGCACGTCCGTGCCGCGGCCATCGAGGCAATGGCCAAACTCCCGAATCCGACGGACCGGATCGCTTCATTCATCGGGAAAGGAACCACGCTCGAGCAGCAGGCCGCCTTTGCCGCACTTGGCGCAACGCCCGGGAATCAAAGCGATCCGATTCTGCTTGCCTGGATGGACCGGCTGCTTTCGCACAACGTCCCGCCGGAACTGGAGCTGGACGTGCTGGAAGCCGCCCGCGCCCGTCAAAACCCGCAGCTCCAGGCGAAGGTTGCTCAATACGAAGGCTCCTTCTCCAAGAGCGACCCGCTGGCCCCGTACCGCGTGGCCCTCGAAGGCGGCGACCCCGCCAGCGGCGACAAGATCTTTCACCTTCGCTCCGACGCCTCGTGCCTGCGCTGCCACACCGTCCACGGCACCGGCGGCATCGTCGGCCCCGTCCTCGACGGCATCGGCTCCAAGCAATCCCGCGAGTACCTGCTCGAATCGATGGTCAACCCCAACGCGAAGATCGCACAGGGGTTCGAGAGCGTGATCATCAAGCTCAAGGACGGCCGCACCGAGACGGGAATCGTCAAATCGGAGAACGAGAGGAGCGTGCAATTGATCGACGCCGACGGTAAGCGGATTCGCGTCCGCAAATCCGAGATCGTCGCCCGCGCCCGCGGGCAATCCGCCATGCCCGAGGGCCTCGACAAGGTCCTCTCCAAGCGCGACCTCCGCGACCTGGTCGCGTACATGGCGAGCCTGAAGAACTGATGACTGCCCGCGATGTTTCTTCACGAGCGGCGCTCGCGGTCCGGAGGTGCATGGGGTGCATGCTTCTGCCCCCATTCGTATAGCGCCTTGAGGATCGGCCCGAGCGTGCGGCCCTTGTCGGTCAGGAAATACTCCGCCCGCGGCGGGTGCTCTTCGTAAAATCGCCGGTCAATGATTCCGCGATCCATCAGCCCTTTGAGCCGGGCCGACAGCGTGTTGGGGCTCACGCCCTCCAGCGAACGCTCCAAATCCTGAAACCGCAGCGGCCCCTGTTTGAACAGGTCGCGCAGGATCAGGATCGTCCAGCGTTCGCCGATGACGTCCAGCGTCCGGGCCACCGGACATCGCAGATCGTATCTCGATTCCATCGTGCGTGATCTTTCGCCTGGAGGATAACCGACCACCATTGACAAGATAAATTATAGTGACTACAAAATAGGTAGTCACTATGGAAGGAGAACCCATGATGAATCGCACCGTTGCCGCGTTGAATCGGCAGGCTTGGGGATGGTTTCTGTTGGCCGGGGCATTGGCCGCCGCGTGGATCGGGCTCAACTTCGTGTCCCCGGACCTGACGGTGGGGCGGGTTCCCCTGCGGCTCGGGGTTATGCTCGCTTGCGACGCGGTCATCCTTTATGGATTGTGGCGGGCCTTGGCTCGGACCGACTTCTCACCGGCCGCACGTGTCACTGCCTGGATCGGCGTCGCGCTGATTCTGACGATCTGGATCGCCGCCGTCTGGACGCTCGCGGCCAATGGAGTTTTCCAGAAAGCTATTGGCAAGGTCCCGGTGCTGCCTCTGGCGATCTTTCTGCCGGTCGTACTCGGATTGTTTGTCTTGACGCGTTCGCAGGCGGTGGGATCACTGCTGGACGCGACCCCCGCGTCCTGGCTGGTCGGCATCCAGGTTTACCGCATTCTCGGCGGCATGTTTCTCGTTTACTGGATTCGCAGCGCTATTCCCGGCGCGTTTGCCCTGCCAGCCGGCATCGGCGACGTGGCTACGGGCCTGCTCGCCCTGCCCGCGGCCGTATGGATTGCCTCCGGTTTGCCGATCGGCCGCAGAATCGGCATCCGCTGGAACCTCCTGGGCCTGTTTGACTTTGCCGTCGCCGTCACCATGGGCCTCCTGACTTCCCCCGGCCCCGCTCATTTGTTGGCCCGCGCGCACCCCAACACCCTGATCGCCACGTTTCCCACTGCGATGGTCCCCGCGTTCGCCGTCCCGTTTTCGACGCTCCTGCACGTGCTGTCCCTGCGCCAGCTCAGCCGGGCACGAACGGCCGTCGCACTTGCGAAAGAAGAGCCCGTTGGCATCGGCGCATAGACTGCGATCAGTCGCACCGCGCCTTCGGATGAATCGCCGTCCCGCATTCCGGGCAGACGCCGCTGGTGTTGCCGGTCAGGTCGTAGCCGCAGCATCGGCATGAATTCGGAGATCTTCGCCGCCGCCATGTTCTCCAGAACCGTGCCCCCCCCGCACCGCCGGCCAGACGGCAAACACAAGGGCGGGCAGCCAGAGTGGGAAATAGACCTGACGATCGCGCTCGCCCAATATCACACTGCCCAAGCCACTCTGGTCGTTTCGGCGAAACCCGAATGTCCAAAGCGTATTGACGGAAAATGCAGGATTTCGCAGCGGCATGTGATCGAAGTGCCAACCAGCATGCCACATATAAGGCCCGGCGATCTCACGGTCGAAGTCTGGCTCACGGCCCGGCTGCACAAATCTGGCCACATTGCGCATCCAGAGCACGCCGTCCGCGATGGATATTTGGGGGTCGTCTGATCGCCCTGGTGGGCATGTCCGACATGGAACAGGGAATATTGCCACCAGTAGCTCCGCACCCAAAGCGCCGCCGTCGCCACACATAAGAGCAGGTTCACGACCGACGCGACGGTGAGCAGGCGACGACGCATAGGAGGCAGTTTACCCGATTGCGCCCGGCCGGGCCTGATCGCCAGTAGCTGCCGGGCCGCCGGAGCGCGCTGCGGGGCAGGAAGGCTTTAAGCCAGCTGAGGTCGCAGACCGGGACGCATTGCCCACGGACGCCCATTTGAATGGGCCCGTATGCATCGGAAGAAGTCAGGCGCCGCGTTTCGGCGGCCTGCCACCGGCATCGGTTTCTCGTACACCCAGGACTGGAAAACCCCGCCGGCTGCGAAGAGCGCGCCGCCTGAAATAAGCGTACGACAGGAGCAACGGCGCGACATACACGGCCCAGTATAAAGCCGACAGTTTAAGCTGCCCCGGAAAACTGTACGGGAGCACAACCAGCGCCACCGGCACGGAAATTGGCGCCAAAATAAATGGGGCGCCAAGCTGCCGAACGAACACATCCCATCCCACACCGGTCCCGCGCATCGCATAAAGCGTTTCGAGCATAATCGCCAACGCCGCGAGATAGCTCGCGCACAAATGGGCAAGAGCTGCGGCCTTGACTCGGCTCATATTTCAAATTCTACCTGCCGTTCCCGGTTGTGCTAACGCCGGCATTCTCTGCTTACCGCAGGCATCAGTTCGAGTTCCCAAAAATTAACCCGCTTTCTGCCGTTCGTTGTCTCGCGTGACCGCTTCGGTGGTCTTCGGTGCGAATGTCGGTCTACCATCTCCAGCCGGCTAATGGCATTCGCGTTTGCTGGCCGTGAGTCCCTGCGGGTACCGAATGCAGGAGAAACCGATGTCCCCTCTTCCTCTGATCGACATCTCGGCACTCGTGGATCCCGCCGCCGCGGAGGGGGGTCAGCTGGCAGCGGCGCGGGCGATCGATGCGGCGGCGGGGAAGTGGGGGTTCTTCTATGCGGATCATCATGGCGTGGATGCGGCGCTGCTGGCGCGCGTTGTCGAACTGGCGCGGGCGTTCTTTGATCAGGACATTTCGCAGAAGATGCGGATTCCGATGTCTGCGGGTGGGCTGGCGTGGCGGGGATATTTCCCTGCGGGCCGCGAGCTGGCTTCAGGGCGGGCGGTCTG
>Ga0134125_10005641_pt1 | contig 14186 bp, 11 predicted proteins | sample KB31751_FD_96464 | JGI IMG/M metagenome (GOLD analysis project Ga0134125, IMG submission 96464) | Terrestrial soil microbial communities with excess Nitrogen fertilizer from Kellogg Biological Station, Michigan, USA - KB3-175-1 | ecosystem: Environmental > Terrestrial > Soil > Unclassified ... | reverse complement strand
TTCGCGCACAGCAGCACGACCAACGACACTCTGGCAGTAACCTACATGGGACCGACGACCATCGGTTCTGCGGTTGGCCAGAACATCGCGGTTGACGGCTCGACCATCAACAGCACCAACGCAGGTTCACTCACGATGGCGGGTTCGTCTGAATCCGGCGCGTCCGGTGTGAATATCGTCAACGCAGTGGGCAGCATGGTTGCCAATGGCGTAAACATCGGCTTCCAGTCTGGCGTGCTCGTCGTGCCGACGACAGTCAGTCAGAGCAACAGCATTTCGCAGTCCCGCTAATGACCACGGACGGAGTCATCCTCCATCGAGGGTGACTCCGCTGCGCGGCGCTCTAAGCACGCGAGGAGAGCAAAAAATGTACCGCACTCTTTTGGTCATGGGTCTGCTAATAGCAACACAGGCCGGGATGGCTCAGTCGAAGAAGAAAGCTCTCGACGACAGCACGCTCGACCGGGTGACTGCGGCTGGTGTGACCACGCGGGTCCTGCCAGGTGGAGTCATCAACTTTAACGGCGAGGTGCCGACCGCGAACGGCCTTGTACAAGGCATCGGGTCCCTTGTGGTCCAACCTGTCATCAACAACACAACCACAACAACAACGGGAACCGTGAACCTGAGTGGAAACGCACAGCAGAATCTCAGTTCGCTGATCAACATCAATGCTGTGAACTCCACTATCAACGTGTTGCTCAACCTTAACGTCAACATCAACTCAACGGTTGGGACGGTTCTGCAGAGCAATCTCAACTCGCTGATGAAACACTAATGAACCTGAAAGCAACGATCGCCGCAGCTCTGCTGAGCGCATCGTCCCTCGTCGCCCTGGCGCAGGCGCCAACCAACGCCGCCCAGGGCGAGGACGTGGGATGGGGGAAACCCGTTCTGTCGTTGAAGGACATTCGCAACGAGGGTGTTGTACGCCAGAGGTGGGATATCAGCTGCGGCGCTGCGGCACTAAGTACGTTGCTGACCTATCAATTCAAGGACAACACACCTGAAACAGATATTGTTGTTTGGATGTTGCACCGCACCGATGCTGCCCGTGTCAAGGAGAGACACGGGTTTTCGCTTTTAGATATGAAACATTTCGCGCAGGCTCGCGGCTATACCGCTGAGGGATTCAGCGATATGTCGATGGATGAATTGGCGAGCCAGAAGTCGGCAGTCATCGTTCCAATCAGACTCAAGGGGTTTGACCATTTTGTTGTTGTCAAAGGCATAGTCGACGGCAGAGTATTTCTTGCTGATCCTGGCTTTGGCAACGTCACGATGAAGACCGATCGATTCCAGAAATTGTGGAAGCACGGGATCGTCTTCATCGTTCACCCTCCGGATGAGCGGATGCAGGTAGCGAAGCAGATCAACTCCTCCGCCAAGCTTCTTCCGGATGAGAGTGTCATTATGCGTAACCTCGGGGTGACGACGCCTACCAACGGCTTGTACTAAGTGAAGTGGGGAGGGCTACATGTTTCTACGGCCATTTGCAGCGGGCATCGTCTTGCTTTTTGCATTGAATCTCAACGCACAAACCCAGTCAGCTAGTGCAATACAGCCTCCGCCAAACCCGGCGGTCCAGACAGACCAGCCAACCTCGTTACGGTCCGCACAAGCAGATGTGGTAGACGCCAAGATTCAGCAGGCGTTACGTGAACGCGACGCAATCATCCGCAATCTTCTCGAGCGCGTGCAGGAGCTCGAGACGCGGCTGAATGCGACGAACTCCGGACTGACCGGCCACGGTCCAGTGCCTGCTGCCGTTGCAGCAGCGCCTGCACCTACCAGTTCCCTTGCGGCGACCGTCAACAATGCCACGTACGACGATACGGAACGACACGCGTCTGCCGCATTGGATCGTGCACTGCTCGTGCGCGGCGGTCTGTTACTGCCGGCAGGCATGCTCGAAATAGACAGCGCGGCTCAGTACTATAGCCTCGCGTCCGATCACGTCACGGTGAACGGGTTCGCCTTGTTCCCGGTGCTGGTCGTTGGAGACATCACGTCCGAGCGGCTACGCAGAGACATCCTCATCAATGCCACGACGGCCAGGCTGGGTCTGACGAAGAAAGCTCAGTTGGATTTCACGGTGCCCTATGGATTTGTCTTGAACCGCACGGTGGATGCAACCGGGAAGCAGACAACTGCGAGCCAGTTTGGTCTGGGCGACATTTTGGGTGGAGTGTCGTACCAGTTTGCAAACGAACACGGGAACGTGCCGGATCTACTGGGGAGCGTCCATTTCAAGTCGACTACAGGTGTGACCTCTTATAACCTGCAGAGCGCCGAAACATCGCTGGGCACCGGATTCAATTCATTAACCGCTGCAGTGGTGGCCGCGAAGACGAATGATCCGCTGGTTTTCTACGGCAACCTTAACTACACCTATAATCAACCGGCGCACCATACGGTTCCTATAAGCAATCCTTCGAACCCTGACCAGACAAGTGAGGTCGCATACATTCGGCCAGGTAGTTCAATCGGTTTCGATTTGGGATCGGTGCTCTCTCTGAATCCTGAGACCTCGATGACGGTTGGTTGGGACCAGCGGTTCACAACACAGAGCAAGCTCGATGGGCAGCCACTGCCGGCCACCTATCTGGTTGAGGGATCCCTACGCGTCGGCACATCGTATATGTTCGCTCCTGGGCGAATGATGGACGTGACCATGGGCGTCGGGCTCACACCGGATACACCGAACCTTCAGTTCTCGATATCGTTCCCGTTCCGGCGTACTCTGTGGAAGCCGTCGTACTAAACGGAGGCTTCCATCATCAACTCCGCAAGCTCGTGGAGTGAGCGGCTCCTGATCGTCAGCCTGGCAGCGGCTGCCACTCTGTTCTTGTCATGGCTTGATCGGCACGTGCACCACTCAGTGCCACTGCCTTTAATCTATTTGTTTCCTATGGCGCTGGTGAGTACTGTCACCAGCCGATGGCAGGTCCTCTTTGCAGCCGCTGTGTGCATGGTCGCCGCGGAGTACTCCGATGTCTTCCAATGGAATCCGACGAAGGGCGTGGCACGCGATGCGCTGTACTTCATCGCCTTTGCCGTCGAGGGCATGTACATCACGGAGATGCTCTCAAAACGCCGCACAGAACGTCTGCATGTAAACACGCTTACCCAGGAAGTCGCCGCGCGCAAGGAGGCGGAAGAGCAACTTCAACTCCTCGTTGACTGTTCGTCGGCCGCCATTGTGACGGCCGATCAGTCCGGCAAAATTTTGCAGGCCAACCAAGCGGCGGTCCGTCTGTTTACGCCCGACGGCGAGCATCCAGCGCAACTCGAGGGCCCACTCGGCTCGTTGCTCCCCGCACTGAGCCACGTTCCAATATCTGCTAGCGGACCAAAGTCGCTGCGCACAATGCTGCAATGCCAGGGATTCCGCACAAATCGCGAGCCGTTCGTCGCGGATGTCTGGTTTTCGACCTACGAGACACCGAAAGGTATGCGCATGACCGCCGTGCTCGCCGATGTCTCCGAGGAGTTCAGGAGCCGGGAGGAATCGAACTTCGAGCAAATCCTGCAAGGCTCGCGTCTTGCCGTTGGAGCGATGGCGCACGAGATACGCAATGTATGCGGCGCTATCGAGCTCATTTGTGAACGCATGGGTGCACACACTTCGTCAGCGAATGGATCGCAGGACTTGAAGGCCCTGCGGCAGTTGGCGGGGACGCTTGAACGGATGACAACGGTAGAGGTCTCGCACATGAAGCGGGCTGCTGCTCCAATCCGGCTTCAGCAAGTAATCGATGATGTCCGCATCATTTTCGCCGACAGCTCCGAAGAGTCTTCCCTTAGGATACTGTGGTGCAACGCACAGAATGTCCCACCCGTGTGGGCCGACCATCAAGGGCTGCTACAAGTTTTTCTGAATCTGTTGCGGAACGCCCGGTCTGCCCTCACTTCCACTCAATCGCCATGTATCAGGATCACGACTCAGCGAAAAGCAAATACGGTCGAGGTCCATATCACCGATAACGGGCCCGGAATATCCGACTCCGAACATCTCTTCACTCGGTTTCAAAACGGCTCGCGCGCGCAAGGCCTTGGACTCTATCTGTCGCGGGCCATGGTTATGAGCTTTCGGGGTGACCTGAGATACGAAGCAGCACAGCCCGGAGCTCGATTCATTGTTGAGTTACTGATTGCAGGATAAGATCTCGCAGATGAATGCAACTTCGCCGATCCGAGTTCTACTGGTGGACGACCATACCCTCTTTCGCGAGAGCCTGCGGAGGCTGCTTGAAGAAGACACTGATTACATGGTTGTCGCGGAGGTTGCCACGGTGGCCGATGCCCTCGAACTTTGCCGAAACGGAGCTTCCTTCGATCTTGCCTTGGTCGACTACGATCTCGGACCTACGGCGGGTGCAAGAAATGGAGTCTCGGTTCTGCGCTGTCTCCGCGAACGGAAGGAATTTATTCCCGCACTCATGATCGCCGCGCAAATTGAACCGCAGGATCTACTTACAGTAGTGAGGGAACTGCAGACAGGGGTCTTTCTAAAGGCCGATCCCGCGGAAGATCTGCTGCTTGCGCTTCACAAGACAATGCGGCGCGAGGTTTGGATATCGTCGGGCCTGGCATTGGATCTCTTCGAGGATGCTGCTGCAGAGCAGCGCAGGCCGAATGACTCAGCCATCACGTTCGATCCTCGCGAGCGCGAGATTCTCTCGCTAGTTATGGAAGGGTTGAGCAACAAGGAGATCGTCACCCGTCTCAATCTCTCGGAGAGCGCCGTCAAAGCCGTATTACAACGATTGTTTGAGAAGGTCGGCGTTCGTACTCGCGCACAACTTGTGCGATTTGCTTTTGAGTCTGGGAACGCACTTCTGTAATCCTCCCGCACCCACCATCACGTAAGGGGCGTCGGATTGAAGAGCGCCAGATCGTTGTGCAAGCCCCACTTATCCGCCCAAGTCTGCTGACGACCGCTCGCGACTTCAAGAACCATCTCGAAGATCTGCCATCCGACCTGTTCGATCGTCGCCTGACCGGTTGCGATCGTCCCTGCATCCACATCGATCAAATCGCGCCAGCGCTCAGCCAGCGGTGTACGCGATGCCACCTTGATAACGGGAGCCATGGCCAGTCCGTAGGGAGTTCCGCGCCCCGTCGTAAAGATGTGCATGTTCATGGAAGCCGCCAGTTGCAGAGTGCCGCACACGAAGTCGCTCGCCGGTGTCGCGGCAAAGATCAAGCCTTTCGTCGTTACGCGCTCGCCGGGACCGTACACTCCTGCGATGGGAGAGGAGCCCGACTTTGCTATCGATCCCAAAGCCTTCTCGACGATATTTGTCAGCCCACCACGCTTGTTCCCGGGGCTTGGATTCGCGCTGCGGTCTACGCCACCTTCACTAAGGTAGGCGTCATACCAGGCCATCTCGTGGACGAGGTCGCGACCGACGTCCTCCGTCACCGCTCGCGCTGTGAGTAAGTGGACGGCATCGCGCACCTCGGTCACCTCGGAAAACATCACCGTCGCCCCGGCACGCACCAGCAGATCTGTCGCGTAGCCTACGGCTGGATTCGCGGTAACTCCGGAGAAAGCGTCGCTGCCTCCACACTGCGTACCCACAATCAGATCTGAGGCCGGTCGCGTTGTTCGACGCCTGTTGTTCAACATCTCGAGGCGCTTCTCTGCCATCTCCATGATGGCGGCGACAATCTCTTCGAAGCTATGGAGTCGTTCATCCTGCATCTGCACAACATAGGGTGAGGCACTCAGGATCGGCAGCGTGCTCGACGGCATCAAGCGAGCCGGCTGCAGCTTTTCGCATCCCAGGCTAACCACCATCGGAGCGCCGCCGAGGTTCGGATTCAAGCTCAGATTGCGCAGCGTCCGAATGGGTATCTCGGCGTTCGGAGCATCGATCGCCACGCCACAACCATAGTTATGCGTCAGCGCAATCACGTCATCAACGTTCGGATAGCGAGGCAGGATCTCCTGCCGAATCCGTTTCACGGCATAATCCACGGTTGCGGCAACACACTGAACCGTTGTGGTGATACCAAGAATGTTCTTGGTCCCTACCGTGCCGTCATCGTTTACAAATCCCTGAAACGTATAGCCCGCAAGTGGAGGCAGAGCCGCCGGCACATCGGTAGCAAGAGGAAGGTCGTCGAGAGCCGGCGCGCTCGGCAGCCGCATCTTCTCCTCATGCACCCAGCTCCCCCTCGTGATGTCTCGCTCTGCGAAACCGATCACCGACCCGTAACGGACTACCGGCGCTCCGGCAGGCATATCGCTCAGCGCAACCTTGTGAGCCTCAGGAACGTTCTCAGTAAGCACCAGGCCCGAATCAAATCTTGCGCCCGCACGCAAGCCGCCTTCGTTCACCACAATCGCGACATTGTCGTTGGGATGAACCTGCACGTACAGCGGGCGCGACAGATCTTGCTTCAACATCTTTGAGTCCTCATCGTCGGGAAAGGCGCCAGTTGCATCATCTCAGCGAGCCGCGCCCTAACGAACCATGCATGGACGCTTATTATCGAATTCCCATCCTGGAAGAAGAAATTGCATTGCGCGTGCGTCATCGCGAGCACCCGACCCTACCTCATTGTAGAGCGCGTGGGCCCGTTCCACCTGCTCCAGGTCGATCTCAACTCCCAGCCCTGGACGCTCCGACACCTGAATTTTCCCGTCCTGAATCTGCAGCGGCTCTTTGGTAAGACGCTGCCCATCCTGCCAAATCCAGTGAGTATCAATCGCCGTAATCTTTCCAGGAGCCGCCGCTGCAACATGCGTGAACATTGCAAGTGACACATCAAAGTGATTGTTGGAGTGCGATCCCCACGTCAGCCCCCACTAGCGACAAAGCTGCGCCACACGCACCGAGCCCTCCATCGTCCAGAAGTGCGGATCAGCAAGGGGAATGTCGACTGCCTGCAACTGAATCGCGTGCTTCAGCTCACGCCAGTCGGTGGCAACCATGTTCGTTGCCGTCGGAAGCCCCGTTGCGCGCCGAAATTCGGCGAGGATCTCTCGCCCTGAGAACCCATCCTGCGCGCCGCATGGATCTTCCGCGTACGCGAGCACATTCTGCTTTCCGCTGCACAGGCGAACTGCTTCTTCCAGCGACCAGGCGCCATTCGGGTCCAGAGTGATTCGTGCATCAGGAAAGTGCTCTGCAAGCGCAATAACGGTCTCCATCTCTCGGGCGCCTTCGAACACTCCACCCTTCAACTTGAAATCGCGGAACCCATAACGAGCCTGCGCTGCAGTTGCAAGACGCAGCACCGACTCTGTCGTCGCTGCCTCCTCATTGCGAAGCCGGATCCATTCGCCCTTCCCTTTCGACTCGGATCTATAGTGCAGGTCACACTTGCGCCGATCACCGATGAAGAACAAATACCCGAGCACGTCTACGCTGGAACGCTGCCGCCCTTCTCCAAGCAACTCGCATACGGGCAGGCCGAGAAACTGACCCAGCAGGTCCAGCATGGCGGACTCGATCGCAGTCATCGCGTGAACTGTCGTCCGCTGATCAAATGTCTGCAGTCCGCGACCGCTCGAATCTTCGCTTGCGAATCGCTCGTGCACAGCTTTTAGCACTGCACGATGGGCGGCGATGGATCGGCCCTCCACGAGCGCACGAGAATCTTCGAGCACTCGTCGAATCTTCTCACCGCCAGGCACTTCTCCCACGCCGATGCTGCCCGTGCTGTCCTTGAGGAACAAAAGATTGCGCGTGAAAAACGGCGCATGGGCCCCGGAAAGATTCAGCAGCATGCTGTCGTGCCCTGCAACTGGAATGACACGCATGCCCGTTACAACTGGGGCTTCACTGTGGCGCACTTCACTCTTTCCCGCCATCATTTCACTCTCCAATTGGAGTCGCCGCCGGAACCGTTTGTCGAATCTCCACGCGCTTGATCTCTCCGACGATAACCACGTAGCTGAAGATCGCCAGCAGCGCCGTCGCGCCGACGAAGATCAGCGCATCATTGAACGACCCCGTCTTCTTCACCAGCAATCCGATAACGATCGGGGTTGTAATGCCCGCGGTATTACCAAAGAGATTGAAGATGCCGCCATTCAAACCAATCAGCTCTCTCGGCGAAGCGTCGGCGATCACCGTCCAGCCCAAGGCTCCAAAGCCCTTGCCGAAGAACGCAAGCGACATCAGAAACATCACTAAACTTTGTACGTTCGTAAAATTGCACGCGATCATCGTGATGGACAGTAGCATGCCCGCAATGATCGGGGCCTTTCGTGCAAAAGTCAGTGAATAGCCATGGCGAAGCAGGCTGTCGGAACACACACCACCCAACACGCCACCCACTGATCCGCACAGGGCAGGAAGAGCGACCGCAACTCCTCCGCGCAGAACGGACATATGCCGCGCCTGCACGAGGTAAATCGGAAACCATGTGATGAAGAAGTAAGTGAGCGTCGTAATGCAGAACTGGCCAAGATAGATTCCGATCAGCATCCTCTGACGGAGCAGTTGCTTTACGCCGTTCCACGTGATCGGATTCGCCGCCGCCTTCGTTCCGGCCGCACGATCGAGATTCGCCAGTCCTCCACCTTTTTCGATGTGCTCAATCTCTGCAGGCGAGATCAGCGGATGATCCTTCACGTTGTAGACCGTCTTCCACCACGCGAACGCCAGCACGAAGCCGAAGACTCCCATAAACCAGAAACAGCTTCGCCATCCATGGCTGTGCACGAGCCAGCCAAAGAGCGGCGCAAACATCACCAGCGCGAAATATTGTGACGAGTTGAAAATCGCAGAGGCGGTTCCACGCTCTGCGGTCGGAAACCACGCTGCAACGATGCGGCCGTTGCCTGGGAACACCGGCGATTGTGCCAAACCCGAGAGGAGCCGCAACACGAAGATCGTGCTGAACGCCATCGCCGGCACCGCATAACCGGCAAAGCCCGTCAGAAACGCGCAGATTGTCCAGGAAATAATGCTGATGCCATAGACGCGTTTGGATCCGAATCGATCGAGCAATCCTCCTGACGGCAACTGGCCTGCGACGTAAGCCCAGCTGAAACCTGAAAGCAGGAACCCGAGTTTCACTGGATCGAGGGCGAGTTCGCGCTCCATCGCCGTGCCCGCAATCGACAACGCAACCCTGTCGCCGTAGCTGAAGCTGCTCGCGATAAACAACATCGCGACGATCAGGTAGCGAACATGCGTCTGCTTCTCGGCAGCCATGGCGCAGCGCTCACGACCGCCCAGCGATCAACCGGCTCAGTGCATTCATCTCGCTTTGGTCGAGATCTGTTAGCGGAGTCCGGACCGGACCCGCCGGCCGCCCAATCGCTCGCATCCCCGCCTTCACAATCGAAACAGCGTAGCCCTTCCGCCGGTTGCGAATTTCGATGTACGGCAGCACGAACTCACGCAGCCCCTTGAATACCTCTTCGCGATCTCGCCTGCGCACAGCTGCATAAAACGCCTGTGCAAACTCGGGAAGGAAGTTGAAAATCGCCGACGAATACGTCGTGACTCCCATCTCCAGGTAGGGCAGAGCGAACGTCTCGGCCGTGGGAAGCCCACCGATATAAGTCAGACGATCTCCGAGTCTCGCATAGATGCGAGTCATCAGTTCGATGTCGCCAACTCCATCCTTGAAGCCAACCAAATTCGGGCAGCGTTCGCACAATCGCTCGATTGCAGACTCGTTCAGGATGGCGTTATCGCGGTTGTAGAAGATCACGCCGAGCGGAGTGGAGGCACACACCGCTTCGACATGCGCGACCAAACCCGCAGGCTCGCTGTTGACGAGATAAGGCGGCAGCAGCAGCAGTCCATCGGCTCCCGCAGCCTCGGCCGCCTTTGCAAACTGCGTCGCAATCGCGGTTCCGTAGCCGCAACCTGCGACGACAGGGACCCGTCCGTTCGTCTGCTGCACCGCCGCTGAGACAACATCGGAAAGCTCCTCAACCGTAAGCGAGAAGAACTCGCCGGTGCCGCCGGCTGCAAACAGGCCTGCCGGGGAATGCTTCAGCAGCCATTCGATATGTTCGCGATACAGCTCCTCGTCGAAGGCGAAGTCCTGCTTGAAGTGGGTCACAGGAAAGGAGAGCAATCCGCCGCCTATCCTCTTCGCAAGCTCTTTGGGAGCCATCTTCACCATCGCTGTCCTCTATCGGAAGATTCGCGGCAGTCCAAACAGTTGAGTGTGTTGCCGCAGAGGTCAGCATAACAAGTGAGCAACAACTCACATTTGCGGAGTTCCGGGAAACGCCACTTCAAGGAAGCTTGGCGGCGATCTTTTGTGCTGCAGCTTTCAGACCGTCGGGCGAAGGGCTCTGCTCGCTCGTCGCACTCAGAACAAAGTGAGACAGATTCTTATGGACCCATATTCTTCCATCGAAGGCGTTCCGATCCGGCATGATCTCCAGAAAAGATTCTGAGCCGATTCCGCTGACAATGGTCAGGTTCTTTCTGCCCGGTTCAAAGTGGTGCAGGATCTTCTGATCGCCCCAGGCGGAGGTCTCGTCGGCCTGCGAGTTGTATTTGAAGACGGTCAGCACGACGTTGCGTCGCCAACCCGAAGAAGTCTCCTTTGCGGCCTCATAGGAGCATCCGCCCACGCTGGTGATGGGGCGAACTGGCACTGCGAGAACCGCAGCCGCGTCGGCTGCACTAAAGATGGTGCAGGCGTTGAAGGCTACAGGTTGCGGATCCACTGGGGCGGGTGCCGCAGCGGTCGTCGACGCAGTCAGGGCTAACAAACACGCACCGAATAAGGGCCACTTCCGTTGACGGCGGGCCAGCGGAACTGCGTAGTGATCGAATCCGTGAATCCCAAAGGACATGTTTTACCTCGAGGTCATTTTGCTAACAAGCGAGCGGTTGCAACATACCTTCGAATGTTCGTGGAAGGAAAAGCAAGATAACAAAAGTGGATGCGCAATAACTGCGCCCGCATAACAGCTTTCGGCCGCACTGATAGAAGAGGATGAGCAGAGGGATTGGTGGGCACAGCAGGATTCGAACCTACGACTTCCAGGTGTGAAAATGGAAGTCGCGGGGCAAGTTATTGACGGCACGGAACTTCTGAGTCGGAAAAACCGGCAAAACCGGCCCACACGGCGGTATTTGCCACAAAATATCCACAAAGCCATCGTATCAAAGTTGGCGGTTCGGCTGGCTCACGGGGAGCCAACCAGCATGGCTTGCTTTCGAGAAGCAACCATTGAGGATGCACCCAAGATTTGCAATATTTGCAACACTATGTTGCAGATACGCCGATCACGTTTTCGCCAATCCTGACGTGCAGGACGCTTGCAGATTGGGGCATCGGGGTCAATGATGTTTCGCTCTGCAGGTTGAGGCTATCGGACGGAACAATTCTCAAGCCGTGCGGTAGGAAATCCGGATCCTACATCGGCGAATATCCCTGGCGCTTCGCCCAACCTCGAAAGCGGTTTCTTCAAAAAAATAGTAAAATACCGCTTCGCCGATAAACGGGCGATCGATTCTCGAGGTGTTGAAGACCGCACCGTCGATAAGACTGCCGGGACACTCCCAGACTCGAATCAACGCCAAAGCATGGGATTCGCTCCGACCTACACGACCGAGCTGATTTGGGGAAACGTTGGAATCGCACGCCTCAAGCTGGATTGGATCTTGGTAAAGGATGACGTGACAAAGCCACGCGACCAAAATGCGCCTTATGTATTTGCATCGCATTTCGCCCGAACCCTTTATTGATCTCAATAATTGCCCGCCGGAGCCGCCCTCCGACCATGGCCCCATCACCGTCGATCTTCCGTTCCATGAACCCCAGGCCCTGACTGCGAAAGCCGCGAAGGAGTCAAAATGATTGCCGTATTCCCAACAGTACGAGGCTCCCGCGCGCCTTAAGGAGTTTGCAATCATGTCCGAAATTCCACGAAGGATTCTGCGATTGGCCGCCTTGCTGGTCCTCAGTGCAGCGCTGCCTGCCTTTAGCCAGGAGACTACCGACACTCCTCGCGAAACCCGCGAAGCGGATAATGAGATCCGCCTCGCACCCGTCGTTGTCGATGGAGAGTCGCTGTTCTCCGTTCGTGGCGTCACGGCGCACCCAGCAGAGTTGCGCGCCTCGCAGATTGCGGACAGGATCCAGGCCATAGCCGAAAATCCGAAGATCGCTCCCGACGCGCTTGCTCTCGAAGAGCACCCTGGAGCGACCTGGATCATGTCCGGCACAAACCGTGTCATGGCTGTCACCGATGACGACGCAGCAGTAGAAGAGGTCGCTCGCGGGCCGTTGGCCGAGGTGTACAGGCTTCGTATCGATAAAGCCATCGAAGAATATCGGCACTACCGTCGCGCGGGATCCCTGTGGCTGGATGCACTCTACGCACTCGGCGCTACCGTTGTGCTGTTTTTCGTTGGGTGGGCAGGCGTCCGGATCGTCCCTCGCCTCCGGAGAGCCTTTGAGCGGCGCTACCGCGAGCGGCTGGAAGGCTTGGCAGGCAAGACACACCAGATCGTCAAAGTGGAACAAGTCTGGTTTTTGTTGAGGGGCCTGCTGAACGTCGCCTGGGTTGTGGGAATTATCGTAGTCCTCTACGCCTATCTCAACTACGTTCTCGCCTTGTTTCCTTGGACGCGAGGTTTTGCCAAGGGCCTGTTATCAATTGTGATTGATCCTCTCCAAACCATTGGCTCGGGGTTCGTCAGCATTATTCCCAATCTCGTGTTTCTCGCGATCTTTGCGCTCTTCATACGGTATGCCCTGAAAATCATCCGTCTCATCTTCGATGGTGTTGCTGCCGGAAGAATCACGCTGAAGGGCTTCGAGCCGGAGTGGGCGCTACCCACCTACCGGCTCGTGCGCATCATCGTCATCGCGTTCGCCGCCGTGGTGGCTTACCCGCATATCCCCGGATCGCAGTCCGGAGCGTTCAAAGGTATATCGCTTTTCGTCGGCGTTCTCTTCTCGCTCGGTTCGTCTTCTCTCATCGGAAACGTCATTGCCGGCTATAGCATGACGTATCGGCGTGCGTTCAAAATAGGAGACCGCGTGAAAATCGGGGAACAAATGGGTGACGTCGAGCTGATCCGGCTGCTTGTCACTCACCTCCGCACAGTTAAGAACGAAGAGATCATCGTGCCGAATTCCAACATACTAGCGAGCGAAATCATCAATTACAGTTCGTTGGCCCGCGAACGGGGTCTCATCCTGCACACCACCGTTGACATCAGATACGACGTACCCTGGAGGCAGGTTGATGCCATGTTGCTCGAAGCCGCGGCCCGTACTTCAGGAGTGCTTCGGGAACCCCCGCCATATGTGCTGAAGAAGGAGTTCAAGGAAGCCGCCGTCACCTACGAAATCAACGTGTACTGCGATGCTCCCCAGAAGATGGGATTGATCTACACGGACCTCCACGGGAATATTCTCGACGTTTTCAACGAGTACGGCGTGCAAATCATGGTGCCAGGGTACGAGGGCGATCCCGATCAACCGAAGGTTGTCCCCCGGGATCAGTGGTACGCGGCTCCTGCGCGTCTTCCCCGGGCAGACATCATCACGAACTCTGGTGCACCAATACAAAGCCTCTCGAAGGCATCTTCGAGCTGACAAGAATAGCTCCTGAGCAACGATCTGAATCTTGACGATGACGAATCAACCTTGGTGAGTCCATCGCGTCGCATGTACAGCGCCTCGCGGTCCTGCAAGCTCTCGAACAAGGCAAGCTTCCGACGATTTGCCACAAAAAGCCGCAAATGCCTCGACCGTCACTCCGCCTAAGTTGTTTATTTATATGGTGGGCACAGCAGGATTCGAACCTACGACTTCCACCGTGTGAAGGTGGCACTCTACCGCTGAGTTATGCGCCCATGCCGGGGTGGCACCAGGCTAAACGCCCACCGCGTCAGCCCTTCTCTTGAGAATAGCATTGGCGAAGACCTGCGCCAAATGGCGTAAAGAGGCGCTCAAAACAGTCTCCCAAAAGCCATCGTCGGCGATGGAGTCGCGCGGGTAAAATACGGCGGATGGCGTATCCCAACCCTGCAGACCGTCCGACCGATCCGCCGAAACCGGCCGAATTGGACGAGACGGCGCAACCTCCAGCAGAAGATGGGGTTGAGGAAGATATGAGCACGCTGGCACTCCATCCCGGGGTTTTCGGCCAAAGCCTTCCGGCTGACCGTCCTGCAAGTGCAGTCGATCTAAGCCCGGAGCGGGCGAGGGAGCGGGCGGCGGCGATCGCCAGG
>Ga0134125_10005640_pt1 | contig 14186 bp, 5 predicted proteins | sample KB31751_FD_96464 | JGI IMG/M metagenome (GOLD analysis project Ga0134125, IMG submission 96464) | Terrestrial soil microbial communities with excess Nitrogen fertilizer from Kellogg Biological Station, Michigan, USA - KB3-175-1 | ecosystem: Environmental > Terrestrial > Soil > Unclassified ... | reverse complement strand
GGGAAAAAGCCGCACACGATCCATTCGCGTAAAGTTTGGCACCAATTATGAGACCACTTCTAGCGGCCGGGTCCATTCAATCCACTACTGACTCACACGCCCAGTCAGTCGAAAAACTCCTAGCCCCCTATGCTAGGGTAGGGGGGACCCCCTCTAGGTAGGGGGGGTTCCCACGCCCCGGCGCTCAGCCGGGAATGGGTGTTGCGCATGAGCCGTTCCGCACCCACTTCGCCCCACGACGCCACGTTCGCGGAAGTTTACCGGACCTTGCGCGGGCTGGCCGACGCCTACATGCACCGCTTTGCCGATTCGCCCACCTTGCAAGCCACGGCGCTGGTGCATGAAGCGTATCTCAAGATGGCGCATGATTCCCGGGACTACACCGATCAGGCGCACTTTATCCGTACCGCGGCCATGGCCATGCGGCAGATCCTGGTGGACCATGCCCGGGCCCGGCAGTCCCAGAAGCGCGGGAGCGGCGAGGACCATCTCACCCTCGAGGGCGTCGACCTGGCGCAGCCGGCGGGGGTGGACGTACTGGTGTTGCACGACGCGCTGCACCGGCTTGAGGTCATGGACGCGCAACAAGCGCAAATTGTCGAACTGCGCTGCTTTATCGGGCTGAGCGTGGTCGAGACGGCGCAGAATCTGCAAATTTCCGAGGCCACGGTGAAGCGCGACTGGGCGATGGCGCGCGCCTGGCTGCGGCGCGAACTCGAGGCCAAGTGACTCCGGACGAGTGGGCGCGGCTGAAGCTCTGGTTTGGCGAAGCTCTCAACGCCGAGGGGGCGGCGCGGGAGGACGTACTCGTCCGTGTCCGCCAGGAAGCGCCGGAGTTGGCGGCCGAGTTGGGGTCGCTGCTCGCCGCCCATGAGGATCCGGGGCCTGAAACCTTCGAGCTGGCGCCGCTGCCGGCCTCATGGAAGGAACGGTTTTCCGACGGGGTGCCGGCGGGTCTCGAGATCGGGCGCTATCGCGTGGTGCGCGAGCTGGGGCGCGGGGGGGCGGGGCTGGTGCTGCTGGCCGAGCGCGGCGACGACGAGTTCCACCGTCCGGTGGCGCTGAAGCTGCTGCGCTTCCGTCAGGCGGAGGAAGCCAACCGGCTGCGGCTGGAGCGGGGCTCGCTCGCCCGCATGCAGCATGGCAACATCGCGACCCTGCTGGACTGGGGCACCACGGATGACGGGGCGGCCTGGCTGGCCACCGAGTTCGTGGCGGGCGAGTCCATCGACGCCTACTGCCGCCAACGCGGTCTGAGCCAGGACGCCATCCTCGAGCTGTTCGCACAGGTGGGCGCGGCGGTCGAGTACGCGCATGGCCAGGCGGTGGTGCACCGCGACCTCAAGCCCGGCAATATCCTGGTGAACCGCCATGGGGTGGTGAAGCTGTTGGATTTCGGCATTTCGCAGATGACTGACGCGGCGGCGGACGCCTCGGACCTGCGCCGGTACACTCCGCGCTACGCCAGTCCGGAACAGCTGCGTGGCGAACCAGCCACCGCCGCCAGCGATGTGTACTCGCTGGGGGTTGTCCTGGGCCAGTTGCTCACCGGCGAGCTCCCCCCAGACACATGCGCCGTGCCGGCGCCGCTGGACGCGATCCTGAACCACGCGATGGATACCGATCCGGCGCGACGCTACGCCACGGTGGGCGCGATGTTGCATGACCTGGAGCGGTACCGCCGCCATCTGCCGCCGCGGGAGGCAGCGAGCTCCTGGCCGCAGCGAACGTGGTTGCTGTATCGGCGACACCGGCGGACTCTGGTGTTCGCGGCCGTGGTGGCGGCCATTGCGGGGCCGGCGTTGGGATGGTGGCGGCGGAGCCGCCCCGGCGAGCCGGGGCCGTCGCGGCCGATGCCGGCGATCAACTTCGCCGCGCAGCCGGTCGGCCAGGCGGGGACTACCTTGCCGCTGCGCGTCGTGTGGCGCCAAGGAACGCGGATACAGTCCGTTGCGGTGGTCACGCAGGGAGTGCGCAACCTAGATTTCACCAGCCCCGACGCTTCGGCGTGCGCCGGTACTTTCGCCGCCGGGTCGAGCTGCGAGATGCATATCCGGTTTGCCCCGACGGTCGAGGGGGTGCGCTACGGCGCCGTGGTGTTCTACGACAGCCAGGGCCGCGAAACGAACACGCAGTTCATCCTGGGTGGCGGCCAAGGGCAAGAGAGCTGGGTGCCGGCGCCGATGCCGTTGCGCACCATTCCCGGCCTCAACTATCCCCGCGGGTTGAGCACGGACGGCCAGGGCAACGCCTATTTTGTGGAAGCCTACGCCAACACCGTGGATGAAATTCCGGCCGACGGCTCCCAGCTGCGCGTACTGGCGCGGATGCCGCTGCGGCTGCAGGGGGGGGCCACCGCGGTCGACGGGGCGGGAACCGTCTACTTCAGCTCGGCGGCGGGCCACGCGATCTATCGACTCGAGAACGGAATCCCGAACCGGATTGCCAGTGTTCCTTCCGAGACCCTCCTGGACAACAACCTGAGCGTGGATGGTGCCGGAAACCTGTACACCAGCGGCGATACCGGCAACATATATATGGTTGCAGCCGGCACGCGCCAGGTGGTGCAGCTCTATCCGGCAGGCCGGGGCCACCGCTTTGTGGGTATGGAAAGCGACTACCAAGGCAATTTGTTCTGCGCCGACTACATCACCAACGCACTGTATGAGCTGCCGGTGGGAAGCGCCGCACTGGTGCCCATCGTCAAGCCCGATGGGCGGCTGTACCAGCCGCACGCCATTCTCGTGTTGGCCAACGGAGACATGCTGGTTGGCAATGACTTGGCCAACTCCCATGTGCTGCGTTACGAATTTGGGAGCGATCGCGCCGTCCGCTTGCCGGCAGTCGGCAATCAGAGCCTGGCGCTCTACGGCGAGTCCCGTCTCTTCACGGTGATCGACAATCGCGAAGTCGCCGTGTATCCGCTCCGGCCGGCCGAAAAATAACTGCCGCCTTTTTCCGCTTTCCTGATCCGCCGCGAGCGGAATTCCCGTTCCTTCTTATGTAAGCGCCAGTGCCCCCGGACCGGCGTGTCACACGGTCACGTGTGTCTCGGGGCGCCGCGCGAAAGGAACAACCCCCATGCGCCCCAGCTTCTCCCCGCGCCGCCTCCGCCTGCTTGTCCTGACCGTGGCCGTTTTCTGCGGCCTCTCCGTCCTGCCCGCGCTCGGGCAGTCGGGACAGCTTGACACCGGTTTCGGCGGCACCGGAAACGGCATGGTGGTGTTCAACAACTTGAACAACGGGGCGAGCAACTGCAATACCATGCAGGCCTACGACGTCGCGGTTCAGCCCGGCGATCAGAAGTTGCTGGTTCCGGTCGCCCTGTGCGGACCAGCGGCGCTCCTGCGGCTTAATCCCGACGGCTCGCTGGACAACTCCTTCGGTCTCCATGGTGTGGCCAGTTTCAACATCGCCGTTCCGGGCACTAACCTGAGCTTGATTGTGGGGCACGTCGTCCTGCAGCCGGACGGCAAGATACTGGCTACGGCAACCGGCCGGGTACCTGGACAGAATTCGCAGTATCTGGCGCTGATTCGCCTGAACCCGGACGGCAGCTTGGACACGACGTTTGGCGACAGCTCGGGCGGCGCGCAACTCGGCTATACCCTCTTTCTGGGCGGCGGCTTCATCAATACCGCCAATCTGGTGCTCCAGCCCGACGGGAATATTGTCGTGGGCGGAAGCGACAGCAACGGCAACGCCGCCAATTGGTTCGTCTCCCGCTATACCGCCAGCGGCATCCTGGACGTGAGCTTTGGTACGGCGGGGGTCACGGAGATCAACCGCCCCGGCTGCAGCCGGACCAACTGCAACGACTATGGGGAGAGCGTGGCGCTGCAGCCCGCCGACGGCAAGATCGTGATCACGGGTTCGGTATCGGGACCCAGCGGCAGCAGCATCGACACCGGGGTAGCGCGCCTGAACACCGATGGCTCGCTCGATACCTCCTTTGGCACGAACGGCATCGCGATCTTCCAACCCGGGGCTAGCCCGAACCCCAATTTGCTCTACCCCCCGGTTGGGGACACCAGCCTTCTGAACGACAGCCCGTACAAGATCGCGGTTCAGCCCAACGGCGAGATTATCGTGGCGGGGGCGGTGGGCGACTTCATTAGCGCCCAGTTTACGAACCCGAACCGCCTACTGATGCTTTTGGGGATCACCGCCAACGGCACGCTCGACAGCAACTTCGGCAGCGGCGGCATCGTGCTTTCCGACTATCCTGGCGGTGGTAACACTCTCGGGTCCCCCACTTGGGGCACCGATATGGTGCTGCTGCCGGACGGGCGCATCGCCGTATCCGCAATGATGCGCGGCGCCTTCAGCGTCGTCTTGTACCAGTCCAACGGCAGCCTCGATACCAATTTCGGGACGAGCGCCACCCCCGGCTTTGGTCAACTGGTGCGGAACTACGGCTCCTACAACTATCCGGTTGGGCTCGCGATTCAGGCCAACGGGGACTTCGTGATGGCGGGCGGCGTCAACATCACCACACCCAGCGGCGCCTTGGTGGCCCGTTACGGCGCGGCCGAACCTCCTCCGCCCCCCTCCGTCACGGTTACGGGGCTGGTCGCCAACGACAAAACTTACGATGGCACAACCGCCGCCACTATCGGGGGGACTCCTGCCTTGGCGGGCGTGAGCGCCGGTGACAGCGCCAACGTCAGTGTTACCTGCGCCGCCACCGGCACCTTCGCGCAAGCCGATGCGGGCAGTGGGATCGCGGTCACGCTCGCCGCTCCCGGTTGCGCGCTAAGCGGCTCCGCGGCGGGGAACTACACCCTCACGCAGCCTGCCCTGAGCGCTGCAATCGCGCCGGCGGCGCAAACCATCACGTTTCCGACCCTGGCCTCCACCGCGACGGTGGATAGCACCGTGGCGCTCGGCGCTACATCCAGCAGCGGGAATGTTTCCTACAGCCTTAGCGGTGTTCCGGCGCTGCTCGACGGCGGCAGCATCACCTTCACCAACATCGGGAACGTCACGATTACGGTGAGCGCGGCGGCCAGCACCGATTACCTGGCCGCCGGGCCGGTCTCGCAGTCGGTCACCGTGAATCCCGCCGCCAATAGCGACACCGCTCCGGTGACCGCTGTCGGCAGCAGCACCACCCAGGCCGCGGTGATCAACATTACGACCGCGGGTACGCTCCAGAACATCAGCGTGGTGACGCAGGGCGCGCCGAACCTGGACTTCACCGCCGGGACCTCGTCCAGTCCGGAGGCCTGCGTCAGCGGCCAGTTCTATGCGGCCGGACAGTCCTGCGTGGTGAGCTACACCTTCCGCCCCACCAGCCCGGGCGAACGCCTCGGCGGCATCGTGCTGAAAGACAGTGGCGGCACAGTTCTGGGTACGAGCTATCTGGGCGGCTTGGCGCAGGCGCCGCTCGGTCTGTTCACCTCGCTGAACCCCACCTGGAGCGTGGCGGGCTTCAACGGCCCCTCGGGCATCAGCACCGATGGCTTCGGCAATGTGTATATCGCCGATGCTTTCAACAATGAACTCAAGACGATTCCCTACTCGGGCGGTTCCGCCACCGCGCTGGCCAGCGTCGGCTTCGATAGTGGATCAAGCACCGCCGGCGCCACCGCCGTGGACGGTGCGGGAAATCTCTACGTGTTGAGCGGACCCCAAAACGCCCTCTACCAGATGGTGAACGGCAGCTTGGTGAAGATCGCCACCGTGACCTCCGGTGACGACAACCTCGAGGTGGATGGCTCCGGTAACCTGTACGCAAGCAACAAAAACACGGCCGCGATGTATAAGATTGCCGCCGGCACCCACGCGGTCACGACCATTTTCAACGGCCTCGGCGGGGCGCGCTTCGTCGGCATGGCCGTGGATCCGGCCGGTGACCTGTTCGCCGCCGATATCAAGAACAATGCTCTGTATGAGCTGCCGGTCGCCAATCAACTGCCGGGAGGAAGCGGAGCGTTGATACCACTCGTGCGCCAGGACGGCAACCTGAGCAGCCCCCAGGGGATCGCTCTGGATGCGGCCGGGAACATCTACGTGGACGGTTCGCATGGGACGCTACTGCGCTACGCCGCCGGCACGCTGAGCGAGACCACCCTTCCGGCGCCCGCTACCGGCAGCCTCGCCTTGGACGGACAAGGCAACATTTATGCCGCCAATGGCGCCAACGTGGTCAAGTACGCGCGCATCACAGGCCCCACCGACCAACTGCCCACGACCGCCTATGGCGCGACCAGTTCGGTGTCCGCGTCCGGGTTGGTGGAGTTCGAAAACGACGGCAACGCGCCGCTGGTGATCTCCGGCTACTCCGCCGGGACCAATTTCGGTACGTCCGGCGCCGGCAACACGTGTGCCGTGGGTAATCTCGATGCGGGCAAGACCTGCTTTATCGGGGCCTCGTTTGCTCCCGTGGCGACCGGCTCGTTGTCCGGCGCCCTGGTCCTGACCGACAACAACCTCAACCAGCCGAATGCACTCCAGTCTGTCGGTTTGGACGGCACGTCCACCCCGGCGGCACTGACCATCACTGCCTCGAGCAGTAGCTTGACCTACGGGAGCGCCGTACCGGCGATCACGCCAACCTTTAGCGGCTTCGTGAACGGCGACACCGCCGCCAGCTTGGCCACGGCTCCGGTTTGCACGACCGGCGCGACCTCCGCCAGCAACGTGGGGAGCTACGCCACAACTTGCACCGGTGCGGTGGACTCCAACTATACGATCAGCTACCTCAACGGCGCCATCGCGATCGCTCCCGCCACCCTGGTGCTCACCTTCCCCGCCTTGGCATCGCCGGTCGCGGTGAATGCCACCGCTACCCTGAATGCGGCGGCCAGCGACGGAGAAACGGTTACGTACACCCTTTCCGGTGCGGCCGCTGCGATCGGAGGCAACAACCTCACTTACACCAACGCCGGCTTGGTGACGATCATCGCGAGTGTGGCCGGTGCGAGCTCGGGGAATTACGTCGGCGGAGCCCCAATTTCGCAGACCGTTCAAGTCAATCCCTACCCGAGTTCCTACACCGCCGCGGAGACGGCGGCCGGCCAGGCCACCGCGCCTCAGGTGGCTTATGTGAACTTCTCCGCGGGCGGCACGCTGGCCAGCGTCGGGGTGGTCACCCAAGGCGCGACCGGGCTGGACTTTAATCCCGGCGGGAACGACACCTGCGTGGCGGGTCAGGTTTACACGGCCGGCCAGGCCTGCGAGGTCGACTTCACTTTCCGCCCCAAGAGCCCGGGTGAGCGTGAAGGCGCGATTGTGCTGAAGGACGCAAGCGGCAACATCCTGGGCACCAGCTTTTTGGGCGGGCTCGGCGACGGCCCGCTGGGGCTGTTCACCTCACCCACCCCCACCTGGACGGTCTCGGCCAACGTACCGCGCGGACTGAGCTTCGACGGCGCGGGCGATGCCTATTGGAACGACTCGCACAGCTTCCAACTGCTGGAGGTGCCGGCTGGCACCTCGACCGTGATCCCGCTAGGCTCCACAACCAGCGGCTTCGCCGCGGGCGCCACGGCCATCGATGGCGCCGGTAATGTGTATATGAGCGCGAGCCACCAGGTCAGCGGCGGCACCGTCATCGGCGACCTCTACGAAATGGTGAATGGCAGCGGCAGCTTGGGCCGCATCCTGACGAACTTGCCCGCGGTGGGCAATAACCTGGTCGTCGATGGAAGCGGCAACTTGTACCTCAGTGTCGCCAACGGCGCCATTCTGGAAATCGCGGCTGGGACGCACGCCGTGACGACCGTATATCCGGGCGCGGGGGAGAATTTTATCGGCATGGCGATCGACCCCGCCGGCGATCTCTTCACCGCCAATTTCAACAACAACACGTTGTACGAATTGCCGGCGGGCGCAAGCCCTCGTGCGCTGCACCAACTGGTGAGCAATGACGGCCACATGAACAAGCCGCATTCGGTTGCCCTCGATGCGGCGGGCAACGTCTATGTCGGCAACTTCGGTGGCGGCGACCCACGCATTCTGCGCTACGCCGCCGGCACCTGGCAGGAAACCACGCTGCCCGCCGCCGGCCGCACCGCGCTCGCGGTCGATGGCCAGGGCGACATCTACGCCGCCGCCGACGATCAACACATCACCAAGTACTCGCGTTCGACGCCGCCCGCGGTGGCTTTCCCGGCGACCCAATACGGCGCCAGCAGCGTAGCCCCGGCGGTCGAGTTTGAAAATGCCGGCAATGCCGATTTGCTGATCACCGGCTACGCCGCGAGCAGCAGTTTCGGCGCCAACGGTTCCGGCAATACTTGCGCCACCGGCACTATGGATCCGGGTGCGACCTGTTTCATCGCCGCAACCTTCGTCCCGGCGGCCACCGGCGCGCTGACCGGCACGTTAACCATCACCGACAACAACCTCAACCAGTCCGGCACGCGGCAGAGTGTGGGCCTGAACGGCACGGGCACGCCCGCGCCGCTGGCCATCACCGCCGCCAGCGCCAGCATGACCTACGGCGGCGCGGTGCCGGCGCTCACGGCGGCCTACTCCGGGCTCGTCAACGGCGACACCGCCGCGGCAGTCACGGGCCAGACCTGCTCGACCACAGCGACCTCCACGTCGCCGGTGGGCAGCTACCCGAGCACCTGCACCGGCGGCACGGCGGCCAACTACACCATTACCTACGCCCCCGGCACGGTTACGGTCGGAGCGGCCGCGCTGACGGTGACCGCTTCGAGTGCATCCATCACCTATGGCGGCGCGGTACCCGCGATCACGGCCAGCTATGCGGGATTCGTGAACGGTGAGACGCCGGCCCTCGTCGGCGGTCTGACCTGCTCGACCACGGCGACGGCTTCCTCGCCGGTGGGCAACTACCCGAGCAGTTGCGCGGGCGGCACCGCGGCCAACTACACCATCACCTATGTGCCGGGCACTGTCGCTGTGGGCGGGGCGCACCTGACGGTAACCGCGTCGAGCGCGAGCATGACCTACGGCGGCGCGGCTCCGGCGGTCACCGCGGGCTACGCCGGGTTTGTGAACGGCGACTCGGCCGCGGTGATCAGCGGCCAGGCTTGTTCGACAACCGCGACCTCCGCCTCGCCGGTGGGCAGCTACCCGAGCAGTTGCGCGGGCGGCACCGCGGCCAACTACACCATCACCTATGTGCCGGGCACGGTAGCGGTGGGTGCGGCAACGCTGACGATTACGGCGTCGAGCGCCACGATGACCTATGGCGGCGCGGCGCCGGTGGTCTCGGCCGGCTACACGGGCTTTGCCAACGGCGACTCCTCAGCCAGCCTGGGTTCGGCTCTGGTCTGCTCGACAACAGCGACCAGCGGTAGCCCGGTGGGCCGTTATCCGGCGACCTGCTCCGGTGCGGCGGATGCGAATTATGCCATCAGCTACGCCCCTGGCGCCGTGACGGTGCAACCCGCGCCGTTGACGATTGTCGGCTTGAGCTATACACGGTCCTACAACACGCCCAATCCGGCGTTCGCGGCGACGTTTGCCGGGATCGTCAACCAGGATGCCATCGGCGCAACGTTCGCGACAGCGGCGGGCCTGACCTCCGCTCCCGGCACCTACGACATCGCGATCACCCCAACCGGGGCGGCGCTGTCGAATTATACGGTGACGGTCCACGACGGCTCGCTGACCGTGGACTCGGCGCCGCAGGCGATCACCTTCCCCGCCGTTGGCGACCAGATCTACAACGGCACCGCATTCACGGTGACTCTACAGGCGGTGGCTTCTTCCGGACTGCCGGTTACGTACGCGGTGAGCGGCCCGGCAGTGTTGAGTGGCAATCAGTTGACCATTCAAGGCCCCGGTTCGGTTACGGTGACCGCCTCGCAGGCGGGCAATGGCGGCTATCTGCCGGCGCCTGACGCCACGCAGACCTTCCAGACGCGCCTCGGATTCGGGTTTGGTTTCTACGCCACCGACACCGGCTGCGCCAGCATGTCGCTGAATGGCAACGTCCGGGTGGACAGCTATGATTCCTCGCTGGGCGCATTCCCCGCCGGACAGCAGCCCTCCGGCGGCAATGTCGGGACCAATGGCACCTTGACGTTGGACGGACGGGTTGCGGTTCTGGGGGCGTTGTTCGATCCGCATGCGAACCAGGATGAAAACTGCGACCACTCGGGCCAGGCGGCGCTGGTGGTGCATGGACACGACGCCTCGGTGAGCGGCGGCATCGTACAACTGCCGTCGGCACTGGCGTATCCGACGCCGGCGGCCCCCGCGGTGGCGCCTCCGAGCACGCCGCAATTCCTGGCGGATCGGTGCGACCGCTTCGCCGGCTGTACCCAGGTGGGCGATCACCATGTGGCGCTGGCGCCGGGAACCTACGGCGACCTGACCGTGGATGACAACCTCACAGTTGACCTGTCCGCGGGTACCTACAACCTCCACAGCCTGCACCTGCAGCCGGGCGCGGTTCTGAACCTGGTGAGCGGTCCGGTGATCGTGAACCTGGCCGGCCCGCGGGGCGAGGACGGGGACGCGCTCGACCTCAAAGCGGGAACCATCCGGAACAACGGCCGTCCCGCCGATCTGGCGATCCTCTACGGCGGCCGCGCCGATGTGGAACTGGGCGGCAACAACGGCCACCAGGATCGCTGCGATAGCGACCATGACCGCGACGACTCCGGGTGCACTGCCCCGGCGGCTTTGGCGGCGGTGGTGTATGCCCCGAACGCACGCGTGCGGCTTGGGAGCGGGCTGGTATTTGCGGGCGCCATCGTCGGGGGAACGATCGACGCCGACGGCAGTATCACCCTGCACTACGACCGCTCGCTGGCGGCCACGGCGGCGTTCGGCGGGGGCACACCGCCCCCGCCGGACACCGACCGCGATCACGACGGCGACAACGATCACCGCGGAGATGGCGGCTATCGCTGATCGCGGGGTCCGGCGTCGTGCCTCGAAAAGAGGTATCATCGCCGCCAGGAGGATCGCATGCGCCTCTATGCCGGCGTGGGCGCGCTACTCGCGGCCGCACTTAGCCTGGCGGCGGCTCCGCGCTGGGCCGCGCCGGATGTTGCCATGTGCAGCGCCCTTGCGGCGCAAGTTCGATCCAACCCCGTCATTGCGGGCGGCGGCGACGCGCTTGCCACACTATCCAAGGGCAGTCAGCCCTACATCCAGCTCGCGGGACCGGGAGAAATACCGGCGGGTTTGGGATCGGATGCGTTTACCGCTTCCTTCGGCAAACTCTACCGCCCTTCCGAGCGGCTGGCCGCCGTCTTGCCGCGGCAACTTATGGGAAGGCGAGACGTCTATGCGCTCCCAGCAACGCCGCTGCATATGCTGGAAACGACCGAAGGGACGGCCAACTGCGCGGGCTTTCTCTTCTTCGCATGGACGCGGGGCGGACGGGCGGATCTACTCCCGGGATTGCCGGCCAAGGCGGTGCACGATGGCGACAACCTCATCTGTGACGGATTCCACGATGATGGGTGGCTGGCGCGCGTCGGCGGACGAGCGGCGTTCTTGGATGTGACCTCGATGACCGGCTTCGAAGATTGGCAGGTCACACCCTGGCGGGCGGACAGCCATTCCTGGGGAGCGGCCTGCGAGATGGAGGCAAGGTTCGCAATCACGTATGCGGTGGAAGCCACGTATGGCGGCAGCTCGCAGATGTCCTCAGCACAGCGGGCATCCCCTGCCGGCAATCGAAGCCCGGCCTCCGAGCGACCAACGGAAGCGACCCAGGCAACAAGTGGCCGTGCCACCGTCCCGGCGGGCAGCGCGGTGGCCGCCGCTTCGCTGCGCCGCGTAGCCCCCGAGGTGGTGTCGCGATACGAAGCGGCCAAGGATCCCTCTACCCTGACGTTTGGAAAGCCGGTGCAGGGCGCCGACCTGGCTGCCATCCGGGCATTGCGGGAGCGGCTGCCCGACAACATTGGTGCTGGCATTGAGTTTCCGGGGTTTGCCCTCGAGGCGACCAATCTCGCCGACATTGCCAGCTATCCCCTGCTCCTCGACGGTCACGCCTACTTGATGGTGGTCGGCCACCCCCACTGGGGCTGGCGCAGCGCGCCCGGTACCTACGTCATCTTGTATGCGGCGAATGCGGCTCCCTTGCAGGCCGCGGCCGCGGCGTATGTCACTTCCGCCCGCGGCCCCCTGCGGTTGGTGAACGCCCGGCCGTGGGAGGTGCGCTGAGAGAGGGTCGGCAGGATTCCGGCAACGCGCCGAGCTTGGACGGCGTCATGAGCCGGGCTGTTCCCGACTCCCTGCGTTCGTGCATCGCCATAACGTAATCAAACTGACATGCCGCGGCCGCGTCCGCGATCGGAGAATAGGTCAGCGAAGGAGGCTTTCCGCAGTCTTATGCTGATCCGCACCTCTCCCACCCGGCGGCGCGTTTTCGCGTCCGCAGCCGCAACCAGTGCCGTGCTGGCGATCGCCGCCGCGGTCGTCGGCCTGACCGCGGCGCGGCCCGCCCACCCCGGGCTCCTCGACCGCATGCGTTTTTACCCCGGCAATTTGGTGGTCAGCCGCAGCGTCTATGACAATCGCGCCGCCAACGTCAGCATCGGTGAGGCGCTGCCCCCCGGCTGCGCCGCCACCGCGGTGGGCTGTTCCTCGCCCGATGCGGCCACCAACGACGGCACCTATCCCTTCGTATTCAACAATGCCGGAGTGGACGGCAGCTTCGGCATCGCCTCGCGCCTCTATCTCGACCAGCTCACCCCGTTTGGTTGGCGCATCGGGACACTGGAGTTGCCCAAAAGCCGGCGGCCCGGCGCCGACCCGGACGGCGGTCAGTTGGTGACCAGCTTCAGCTCCAAGTCCGAGGGCGCGCTCAACCTCTCCACCAGCGGCCGCTTCCTGACGCTGATGGGCTACGACGCGGCGGTGAACGCGGTCGATATTTCGAATTCCAACACTCCCGGGGCGGTGGATCCGACCAACCCCGTGGGCGCGAACGCCTATCGCGCCGCCGCGGTGGTTGACGCCGAAGGCAATGTGGACCTGGTGCGCACCAACGCCTATAGCGGCAACAACGGCCGCGCCGCGGTGCTCGACGACGCCGATCACCGCGACGTGATCTACACGGCCGGCAATGCCGGCAATGGCAGCAACCCCCAGCCTACGGGCGTGGTGCTCGGCGCGGGGGCGCAGATCTTTCCCTGGCTGCGGTCGCCCGAGCGGGTGCAAACCCCGGGCGCGCCCACGCCAACCGCCAGCTTCTCGGTCACCTTGCTGGGCGACAAGGCGGACAAGATCGGCAAGGATGATAATTTTCGCGGTCTCCGCCTCTACAACCACGTTCTCTACATGACCAAAGGCAGCGGCAGCAATGGCGTCAACACCGTCTACTTCGTGGATCCCACCGGGAGCGCCTGCCCCGATGGCGTGGGGCTGCCGGCGGCGGGCGCGGCACTGCCGGGAGCGCTGGGCTATAACCCGGCCACTCTGGCATCGGACGGCCTGCCGAGTAATATGTGCATCCTCAAAGGCTTCAACACCGCGCTGGCCAAGAAGACGACGAATGCGTTCCCCTTCGGGATTTGGTTCGCCAACCCGACGACGCTCTATGTCGCGGACGAGGGCGATGGCTTCAACGGCGACAACACCCTCTACGGGCACGCGGCGGCGCAGACCCAGGCCGGATTGCAAAAGTGGGTATTCTCCGGCGGGCAGTGGAACCTGGCGTATGTGCTGCAGCAGGGGTTGGATCTGGGCATTCCCTATAACGTTGCCGGTTATCCCACCGGCGACAACTCCGGCATCGGCGGGACCGGACTGCCCTGGGCGCCGGCCACCGACGGCCTGCGCAATCTGACGGGGCGTGTCAATCCTGACGGAACGGTCACGCTCTGGGCGATTACTTCCACCGTGAGCGGTTCGGGCGACCAGGGCGCCGATCCCAACCGGCTGGTGGTGATCAACGATCCGCTCGCCGCCACCACGCCGGTCGCGAACGAGCGCTTTTACACCCTCGAAACCGCTGGCTTCGCCGAAGTGCTGCGCGGGGTCTCGCTCACCCCGGGCACGGGCGCGAGCGATCACGATCACAACGGCGACCGGCATTAACCAACTTACGTATCCCTGGGGGAAACAGCGAGCCGGAGTGGTGCCAACCACTCCGGCTGCTGGCCGTACCGGGGCCTCGCCATGGCCCTAGAAGTGGTCTCATAATTGGTGCCAAACTCTACGCGAATGGATCGTGTGCGGCTTTTTCCCCAGAAAAAGCCGCATCCAGCTCGCCCCAGGCGGCCTGCTGCGGCATGATG
>Ga0134125_10005639_pt1 | contig 14192 bp, 12 predicted proteins | sample KB31751_FD_96464 | JGI IMG/M metagenome (GOLD analysis project Ga0134125, IMG submission 96464) | Terrestrial soil microbial communities with excess Nitrogen fertilizer from Kellogg Biological Station, Michigan, USA - KB3-175-1 | ecosystem: Environmental > Terrestrial > Soil > Unclassified ... | reverse complement strand
TCCAAGGGAAACATCGGCGCCTTGTTCGGATTGGCGGCGATCGCGACGATCACGTGCTCGAAAATGCCGGCGGCGCGGCGCACCAGATCGTGATGGCCGTTGGTAATCGGGTCGAACGTCCCCGGATAGATGGCAGTGCGGTTCATGTCTGCACCGTCTCCCTCAAAGATTCCTGCTGGCTGCGCGCGAGCAGATGATACCCGACCTCACCGGCCTGCTTCGCCCTGACGAGCGTCCAGGGGGCCGGCAGGGGTGGCAGGCCTTCGCGTGCCGCGCATTCGACATAGATGTACGCGGCTGCTGCCAGCCAGTGCCTGCTCTCGAGCAGTTCCGCCGTGCTCTGTAGCAGTCCCTCGGCAAACGGGGGATCGAGGAACACGATATCGAGCGGCCGCGCCGGCGCGGGACGCCGCAGAAACTGCTGTGCGTCGCTTCGCTCCACGAGCGCCCCACGGGCACCCCACTCGGTCAGACGCGAGGCAAGCTCGCTCGCGGCGGCCGCGTCTCGCTCCACGAACGTAACCTCCGCAGCCCCACGAGACAGCGCCTCGAGTCCCAGGGCCCCGCTGCCGGCGAACAGGTCCAGGCACCTCGACCCTGACACACGGCTCCCGAGCCAGTTGAACAGAGTCTCGCGAACACGGTCCGGGGTCGGGCGTATCTGGGGGGAAGCGGGGAATCGGAAGCGCCGGCCGCGCCACGTACCACCGATGATCCGAAGCTGCCGCGCCTGCGCCCCACGAGCGTGCTTCGGGTCACGGGATCCTTGGGATTTTTCGCTGCGAGACAACGCGTTCCGCCCTCCGGGCGGCGGCTTGCCACCTTTCTCGCGCTAAGCGTAACCTAGCCGTTGACTACTACAAGCGCGTGCTCAGCGCGCCGCCGCGGCGTCCGATTGGCGAAGCTGCGCTCCCGCCGATCCCCTGTGGGATTGGCGAAGCTCCGCTCCCGCCGATCCACTGCGGGATTTTCAGGGGGGCACTTCCGTGAGGGATATGGACCGACTCCTTGCGACTGCAGTCCTGGTGACGGCTCTGGCGTTGGGCGCTTGTTCGGGAGGCGCCCACGGGACCGTCGGCCCGACCGATCTCACGAGCGGCAATAATCCAGGCGGCGCCACCGCGGTGACTCCGCCGGCCGGAACCGCGGCGCTCTTCCAACCCGAGCAGGGCATCCTGCCCTACCCGACCGACTTGTATTTCGCGGGCTCGACGGACGGCACGCTCAACATTCAGCCGGCCAACGCGCTGATGCCTTCCCAGTCCGCGATCAATGCGCTCGACGGCTTTTCCACCAACGCCGTGATTCGCGCGCGCTTCCGCGCCCCGATCGATCCGGCGTCGCTCACGGCGAGCTCCGTCATCGTCGTCCAGGTGACCATCGACAACACCACCCGCGCGACGACGGGAGTCGTGCAGCCGCTGCAGCTTGGAACCGACTACACCGTGGGTCTCGGACCCGAGACGGGCGTGGGCAACACCATCCTGGAGATCCGCCCGTCGCATCCGCTGGTGGCGAGCACAGGGACCACGGATAACGGCTATCTCGTTCTGCTGACGAACGGCATCAAGGATACGAACGGCGCCGCGGTGACGGCCGACACCGACTACGCCACGATCAAAAGCGCCCTCCCCACCTGCAAGAGCATCTCCGACACCACCCTGAACGGCATCTGCATGCTCACCGGAGCCCATCTGCAGATCGCTCAAGCCCTCGGCGTCAATCCGGCGAACGTCGTGCTGTCGTTCAGTTTCTCGACGCAGTCCACCACCGACACGCTGGCGGCGGTGTCAGCCACGACTGCCGCCCAGCCCATCACCGCACACAACACCGGCCTGACGACCAAGCAGGTCAGCCCGTTACTCGCCGGTCATGCGAACATCTACGTCGGCACGCTCACGATCCCGTACTACCTCAGCCGCACCGCGCCCCTCACCGGTTACTGGCAGGGCGGTCCGTCGCCGTTGGATGCGAGCAGTCATTGGCTGACGCGTTTCAATCCGCTGCCCGTTGCAACCACGACCCTGCAGATACCCCTGCTGGTCACGGTGCCCAACGCCGCATCCGCCGGAGGGGGCACCAAGCCGACGACCGGCTGGCCGGCGGTGATCTTCGAGCACGGCATCACTCGCAATCGCACGGACATGCTCGCAGTCGCCGATGCATTCGCCGACGCCGGCTTCGTCGTGGTGGCCATCGACCTGCCGCTGCACGGGCTCACCGACCCGACGAACCCGTTCTACGCCTCCGCCGCCAATCCGCTGTACGCCGGGCTCGGGTTGCCTGCGAGCGGCTCGATCGAGCGCACGTTCGATCTGGATGTCATGAACAACACGACCGGCGCGCCCGGTCCGGATGGAAAGATCGATGCCTCCGGCGCGAGCTTCATCAACCTCACGAGCCTGCTGACCTCGCGCGATAACCTGCGCGAGTCGGCCGCCGATCTCATCGCGCTCACCCGCTCGCTGTCCGCGCTGAATCTGGATGCGACCGCGGGCGCGGACATCAACACGGGAAGGGTTCACTTCCTCGGCCACTCCCTCGGCGCCATCGTCGGTGGCGTATACCTCGGGGTCATCCCCAGCAGCGAGGTCTGGACGGCCACCCTGGCGATGCCTGGCGGCGGCATAGCCCAACTGCTGCGGGACTCCCCGAGCTTCGGGCCCCGCATCATCGCGGGCCTGCAGGCGCAAGGCGTCCAGCAGGGGACCACGCTCTTCGAGCAGTTCTTCCGTGACGCTCAGACGGCGGTGGACTCCGGCGACCCCGTCAACTTCATTGCCGCCGCCGCCCTCAATCACCCGCTGCATCTCATGCAGGTCGTCGGCGGTGGCGCCGTGCCGCCCGACCAGGTCGTGCCGAACTCCGCCACCGAGCGCCTCATCGTCGCGGGCGGCCTGACGCGCATCCCGGCACCCACCAGCGCACCCGGAGTGCCTTTCCCGATCATCGCCGCCGGCGGTACACCGCCCGGACACCGCGCGTATGTGAACTTCATCGTCGGCGATCACGGGTCGATCATCGATCCCACGGCGAGCGCGGCGGCAACCGCGGAGATGCAGTCGGAGAGCGTGTTCTTCGCGCTGGGCTTCCCCGTGCCGCCGCTGCCGCCCGGAATGGTCATCGCGGTGACCTATCCTCAGGTGATCCAGCCCTAGGTCTCACGGGCACACGATCCCCACTTCACCCGGCACACGTGATCCCCGGTCGCCGGAGCGCTCCAAGCGCTCACCGACAGATACAATTGGGCACTCGACAGCTGAGAGGCCCATGTTCTTCAAACGCAAATCCGCCAGCACGACCGAGCAGGTGCCGCAGAAGGCCGGTTTTTTCGAGCGCCTGCGCAGCAAGCTCAATCGGGGCCCTGCCTGGCTCACGTATGACCTGGCGAACCTCTTCCGGGGCCGCAAGATCGACGCGGAGATCCTCGAGGAGCTCGAGGGACGGCTGCTGATGGCCGATGTGGGCATCGAAGCGACCCAGCACATCCTGGCGGACCTGCAGCGCCGCGTGGCGCGTAACGAGCTGGCGGACGTCGCCGCCCTGATCACGGCCCTGCGGGCGGCCATCGTCGAGATCCTCGCTCCCTGCGCCGTACCCCTGACCATCGATGCCGGCCGCAAGCCCTTCGTCGTCCTGGTGGTCGGCGTCAACGGATCGGGCAAGACCACCAGCATCGGCAAGCTGGCGCATACCCTGTCCGAGCAGGGCTGCAGCCTGATGCTCGCCGCGGGCGACACTTTCCGCGCGGCGGCGATCGAGCAGCTCAATATCTGGGCGCAGCGCACCGGGGCTGAGTTCGCCGCGCAGCAGGCGGGCGCGGATCCGGGCGCCGTCATGTTCGACGCTCTGCAGTCGGCACGCTCCCGGCAGATCGACGTGCTGCTGGCCGACACCGCCGGCCGCCTCCACAGCCAGTCGCATCTGATGGAGGAGCTGAAGAAGGTCAAACGGGTGCTGCAGCGCGTTGATCCCACGGCACCGCACGAAGTACTGCTCGTGCTGGATGCGAACCAAGGGCAGAATGCGCTCTCGCAGGCCATTCAATTCCGCGAGGCAGTGGGGGTCACCGGCATCGTGCTCACCAAGCTCGACGGCACCGCCAAGGGCGGCATCGTCGTCGCCATCGCCCGCAAGCTCGGTTTGCCCATTCGCTTTATCGGCATCGGCGAGCAGCAGGAGGACTTCGGCGAGTTCGACGCGCAGGCGTTTGCCGCTGCCCTGGTCGAGGGGCCCTCGGGGCCGGAAATGGGCCAGCCGCCTCCGGCCGCCGCGGCGCACTGATTGGGAAGCGCCACGCCATGATCGTGTTCGACCGGGTGGCCAAGCGCTATCCCAACGGGCGTGAAGCGCTGTCCAGCGTCAGCTTCAACATCCACAACGGCGAGATGGTGTTTCTCACCGGTCGCTCGGGCGCAGGCAAGAGCACCGTGCTGAAGCTCATAGCCCTCCTGGAGCGGCCCTCGCGCGGCGGAATCCTGGTCGCAGGCAAGAACACCAGCACGCTCGCGGCGCGCCACATCCCCGCCTTCCGCCGCAACATCGGCATGGTCTTCCAGGACCACAAGCTGCTCATCGACCGTCCCGTGTTTGACAACGTCGCACTCCCGCTCGTGGTTGCGGGCGTTGCGTTGAAGGAAACCGACAAGCGCGTGCGAGCCGCGCTCGATCAGGTCGGCTTGCTCGGCAAGGAGCGGATGCTGCCGGTGGAGCTCTCGGTGGGCGAGCAGCAGCGCGTCGGCATCGCCAGAGCGGTGGTGAGCAAGCCGCCGCTGCTCATCGCAGACGAGCCAACCGGCAACCTCGACCCGGATCTCGCGCTGGAAGTCATGCGACTGTTTCGCCGCTTTCAGGACGTCGGCGTCACCGTAGTGGTCGCCACCCACGACATCCACCTGGTGCGCGAGTTCGGACAGCGTGAGATCGTCCTCGACGGCGGGCAAGTGCAAGGCGATGCGGGGGATGCGTTGCCGAGCCTGATGGCGACGCGGTGAGCGCGCCGGGGCACCTGCAGTGAGTCTCTCCGGACACGGCGCGCGTCACGCTCAGGCCTTCTTCGGCGCGCTCGGGAGACTGGCCCGCAGCCCCTTCGCGAGCGCACTCACTCTGCTGGTGATCGCGGTGGCACTGGCACTGCCGGCCTCCCTGAGGCTGTTCATCAACAATGCGCAGCTCGCCATGGGTGGCTTCGCCAATTCCGTCGACCTCACCGTGTATTTCAAAACGGATGTGCCGCTGGCGAAAGCCGAGCAACTCGCGCGCGCCGCGCGCGAACGCTCGGAAGTCGCACAAGTGACGCTCATCCCCGCCGACCAGGCGCTCGAGGAGTTCCGCAAGTACTCTGGATTCGGCGCCGCGCTGGAAGCATTGAAGAACAACCCCCTGCCGCACGTGCTGCACATCCGTCCGCGCGTCGACGCGGAGTCCGCGGCAACCCTGGAGTCGCTCAGGCATTACCTGAGCGCCTGGCCCGAGGTGGACACCGTGCAGATGGACACCGAATGGGTCAACCGTCTGAATGCGATTCTGGATGTCCTGCAGCGCCTGCTCGCGATGGCGGCGATCCTGCTCGGACTGGGAGTGCTGGCCATCATCGGCAACACCATCCGGCTGGAGATCCTCAACCGCCGGGCCGAAATCGAAGTGACCAAGCTCGTGGGAGGATCCAACGCCTTCGTGCGCAGACCCTTCCTCTACTCGGGGATCCTGTACGGAGTCGGCGGGGGACTGCTCGCATGGGCCATCGTCACCGCCGCCGTCGTGGTGCTCGGGCAACCGATCGCGACGCTATCCCAGCTCTATGGCAGTCAGTTCACGCTGCAGGGGCTGTCGCAGCAGGAGGTCGGCATTCTCGTCGGAACTGGCGTGGTGTTGGGTTGGTTGGGAGCGTGGGTATCGGCGACACGCCACCTGCGGGCGATCGAGCCACGCGCCTAGGTGGGCGATCGAGCCGCCGGTCGGCCGCGCGTGTGCGGTCCTGGCGATAACATACCGCCGCAGCGCGGACCTCAGTGGTACCCCTCTCCCGGCACAGGCCGGCGGCGCTATAGAACGCAGCGGTCGCGTGCTTCCCGGCCAACCCCCGCCAGCAGCCGACGGCGAGCGCCAGCGTGATCAGCGGAACAGGCGAGAGATACAGCCAGCTTTCCCCCGTGCATCTCGTAGCCGGCCGGGGTGTGCATCCAGCTGTTGGCCGAGAGGATCCAGAACCCCGAGATCGCCGTTCCCAGCGCGACCAGGACCGCGGCCGTGAGGTGCAGCCAGGGCTTGACCCGCTGCCAGCCGAACAACATGACCCCCGGGAAGCTGGCCTCCAGGAAGAAGGCGGTCAGCACTTCGTAGCCGATGAGCGGTCCAATGACGTTGCCGGTGACGAGTGAGAAGCGGCTCCAGTTGGTGCCGAACTCATACGAAAGGGGGATTCCCGAAACGACCCCCATGGCGAAGGATACAGCGAAGATCTTCGTCCAGAACCGCGCGAGACGGTGATAGTGCTCGCGGCCCGTGCGCCGCCACAGCACCAGCAACGTCGCGATGAAGGCGGAGAGCCCGATGGAGAACGCAGGGAAGATGATGTGGAAGCTGATGGTGAAGGCGAATTGCAGGCGGGCCAGCAGAAGGGCGTGAGGGTCCCTCTCAGGACCTCGCTCCGGCTGGCGCCGGGTGACTGCTTCGCTCCCGCATGGCCATCAGCCTCCTCGGAACCTCCACACCCGCCGGGCCGTTACGCGCGCAAGCGCGCTCACTGCTCTTCGGGTGCGTCGGGTCGCCGACGCCTATCGGGGGCATCCCTCGGCCCGTTGCGGCCGGGGCTCCGCTGTGGCTCCAGGTTCGGAGTGTACATCAAGCCAGACGCTTGGAGGTAGCTAAGCTTTTGTTTAATCAGGGGAAATCACCGTGCGACGGCCCCCGGAACTCCGCCGCGCCGTTAGCACTCTAACCACGCGAGTGCTAGAATGCCCACCCAAAGCCCAGGAGACTCAATGACCGGAACTACCGCCCTCGTCGCCCGTAACGGTGACCTCGCCCTGACCGGCGCGGTCGGCAGCCTCGATGCGTATCTCGACCGGGTCAGCCGGATTCCCGTGCTGAGCCGCGAGGAGGAGCGCGAGCTCGCTGTCCGCTTTCGCCGGAACAACGACTTGAGCGCCGCCCGGCAACTCGTGCTGTCGCACCTGCGTTTCGTCGTGCACATCGCACGTGGCTACGGCGGCTATGGACTGCCCGTCGGGGATCTCGTTCAGGAAGGCAACGTCGGCCTGATGAAGGCCGTCAAACGCTTCGACCCCACCATGAATGTGAGGCTCGTGTCCTTTGCCGTGCACTGGATCCGCGCCGAGATTCATGAGTACGTGCTGCGCAACTGGCGCCTGGTCAAGATCGCGACCACCAAGGCGCAGCGCAAGCTGTTCTTCAACCTGCGCAAGCTGAAGAAGAACCTGGCGTGGCTGTCGGCAGAAGAGACCGCCGCCGTCGCCCGCGACCTCGGGGTGAGCGTCAGCGAAGTGACGGAAATGGAGAAGCGCCTGGCTGCCCGCGACCTCTCGTTCGATCCGGCCCCGGAGGCGGATGACGAGGAGGTCTACAGCCCCGCCGCGTATCTGCCCTCGCCGGATTCGGACCCGGCCGAAAGCGTCGAGAACGCCGAGTGGGAAACCGACTCTTCGGATCGGTTGCACGGCGCGCTCGACAGCCTCGACCCCCGCAGCCGCGACATCCTCCAGCGCCGCTGGATGACCGACGACAAGGCGACTCTGCACGAGCTCGCCGACAAGTACGGCGTCTCCGCGGAGCGCATCCGACAGATCGAGTCGAATGCGATGGGGAAGCTGCGTGGTTTGATGACGGAAGCGCAGGCGCCCGCCGCCTGATTCAGCTCGTTGGCGTAGCCGCTTCGTGAACCGCGGCGGCTACGCGCTCGTGCACGCTTTTATCCAGCGGATCCGGCACCAGCTCATCGCCCCGCGCGAGCTGTGCTATTGCATCCGCAGCAGCCATCAGCATCACGTCTGAAAAGCGCCGGGCTCGGGCGCTCAACGCGCCTTTGAACAGGCCGGGGAATGCCAACACGTTGTTGATCCCCTTGCCGTCGGCCGCGAACGCGGCGCCTCGCTCGCGCGCCAGCAGCGGCTCGATCTCCGGATCGGGGTTGGAGAGCGCGAGGATGACCTGACCCGGCCTCACCCATTCGGGGCGAATCAACCCCCTGACCCCCGTCGTGGCGATCACGATGTCCGCGTGCGCCATGATCGACTCGAGCGAGCCGCCCTCGCCACCAAGGGAAACCAGGCGGGCGATGGCCTCAGGGTTGCGGTCCGTCCCCAGTACGCGCCCGACTCCGTACGCCCGCAGCAGCCGAGCGATTCCAGTGCCGGCCGCGCCCAAGCCAACTTGCCCGACGGTGCTTTCGCGTAGATTGCGACCCGCATAGCGCGCGGCATTGATCAGAGCCGCGAGGGCGACGACCGCCGTGCCGTGCTGGTCATCGTGCAGCACCGGTTTGTTGAGCCGGTCCTGGAGCTGGGCCTCGATCGCAAAACACTCGGGAGCTGCGAAGTCCTCTAGCTGAATCGCGCCGAAGGACATCTCGATCGCCATCACGGTCTCGACGACGCGCTGCACCTGCGTCTCTCGCAGCAGAATGGGCACACCGTTGATGCCGAGCAGGTCGGCGAACAGCGCGGCTTTGCCTTCCATGACCGGCAACCCGGCGAGAGCGCCGATATTTCCGAGCCCGAGCACCGCCGTGCCGTTCGTTACGACCGCGACAGTGTTATCGATACTCGTGAAATCACGAGCTGCGGAGGGATCCTTCTGGATCGCCAGGCACACTCGCGCAACGCCCGGGGTATAGATGTCCCGCAGGACCTGCTGCGTGTTGATCGGAACGCTGGCGACAGTACGGATCTTGCCGCCGCGATGGCGATTGAACACGCGATCGGACTTGCCCAGAAAGCGCGCCGTGGGCAGCTGCCCGATCCGGTCGTACAGGCTGCGGTCGGCCTCTTCGTCCATCTCCAGTGTCAGTTCCCACACCGTGCGGCCCTGGTCGCGCCGCAGTGCCGTGAGGTGCTCGATCGTCAGCCCTGCCTCGGCGACGACCTGGAGCACCTTGGCAAGGCTCCCGGGCTGATGGACGGTCTCGATGATCAGAATCTCGGGAATCTTCATGGTACGGGTGGAATCCTTTGATAACCCCCGGCAAGGCGGCCCGAAGGGCGAGGCGCGGGAGCGCTGCGGAGGGCATGATCGCGTTCCGCCGTGCCGCGGGCAACCCTATACAATGTGACCATGCGCGCAGCAGTGATCCACGCGTTTGGCGGACCGGAAGTCCTGCAGATCGAGGAACGGCCGGAGCCGGACATCCGCGACACGGACGTGCTCGTCGAAGTGCGTGCCACCTCCGTCAACCCCGTCGACACGAAGGTTCGTGCCAGCAGCAGCGCGCCCCGCGCGCTGCCCCTGATTCTTGGATACGACCTCAGCGGGGTCGTCGTGCGCTGCGGACCGCGGGCCGGCCAATGGAAACCGGGGGACGAGATCTTCGCCGCCCCGAATCTCTTCCGGGATGGCGCGGATGCGCAATATGTGGCCATCGACGGCCGCAGCGCGGCACGCAAACCCGTGTCCGTCGATCATGCCACCGCGGCAGCGCTGCCACTGGTGAGCCAGACGGCCTGGGAAGCGCTGCATCTGCGAGCCCGCATATCGCCGGGCCAGACGATACTCATTCATGCCGGCGCGGGCGGGGTCGGCCATATCGCGGTGCAACTCGCGAAGCTCCACGGGTGTCGCGTGATAACTACGGCGGGCCGGGAGGATTCGATCGCATTCTGTCGTGACACCCTCAAGGCCGACGAGGTCATCGACTACAAGAATGTCGATTTCGCGGAGCGGGTTCGCCAGCTCACCCACGGCAAGGGAGTGCCCGTGGTCATCGATACCGTCGGCGGCGAGGTCTTCGCCAGGAGTCTGGATTGCGCCGGAATCAACGCGCAGGTAGTGACGATCCTTGGCTCTGACACCGGGGATCGCAGCCGGGGACTTCTGTATCGCAACATTTCCGTCCACTACGAGTTCATGGGCGTTCCGACCGCCCACGAGATCGAGCCGGAGCGGCCGGGGCAGCTCCTGGCGGGAATTGCGCAGCTGGTCGACTCAGGCCTGCTGCGTCCCCATGTCAGTCTACGGCTGCCCCTGGAGCAGATCGCGGCCGCGCACCGGCAGGTGGAGTCCGGCAGAACGATCGGGAAAGTGGTCGTCACTGTATGAAGCGCACGCCCGATCGTGTGGCCGTCGGCGTGGCGCGCGCGCTCGTTGCCGTGGACGCCACCGTATGACACGCGCGCTCGATCCCGTGGATCTGTTCGGCATCCGCGAGTCCTTGAGCGACGAAGAGCGGATGGTGCAGGCCTCGGTGGCGCGCCTGGTGGACGAAAAAGTCCTCCCCATCATCCAGCAATGCTTCGAGGAGCACCGCTTTCCGCGCGAGCTCATTCCGGAGCTCGCCGCGCTGGGGCTGCTCGGATCCTCGCTCGAGGGTTACGGCTGTGCCGGATTGAACGCGATCTCCTACGGACTGATCTGTCAGGAGCTGGAGCGCGGTGACTCGGGCCTGCGCAGCTTCGTATCCGTGCAGTCGTCATTGTGCATGTACCCGATCCACTCCTTTGGGTCGGAAGCACAGAAGCAGAAGTATCTGCCGGGGATGGCGCGCGGCGAGCTCATCGGCTGCTTTGGTCTGACCGAGCCGCACGGCGGCTCCGATCCCGCCAACATGAAGACGAGCGCCAGAAGGCGCGGTGGCGACTGGGTCATCAATGGCTCGAAGATGTGGATCACCAACGGTGCGATTGCCGATGTCGCCGTGGTGTGGGCGATGACGGAGAATGGCATTCGCGGCTTTCTGGTCGACAAGGGAACCGCCGGCTTCTCCGCACCGGAGATCGAGAGAAAGTTCTCGCTGCGGGCCTCCGTCACTTCGGCTCTGTTCTTCGACAACGTCGTCGTGCCGGACGAGAACGTGCTGCCCGGGGTAGTCGGGCTCAAAGGTCCGCTTTCCTGTCTCACGCAGGCCCGTTACGGGATCGCGTGGGGTGTCATAGGCGCCGCGCAAGCGTGTCTGAGCCAGCTCCTGGACTACACGAAGACACGCGTCCTCTTCGGCCGGCCCCTGGCGCAGAACCAGGCCATTCAGATCCGCCTGGCCGACATGGCCCGCCGGATCACGACCGCCCAGCTGCTGGCCTGGCAGCTGGGCCGGCTCAAGGAACGGGGAGACCTGCAGCCCCTACAGGTCTCCCTGGCGAAGTGGAACAACTGCCGCATGGCCCTGGACGTCGCGCGCGACTGCCGTGACATGCTCGGTGGGTCGGGCATCAGCGTTGAATACGTGCCCATGCGCCACATGCTCAACCTCGAGAGTGTCATCACCTACGAGGGCACGGAGACGATTCACCAGTTGTCCGTCGGACGCGAGCTGACCGGGCTGAGCGCGTTCTAGCCCCGTGATCGGACTCGGCGGCGTCAGATGAAGCAGAGCGCCAGCAACACCAGCAGGCCCAGCCAGTCGGCCACGGTGCCCCCGAAGCCAACCCTTCTGTAACGGCTCGATGAAGGCAGTGTCATGACAGGTCTCCTGTCGACCGGGTACATGGCAGGATTCTCGCCAGCCGGCCCCAGGGACTCGGGGCGCCAAAGTGGCGCGGCACCCAAGAATTGTGGCGAAAAATGGCGGGCGACGACCTGCGGGGGCGCCGTGGTGGCGGCCGCGGTGTACGTCTAGCGACTGCTGTGGCGCGACCGCCATGTAACGGGCACGGCGAACGACAGGTGCGCGGCAGCCACGCGCGATCGAACACGGCGCGAACGGGCGATGCGTGTGAGATACGTGCGCTGCGTGCTTTAACCCGGCCGCGCCACGCTGTAGCCTGTATTGCATGAAGCGCCTGATAGCCATCGTCGAAGACGAACCCGCCATTCGAGACAACTACGCTGCCGCCTTCGCACGCGAGGGCTACACCGTGCGCACCTACGGCAACCGCGCACAGGCCATGGCCGCCTTCGCGTCCCGTCTGCCGGATCTCGTGATCATCGACATCTCGTTGGAAGACGAGCCGGAAGGCGGCTATGAGCTGTGCCGGCAATTGCGCTCCCTGTCGGCAGAGCTGCCGATCATCTTCCTCACGGCGCGCGACACTGAGCTGGATGCGGTCTCCGGATTGCGGCTCGGCGCAGACGATTTCCTGACGAAAGATCTGAGCCTCGCGCATCTGAGCGCGCGCGTGAATGCCCTGTTCCGCAGAGTCGACGCCCTGCGCAAACCCCACGAAGCGACTCAGATCATCAAGCGCGGTCCGCTGACGCTGGACTCGGAACGGATGCAGGTGGAGTGGGAAGGACAGGTCGTGCTGCTCTCGCTCACGGAGTTCTGGATCGTATTCGCGCTCGCGCGCCATCCGGGGCACGTAAAGAACCGCCAGCAGCTGATGGATGCCGCCAACGTCGTGCTCGACGACAACACCATCACCTCGCACATCAAGCGGATCCGGCGCAAGTTCCAGGTCATCGACTCGAAGTTCGATGCTGTGCAGACGGTCTATGGCATGGGTTACCGGTGGGTGGAATGAGCGGAGCCCGCTTGCGGAATCCGCCCGACCCGCCTGACAAGCGATCAGCCTCGTTGAGGCCGTCTGGTCGCCGCGGGGACCCGCCCGACAGGCTGTCAGCCTCGTCGGCACCGCCATGTCGCTGCGACTGAAGCTGCTGCTGCTGGGGCTTGCCACTCTCGTGCTGCCCTGGGAGGGCACGCGCTACGCGCGGGAGATGGAGTCCGCGCTCCGCGAAGGTGAGCAGGACTCTCTGACCCAGGTTGCCCAATCCATCGCCTCTTCGCTGCAGGGTCAAACGCACCTTCTGTATCGCGACAGCGCCGCGCCCACCGCCATGGGGCCGTTCGACCTGCAGCCGCTCGTGCTGACGAGCCAACCGTACCTGGACGGCTACCCGGACGAGTGGCCGCGGGACCAAGCGGCCTGGCGCCACTATAAAAACGGCAACAATGGCAACGGCAACAATGGCGGCTTCGGCATTCTTACGGGCGTGTTCGAGCGGATGCTGTACGTGCTTCTCGATGTGCACGATGACAAGCTCGTGTTCGATGCGGTGGGCGCCAATCCCCTCGACTCGAGCACCCTGGGCGACCGCATCTGGCTGGGGTTCACCGGACCGGACGGCATGGAGCACCAGGTGTTCATCTCGGCGACGGGCGCGGGACCGGTGATGGCCCGCCGCATCGAAAGCGGCGAATACGGGCAGCAGAGCGCAGTCAGCGAGCCGCGCATCAACGGCGCCTGGCAGCCCAGCCCCGATGGCTATCGCCTCGAGCTGAGGGTGCCGCTCTCGATGCTCGGCGACCGCTTTGGAGTGCTGATCGATGATCGCGACCAGCAAGGCGAGCCGGCCACCAGCTATGGGATGCTCAGCACGCAGGACCTGCATACCCAGGGCAGGCTCGTCGTGGCCTCACCGGAGCTGACCACCTACCTGACCCAGTTTCTGCAGCCCGGGCTGCGTCTTGCGGTGGCCTCCCCCGACGGGCGGACACTCGCGCAAGCGGACGCGCTCGGACAGGCCACCGAGCTGGGTCCGGAGCCGGGACTCCTCGCGCGGCTCTACCGGCGTTTCGTGGACGAACCCAAGGCCCATCGCGCGATCGACGCAACGGCACCTGTCTACGACCAGAAGCATCAGCAGCCGATCGGGCAATTGCGAGTCACCCAGACCGGCGAACGCTGGCTCACGCTACGCGACAGGGCCCTCACACGAATGCTCAACATCACGCTGATCACCACGATCATCGCCGTCGTGCTGATGTTCGTGTTCGCTGCCCGTCTCGCCGTGCGCCTCTCCCGCCTGCGAGGCGCCAGCGAATCCGCCCTGACACGCGAGGGGCTGATCACCACCTTCCCCGAGACAGCGGCCCCCGATGAGCTCGGCGACGTGGCGCGTGGCTTCTCGACTCTGCTTGGCCGGCTCAACGAATACACCGGCTATCTGCGCACCCTGGCCGGTAAGCTCGCTCACGAGATCCGCACCCCTCTGACCATCGTCCGCTCCTCGCTGGAGAACCTGGAATCCGAAGGCATCTCCGACGGCGCGCGCGTCTACCTGGATCGCGCGCGTCAGGGCAG
>Ga0134125_10005637_pt1 | contig 14196 bp, 13 predicted proteins | sample KB31751_FD_96464 | JGI IMG/M metagenome (GOLD analysis project Ga0134125, IMG submission 96464) | Terrestrial soil microbial communities with excess Nitrogen fertilizer from Kellogg Biological Station, Michigan, USA - KB3-175-1 | ecosystem: Environmental > Terrestrial > Soil > Unclassified ... | reverse complement strand
TTCCTTGTCGTAGTCGCTGGTGGTTTCCTCGATCTGGGTGCGCAACTGCTTGACCCGGCCCTCGATCTCGGCCGCCTTGCCCGCGCCCTCGACCAGGGTGGTGTTGTCCTTGTCAATCACGGCCTTCTTCACCCGCCCGAGCTGGCTCAACTGCACCGACTCGAGCTTGATGCCGAGCTCCTCGCTGATGAACTCGCCCCCGGTGAGCACGGCAATGTCCTGCAGCATGGCCTTGCGGCGGTCGCCGAAGCCGGGCGCCTTGACCGCGGCCGCGTGCAGGGTGCCACGCAGCTTGTTGACCACCAGCGTCGCCAGGGCTTCGCCCTCGACGTCTTCGGCAATCAGCAGCAGCGGCTTGCCCGCGCGCGCGATCTGCTCGAGCAGCGGCAGCAGGTCCTTCATCGAGCTGATCTTTTTCTCGTGGATCAGGATGTAGGGGTCCTCGAGCACCACCTCCATCCGGTCCGGATCGGTGACGAAGTAGGGCGACAGATACCCGCGGTCAAACTGCATGCCCTCGACCACCTCGAGCTGAGTCTCCATCGTGCGCGACTCCTCGACCGTGATCACCCCGTCCTTGCCCACCTTCTTCATCGCCTCGGCGATGATGCCGCCGATGGTCGCGTCGTTGTTGGCGCTGATCGTCCCCACCTGGGCGATCATCTCGCCCTGCACCGGCTTGGACATCTTCTTCACCGCCTCCACCGCCGCCGCCACCGCCTGGTCAATGCCGCGCTTCAGCGCCATCGGGTTCGACCCGGCGGCCACGTTCTTCACCCCCTCGCGGAAGATCGCCTGGGCCAGCACCGTGGCCGTCGTGGTGCCGTCGCCGGCGACGTCGCTGGTCTTCGACGCCACCTCGCGCACCATCTGCGCCCCCATGTTCTCCAGCGTGTCCGGCAGGTCAATCTCCTTGGCCACCGTCACCCCGTCCTTGGTGATGGTGGGCGAGCCGAACTTCTTCTCGATCACCACGTTCCGCCCCTTGGGGCCGAGCGTGATCTTGACCGCATCCGCCAGCGTGTTCACCCCGCGCAGGATCGCCTGCCGGGAACTCTCTCCGTGTACAATTCGCTTTGCCATGTCCTTGGTGTCTCCTCAATCCTTGTAAATAAATTCCTGGCCTTACTTGCTGAGCACGCCCAGCACTTCTTCTTCCCGCAGGATCAGCAGATCCTCGCCGTCCAGCTTGATCTCGCTCCCCGAGTACTTGCCGAACAGAATGTGGTCGCCTTCCTTGACATCGAGCGGCAGCACCTTGCCCTCTTCCGTCACCTTGCCCTTGCCGACGGCAATCACCTTGCCCTCCTGCGGCTTCTCCTTGGCGCTGTCGGGAATAATGATCCCGCCCCGCACCGTCTCCTGCTCTTCGATCCGCTTGACCAGCAAACGGTCGTGTAGTGGTCTCACCTTGGCCATCGTGGGTTGTCTCCTTATATGAAATGGCGGGAGGGCCGGCCCGCGCGGTGCCTGCTGGCACCTGTCCGCGCTTGGCTTAGCACTCTCCCTTCACGAGTGCTAATTGTAGCCTGACGGCACCACAGGGGTCAATCCCACGACCGGGTTACGGGGTTGGCGAATCCTGTATACTGACGACAGCTGCCGCTGCCGCATCAGGGCGGCGGTCTGGAGTACCCATGTTTGACGGCCTTTTCCAACCCACCCACCTGATCATCATCCTGGTGATCTGTCTGCTGATCTTCGGGCCTAAAAAGCTGCCCGAGCTGGGCCGGGGGTTGGGCGAGAGCATCCGCGAGTTCAAAAAGTCCATGGCCGAGGCGCGCGCCGAAGGCAACGAGCCGGCCAAGCCGGCGGCGGCGGCGGAAGAGAAAAAGTAAGTCCGCCTTGGCCCGCCCCACCCGTCTCTCGCTGCTCATTTTTGACCTCGACGGCACCCTGATTGATTCCCGCGCCGATCTGGTGGCCGCGGTCAACCTGGCGCTGGCCGCCCTCGACCGCCCGGCGCTGCCCGACGAACAGGTGGGCGGCTATGTGGGCGACGGGGCGGCGCTGCTCATGCAGCGCGCCCTGGGCTTCGCCCCCCCTCCCGACCCGGCGCGCACCGCCCCGCCCCCGGTGACGCTCGCCCCCGGCGACGCCGCGCTGGCCGCGCGCGCCCTCGAACTGTTCCTCGAGTTTTACGCCGCCCACAAGCTCGACCGCACCCAACTCTATCCCGGGGTGGGCGACGGGCTGCGCGCCCTGCATGCCGCCGGCGCGCGAATGGCGGTGCTGACCAATAAGCCCGTGGTGCCCAGCCGCCAGATCGTCGCCCATCTGGGCATCGCGCCGCTCTTCGAGGCGGTGCTCGGGGGCAACAGCTTCCCGCAGAAAAAGCCCGACCCGGTGGGCATTCACGCCCTGCTCGAGCGTTGCGAGGTGGCGCCGCAGCAGGCGGTGATGATCGGCGACTCGGGCGTGGACGTGCGCTGCGGCCGCAACGCCGGCGTATGGACAGCCGGCGTCAGCTACGGCTTCGCCCCCGAAAGCCTGCGCGCCCAGCCCCCCGACTGGATGGCCGACAGCTTCCCCGAACTGCACCGCTCACTGCTCGAGGCCGTGCACGGCCGGGTCCCGCGCCCATCAATGCCACAATAAAAGGGCAATCCCCTCAGGAGACACTCTTCCATGGCCCTCAAACCCGGCGTCACCGCCCCCCAGACCGGCATCTACTGGTGCAGTGTGTGCAAGCTGCCCGGCCAGTTCGAGGCCGGCCAGACCCTGCCCGAGTGCCGCAACAAGTGTGGACGCGGCGGCTGGGAGTTTGTTCAGGCCGAGGCCGCTCCCGGCTCGCCTTCCGCCTAGCAGGCCGCGGCAGCTCGGAGGCGCCCTGAGCCGAGCGGGCGCCCGCTGCCGGGGAGCGAAGCCACGGCGCTGAGCGACCGTAGGGAGCGACCCAAGTCAGGTGTGGAGTATCCACCTCTACTGCACCGGGCTTTCGCTCGCCACCAGCGACTGAAAAATGGCCAGCACCCGCCGCCGGTAGGCGAGCATCTGCTCGGCCAGCGTGGCGAACCCCGGATCGCGCAGCGCGGTGCGCTGCCACTGGGTCTGCACCTCGGCCGGCACCTCGATGTCCCGCCGCAGGTCCTGGTAGCTGTACCCGCGCAGAAACAGCCCGAAGAAAAAGGCGGCTTCCTGCTCGGGGGCCTCAAAGCCGCTCGCCCGCGGGGCGGGCGCGCCGAGAGGCAGCGGGTTGGGGTTCACATCCATGCTCAAGTTATTGGATACACCCTGCCCGGCGCCGTGACAACCTGCTTCGGCGTCTTCCCCCACCCCGCACCCCGCAGCCGCTTGACGCGCACCTGAAAATCGGGTCTAATCCGCCGCCGCGAAAAACACCAGCTGGCTGTCCCCCTGCGGATGCACCCTCTGCCGCCGCCACCGCCCCACCGCCGCCGCCAGTTCCGCCCCCCGCCGCGTCTCGATGACCACCCGCCCGTCGTCCGCCATCAGCTCCGGATACAGTGCCAGCTCGCGCAGCAGCCGCTCCGGTGCGTGCAGATCGTCATAGGGCGGGTCGCAGAACAGAAACCCCGCCCCCGGCAGCCCCGGCACCGCCGCCACCTGCCGCAGCCCCGCCGGCAGCCGCCGCCGCAGCACCACCGCCTCGGGCACTCCCCCCACCCCCCGATCGCGCAGGTTCAGCTCCAGCACCTCGGCCGCCGCCCGCGCCCCCTCCACCCAGACCACCGGCCGGGCGCCGCGGCTGTAGGCTTCAATGCCCACCGCCCCGGTGCCGGCGTAGGCATCCACAAAGCCCCGCCCCTCCACCCCCGCTCCCAGAATATTGAACAGTGTCTCCCGCAATCGGTCGCTGCTGGGCCGCACCCCCGCCCCCTCACCCGGCCCCCGCAGCCGCCGGCTCCTCCACTCGCCTCCCACCACGCGCATAAGCGAGTATAGGAGCCGTGCGGGTGGCTATACTAGGAGTCTGCCTGCTGCGGAGAGATGGCCGAGCGGTTGAAGGCGCACGCTTGGAAAGCGTGTATATCCGAAAGGGTATCTGGGGTTCGAATCCCCATCTCTCCGCCACCTGCCCCCCCACCTCCGCCCCGCCCCCGGCGAACAAAAAACGAAGAAATTGTTGCGGAATTGTTGCGGAAATCTGCGTGCAAATCCCGTGCAAGCGGCGTGGATATCGGTGTCACAATGCGGCTCAATGTCACTGCGTAAGTCATGGCCGCAGTCAATCGGCGGTCATGGCCAAGAAAGAAAGGTACGTCAATGACCACAATGCAGCGAGAATTTTCCCGCCGGGAACGGCAGATCGTCTGCGCCCTGTGCGAGGCCAAGGCGGTGAAGGACATCGCCCGCGAACTCCAGCTCAGCGTCAACACCGTCAAGGATTACCTGAAAACCATCTACCGCAAAGCGCAGGTGCACTCCGCCCGCGAACTCATGCGCAAGATGAGCGCCGGCGACCCCCTGCCCGCCACCGACGGCGGTTTGGCGCTGCTGCTGCACACCGCCCAGCGGCTCAGCCTCGAGGCCCCGCCGAGCGAGGCGCTGGCGGAGTTGCACACCGCCATCCGCCACTGTACCCGGGCCCGCCGGGTCAGCTTCTGGCACTGGCTGAGCAGCGGCCATCAGCTCTGTCTGGCGGGGGAAACCTCCAGCACCCGCCCCGGTTCGCTGCTGCGCGCCGAGGGCTTTGTGCGGCAGTTGCGCGAGCGCGGCTGGGCGCGGCTCGAACGCCAGCAGATGGGCGGCGTCGAGGGGCGTGAGTTGGCCGCCTACGGCCTGGTGGGCGAGGTGATCGGGGTGGTCGGCTCCCCCACCCCGCGCGTGCAGGTGGTGCTTGCCGGAGATCCACTCGAAGGCCGCTTCGGCCCCCTCGATGCCCCCACCATCCGCCTGCTGGTGCGCCTCGTCCACGCGGAAAGCGGAATGTCGGCGCTGCGCGCCTCGGCCTGACAGTCGCCTAAACGGCCACCCGCTCGACCCGCTCCATCTGCTCGCGGCTCTGGCTGGGTTTGCGCGCCGGCTCGTGGTAGGGGTCGAAGCGGTTGCCGATCACCGTCGGCACAAAGCGGATCCCCGCCACTGCGGTCTGAAAGCGGTCAAACTGCCCGCGTGGTTCGATGCCCTTGGTCTTCACTGGATATCTCCGTCTCCCATGCCGCACATCCCGCCGCCGCAGCAGTCGCCGCCTCCCTCGCCACATCCGGCGAAATCAGCCGCCCCACCCCCCTCGCCGCCGGCATGACCCACCGCCACGCGCGAAAACCAGATGCGTTCCACCGCCTGCGAACCGCACCCGCACGCCGGCGCGGCCGCCTCCGCCGTCCAGCTCAGCCGTTCAAACCGCTGCCCGCAGTCGCGGCACACATACTCATACATCGGCATGGCTATAGTTTACCGCCTCGCGGCGACGGCCCTCGCCGGAGGCAATTCGAGGCCGAGAAATGGGGTTCCCTTCCAGGTCCCATCGTCGCCGGGGAAAGACTCCTGCCTGTCGGCCCCGCTCGGCCGATCTCGTCGCGGCCGAGGGGAGCCGACCGCAGGGAGGCGTCGGGGGCGCAGCCCCCGGCAAAGACAGGCTGTGCCTGCTTAGCGTCGTCTCCCCAGCGTAAAGCGTGCCAACTGGCGCAGGCGGTCGGCGGCGGGCCCCCAATCGGCCAGTGCGGCTTCGGCGGCGTCCACCAACCGCTGAGCCTCGACGGCGGCGGCGGCGCTGCCCATCGCCGCCGGGTAGGTGGCTTTGGCCTGGGCGGCATCCTTGCCCGCCGTTTTGCCCAACTCTTCCGAGCTGGCGGAGGCATCCAGCAGGTCGTCGGCGATTTGAAAGGCCAGCCCGGCGGCGCTGCCGTATGCGCCGAGTTGCTCCATCTGCCGCGGCGTGGCGCCCGCCGCCATGCCCCCCAGCAGGACGCTGGCGCGCAACAGCGCCGCCGTCTTGCGTTCATGAATCCACCGCACAGCGGCCGCCGAAGCGGCGGCCCCGGCCTCCAGGTCGCCCACCTGGCCGGCCACCATCCCCTGCGGCGTGCCCGCCGCCTGCGCCAATAACCCCACCATCGCTCCGCCCCGCGGCGCGGCGGCCAGAATTTCAAACGCCCGCGTCTGCAGGGCATCGCCCGCCAGAATCGCCATCGCCTCGCCGTAGACCTTATGACAGGTGGGCCGGCCGCGTCGCAGGTCGTCGTTGTCGAGCGCCGGCAGATCGTCGTGAATCAACGAATAGGTGTGCACCAGCTCGACCGCCACGGCGGGTGTCCAGGCAGCCTCGCAGTCCTCACCCGCCACCGCCCGGGCGGCGGCGCGGCACAGCAGCGGGCGCAGCCGCTTGCCTCCGTTCAGCAGGCTGTGGCGTATGGCTTGATGGAGCCGCGCCGGCGGCTCCTCCGCCGCCGGCACCGCCCCCGCCAGCCGCGCCTCAACGCCGGCCCGCTCGGCCGCCTGCCACTCAGAATGTCCGCCCTCCACCACCATGGCAGTGTACCAAGCGAAAATCGAGGTAACCGCCGGCGGCGATGACAGTTTAAGAAATTGAGGCAACGACCCGATGAACTCCCTGCTTCGTGATCTCCGCCAAGCCCTCCGCGGACTGAGCCAGGCGCCCGCCTTCGCCGCCATCGCCATCCTCACCCTGGGGTTGGGCATCGGCGCCAACACCGCCATCTTCAGCGTGGTGGATGCGGTGCTGCTTCGGCCACTGCCCTTTCCCCATCCCGAACAGTTAATGTCGGTGCGCGAGAGCAGCCAACACTTCCCCAGCATGTCGGTGGCGTTTCCTGACTACCTCGATTGGGTCAAAGACAACCACAGCTTCACCCTCCTCTCCGCCTATCGCGGCACCGGCGCCATCGTCACCCATGCCGGCCCGCCCGCGGTCATCAATGGCGAGGAAGCCACCTGGCAGTATTTCCCCGTGCTGGGGGTGCAGCCCGAACTGGGCCGCACCTACACCGCCGCCGAAGATGCGGTGGGCGCCCCCGACGTGGTCGTCATCTCCGATGCCCTGTGGCGCTCGCGCCTGCAGGCCGACCCCGCCGTCATCGGCAAACAGCTGGAGCTTGACTCCCGTCCGCGCACCATCGTGGGCGTGATGCCCCCCGGCTTCCCCGGCCTGTCCACCTCCAAATACGCTCCCCAGTTCTGGGTTCCTCTCGGCGCCGTCGCCACCAAGGATTCGGGCATGATGAACCGCGGCAGCCATCCCGGCCTCACCGGCTTGGGTCGGCTCAAACCGGGCGTCAGCATGCTCATGGCCCGTGCCGATCTCAACGGCATTGCCCGCAACCTGGCTCAGCAGTATCCCAAGAGCAACACCGGCGAGGGCGTGGTGGTGGACACCTACCACGACCGCGTGGTGCGCAACGACGGCCCCTCGGCGCTGTGGACACTGCTCGGCGCGGTCAGCCTGGTGCTGCTCATCGCCTGTGCCAATGTCGCCAACCTGCTGCTGGCGCGCGCCGCCACCCGCCAGAAGCCCAACGCCATCCGCTCGGCGCTGGGCGCTTCGCGCTGGCGCCTGGTGCGCGAACACCTGTCCGAGAGTTTATGTCTGGGGGTGGGGGGCAGCCTGCTCGGCCTGGGGTTGGCGTGGGCGGCGATGCGCGCCGCCCCGGCGCTCTTGCCCCCCGAGTTGGGCATGAACCGTACCGATCAGATCGCCCTCGACTGGCGCGTGCTGGTATTCACCATCGCTCTGGCGCTGGCCACCACTCTCATCTTCGGCTTCCTCCCCGCCTGGCACGCCAGCCGCACCCGCATCGGCGAGGTGCTCAAGGATGGCGGGCGCGAGTCCAGCGCCAGCCGCAGTGGCGGGCGGTTGCGCAATCTGCTGGTCGGCCTCGAGATGGCGCTGGCGCTGGTGTTGCTGGTCGGCGCCGGACTGCTCATCCGCAGCCTGGTGCAACTGCAGCAGGTGAACCCCGGCTTTGATCCCAACGGTGTGCTCACCTTCGAACTCAGCTTGCCCTCCAGCAAGTACCCCAAACAGGAGCAGACCCTCGCCTTCTTTCGCCAGGCCGTTGAAAAGATCAGCCAACTGCCGGGCGTGAGCGCGGTGGGCACCGTGGACCCGCTCCCCTTCAACGGCAGCGACTGGGAGAACAGCTTCTCTGTCGTCGGCCGCCCCGAGCCCGGCCCCGGGCAGATGCCGTCCACCAATTGGGCCATGGTTTCGGGCGATTACTTTCATGCCATGGGCATGCACCTGCTGCGCGGTCGCCTGTTCAACGAAAACGACACCCTCAAAGCGCCGCGGGTGGCCATCATTGATGCTTCCTTTGCCCGGGCTTACTGGCCCGGGGCCGATCCCATCGGCAACGCGCTCGGCCAGCAGGTCCGCTCCAATGGCTCCAACTGGACCATTGTGGGCGTGGTGGCGCGCGTCCTCAACTATGGCCTCGATCAGACCACCGAGATGGACAAGCTCCCCGAGACCTTCGTCCCGCTGGCGCAGCTTGACTACAACATGAACGACTCCTATGTGGCGCTGCGCACCACGCTCAGCGACCCCATGCAGTTGCGCAGCGCGGTCACCTCCGTCGTGCAGTCGCTCGACGCCCAGCAACCGCTCTACGACATGTTGAGCATGGATGCGCGCATCGGCTTGTCCCTGGCGCAGCGCCGCCTGACGCTCTGGCTGATGATCGGCTTTGCCGGGTTGGCGTTGATTCTGGCGGCCATCGGCATCTACGGCGTGCTCAGCTACGCCGTCGCCCAGCGCACCCACGAGCTGGGTCTGCGCATGGCGTTGGGCGCGGGACGTCCGCGGGTGCTGCGCCTGGTGCTGCGCCAGGGACTGACGCTGGCGCTGGCCGGCGCGGTGGCCGGCCTGGCGGTGGCCATGGTGCTGGGGCGGTGGGCCTCGTCGTTCCTGTTCGGCGTGAGTTGGCGCGACCCGCTCACCCTGGTGGCGGTCCCACTGCTGTTGCTGGCCATCGCCGCGCTGGCCTGCTATCTGCCCGCCCGCCGCGCCACACGCGTGGATCCGATGATCGCGCTGCGGGGTGAATAGCTCCCGCCCGCCGCCGCACCCGATCGCGTACCATGCTGGTAGTCGCGCCGGGCGCGACCGTGCGGAGGCTCGAGGTGTGGATTCTGGTGGCGGAGGATGAGGCGGGTCTGCGGCAGTCCCTGCAGCAGGGCCTCGAAGAGGAGAACCATCGCGTGGCCGCCGCGGCCGACGGTGGCGAGGCGTGGGCGGCCATTCGCACCTGTGAGTTCGACGTCATCGTGCTCGACATCATGCTGCCGGAGTTGGACGGCCTGGAGGTGCTCCGCCGCCTGCGCGCCGCCGGCCACACCACTCCGGTGCTCCTGTTAACCGCCCGCGACGCCGCCGCCGACGTAGTGCGGGGACTCGACGCCGGCGCCGATGACTACCTCACCAAGCCCTTTGCCTTCGGCGTCCTGTTGGCGCGTTTGCGGGCGCTGGGACGCCGCGCCGCGCAGGCGCCACGGCCCCAACTGGCGCACGCCGGCCTGCATCTGGACCCGGCCGCGCGCCGGGCGTGGCGTGACGGCGCGCCGGTGTCGCTGACCGCGACCGAATTCCGCCTGCTGGAGTTCCTCCTGCGCCGCGCCGGGCGCGCCGTCTCCCGCGCCGCGCTGCTCGAGGGGGTGTGGGGCTTCGATCAAACGGTGGAGACCAACACCCTCGACGCTTTCATCAAGCAGTTGCGGGAGAAGGTGGACGCCGGGCGCGAGCACCGCCTCATCCACACCGTGCGCGGATTCGGCTACGCTTTGCGAAAGGACGAATGATTCCGCGCTCCATCGGCTTCCAGTTAACCGCCTGGTATGCGGCCGTGCTCGCCCTCACCCTGGCCACCGCCGGCATCGGCCTCCGCCTGGCCATGGGAGACAGCATCCACGAGACCGTGGACAAGGATCTGCGGGCGCAGGTGGTCGCCCTCCGCGCCGCGCTCCCGACGTCGGGGGACCGCCTGACGCCGGCGGCGCTGGAGGCCGCCAGCGCCGCCAGCCTCGGGCTGCCCTGGCGCATCGCCGACGCCTCCGGCACCTGGATATTTCAATCCCCGGAGGCGCGCGGCTGGGGCTCCGCGCCCCTCCCGGCGCCGGGGCGCGAGGATTTCCGCAACGTGAAACGGGGGCGCCGCACCAGCCGCGTGCTGACCGCCGCCTGGAGCGGCGGCATCGTGCAGGTCGGCGTGGCCACCGACGAGTTCGCGGAGATGCTCCAGGCTTCGACCTGGATCGCCCTCCTGGCCAGCCCGCTGCTGCTGATTCTGGCCTCGGCCGGCGGCTATTGGATGTCGCGCCGCGCCCTGGCCCCGGTGGGCGACATTGTGCGCGCCACCGGCGAGATCGAGGCACGCAATCTGGCCGAGCGACTGCCGGTGCGGGGTTCGGGGGACGAATTCGACCAACTGGCCGCCACCTTGAACGCCATGCTGGCGCGGCTGGAGTCCGCCTTCGCCGCCATGCGCCAGTTCACCGCCGACGCTTCGCATGAACTGCGCACCCCGGTCAGCGTCATCCGCACCACCGCCGAAGTCACCCGCCGCCGTCCGCGCACGCGCGAGGAGTACGAATCGGCGCTGGACCGCATCCAGGGCGCCAGCGAGCGCAGCAGCGAGCTGATCGAGCAACTGATGCTGCTCGCCCGCGCCGATGCCGCCGCCGAGCTGCCGTCGCGATCCCCGGTGGCGCTGCCTGACATCGCCGCCGCCGCCGAAGCCGAAGCCCAGGTGCTCGCCCAGGCCGCCGGCATCCGGCTGCACAGCGACTGCGCATCGCCCCTCACCGCCCTGGGCGACGCCCCCGCGCTGCGCCGCCTCCTGCTCATCCTGCTCGACAATGCCGTTAAATACTCCCCCCCCGGCGGCCAGGTGTGGATGCGCCTCGAGCGCCTCGACGACCACGGCTCCCCGGCGGCTCGCTTCGAGGTCCGCGACCAGGGCTGCGGCATCGCCCCGGAGCATCTCCCCCACGTCTTTGAGCGCTTCTACCGCGCTGCCGCCGACCGCTCGCGGGACGCCGGCGGGGCCGGCCTCGGCCTCGCCATCGCCCAGGCCATTGCCCGCCAGCATCGCGGCGACCTGACCATCGAAAGCCGCCTGGGCCAGGGATCCACCGTCCGCCTGGTGTTGCCGATTTCATCCCACCGCCCGTAAGGGGCGTTCATTGAATCTTCAGCTTGGCGTCTCATCCTGACGGTGAGGTACAGTCATGCGCGTCCACCCCTCCTTTCGCACCTTTGCCTGCGTCGCCGCCCTCGGCGGCGCCGCCACCTTGAGCCTGGCCGCCCTGAGCAAACCCGCCGGCGGTTGGCATTGGCTGCGCACCGTTCCCATCGCCGCCGCGCCCGGTGGCGGCGAATATTTTGACTACGTGTACGTCGATTCCGCCTCCCGCCGCGCTTACCTCTCGCAAGGCACCAGCGAGGATGTCGTGGACCTGGACAGCGGCAAACAGCTCGGCGCCGTCACTGGCCTGCAGCGCGACCATGGTGTCGTCGTGCCGCCCGGCCTGGGGCGGGGATTCATCAGCGATGGCGATGCCGGCCAGGTGGCCGTCTTCGATGTGCACAGCCTGCGGATCGTCAAGCGCATCCCCACGGCAAAGGACTCCGACGGGATGTTGTACGAACCCGTCCACCAGCGGGTGTGGTGCTTCGAGGGCGATGCCCATAGCGCCAGCGTCATTGATCCGCAGTCCGAGACCGTGGTGGCCACGCTGCCTCTGGGGGGATCGCCGGAGCAGGCGGCCACCGACGGCCACGGCATGATCTACGACAATCTGGCCGACAAAAACCAGATCGCGGTGATCAATGCGCGGACGCTGAAGATCACCCACCGCTGGCCGGTCGCCCCCGCCGGTCAGCCGGTGGCGATGGCCATGGATCCGGTCCATCGCAAGCTCTTCATCGGCGCGCGCAACCCGGCGGTGATGATCGAAATGGATGCCGACAGCGGCAAAATCGTCGCCGGCCCCTTCCCCATCGGGCCGGGCGTGGACAGTTGTGTCTTCGACTCCGGCACGGCGGTCGCCGCCTGCTCCACCCGCGACGGCGCCATCCATGTTTTCCGCGAGGATGCCCGCGGTCTGGTCACCCCGTCCCAGGTCATCAAGACCGAATTCGGGGCCAAGACCATGGCGCTGGATCCCAAGACCCACGAGTTCCTGACCGATACTGCCGCCCGCTCCCCCGCCGCCCCCGGCCGCCGCCCTGCGTTCCAAGCCGGCACGCTGCGACTGTTGGTGTATGGCCGCTAGGCTGCCCCCGGGGAGGCGACACTCACCCTGGCGGCCCTTCGCCGCGCGCTTCGCGGCCTTGCTGGCCGTGGCGCTGGCCGTGGCGCTGGCATCGCCGGCGCAGACCGGCGGCGCGTCCCTCACGGGCCGGGTGGTCGGGCCGCATGGGGCCGCGATTGTGGGCGCGCAGGTGACGCTGGTGACCGGCGATGGCAGCAGCCGCCAGGTGGCCACCGACAGCCAGGGCGGATTTGACCTGCGCGGCTTGCCGCCGGGTGGCGCCGAGATGGCGGTTACGGCCAACGGCTTCGCGCCCTATCATGCCGGCGTGACGGTGGGACGCCGCGGCGCCCCGCCGCTGGTCATCCCGCTCCACCTGCTCACCCTGCAGCAGAGCGTCACCGTGAACGCCGACTCCCAGCGCGTGGGCCTCCAGCCCGAAGACCGGGCGGCCACGGTCGAGCTGAGCGGCGATGCGCTCAAGAGCCTGGCCAACGATCCCGATCAGTTGGCCACCGACCTGGCCGCTCTGGCCGGGCCGGCGGTGGGCGGCGGCGGCGCCACCATCTATATTGACGGCTTCACCCGCGGCGACCTGCCGGCCAAAGCGGCCATCGCCTCGGTCGAGGTCAACGCCGACCCCTTCTCTCCGGAGTTCAATGAACTCGGCTATGGTCGCGTCCAGGTGCAGACCAAGCCCGGGTCCCAGGACCTGCATGGCGACCTCGCCTACGACGGCAATACCTCAAGCCTGAACGCGGTGCAACCTTTCCTGGGCGCCAGCGGCACCCGCCCCCCGCCCTACCACTCCAATATCTACAGCGCCGACGCCGGCGGGCCGCTGGGACGGCGGCTCTCCTGGTTTTTCAGCCTGGAACGGCGTGACATTAACAGCCTGAGCGTGGTCAATGCCCAGGTGCTGGGGGCCGGCTTCGCCCCCGCCACCTACATCACCTCCCTGGCCAACCCCAGCCATCGCACCGCCTTCTCCCCGCGCCTCGACTGGCAGGTCTCGGCCAACAACATTCTTTCCGCCCGCTACCAACTGCAGACCCGGCGGCAAAGCGGCGGCGTGGGCGGACTCGCGCTCCCCTCGCAGCTCTACGACACCGCTTCCAACCGCCACAACCTGCAGGTCGGCGACACCCAGACGCTGGGCAGCAGCGGGGTCAACCGCCTGCGTTTTCAATTCGTGCACATCCACGACAACAACGGGTCCGAGGTGCAGGGCCCGACCCTGCAGGTGCTGGGCGCGTTCACCGGCGGAGGCAACGCCAACGGCAGCTTCCAGCGCAGCGAGATGCACAATGACCTGCGCGAGGACCTCAGCCTGGTTCGCGGCCATCACCAGATCCAGCTGGGCGGGGAGGCGGCGGATGTGGCGCGCACCGAGACGGATTCCTCCAACTTCAACGGCAGCTTCGTCTTTTCCTCACTCGGCGACTATGCCGCCACCCAGCGTGACCTTTCCCGGGGCATGACCATGGCGCAGATCCGGGCGGCGGGATACGGCCCCAGCCAGTTCTCGCTGGCGGCCGGCAACCCCACCGCCCATATCAACCGCCTCGACGGTTCGCTGTACCTGCTCGACGCCTGGCAACTGCGTCCCCGCCTGATGCTGGATTACGGCCTGCGCCTGGAGACCGAAAATATTGTCCACGACAAGGCGGACTGGGCGCCCCGCCTCGGTGTCGCCTGGGGCCTCGATCCCCACCAGACCACGGTGTTGCGCGCCGGCTTCGGAATCTTCTACGAGCGGATTGACGACGATCAGATGATCGTTGCCGCCCACCTCGACGGCGCCCACCGGCGGCAGTACGTGGTCAGCCAGCCGGACTTTTATCCCAACGTGCCCTTGCCCGCGAGCCTCGCGGCCACCGCGGCGGCGCTCTCCACCCGCTACCTGTTCTCGCCCCGTTTGCAGGCGCCGCCCACGATGAACACCAGCATCAGCCTCGAACACCAGTTCGGCAAGGCAGGTTCGGTGTCGGTCAGCTATCTCCACTCCCGCGGATGGGACCA
>Ga0134125_10005636_pt1 | contig 14197 bp, 9 predicted proteins | sample KB31751_FD_96464 | JGI IMG/M metagenome (GOLD analysis project Ga0134125, IMG submission 96464) | Terrestrial soil microbial communities with excess Nitrogen fertilizer from Kellogg Biological Station, Michigan, USA - KB3-175-1 | ecosystem: Environmental > Terrestrial > Soil > Unclassified ... | reverse complement strand
GAATAGAACACATAATCAATAAGCTGGGGCCGGCTAAGCTGTGGCTGGCCGTCTACCGTAACTATCAGGTCGTTATTTCCGTAATCGTACGAATAGCATTTTTCGCCCTCCATTTGGCATTGGTTCAGCTTTAAAGAGCCTACCATTTCAACGTGATTAATTGAGTCGGCCTCTATGGTATTGAAGTCACCAGCTAAAAATTGAGGAACATTTTCTTCGGCATAGGGTTCAAGTAATTGTGAGCGGAGCTGGGCATATTGCACATTGCGGATAGATTGTACATTTTTACCACTATTGGGGTCCGACTGCAGGTGGGTGCCAATTAACTGGAAGCAAAATCCATCTTTTTGCCCTTCAACCAATATGGCACCTTTACTCGCAAGTTTATCTGCCCCCTGGGCCTGGTCGTAAAATATTTGTTTAATAACGTGAATAGGTACCTTGCTTATTATCCACACCCCGCAACTGGTTTTATAGAATTTGTTCTTCCTCGGGTCGCCCGATTCATATGGGAATACATCTTTCAACCCTTCACGTATTATGTTGCGCGCCTTATTGTCGAATGCTTCTTCAAATACTATTACATCGGCATCCTGGTTTCGCAGTACTGCAGCAATTTGTTTAGCACGCAGGCACTGCCCGGTATGAACGAATAACCTTGGCAGCATATATATATTCCAGGTAAGTATTTTAATATTTCCGCCCTTGCCCTGGTTGTTACATTGGCTGTAAGAGAGTAGGGGTGTCGAGACTAAGAGGATTAAGAGGAGGGTTTTCTGGATGTACTGATTCAGGTTATAGTACATGGTCTGTTTGTTTAGACGATGCAAAAATCATGCACATATATTACCTGAATGGCGTAAATGGATTAATAAAACATTAAATGAAAAGCCCTGTATAGGGCTACCTGTAAAGTATTGCGGGCGAGGCTCGCATTAGGTGCAGGGTTTTTGAACAGAAAAATGTGGAAAACGGCAGAAGGTTGAAAAATACCTCAAAGGCAAGTAGATAGGGCAAAAGCTTTGTTTTTGACAGGCTTTTACTATATTCGCAACGCCCTAATTAATCGCAAAGGGTAAGTTTATATTGAATTAACATTACAAACAAAACATGAAAACAATTACAAAGTCTATTTTGGCATCCCTGGCCGGCTTTCTAATTCTTCTTTCAGCTAATGCCTATGGCGCTTCTACAGCTAAGGCAGCTAAAAACGAGAACCTTACTGACACAGCAACCCACAAAACACAGTTCTGTTTCCTTTTCGGAACAGTACTTTTCCAAACCAACGAACGGTGCTATGGACAGACAAATGGCAATGTGGTAGTGGCTCCTATACCCGGTACAGGCAAAAAACCTTATACCTATTCATGGTCGCCTGCTGTAACAAACTTTAGTGTTGATACCGCAGACGCTGGCTTCGGAATGGCTGCGGGCACATATACCTGTACTATTACCGACTCTAACGGATGTACAACAAACGTTACGGTAACCATTACACAACCTAACCCTGTTGCAGTTACTACAACTAAGGTGGTAAATGAAACATGTAATGGCGGAATGAATGGTATGGCTGTTGTAAATGTTACCGGCGGCACACCTTTCAAAACTCCTCCTCCATACAGGTTTGCATGGAACCCTAATGTAAGCACAACTGATACTATAAAGAATGTAGCTGCGGGCACATATATTGTTACTGTTACCGATACTAACCGTTGTACAGGAAGCGATACACTTACTATTACCCAACCTGCACCAATGACCCTTTCATCAAAAGTTACTTCTTCATCATGCTCGGGTGCTAACGGCACAGCTGTGGTTATGGTTACAGCAGGTGGTACAAAACCTTATATGTATTTATGGAATACAAGCGCGACTACTGACTCAATTGGCGGCTTAGCGGCTGCAAGTTATACTTGCATGATAACAGATTCTAATAAATGTAAAGATTCTGCAACAGTAATAGTAACTGATAGTACAACATTGGCAGTATCGCTTATTAACCAGGCAAACGAAAAATGCTATGGCAATAGCGTTGGCCTTGCAGCATATAATGTTAGCGGTGGCATGGGAACAGTAACTTATAACTGGGCTCCGACAGGAGGTTCAGCTCCTTCGGCTGCAGGCCTTTCTGCAGGTAGCTATACCTTTACAGCAACCGACTCGGTAGGATGTAAAGCAATAGGAGTAGTAAATATAACCCAGCCTGCCGCGTTGCGCGACAGTATGATAAACATACGTAATGTGCCTTGTTTCGGTGGTGCGAATGGTAGAGTAACAGTAGGTGTGGCAGGTGGTACATCTCCTTTTACATATTCATGGTCAACCGGGGCTACAAGCTCTAATATTACAGGGCTTTCAGCCGGCACCTATTCGGTTATGGTAACCGATAATAACGGATGTATGGATTCAGCTACTATTAACCTGACTCAACCTGCAACTGCCGTTGCTGACAGTAATACTGTAATTAACCTTACCTGTTACGATGGTAATAACGGAAGCATTTACGTACATGCTTTTGGTGGCATACCTCCATACACCTATACCTGGACAGCGAGTACAAATACAAGCGATAGTGCAACCGGATTATCTGCCGGAACATACATTATCAGGATACGTGACTCTAACCGTTGTTCTAAACGCGATACAGTTATTGTAAGCCAGCCTCCAACATTTGTTGTGGCTAATGATACTCTGATGAATTCGAACCCTTGCGGAAGCACGGCATGGATTCAGGTGGTAGGCACATTGTCAAAATATACCTTTAGCTGGTCGTCTGGCCAGACTACGGATACTGCAACTAGTCTTTGCAACGGTACTTATTATGTATCTATAACCGATACTAACGGCTGTACAATTATTGACACCATTGTTATAAACAACCCCGTTGGCATTAATGCCATAACATACGATCCGGGAGTGAAAGTATTCCCTGTTCCTACCAGCAGCAAACTGAACGTTACTATTAGTGATAATAGTTTCGGGCTGGAAGGCATTAATGTGTACGATATGACAGGAAGGGAAATAATGACCCAGAAAGTGAGCGCTAACACCAACCGCTTTATACTTGATGTTTCAAAGCTTGCCGAAGGAACTTACTTCCTGAAGCTGACGGGTAACAGCGTTAAGCTGATAAGATTTACCGTCGCGGGAAAATAAACTGATAGTACAATAAAAGAAAAGGGAGAAGCAATTCTCCCTTTTTTATTTCCTTTATTCCGATACTTTTTTCTTTAGTTGCAGAAGCTCGGCTTTAATTTTTTCAAGCGATTTGTATAGCGCATCTTTATCATTGGCTTCCTGGCGGTTTTCTTTTTCCCTTAGGTGCTTCTTGGCGCCTTCCAGGGTAAATCCCTGGCCTTTAATAAGGTCGTGCAGTATGCGGAGCTTTGAAATATCTTGCTGGGTAAATTGGCGGTTACCGCGGGTATCTTTCGAGAATTGCAGTTGAGAGGTGAACTCCTTTTCCCAAAAACGTATTAAAGAAGCATTAACGCCAAACATATCGGCCACCTCACCGATGGAGTAAAAAAGCTTTGTTGTTTCTTTTTCCTTGTATGGCATCCTTTAAAATTGAGAATTAAGAATGGAGAATTAAAAATGACATTTCAATTTATATTTTTTCACTTTTAATTTTTATCTCGTACACCTGCTTTGAATTTCTGTATGAAGTTCCTGCTAAAATCTGACAGTATAAGTTTGCCGCTCATTTCGGCGCGCTCAATTAAAAGTGTGTCCCAGTTCTCGGTCCCTTCCCAGAAAACCTTCTTTAGTTGGGCCATTGCTTCGGGGCTGCTTTGCGCTAATTTGCCTGCCATGTCATCAACGGCTTTATCCAGTTCGGCTATGGTGGGATATATGTTCACATAAAGCCCCTTTTCTCTTGCCCATTCAGCACTCATCCATTCACTTGCATTTATCGACATACTTGAAAATGCTGAGGTACCTATTTTCCTTTCCACAGCAGGGCCAACCACAAAGGGGCCAATGCCTACATTCAACTCGCTGAGTTTTGCTTGTGCTGCCGTTGTTGCCAATGTGTAATCGGCTGCCGCGGCAAGGCCCACACCACCGCCCACTGCTTTGCCCTGCACACGCGCAATAACAAACTTGGGGGCTTTACGCATAGCATTAATTACAGCCGCAAATCCTGAAAAGAATTTTTTACCCGTAGCTAAGTCGTTTATGGCAATAAGTTCATCGAACGAAGCGCCGGCACAAAATGTTTTTTCTCCTTCGCTTTTAAGCACTATCACTTTAGCATCGTTGTTCTTTCCCACTTTTTCAACTTCGGCTGCAAGGCTCATTAATAAGGCCCCGGGCAGCGAATTGCTTTGGGGGTGCATGAATTGCACAGTGCCTATTCCATCTTTTATAAATGATTCAACTTTTCCTTCGCTCATAATAAAGTATTAAACAGCAGCAGGTTTTGCCGCTTGAGATTCTTCAATTACTTCCCCTTTCTCGCAACGTAGGGTACGGGCAGGGAAACGCTGCACAAGTAATATATTATGCGTGGCAAATATTATAGAACGGCCTGTGCGGCTAATGTCTATCAATAGTTTAATAATATCTTCCGATGTTTCCGGGTCAAGGTTGCCCGTGGGCTCATCTGCTAGTATTATTTCAGGATCGTTGAGCATGGCACGGGCTATGCTTACCCGTTGCTGTTCGCCACCCGAAAGTTCGTGGGGCATTTTAAAGCCTTTGGTTTGCAGGCCCACTTTATCAAGCACATCGTTTACGCGTTCCAGCATTTTTTCTTTGTCCTCCCAGCCTGTTGCTTTCAAAACAAACATCAGGTTGTCTTTTATACTGCGGTCTATCAGCAACTGAAAGTCCTGGAAAACAATGCCGAGTTTTCTCCTTAACAATGGAATCTGTTTCTTTTTGAGCTTTCTTAAATCAAATTCTACAACTCTTCCTTCGCCCTCTATTAAAGGTAATTCGGCATAAATGGTTTCAAGTAGGCTACTTTTGCCGCTACCTGTTTTTCCCATCAGGTAAATAAATTCACCTTTTCTTACTTCCAGATTTACCCGGCTTAATATCAATGAATTCTCCTGGTAAATGGAAGCGTTCGTCAGACTTATGGTTACATCTAAATGCATTGTTACGAATTAAATTCGACAAAACAATTTTACGAAAAATAACAGCAGAAAAACAGCGGGTTAGAACATCTTTTTTAACACCCGTAAAGAATGGGTATATCGCTTCTGTGCCTCGCTGTATATGCCTATGTGGTCTAACTTATCCACATGCACCTTACCCGATGCATGAATGATCTGTCCTTTGTCGAGTACAATACCTACGTGGGTAATGCTTCCGTCATCATTATCGAAAAATGCAAGGTCGCCAGCTTCAGCCTCTTCGGGGAAGCTGAGTGCTGTTCCCTGTTCTACCTGCTGGTTGGCATCGCGCATAAGGCTTAGGCCATTCAGTCGGTAAACCATTTGGGTGAACCCTGAACAATCTATACCCAAGGGTGTACGGCCTCCCCATAAGTATGGTGCATTCAGGAACATGTAGGCATCTTCAACCAGTTTGCTGCGCTTTATTTTACCCGTTGGCGATAGGGTGTTGCCCTCGTAACGGTATTTCTTCTTTTCAATTATTATTTCTTTACCCTTAGCCGTGTGCAGCAGGCTGCCAATAACTACAGGAAATGAAATATCCTCGTCAACATCCGTCATTACCCCGACAATATCGGCGGCAAGGTCAGGGGCTTGCTTCTTTAAAGCCTGGAATGTTTCTTTGGAAATGGGCAGTTGCTGTTTAAAGTCTATCCACCCTTCGTAATTATCGAGGGCTGAACGAACGCGCAACCAGTTCTTATGCTCTTCTATTACTTCAAAGTATTCGCCAAACAAAAGTTGGGTTACAATCTCGCTCCTATCCGATGTATCCTTTCGGCACGGCACTATGCTCAAATTGCAATAACCGAAAGAGCTCATGAGTTTAAAAGTTCTTAAAGTTTGTAAAGTTTTTAAAGTTCCATTAGCTTTCTGCTTTATGAACTTTATAAACTTTCAAATGTTACACGTTTTCTATAACCATAGCGCTTGCGCCGCCGCCACCATTGCAAATGCCCGCAACGCCATATTTGCCCTTGTGCTGCTTAAGCACATTAATAAGGGTAACAACAATACGTGCGCCCGAAGCACCCAGTGGGTGGCCAATTGAAACTGCACCGCCATTTACGTTAACCTTATCAGAGCCTATGTTCAGCATTTTGTTGTTGGCAAGTGCCACAACCGAGAACGCTTCATTTATTTCGAAGAAACTGATATCAGTAATTTTAAGATTTGCCTTAGCCAGCGCAATTGGTATTGCTTTTGCAGGTGCGGTGGTAAACCATTCAGGGGCCTGTGCTGCATCGGCATAACTTACTATTTTGGCTATGGGTTTAATGCCCAATTTGTCTGCTTTTTCTTTGCTCATTAACACAACAGCGGCGGCTCCGTCGTTAAGTGTAGATGCATTTGCGGCAGTTACTGTACCTTCTTTCTGGAAAACCGGTGCAAGGGCAGGAACCTTATCGAAGTTTACATTTTTATATTCTTCATCTTCAGCTATCACAATAGGGTTGCCCTTACGTTGAGGCACTTCAACAGGAACCACTTCGTTTTTGAAGTGGCCATTTTTCCATGCTTCAGCCGAACGTTTGTACGACATGATAGCATATGCATCCTGTTCTTCGCGGCTTATTTTACATTCTTTAGCGCAAAGCTCACCTGCATTACCCATGTGTTGGTGGTTGAACGCGTCGGTTAATCCGTCGAACACCAGGCCGTCAATAACAGTGCCATGGCCTAAGCGATAACCTTTACGTGCTTTATCTAAATAATAAGGAACCATTGACATGTTTTCCATACCGCCTGCAACAATTACATCGGCATCGCCAAGCATAATGGCTTGTGCACCCTGCATAATAGCTTTCATGCCCGAAGCACAAACTTTATTTACCGTAGTAGCAGGAACTGTATTGGGTATGCCCGCTTTAATAGATGCCTGTGTGGCAGGAGCCTGGCCCACGCCAGCCTGCAGTACGTTACCCATAAGCACTTCATTCACTTCCTTAGGGTCAAGCTTTATTCTTTCAAGCGCTGCTTTAATAGCTATTGCACCAAGCTGGGTTGCATGCACCTCTGAAAGTGAGCCGCTAAAACTTCCTATCGGGGTTCTTACCGCCGAAACTATATACACTTCTTTTGTCATAATTCTATGTTATTAAGGGAGTTCAAAAGTAATCTTTTTTACTATGGCTGGTATAGGAATAAACCCTAATTTTGAGTTGTTCCGGAAGAGAGAGGTTTACACCTTATGAATAATAAAAAGAAAGCCCAACCCCAGCCCATAAAACAGGCTAAAATTGCCCCTACGGGCCCCTTTCATTTTAGCGGGCGGAACTTTCATATAGCTTTTGTTGCCATAGTAATATTGTTTTCGTTTATTATTTACGGTAACAGCATCAAAAACGGGTACTCTATGGACGATGAGTTTGTCACCCATAACGACTCATTGGTGCAGAAAGGCGTATCTGCCATTCCAGCCTTGTTTAAAACACGCTATGCTTGGGATCAGAAAGGTTCTTATGGATACAGGCCAGTTTCAAAAATTTCATTCGCTATAGAAGACCAGTTTAAGTTCGCAAAGAACAACCCGCACGTTAGCCATGTTATAAATATTTTATTGTACGATGCCCTTTGCATATTCCTCTTTTATTTCTTCAGGAAGATATTGTATGAGCAGGTAAGCGATTATTTCCTTTTCGTTTTTCTTGCTATTTTCTTTGCCCATCCCATTCACAGCGAAGTGGTTGATAGTTTGAAGAACCGGGATGCCTTGCTAAGTTTCTTTTTTGGTATTATAAGTACATACACTTTCATGAAGTGTATTGAAACTGACAATATACTTAAGAGGGTGGGGTGGATTTTACTCGGTTGTATTTCATATAACCTTGGCTACCTTGCCAAGCCCGATGCTATTGTGTTCATAGCTGTAACCCCACTCGTAATATTTTTCTTCTCCAAATACAAATTCACAAAGCAAGGTATAGTGGCGGCAGTCGGGGCAGTTGCAATAATTATCGTTAGCAGCCGCCTAAGGGTATTCACTACCAATCATGTTTTACCTCACACTGATTACTACCGTACGTTCCAGTATTTCGAAAATCCATTGGTTGGCACACATGCATACAACCGTATTCCGCTTGGCTTATCAAGCCTGTGGTTTTATATTGAAAAACTATTTTTTCCTGTCAAGCTTTCAGTGTATTATGGGTTCGATGAGTTCCATCCATTCCCTGCACTTTCAGATCCAATGGTAATTGGCGGGTTATTGGTTGCCTTATTACTGGGCTGGGCAATATATAAGAAGAAAGACGACCGGGGTGTTTGGCTTTTCTCGCTTCTGCTTTTTGGCGGAACTACCGCGGCCTTTGTAAATGTTTTAAAGGTAGGGCCGGGTATAGTGGCCGAGCGGTTCATGTTCATACCATCAATGGGTTTTGCCTTAGTAATAGCCTTGCTGCTATTTATGGTTCTAAAGGTAGATGTGAAAACCGGGCTGCCAAAGAGCGCAAGGACTACGCTTTATTTAGTATCGGGCTTTGTAATTATTCTTTTCTCGGCCAGGATAATTAACCGTAACCCCGATTGGAGGAGCCACTTCTCGATATACAGGCACGATGTGGCGGTTTCACCCCGTTCAGCAAAACTGCAATCGTTACTTGCCGATGCCTACCTTGACCGTATTAAAAGAGAAAAGGGCCTGACACAGGAACAATTAAATACCTTCTACGACTCTGCCACTATAGCGTTCCTTAAATCGCTGGAAATATACCCGCAATATTCAACCTCGTTGAACAACCTGGGTATGATCGAGTATATGCATAACCATGACCTGAAAAAAGCGTCGGCTTATTTTGAGCGTGCCATTGCCATTGACAGTAATTATACCGAGGCCTTGTTTAACGAAGGCTCAGCCTTACAGCAGTTAGGCAATAATGCAGCCGCTGAAAAATACTTTTTGCTTGCCATAAAATCGAACCCTAAATACGATATGGCATATATATTCCTGTCGCGCCTTTATTCAACACAAGGCAATCTCGATAAAATACTCGAATTGAACGAAGGAGCCATTAAGAAGGGCCACGCTACCGATGCCATTTATGTGAACATTGGTAAGGTTTACCTTGTAAATGACGACACCATAAAAGCTATTGATTACTTTAATAAAGCCCTTGCGTACTTTAATAAAAACCTTCCTTTGTGCCAATTCCTGCAGCATTATTATACAGTTAAACACGATACTGCTAAGGCTATTCATTACAAGGCAATGGCAGATTCGGCACAGGCCTTTAACAACAGGGCTGCTAATGCACAATAGGCTTAAAGTTATTATTTGAATATTGAGCGAATAAGATTAAATTTGCTTACCTATAAAATTTGGAAAATGAAGAATAATTTACGTTCCGCTATATTGTTTGCATGTGCTGCAATTGCAATTTTTTGTGCTTATAAAGTAACCCAAAGTGGTGCCAAAGAAAAACCCTTTATGAGAAATGAAGGAGACGAAGCATACGATTTTCTTAAATGGGATCAAAAGCGTCTTGCCGACCCTGCCACAGGAAGAATACCTGATGGTATAAGGCAGAAGGAATTGGCCTTTGTAGCATTGTTACCTAACGATGCCAGCACCCCATTTGCACGCCTTATGGCTACAACATGGAACATGCGTGGCCCCTGGAACGTGGGTGGACGCACTCGAGCTTTTGCAGCCGACGTAAAAAATGAATCAATATTACTGGCAGGTACATGTGCCGGTGGAATGTGGAGAAGTACTGACACAGGTAAAAGCTGGAACATGGTTACTCCTCTGAATAACAACCAGGATGTAAGTTGTCTTGCACAGGACATACGTACAAATCATACCAATGTATGGTTTTACGGAACAGGTGAATGCTACGGAGCATCGGCCAGCGCAGGCGGTGCATATTACCTTGGCAACGGGCTATACCGTTCAATGGATAACGGGCAAACCTGGAAAGTGCTGAAGGCGACAAATGATAACAGCACTACATTCGGTAGTTTCTGGCAGGCATTGTGGAACGTTGCTGTTGATCCTTCTGCACCCGATTCACTGAGCGTGGTTTATGCATGTTCTATTGGCGGGGTATATCGTTCGCAGGATACAGGCAACACATGGAAAACTGTGTTGGGTGGCAGTGTGTCGTCATATTCATATTATACCGATGTACAGGTTTCAAAAACAGGAGTAGTATATGCTACATTAAGCAGCGACGGCCCTAAAAAAGGTATATGGCGTTCAACCGATGGCATTAACTACACTAACATAACACCGCCTAATTTCCCTAAGCATTATAATAGGGTTGTAATAGGCATTTCAAATACCGACCCTAACCAGGTTTATTTCCTGGCTAATACCGATAGCGCCGGTATGCCCGATACCAACTTCCTGGGGCAAGTAGAGTGGGACGGGTTATGGAAATATAAATACCTGTCAGGCAATGGTGATAGCGCTGGCGGAGCATGGTTCGACCTTTCTAACAATCTTCCTTCAACAGGCGGAAAATTTGATCATTATAACAGCCAGACATCTTACGATATGGTAGTTCGTTTCTTGCCGGGCGATACCTCAACTGTATTCATTGGCGGAACCGATATTTTCCGTTCAACAACAGGTTTCTTTGATACAGCGCATACTAATCACATGGGTGGTTATGCAGTAGGGGCTGCTTTGCCTGCGGTTAAAGTATATCCGGGCCATCACCCCGACCAGCATGTAATATTCTTTTCAAACAGTACGCCTTATGTAATGTATTCGGGTTGCGATGGTGGTGTGTTTAAAACCATGAACGATACCGCTAAGAATGTGAAGTGGACATCATTAGATAATGGTTATATAACTACCATGTTCTATACTGTAGCAATGATACATGAAATACCGGGTAGCTCGGTGTTGATTGGCGGGGCGCAGGATAATAACAGTTTGTTTGATAACTCGGCTTCTGTTTCAAATCCGTGGACCAAACCCATTTTCGGCGATGGTTCTTACTGCGCAATTGAAGATACAGGTAAGGTGTATTACTACTCTTCGCAAAGCGGAAAAATGTTCAAGGCTCAAATGGATACTATAACCGGAAGTATGACCGCCTTTAACCGTATTGACCCTATTGGCGGCAAAGGCTACCAGTTTGTAAACCCTTACGTGGTTGACCCGAACAACAATAACCTGATGTACCTTGCGGGAGGAAAATATTTGTGGAGGAACGATAACCTTTCAGGCATACCTTATGCTAATCTGTACGATTCAATAAGCACCAACTGGGTACAGTTTACCGACAGTGTTCCCGTTCCGGGCGGCGCCAACATTACAGCTGTTGCTGTATCGAACAAGCCAGCCAACCGTGTTTACATTGGTACAGACCAGGGTACCGTTTACAGGATAGATACCGCTAATGTAGGTTCAGCCCCGAAACTGAAGGACATAACCGGGCACAGCGGATCAAATGCTTTCCCGGGCTCGGGTACGTACGTAAGTTCAATAGCCGTAGATCCTAAAAATGCCGACTCAGTTATTGTCACCTTCTCAAATTATAATGTCCGCAACGTATTCTTTACCAGCAATGGGGGTACAACATGGACAAGAATTAATGGTAACCTCGGCGGAATCAATGGCCCTTCAATACGTTATTCTGCTATTATGCACCTGCCTTCGGGTGGTTCTATATTCTGGCTGGCAACCAGTGCAGGGTTATTTGCAGTAGATACCATTAAGGCAAGCGGAATGGTTTGGGTAGGCCAGGCATCGAATGCTATTGGCAACGCCGTGTGCGATATGATAGACATAAGGCCTTCTGACGGATTGGTAGCAATTGCAACACATTCGCGTGGAATATTTACTGCAAATATTACCAGCCTGAGCCAGATAGCCAGTGTACGCAATATTACTGTTCCTAATGCAATGCAGGTAAAGGCATACCCTAACCCTACCAGCGGATTGGCCTCGGTAAGTATATACTTGCAGGAGGAAGCCGATGTGCAGATAAAGATATATGATATGAATGGCAGAATAGTAAAAGAATTGCCGGCCGGCCATATGGATAATGGCGAGCACATTGTATCGTTCGACGGTAGCGGATTGCAAAGCGGCATTTATTTCTGCAACGTAACCGCAGGTGGTAAACAGGAAACTACACGCATAGCAATAATAAGATGATTATATTTAAATACTCTTTATTAAACTTTTACGTTTTATAATAGTATTTAATAATGTGGAAATAAGAAAAAGATGTGTTGTTCTGTTATTGCTCATTTTCTCTTTTACAGGAGGATATGCCCAATGGTGCAAGGTTCAGAACAAGGTATTTAAGGCTGGCGAACAGGTTACCTACAAAATATATTACCACTGGCATTTTGTGTGGATGGAATCAGGTGAAGTAACTTTCACCGTTTCATCATCATCTTTCCATAATATCCCTGCCTACTATTTTACAGGCATGGGCCGTTCCTATTCCAAATACGACTGGTTTTACCAGGTGCGTGATACGTTTCAAACGTATCTTGATACCAACGATTTTACACCGCTGCAGTTTAACCGCTTCACTAACGAAGGCTCGAACCATGTGCGTACAAGCAGCATTTTTGATGTGTTGCATAGTAAAGTATTCTGTTACTCATCTTCCGGTAATAAATATCATACCGATTCGGTAAACCTGCCTTCCTGCGCGTTCGATCCGTTATCGGGCATTTACTTTACACGCTGTATCAATTTTTCGGGCTTCAAGCCAAACGATACTGTTCCGCTTTGCCTGTATCTTGATGGAAATGTTTACCATATTCATTTGCGGTATATGGGAAAAGAAGAAGTATCATCCTCTTTCGGTAAATTAAATTGTGTTAAGTTTAAGGTAAGCCTTATAAGCGGCACCATTTTCAAGCCCGGCCAGGAAATGACCGTTTGGGTTACCGACGACAATAACAGGGTGCCGGTATATGTTGAGGCCCCCATTATAATTGGTTCGGTTAGGGCTGAATTGTTATCATTTTCCGGGTTGCGCAGCCCCATAGACGCAAAAGTCAAGTAGTTTTGTGGCATGAAGTTTGCAGATGGACATAAAGGAAGTTGGGCTAACAGGTTATACCTGGCACTTTTTGTTACGTCTGCGTTTTTTATTGCATCGTGCAATTCAGGTAAATGGCTGGGGAAAGACGATTACCTGTTAAGCAAGAATATAATTCTTTACAAGGCAGGTCAAGCTAAACAGCCAAAGAAGAAACTGACAAATAAAATAACCGATTTGCCCGGAAGCGAGATACAGTTACTTACACTGCCGCCTGAAATTGCGCCCAAAGTACTTACAACCTACTTAAGGCAAAAACCCAATACAAAAATGCTTGGGTTGTTTTCGGTTCACCTTTGGGTATATAACATGGTGAATCCTGAAAAGCTGAAAGAAAAACGGGTATCGAAGAATAACAAGGTGGCTGAGAAGAACAGGAAAATAAAGGAGTACAACGACAAGATTGATGCGGAGAATACAAAGAGAGAGCAGCAGCATAAGAGGCTGAAGAAAGAAAAAAAATACAAATCGGCCAGCAGGCGCACCTGGTGGGAATGGTGGCGAGATGTGGGTGAGGCACCCGTTTTACTCGATTCGACACAAATGAAAAAATCGCTCGACCAGGTTGTGAAGTATATGCATACCAAAGGTTATTTTGAAAGCAAGGTATCAGATTCAGTACATTTTAAAGGGAACAAAGCACTGGTGTATTATATTGTAAGGCCCGGAAAGCCCTATAAAATAAGGAATATAAAGTACAGGGTTGAGGATACAGTGCTGACAAAAGCCATAATTCCCGATACCGTTAACTCACTTATTGTAAGGGGGAATGATTATGATGAAGATGTATTAAAGAGCGAAAGGGACAGAATTGCCTCGGTGCTAAAGAACAGTGGGTACTTTGCTTTTTCAAGGGAGTTTATACGCTATGAAATAGACACTGCCCTGGGAAACCGCCAGCTTGATATAACTATAGATGTTCAGAAGTTTGCCTATACCAGGCCCAATAATCCAGATTCAATTATTGAAAGTGAACACAAACAATACTATGTGCGTAATGTAATAATTGAGATGGACTATAACCCGGCCCTTGCCAGTTATACCCCCTCGGAT
>Ga0134125_10005634_pt1 | contig 14198 bp, 12 predicted proteins | sample KB31751_FD_96464 | JGI IMG/M metagenome (GOLD analysis project Ga0134125, IMG submission 96464) | Terrestrial soil microbial communities with excess Nitrogen fertilizer from Kellogg Biological Station, Michigan, USA - KB3-175-1 | ecosystem: Environmental > Terrestrial > Soil > Unclassified ... | reverse complement strand
TTCGCGTTTAATCTCGATGAATCCTGCCGCGCTTAGCCAATCTCGATGCTCTGATTCCGTGTGAGACTCGCCCGCCTCGAACATATTTATAAAAGTCAGGTTGAATCCCACTGCTTCTAACGGGACGTGTGCAAGTCCTCGAGAATTTGACCTATGATGTAGATTTTCCCACCGGAATTCACTGCGGCAGCAATATGCTTCAATGCAAGCCGTGCGTCGGCTGAAGAGAAAACTTGGAGAAAACCCCTCAGGACGGCGACATCGTAAAAGCTGGGCAATGGGCCGCTCAACAGATCGGCCCCGATGACTTTGACGCGGTCTGCCGCGCTTTGCTCTTCGACAATTTTTTCCGCGATGGGCACTACCTGCGGAAGGTCAATCGCGGTCGCTTTGATATGCGGACACGCTTTCGTGATCGTTATAGCGAGCCCACCACCTCCGCTGCCGACATCCACGAGCGTTTTGATCGCTGAAAAATCATAGTGCGCCAACAGAGCACGCGCCGCCGAGACTGTGTTCATGTTGATATTACGAAGAAATTCGTCCAAAGAGTCACAGCCGATCGGTTACAGCGGGTTCATGTGGCCAATTAGCTCCCGGCCGGCAATCCTATTTTCGCTGCCAGCATCGGTCTGATTTTCAGCTGGACAATCTGAGGGGTTTCGGCTCGGACCCAGCTTTTTGGGCTCGAAAGCAAAACCTTGAGTGAAACCTGTGATACAGAGGAAGACAAAAAAGGGACGAGTAGCAGGAATATCGCGGAAACGGGGTAAGTGGGCCCACCTGGATTCGAACCAGGGACCAACCGGTTATGAGCCGGTGGCTCTAACCAACTGAGCTATGGGCCCGTCGATCGATTTGCGATTTTAGATTTTCGATTGCGAGCCGTCGGCCTTCAAGTCTCCATGAAACTTTTTAGCCGCTTGCTTCGGCTTGGGTGACGCAATTTGCGCAGCGCTTTGGCTTCGATTTGCCGGATGCGCTCTCGGGTGACCGTGAATTTCTGTCCGACTTCCTCCAGCGTGTGGTCCGATTTTTCGCCGATGCCAAAGCGCATGCGCAAGACCTGCTCTTCACGTGGCGTCAAGGTCGCCAGCACTTTTCGGGTTTGTTCCTGCAAATTGATGTTCACCACCGCGTCCGCCGGCGTGATGATGCGTTTGTCTTCGATGAAATCACCGAGATGACTGTCTTCCTCTTCTCCCACCGGGGTTTCCAAGGAGATTGGCTCTTTGGCAATTTTCAGGACTTTGCGCACCTTGTCGAGCGGGATTTCCATTTTTGTGGCGATTTCTTCCGGCGTCGGCTCCCGGCCGATCTCCTGCACTAGATAGCGCGAGGTGCGGATCAATTTATTGATTGTCTCGATCATATGCACGGGAATGCGGATCGTCCGCGCCTGATCAGCAATTGCCCGGGTGATCGCCTGACGAATCCACCAAGTGGCATACGTCGAAAATTTATAACCACGCTGGTACTCGAATTTGTCCACCGCCTTCATTAACCCAATATTGCCTTCCTGAATCAGATCGAGGAATTGCAAACCACGGTTGGTGTACTTTTTTGCGATGCTCACGACCAGTCGCAGGTTCGCCTCGATCAATTCCTTCTTGGCTAGATTGGCCTTGGTCTCACCCTCGATAATCGAATACACGCGTCGCTTGATCTCCTCCACAGGGATCTCGAGATCCTTCTCGATGTGTCGAATGTCGCGCCGAGCATTGCGGATTTCCTCGGCCATGTGCAGAACCGCATCGTGTCCCATGCGCAACGAGCCGATAATTTTCTGCCAATTCTTCTTACGTCCATCGGCATCATTGACCAGCTTGATAATCTCGCTGGAAGGCTTCCCGACTTTATGCTCGAATTCCTTGATGCGCCGTTCCAACGAGTGCATTCGCTCCAGTGCGCGCTTCAAGCCGTCGGCGATCGCCTCGGTCTGCTTGCGATTGAGCTGCAAGCCGATCAGCGCATTAACGATCTTGTCATTGTATTTTGAGACGCCCTCGCCAAAAGCGCGCCGACGCTGAGCGGACAAACGTTTGCCCTCGAGCTGCCGCTTGATTTTCTCGCGATCGTTCCACAGACGGCGGATTTTGCCGATCTGATCGAGGAGCCGTTTTTCATGCACTTCCTCCTCTTCGAAATCCTCGCTGTCCTCTTCGCCCTCCTCTTTGATGATCTCGCGCACGCGAATTTCATGTTGCGCGAGCTTTTCGCCAAGATCCAAAACATAGGTTAGCGCCAATGGGCTGGACAAGACTTCATGGATGACTCGTTTCTCGCCTTCTTCGATTTTCTTGGCAATCTCGACCTCGCCTTCGCGACTGAGGAGCGAGACGGTTCCCATTTCGCGCAAATACATGCGCACCGGATCACCCGTCTTGCCGACGACGTCGCCGTCGCTGTCGAGCTCAATTTCTTTTTCCTCCTCTTCTTCTTCCGCGAGATCCTCGCCGGTGCCGCCTAGGGTTACGCGCTGATTGGCATCGACCACCTCGATGTCCATCTCGCCGAAAATCGACATAACGTCGTCGATCTGGTCGGGCGAGACCACCTCCGCCGGTAACATATCGTTGACATCGTCATAGGTGAGATAGCCTTTTTCCTTGCCCAGATCGATGAGCTTCTTCACCTCCTTCATATTTTTTTTCTCCACCGGCTGGGCGGCAGAGTCGGAGGCGGCTTGCGCCTTGGTTATCGGACGCGCGCTTTCGGTTCGAGCTTTCGGTGTTCTAGCTGGCGTTCTTTTCGTACGAGGTCTTGCCATTCTAGTATCCTTTCTCTCTTCGCGTTCTCATCTTTCTGTTCTTCCGCGACGCGGATTTTGAGCCGCTCGTCCCGCTTTTGTGCCTTGATGTGCTTACGCTTCAAACGCGCCAGGCAGTCCGCCGCGATTTTACCGCAAACGGCATCGGTGAGATCCTCTGTTTCCAAGACCAAACGAGCCATCTCACTCGCAAGTTCCGCCGGCAAGCTTTCACTCAATTGGGCAACTTCGGTATTCTGATGGTTGTGCCACTGGTTGAGGATGGCGTCAACTGCCGGAGCCCACAATGAAGAAAACCCCTGACGCGCGTCCTCATCAAGCGCAACTTGTTCAATGACTTTGGGTAAGCGCAGCATCGCCCCGATCAGCATTCGCTCGGCTTTGTCTTCGCGCGGCATCGAAGCAGACGCAACCGCAGGATTCTGCGCCGGGCGCGCGGACAGAGGCGAGTGGGTACGCTGTCGAAGTGTTTCCTCACGAATGCCGAGCAGGTCGACTGCCCGGCGTATGAGTAGATCGACTTCGAGGGGATTATTCAATTTGGCCAGCACCCGGCTGACTTCAGCGGCGATTTGGCTTTTGCCTTCGAGGTTTTTACCGTAGCGCCGCTCGAGCCACAAAAAAAAGAAATCCGCGAGCGTCACCGCCTGATCAAGAACCGCTTCAAGACCTGCTTTGCCGTGCTGTCGCACGAACGTGTCGGGGTCATCCCGCTTGGGTAAAAACGCTGCCCGCCCGAGCAGTCCCGCTTCGACGAAAACTTCGAAGCTGCGTGCAGCGGCCCTCTGCCCGGCGTATGAGTAGATCGACTTCGAGGGGATTATTCAATTTAGCCAGCACCCGGCTGACTTCAGCGGCGATTTGGCTTTTGCCTTCGAGGTTTTTACCGTAGCGCCGCTCGAGCCACAAAAAAAAGAAATCCGCGAGCGGCACCGCCTGATCAAGAACCGCTTCAAGACCTGCTTTGCCATGCTGTCGCACGAACGTGTCGGGGTCATCCTGCTTGGGTAAAAACGCTGCCCGCCCGAGCAGTCCCGCTTCGACGAAGACTTCGAAGCTGCGTGCAGCGGCTCTCTGCCCGGCGTCATCTCCGTCAAACAGCGCGATGACGTTTTTGCTGTAGCGCGACAACAAGCGAATGTGATCGACGGTCAATGCCGTACCAAGAGTCGCCACGGCATCGGAAAGCTCGTGTTGCGCGAGCGCGATCACGTCGAGATAACCTTCGACCACCACGACCCGGTCGGCTTTACGAATACCCTCCTTGGCCTGGTGCAGCCCATAAAGAGTCGATCGTTTGTGGAACAGCGGCGTTTCGCTGGAGTTGAGGTATTTGGGCAAAGCGTTGTCCAGCACTCGACCGCCGAACGCGACGATTTTGCCAGCGGCGTTGGCAATCGGAAACATCAGCCGGGCGAAAAACTTTTCATGGTACTGCCGCGGCGCCCGCTCTCCGACCAGGCCGAGCCGAAGGGCGTCTTGAATGGCGATATTTTCCTGGCGCAGCAACTGCAAGAGTCCCGAGCCGCCCTGCGGCGCATAGCCGAGCATAAATTTGCGCGCAGCGGCTTCGTCGACTCCCCGGCCAGTGAGATACTCCAGCGCCTTCCGGCCTTCCGGATAGCGAAATAGAATTTTTTGATAGTGCGCCGCGGCGTGTTCGTTGATGCGATAGAGATACTCGCGATCTCCCGCGGTGCGCGCGGCGGCAGATTGCTCGCTCCGTTCAATCACAATCCCGTAGCGCTTCGCGACACGTTCCACCGCATCGGGGAAAGCCAGATGATCGTACTGCATCAGAAAATTAAAGACGCTGCCGCCCGCCTGGCAGCCGAAACAATGATAGATGCCCTTTTCCTCGCTTACCGTAAAAGAGGGAGTTTTTTCGCCATGAAAAGGACAAAGCCCCATATGGTTGCGCCCGGCTTTTTTCAGCGTGACGTAATCGGAGATCACTTCGACAATCGAAGCGCGGTGACGAATCTCGCTGATCTTTTCTGGGCTGATCATGAGAGGGTTAGAGCCTGTGGGTGGGAGCCGCCTCGTCCCCGTTCAGTCGAGTCAGAAGCTGTTGCTTGCCAAGACGAATAATTCCTTCGGCAAACCGCGACAGCGGCGGCAACAAATACGAACCGTGAGAATTTTCCGTGTTGGCCTTGAAAACTGAGCCCGCGCCAGCCGAAAAGAAAACTACAAGCGCCAGGATAGCCGCGCCCTTTCCCAATCCGACAAGCAGCCCTCCGGCGCGATTGAGTGATTTGATAAACAACAGGCTTTCCGAGCGATGCAGCAGCCAACCGATCAAATTGCAGGCAAAGTATGCGACGAAAAAAATCGCGATGAATGTGGCGCCTTTCAGAAACAGCGGCGGCAAGTTCCACCACTGCGCGGCGTAACTCGCCGCGGGTTGAGCCCACTCCGTTGCAAGGATAAACCCCGCGATCAAGCCCAACAGAGAAAAAATTTCGCGAAAAAAACCTCGAAAAAACCCTCGCAGACCGAAGAGAGCCAGGACGCAGGCAAGAATCACGTCGATCCAGTTCACAGCCCGGAACCATTGAGGGCGCGTGCCAAACTCCCGTACGCGCGCCAAAACCCACGCAGAATTATTCCGCTCTGCACACGTCTCGAACAGTCAATCGAGCCATTTGAAATGCCGCAAACGCGACCGCTGGTTGGCGCTCTGCTTACCCAGCCAGAAGTGCTTTCGCCAACTCGCTCACTTGCTTGCCGTCGCTCCTGCCAGAGACCTTCGGCATCACCAGCTTCATTACTTTACCGAGATCTTGAACGCCCTGCGCGCCGGCTTCGGCGATGCTGGCCTGAATGATATTTTTCACTTCCTCGTCGGAAAGACGCTGAGGCAGCCAGCGCTTTAAAACTTCCAGCTCGGCTTCTTCTTTGCGAGCCAGATCGTCGCGGTTGCCTTTGCGGTACAAATCAATCGCTTCACCTCTTTGCTTGCAAAGAGTCGCAATGATTCGGTGAATCTCCTCGGGGCGAAGCTCCCTCTGAACTTTGATTTCCTCGTTGTGAATGGCGGCCAAAAGAAGACGAAGGGTTGAGAGCGTCACGGCGTCGCCGCTCTTCATGGCGCTCTTCACCGCTTCTTTTATTTCATTTTGAAGTTCCACGAAACAACATTCACGCTACGCTAAAAGGAATGACGCACCCGGCGCATCGCTCGCTTTTTCGCCGCGATCGCCTTCTTCTTTTTTTTGACGCTTGGTTTCTCGTAGTGCTCGCGTTTGCGCAGTTCGGCCAGAATACCCGCTTTTTCGCATAATTTTTTGAAGCGCCGAATGGCGCTCTCAATGGATTCATTTTCTCGAACTCGAACTCCAGTCATAAACTTACATCACCCCCGATCACCCGACGGATCGTGCCGTGTGTTTGCCCGGCGGTGATTCTAGCGCATTTCCCTTCCAAGTCAAGCAATTAGCCTTAAAAATGAACGGTTTGGAGGCAACTGAATCACTCCATGAGACGATTCATGAATCAGTCGTCCATTTATCGACAACGGAGTTTGGAAAATTTTTCGGGAAAATCGGAAATCAAACCTTGCACGCCCACTCCACCCAGTGCTTGCATGTCGTGAACGTCGTTCACGGTCCAGACGTAGACATCGAGTCCTTCTTCCCACGCCTGTCCTAAAACCTCGCGAGTCGCGAGTTCCTTTTGCACGTGTACTGATTTTGCGGTTAGCGCTCGTGCCGCTTCGAGCCAATTTGGCTTCAGCGGCGAAGCGACAATGAGTCCGATGTTCGCATCCGGCGCCAACTGCCGCAAGCGCGCCAACGAGCCGTAGTCGAAGGAAGAAAATGTCGTGCGCTCAAAGTAGTCATAGTGACTCACGATGAATAAGACCTTGAGCTCTATGCCTGGCGCTGAACCCTGATAGGATTTCATCTCCAAGCAGAGATCGGCATTGCCAGCAATCGACTCTAACGCCTCCTCGAGTGTAAGAATACGCTCGCCCGCGAATGCTCGTCCCCGCCATGCGCCGATATCAATTCGTTTGAGTTGCTCGAGGGTTTTGCTGCGAACCGTTCCCCTGCTTCGCCCGATGCGATTCAAACGTTCGTCGTGAAACACCACCACATGGCCGTCACGGCTGAGCTGACAGTCGAGCTCGATCATGTCCGCACCCGCTTCGATCGCTTTCGCAAACGCTAACCGCGTGTTTTCCGGATAGCGCCCCGAAGCACCGCGATGGGCTATTTTTCTGAGATTGGCCACGGAAAAACGATTGTCGATGCGCGCTGTTGTGTGTCGCGATGCCGCTCAGCCCACGCAGAGATAGAGCAAAAATTCCTTGTTGCCTTTTGGTCCGAGCAGTGGAGATTCGATGACGCCGCGACTGTTGTAGCCGATCGTTGCGGCGGTTTCCTCAATCTCATCGATCACTCGCGCGTGCTCGGCCGCGGAACGGACCACGCCGCCCTTGCCCACTTTGCCCTTGCCGACCTCGAACTGAGGCTTGATCAGGGCGATCACTTCATGAGTTTCGGGCAACAGCGCTTTGACGCATGGGAGGATCAGTTTCAGGGAAATAAATGATGCGTCAACGGTTGCGAGCTTGACATCGTCCGGCAGAGAGCGTCGATCGAGATAGCGAATATTCGTTTTTTCCAGCACCACCACGCGCGGGTCGTTGCGCAATTTCCAATCGAGCTGGCCATAGCCCACATCGACTGCAAAAACGCGCGCTGCGCCATGGGCAAGCAAACAGTCGGTGAATCCGCCCGTAGATGCCCCGATATCGAGGGTCGTCTTACCTTCGACCGAGATGGCGAACTCTTGCAGTGCTTTTTCGAGCTTGAAACCGCCGCGGCTGACGTATCTTGGCGTAGGCTTGAGATGAATCCGCGCGGCGAGTTCCACGAAAGCGCCGGCTTTGGTGACGGCCTGATCATTGACCAGTACCTCGCCCGCCAGAATTCTTCGCCGCCCTTCCTCCCGGCTTTCGACCAACTGGCGCTCCAGCAGTAACAGATCTAAGCGTTCCCTCTTTCCCATCCTTCATTGCTTCGTTTTCTGCCGCGCCGTGCCATCTGCAATCCCGCCTGGGCGATTGCATCCTTATCGAAACCACAAAGCTTTCTCAGCTCCTCCTGCGTGCCATGAGAAATGAAGCGGTCGGGCACGCCGAGCCGTTTGATCGCGACGCCGGTAATTCCTTCATCGGCCAAAAACTCGATCAAGGCACTGCCGAAACCGCCGGCGATCACATGGTCTTCAACCGTGATGAGCCGCGGCACTCGAAGCAACAGATCATGGAACAAATCGCGATCGAGTGGCTTCACAAAACGCGAGTTCACCACCGCGGCATCGATGCCGAGCGGGGCCAAGTCTTGTGCAGCTTGCAAGGCCGGAAGCACCGTCTGGCCAATCGCCGCGATCACTACGTCTTTGCCATCGCGCAAAAGTTCCGCCTTGCCGATTTCAAGCGGCCGCATCTCAGCATCGATGGTCACGCCCCAACCCTCGCCTCTGGGGTAGCGGAACGAAATCGGCCCGTTATGATCGATGGCGGTTTTGAGCATGTGCTGCAACTCGTTTTCGTCCTTCGGGGCCATGATGACAATGTTCGGGATCGACCGCATATATGCAAAATCGAACACACCATGGTGGGTCGGCCCATCCGCACCGACCAAGCCGCCACGATCGAGGGCGAATACCACGTGAAGATTCTGCAAACAGACGTCGTGCAGAATTTCGTCATAGCCACGCTGCAAGAAGGTTGAATAGATCGCCACCACGGGAATATAACCTTCGGTCGCCATCCCGCCGGCGAAGGTCACGGCGTGCTGCTCGGCAATGCCGACATCGTAGGTGCGATCAGGAATCTCCCGCGCCAGCTTGTCAATGCCTGTGCCGCTGCCCATCGCTGCGGTGATGCCGACGACCTTGGAATGATTCTTCGCGATGCGCAGAAGCGACTGACCGAAAACTTCTGTATAAGTCGGAATCGGCCCCTTCTCTTTTTTTGCCTTGCCGGTGAGCACGTGAAACGGCGTCACGCCGTGAAACTTGATCGGATCGGCTTCCGCGGGCCCATAACCCTTGCCTTTTTTGGTCAGCACGTGCACCAAGGTCGGACCCTCGATCTTCTTGACGTTCTCCAATGTAGCGATCATTTCGCCGATATTATGACCATCGATGGGACCGACGTATTGAAAACCGAGACTCTCGAAGAGAAAACCGGGCGTCACCAGGCTTAAAAACGAATCGCGAAATTTCCGCGCCGCAAGCTTCAGATTTTCACCACTGGGCAGGCTCTTCAGCAGGTTTGACAGATTTTTTTGCATGCGCACGCCGAAATTGGTGGTGAGCTGCTTGCTCAAAAACGATGAAACGGCGCCGACCCGCGGGTCGATAAAATGCTCGTTGTCGTTGAGCACGACGATCAGATCGCGATCAAGATGACCCGCGGAATTGAGTCCTTCATACGTCAAGCCCGCGCTCAAGCCGCCGTCGCTGATCACCGCGACCACTTTACGGTCGGAGCCTTCGAGGACTTTCGCTTCGACCATGCCGAGGGCAGCTGAAATCGATGTGCCAGCGTGGCCGGCGCCAAAAACATCGTACTCGCTCTCTTCCCGGCTCAAAAATCCGCTCAAGCCGCCAAACTGACGAATCGTTGAGAGCCGATCACGGCGACCGCAGATCAGTTTGTGAGCGTAGGCCTGGTGACCCGTATCCCAAATGATGCGATCCTCGGGCGTGCGAAATACATAGTGAAGCGCCAACGTGAGCTCGACCGCGCCGAGAGTCGAGGCGAAGTGCCCGCCCACTTCCGAAACCACTGAAATGACTTCGTCGCGAATCTCCGCGGCGAGCTGATTCAGCTCTTCAATAGTAAAACCCCGGATGTCTGCCGGATCTTCGACCCGTTCCAACAAGCGTTTCGGATTAGGCATAGACCTCCTCAGTGCGACCGTGCGTCATCGAGATGAATTGCGCGACCTGCGATGTCGCGGGCAATTGCGGCAAGGGGCTGGCCACGTAATTCAAAACCATCAAGCTCACGAAGCGAAAGTTGCAATAGCTCTGCGAGTCGCTCTCGCGCAATCACCAGACCGACCACGGATGGATAGGTGGCTTTTTTTCGCTCCATCCGGCTGGACTCGGCGCGCTCTTCGACGGCAACGCCGGCGTTCGCATCCAAAAGATCGTCGGCAATCTGAAACGCCAGGCCGAGGTATTCACCGTATCGCGAGAGACTCGCAAGATTACCGTCCGAAGCCCCGGCAAGCCGCGCACCGATCCGCACCGAGGCCAGAATCAACGCTCCGGTCTTGCGCACGTGGATCATCTCCACGATCGGCAAATCGACATCCGTTTGCTCGGCCTCCAAGTCAAGGGCCTGTCCGCCGACCAATCCCAGAGCACCCGCCGCCTGAGCGAGCTCCCGGATCGCGTCGAGAACAAGCTCCGGCGCCAAGTAACGTGTGATTTGGGCGTCAGACATGATGCGAAAAGCTTCCGTTAATAGCGCGTCGCCCCCCAGCAGTGCCATGCCTTCGCCATATACCTTGTGAGCAGTGGGCTTGCCGCGCCGCAGATCGTCGTTGTCCAAGGCGGGAAGATCGTCATGGATCAATGAGTAGGCGTGAATCAGCTCCACCGCGCAAGCAAACGGCAAAATGTGTTTGGCATCAGCGCCAAAAATCTCCGCCGCAGCGATGGTCAGAATAGGTCGAATCCGCTTTCCTCCGGAGAACACACCATAGCGGAGCACTTGAAAAAGCGTCTGCGACTCGCCGGGATAGCGCGCTAGCTGCACTTCCAGGGCCTGGTCAATGATGCTCGATTGACGGCGCAGGTAGCCCTCAATATCGAAAGCGGATGCTGAGTTTGACTCCATCAGGGTCGTAGTGGAAACGCGGCTATAGTCTAGCATCGAGCGGAAGCTTTCTTCAAATTCCGCAGAGGTGGTCAATTGCGCTGAGGTACGGGAGCAGCCGTGAGGCTGTCCGGCGCGTGCTGTGGAAGCGCGCTGGGATTTGTGAAGCGCGTGGCGAGCACCCATGCGAGCGCAATCACCGCCGGGGCGGCAATGGCAGCGAGCCAATATCCGTTCAGGATACAAAAGCCCAGCGGCAGGCTGAAATTAACTAAATAGACCGAGAGCGAAAACGACGGCCTTCCGCGCGGATTCGGCACGATCTTGCTCAGAAGGATGAATAGCACCAAACCGGTCACACCCCAGCCGACGAGATTCATCAACGGCATATCGTAATAGGTGCCAGCTTCAGCCCACACCCAATAGCTTGTTACTTTGCTCATCGCCGGATCGAGCAAAAGATCCCAACCGACGAGCAGCGCTGCCGCGAGCAGCACCGCTCGTACGCTGCGGGTTCCCTGTCGCGCAATCACCCAACACGCCCAACTCATGGTAAACCAGCTGAGTGGGATCAAAAGCGGTACACGGTCGAACCACTTGGTGCCCAAAAGCGCAGTGTAAGCATAGGCGCCGAATGGAATGCCATAGGTAGTGCCGATCAACTCGCTCAGCAAACTCACGAGATAAACCGCCATGAATGCCCAGAGCGCTTTTAACCGATCCGTCCGAAGCGCATTCGCAAGCACGGCGAGTCCGCCGAAAAGCATATTGCCGACAGCAAACCCCTGAAACGCCCAGACAAAAAACTTTGCTTGGGGATCGACTTGGACGAGCAGGTCCGGACGAGCCGTAAAAATCCCATAGCCGAGCAGGCTGCCAATCACGATCGCCGCCTGAACGCCAAGAAAGAACCAGCCGATGATCAACATACTTTAGCCTCCGGTAAATTCATTTTCACAACTGTCCCGCAGGACTACTGGACATTGGAAGCTTTCCACACGATGCTCAGTGGAGCGGGCGACCATGGGCGGATCGAGCGCGCCGGCACGGAACGAATCAGACGCGCAATCGCGCCGAACACCACCCAGATTTTTCTCACGCCGGTAACATAGGTGCGCGCGTCCCAAGCGCACGCCCCCTCGGCCGCTAATCGTCGGCCGATCTCCGAGTAGACCGAGCGGGCGGCCGCCACGGCACAAGCGGAGCGAAACGAAAGCTGCCACAAACCTTGGTCGCCTGAACGATAATAGCGTTCCGCCTCGTGCAGCAAACGACCCGTTAAAGTCGCAAGTTTTTCACGATTCTGCGGCATGGCGATTTCGTCGGGCTCGATTTCCGCCTCACGCAGCCAAGCGAGCGGGAGATAGATCCGCCCCATCGCAGCATCTTCGATGATGTCGCGCGCGATGTTGGTCAGTTGCATGGCGATGCCAAGATCCGCCGCGTTTCTCAACGCGCGCTGGTCGCGCACTCCCATGACATGCGTCATCATCAATCCGACCGTGCCGGCGACCCGGTAGCAATAGAGCAAAAGCTCTTTTAGCGTCGTATAACGCGTGCCGCGCGCGTCCATCGCCATTCCTTCGATCAGTTCCAGCGCGTAGTGCGCGGGAATCGCGTAACGATGCGCGATGTATTGCAAGGCGATGAATACCGGCTCGTTTTGTGGCACGAAGCCGAAAGCTGCCGCAGTGCGTTCTTTCAGAGTCTTGACCCGTTCCAGCATAACATCGGGCGTCTCGCACTTACCCACGGCATCGACTTGATCATCACAATAGCGGCACCAGCCGTAGAGAAAAAACGCCGCATCGCGAGTCGCCGGATCGAACAGCCGAGCCGCTAGAGAAAAGCTTTTCGAACCTTTGCGAATGATCCCACGGCACTCATCGAGCGCGGCTTTGATTTCCGCGGTCATTTCCTCATGCATAAGAAAGCTCCCTGGCGGTAGCCCGTCGATCCGCCAGCATAGCGGCGAAATCCTGCAGAATGACTCCCGCAGTCGCCTTCGCCGAATTGACGACGCCGGGAATACCTGCGCCGGGATGCGTGCCGGCACCGACGAAGTAAAGTCCCTTAAGCGCAGCATCGCGATTGTGAACACGGAAATAGGCGCTTTGCAGTAGCCGCGGCTCGAGGGAAAATGCCGAGCCGAGATGAGAATTTAGCTCCACCTGAAAATCGCGCGGCGTAAAAATTCGCTGCGTGACGATTTCGCGATGCAAATCGGGCATGTAATAGCGTTCGAGATAGGCGAGAATGCGCTCGGCGTACCGCGGTCCTTCCACACTCCAGTCGAGATCGAGCTTCCCCAAATGCGGCACCGGCGAAAGCACATAAAACGTTTCGCCACCGGGCGGCGCCAGATCGGGATCCGATTGGCTGGGAGCATGCAAATAGAGCGAGAAATCATCCGCCAAGCGGCCGCGCCTGAAAATGTCGCGCAGCAATTCCCGGTAACGCGGTCCGAACAGAATATTGTGGTGCAGCAGGTTGGGATATTTTCGCCGTGTGCCGAAATAGATGAGAAACAACGACATGCTGTAATTCATTTTCTCCAACCTTCGCCTCATGCGCCGGGCCTGGGGCGTGCGCTTGAGAAGCTGATTATAGGTATGAAACACGTCGGCATTGCTCGCCACCAGCGAAAAATTTTCTTTCCTTCCGTTCGCGTCGATAATGCCCTTTACTTCATCGCCCTCGGTCGTAATCTCGGCGACCTCGGCGTTGAAATGAATTTCGCCCCCCAACTCTTTAAACAGCTTGACGAGCGCCTGGACCAGCGCGCCGGTGCCGCCTTTGGGAAAATAGACACCCCACTTGCGCTCGAGACAATGGATCAGCGTATAGATCGATGTCGTGGTGAACGGGTTGCCGCCGACGAGCAGGGAATGAAAGCTGAAGAGCTGGCGCAGGTGCGGATCGCGAATGTATTTGGCGACGATGCCATAAACCGATCGATAGGCTTTCAGGCGGATCAGTTGGGGCGCCACCGATACCATGCTCGACCAGTTGAGAAACGGCACATCGGCAAGCTTCTCGTAGCCTTCGTGAAAAACTTCTTCCGAATACTGCAAAAATTTTCGGTAGCCGGCCACGTCGCTAGGTGACTTCGCCGCAATCTGCGCTTCGATCAGCTTCGCGTCGTCGGAATAGTCGAATCGGTAACCGTCCTGCCAAAACAAGCGATAAAACGGTTTCACCGGCAGGAGCTCGACATAGTCGTGCAGGGATCGTCCGGCGAGGGTAAATAGCTCGCGCAAACAACCCGGCGCCGTGATCACCGTCGGCCCAGCGTCGAAAGTGAAGCCCTGATCGCGATAAACATACGCCCGGCCGCCCGCTTGATCACGTTTTTCGAAAATCACCGTGCGGCAGCCCGCCGCCTGCAGCCGAATCGCTAAAGCGAGGCCGCCGAATCCGCTGCCGATCACGGCCGCGCGCATTCTGTTATCCATAGGCAACGGCTATTTCTTCGCCGAGCGCGTACAATTCCTCGAGCACCTGCGGCGACCAGCGGACGTGGTCGGCGCTTAACCGGTTCCTGAGAACTTCAAAGCTGAGATCGAGATGCGCACGGGC
>Ga0134125_10005632_pt1 | contig 14199 bp, 11 predicted proteins | sample KB31751_FD_96464 | JGI IMG/M metagenome (GOLD analysis project Ga0134125, IMG submission 96464) | Terrestrial soil microbial communities with excess Nitrogen fertilizer from Kellogg Biological Station, Michigan, USA - KB3-175-1 | ecosystem: Environmental > Terrestrial > Soil > Unclassified ... | reverse complement strand
GCGAGCCGCGCGCCGGGCTGGTCAAGGCGCGCCACAGCGCTCCGCTGATGAGCCTCGACAACGCCTACAACGCGCAGGAGTTGGCCGACTTCGACCGGCGGGTGCGCGAGGCCGCCGCCGGCGCCGAGGTGAGCTACTGCGCCGAACTCAAATTTGACGGTCTGAGCATGGCCATTCACTACCAGCATGGTCACCTCGCCCAGGGCCTGACCCGGGGTGATGGCCAGGTGGGCGAGGATGTTACCGCCAACCTGCGCACCATCCACTCCCTTCCGCTGTCGGTGGGGAAGGAGGATTTTGAGGTTCGCGGCGAGGTGGTGATGCCGCGCGCCGCCTTCCAGCGCCTGAACCAAGAGCGCGAAGAGGAAGGTGAGGCGCGCTTCGCCAACCCCCGCAACGCCGCCGCCGGGGCGGTGCGGGTGCTGGATGCGCGCATCACCGCCGCCCGCCGGCTCGATTTTTACGCCTATGCGCTGCTGCACGGCGGCGGCAATGCCTGCCCCAGCCAGGCGGAGACGCTCACCCGGCTTGCCGCGCAGGGCTTCAAGGTGGGCCGCTGGGAGCTTTGTTCCTCGCTCGACGCCGCCTGGAAGTTCATCGAGCGCTGTGAGCGTGACCGCGACACGCTGCCCTTCGAAATTGACGGCGTGGTGCTCAAGGTCAACGACGAAGCGCTGCGCCTGGTGATGGGCGCCACCAATAAATTTCCGCGCTGGGCGGTGGCCTACAAATTTGCCGCCCGCCAGGCGGTCACAAAGGTCCTCGACATCGTGATGAGCGTGGGCCGCACCGGCGCCCTCACCCCCACTGCCTGGCTGGAGCCGGTGGCGGTGGGCGGGGTGACGGTCAGCCGCTCGACGCTGCACAACCTGGACGAGATTGAACGCCTGGGGGTGCGGGTGGGCGACAGCGTGCGCATCGAACGCAGCGGCGATGTCATCCCCAAGGTGATCGCGGTCGAAACCGGCCTGCCGCGCGGTCCGCATGCCTTTGTGGCCCCGAGCCGGTGTCCGGTGTGCGGCAGCGGCGTGCATCGCGAGGAGGGCGAGGTCATCCTGCGCTGTGTGAACGCCAACTGTCCGGCCCAATTGAAGGAATCGCTGCGCCACTTCGCCGCCCGCGGGGTGATGAACATCGGCGGCCTGGGTCCGGCGCTGATCGAGCAACTCACCACCCGGGGCCTGGTGCGGAACCTCGCCGACCTCTACGACCAGCTCGACCGGGACACATTGGCCGGACTGGAGCGGATGGGCGAAAAATCGGCGCAGAATCTGCTCGCCCAGATTGAACGCAGCCGCGGGAATGAGCTCTGGCGTTTGATCTATGGCCTCGGCATTCGCATGGTGGGCGAACGCACGGCGCAACTGCTGGCCGGGCACTTCGGCTCGCTCGAGGCCTTGATGGCCGCCGCCGAACGCAACCCCGCCGAGCTGGAGCAGGTGGAGGAGGTGGGCCCGCGGATCGCCGCCTCCATCCACGATTTCTTCGCCGAAGCCGCCAACCGCGAGCTGGTGGCCCGCCTCCGCCGCCTCGGCCTCGATCCCCATCAGGCGCCACGCGAGGTGCGCGGGCCGCAAACCCTGGCCGGCAAAAAGCTGGTGCTGACCGGCACCCTGGCCCGGCATTCGCGCGAGGAGATGAAGACACGGATCGAGGCCGCGGGCGGCAAGGTGGTGGGTTCGGTGAGCGCCAAAACGAATTACGTCGTCGCCGGCGAGGAAGCCGGCAGCAAACTCGACAAGGCCCGCGAACTGGGCATTGCGGTGCTCGATGAGGATGCCATCGAGGCCATCCTGGAAGGGCGGCGCCATGCCTGAGGGAGGAAGCCCGCGCGTTTTAATCTTCGACGCCGACGACACGCTGTGGGAAAACAACATCTACTTCGAGCACGCCATCGAGCGCTTCTATGATTTGCTCAACCTGACGGCGCCCGGCCGCCGTGCGGCCCGCGGCTGTATCAACCGTCAGGAGCGTCGCGCCATCGCCGAGGGCGGCTACGGGCTGGCCAGCTTTCAGGTGGCGCTGGAGCGCGCCTGGGAGGAACTGGCGCCCGAGTCCTGGTCCCCGGACGCCGCCACCGCCATCGCCGGGCTGGCGGCCGGCATCGCCGCCCAGCCGATCGAGTTTCTGCCCGGCGTGCTGGACGTGCTGGAATACCTCGCGCCTCGCCACCGTCTCTTCCTGCTGACCAAGGGCAATCACGCCGAGCAGTCGGGCAAGATTTCCCGCTCCGGTGCGCGTCGGCTCTTCGAGCGCGTGCACGTGGTGCCGGAGAAGCACATCGGCACCTATCAGGAACGGCTGAGCGACTGCGCCGCTCCGCCCGAAGAGTGCTGGATGATCGGCAACAGCCCCAAGTCCGACATCAACCCGGCGCTTGCCGCCGGCATGAACGCCGTTTTCATTCCCCATCCGCATACCTGGGTGTTGGAGCACGAGGAAGTCACCTATGCCTGCGCCCCCGGACGTCAGTGCCTGGTGCTCGATCGGCTGGCCGACCTGCGCGAATACTTTTGATACTATTTTCTGCACATGGCACGGAAGAAGCGCCGCCGCTATAAGTTGCTGCAACCCGAGGCGGACTCCGGATTGCCGCAGCTCTCGCCGCGCGCCCAGGCCATCATCATCGTCATCCAGTGGGCCTTCTGGTTCGCGCTGGCGGGCATTCTGGTGGCCTTTCTGCTCATCTTGTCGCTGTTCACCCATTGGCGGGTGAGCGAGCAGACATGGCTGAACCTTTGGCCCGCCTCCTTGAAGCTGATGGCCGCCGCCAACCTTTCCAACACCGAAATGAGCCACCTCGCGCTGTGGCTGACAATCGAGAACGGGCTGTTGTATTGTGTCTTCGGGTTGCTGTTGGGGGGTGTACATGTCGGGTTTCGCGCGCTTCGCCGCCGTTTTAGCTAGCCTGCTGCTGCCGGCCGGCCACCAATCCAGCGCCCATGGTCAATGCCTGCTGGTGGTGACCCGCGGCCGAAATCCGCTATAATAGGAATTCCTGTCATGAAGCCGACTATTCATCCCGCCTACAACGCTGTGAAGGTGGTCTGCGCCTGTGGCCACAGCTTCGCCACCCGCTCGACGCACAAGGGCGACATCCACGTGGAAATCTGCTCGAACTGCCACCCCTTCTACACCGGCAAGCAGAAACTGGTGGACACGGCCGGCCGTATCGAACGCTTCCAGAAGAAATACGGTCGCACCTCCGCCCAGTAGTCGGACCGCCCTGTAAAGGAAGCGGACGGGGCGCAGGGGCCCCCGTCCGCGTGCGTTCGGACGAGGCAAGTGGGCGGCGAAGCCGGGCGCCCACGTGGCAGTGAAGCCCGGTTCCAGAAGGAATACGGTCGCACCACCGCCCAGTAGTCGCACCGCCCGCCACTCAGCGTTTAATTTCCGCTGCAGCAAACCGGGGGAAAGTTCTGTCCGGGTGGGGTGGTCGTTGGCGGCTTCTGCACGGGCGGGCCGGTGGGCGCCTGCTGCGGCGGGGGCATCTGGCCCGGGCTGAGCGTGGGCGCGGGGGCATCGCCGGGACGGCGGAGCGTGGGCGCGGGCTGACTGGCTTCCACCGCCCGCTGGGTGGCTCGCTGCTGCTGTTGCTGCGCGCCCGCTGCCAGGGCGGGATCAGGCTGGGTGTCCACGATCTTTTGGCCGTCGGCCTTATAGATGGTCACCTGCAACACGCGGCCATTGTACATACGCACGAAGGTTGTGTCCGCCGGCGGAGCGCCGTAGATCCAGTCCTCGACCTGGCGACCCTGCTCGTCGGTTTCACCGCTCTTGTTGCCTGTCCGGCCCATCGCCGCCACCACCATGTCGGTGGTCATCCCGACCAGCACCTTGTGGTCGTTGATGGCCGTCTTCACGCTGGCCGGCAGAGGTTGCACCATGACCGTCGCCTTGGCGGGCGGATCCCAGTCAATCAGGCTGGAGAGATCATGCTTCACCTGCTCCGGCGTCAGCGAGGGCACGCCGTGCTCGTAGTGGAGGGTGATGATCGCCCCATGCGGGCCGATCTTTTCGTTCGAGGTCACCACCGGCTGGGCTGAGCCGCCCATGCCCAGCGAAATGTGGTCGTACCAGTGGCTCTTGTGCGGGCCGCCGTTGATCTGGAAGACGATCTTGTCGTCCCCAAACTCGATGCCGGTCACCGCCACCCGGTCGCCGACACGGGCCGAGTCGGAGCTTTGCAACTGCTCCTGCACGTGGTCGGGGTTCAGGATCTGACCCTCGGGGTCGATCTCGATGCCTTTCTTGTCTGTCGGCAAAGCGTGGCGCGCGATGCCCACCTCGGCCACCAGGGCCTGAATGATGGCGATGCGCTGTGCCGCGGTCAGCCGGGGTTGGGAGGCCGCAAGGCGCGGCGCCAGCGGCGCCAGCATGACTACAGCGGCAACAGCGGCGCAGCTCGCACTCCAGCGCGCTCCCATGTGCTGATTATATGACGATCCCGCACTAGGGGTGCGCGAGCGGGGGCAGCTCGACTGTCAGGCGGTTGTAGACGTGGGCCTTGCTCCACCCCGCTTTTTCAGCGATCTCGCGTGCCTGCCGCGTCGCCTGGCCCTTGTGTTCGGCGTTGTGCACCGTGCCCTCCAGGGTGAGGTTGCCGTCGGCGATCTTGCACTCCACCGCGTCGCCGGTGAAGGGAGCGGCGGCGAAGCGGGCCTGCAGTTCCTTTTCCAGCTCGGTGGCGGTCTTGGGCGCGGTAGCCTTCGTGGCCGGCTTCTCCGCCGTGGCGACGGCCGGATGATGGACGGCGTGCGCGGACGAATGCGGGGCGGCGGGCGTCTGTGCAACCAGCATCAGGCCCAGGAGGGCGGCGGGAACCAACATACTCCGATACTACAATAGCGGTATGGAATGGGATCTGTTGATTGTCGGCGCCGGCCCCACCGGACTGGCTTGCGCCATCGCCGCGGCCCAGCACGGGCTGCGGGCGGTGGTGATCGAGAAGGGCTGCCTGGTGAACTCGATCTTCAACTACCCCACCAACATGGTGTTTTTCACCACCAGCGAGCTGCTGGAGATCGGCGGCATCCCCTTTCCCAGCGCCCTGGCCAAGCCCACGCGTCTCGAAGCGCTCGCCTATTACCGCCGCGCCGCCCGGCACTTTGACCTCGATGTGCGCCAGTACGAGAAGGTGGAGTCCATCGCCGCCCGGCAACCGGAGCGGCACGGGTTCCAGGTCACCACCAGCGCGGGCACATACCAGGCGGCGGCGGTGGTGATCGCCACCGGCTACTACGACCTGCCCAATACGCTGGGCATCCCCGGCGAAGACCTGCCCCACGTCTTTCATTACTTCCGTGAAGCCCACCCCTTCGCCGGCCAGAGAGTGACGATCATCGGAGGAAAAAACTTTGCCGTGGAGACGGCGCTCGACCTCTATCGCCACGGCGCCCGGGTGACGCTGGTGCATCGGCGCGCCGAGCTGGGGGCGAGCATCAAGTACTGGGTCAAGCCGGATATCGAAAACCGCCTTAAGGCGGGCGGGATCGCCGCGCGTTTCTCCACCCAGGTGCGCGAGATCCTGCCGGGCAAGGTGCGGCTGACCGGGCCGGAGGGCGAGAGCGAGATGGCGGCTGATTTCGTCTTCGCGTTGACCGGCTACCACCCCGACTTCGACTTCCTGCGCCGCGCCGGCGTCGCCCTCGACGCCCAGCAGCGGCCGGTCTGCGATCCCGCCAGTTATGAAACCAATGTCCCCGGGCTGTACCTGGGCGGCGTGGTGGTGGCGGGCCGCAACACCTCGGAGATCTTCATTGAGAACGGGCGCTTCCACGGCGAGGTGATCGTGGCCCACCGGCTGGCCCAGCGCGCGGCGCTGGATCTCGTCTGACCGGGTCAGTGAGTGAGTCACTATGCACCTGGAGCCCATCCTGATGCTGGAGACCAGCGTGGATGACTGCAACCCGCAGGTCATCGGCTATGTCCTCGAACGCGCCCTGGAGATGGGGGCGCTCGACGCCTATACCACGCCGGTGCAGATGAAGAAGAGCCGCCCCGGGGTGGTCATCACCCTCCTCGCCCGGCCCGCCGACCGCGACGCCCTCGCCGGCCTGCTGCTGCGCGAAACCACCACTCTGGGGGTGCGGGTGCAGGCTTGTGAGCGGCTGGTGCTGGAGCGCCGGATGGAGACGGTGGAGACCCCCTACGGCCCCATCGCGGTCAAAGTGGCCGGCGAAAAAGCCACGCCCGAGTACGAAGATTGCCGTCAGGCCGCGCTTCGCCATCAAACCCCGCTGGCGGAGGTGGAAGCGGCCGCGCGCGCCGCTTTTTCCGGTTTCAAACGCACACAGCCGTGAGATACTTCATCTCTACTTCCTGTCTCCCCCCCAGTCAGGATTGCGCCGCATGGATTTTAGAACTCTCCTGGTAGCCGACTACGTCGTCCAGGTCTGCTGCGCGTTGGGGCTGTTACTCATGAGCCGCAGCGTGGCGGGACTGCGCGGCCTGCGCTGGTTCGCCTGGGCCTACGTCGCCGTGACCGCCGGGCTGGTGCTGGTCAGCTGGCCGGAGGCGGCGCGCATCCTGCTGCTGCTGTGGATCGGCCGCCTGCTGGTGCTGCTGGGCGCGGTGCTGATGTCGCAGGGCATCGCCGAGTTCGCCGTGGCCAACGCCAGCGTGCTGGGATGGGGCGGCTCGCTGCTGGCGCTGTTTGCTCCGCTCGAACTCTACGCCCTGGTCTATCGTCCGCAGCTGGCGGTCGCCATCTTCGCCATCGCGTTTGCCGCCCAGATGCTGGTCTGCGTGCTGGTCTTGCTGGCCCATCAGGCGCCGGGCGAGCGCGCCGCCAGCCGCACCATGGCGGCCATCCTGGCGGCGGTGGCGGGGCTGTGCGTGGCCCGCGCCATGCTGGCGCCGCTGCGGGTCAACCTGGACAATTTCGACGGCACCACCATGGGCCTGGGGCTGGCCTTCAGCTACCTGGTGCTGAGCGCCATCATGGCCTTCGGCTTTGTCTGGATGATGACCGCGCGGCTGCGCAACCAACTGGAGATGCAGGCCCGCACCGACGCGCTCACCGGCGTGCTCAACCGCCGCGCCCTGGAAGCCAGTGCGGTGCGCGAGCTGGCCGCCTGTCAGCGCCGGCAGTCGCCGCTGGCGGTGCTGGCCATTGATCTCGATCACTTCAAGTTCCTCAACGACGCCTACGGCCACGCCGCCGGCGACATCGCCCTCTCCGCCACCGCCGGGCTGCTGGTGCAGTGCCTGCGCAGCACCGACCTGCTGGCGCGTTTCGGGGGCGAGGAGTTCGTCGCCGTGCTGCCCGACCGCGACGGCATGCGCGCCAGCCTGATCGCCGAGCGCCTGCGCAGCCGCCTGGAAGAGATGCGGGTCGAGTACGAAGGCCAGCAGTTGGCGCTCACCGGCAGCTTCGGCGTGGCGGTGGCCGCCCCCGGCGATACCTGGAGCGCGGTGCTGCGCCGCGCCGACCGCGCCCTCTACGAGGCCAAGCGCACCGGCCGCAACTGCATCCGCGGCGAAAGCAGCGTGCTGCGCCCGGTCGTCCCCCGCTCCACCAGCCGCGGCGTGGTATTCAATTAATTAATGGATCGCGGGCGCCCGGCTCGGTCGTCCGCCACTGCCGCGCCCGGCAACTCCCGCCAGTTTTCTAGCTGACGACTTCCGCCGTCTGCTTGGCCACCGGCGCCTTCTTCCGTCCCAGGAAGGATTGCAAGCGGTCCATGTACACGTAGACAACGGGGATGATGTACAGCGTCAGCACCTGGGAGAGCATCAGGCCGCCGACCACGGCCAGACCCAGCGGGCGGCGGCTTTCCGCGCCCGAGCCCGTGCCGATGGCGATGGGCAGCGTGCCCACCAGGGCGCAGAAGGTGGTCATCATGATGGGGCGGAAGCGCACCAGCGCGCCCAGATAGATGGCGTCCCTGGCCGCGGCGTGGGTGTCGCGCTCGGCCTGCTGGGCGAAGTCAATCATCATGATGGCGTTCTTCTTGACAATGCCGATCAGCATGATGATGCCCACGATGGAGTAGATGTTGAGGTCCACGTGGAAATACCACAGCGTCAGCAGCGCCCCGCAGGCGGCCGCCGGCAGGCCGGAGAGAATCGTCAGCGGGTGGATGAAGCTCTCGTAGAGCATGCCCAGCACGATGTAGATCACCAGCAGCGCCATCACCAGCAGCATCCCCATGCCCTGCATCGAGGACTGGAAGACCTGGGCGGTGCCCTGCAGCACGGTGGTGATGGTGGGCGGCAGCATCTGCTGCGCCGCCTGCTGGATCTCGGCCACCGCCGGTCCCAGTGACGCTCCCAGTTTGAGGTTGAAGGAGATGGTCACCGCCGGAAATTGCCCGATGTGGTTGACCTGCAGCGGGCCGAGGTCCTGACGGAAGGCGGTGACCGCGCTCAGCGGCACCATCTGCCCGGTGGCGGAGTGCACGTAGAGGTCGTTGAGGGTGGCCGGGTTGAGCTGGAACTGGGGCTGGAGTTCCGTGATGACGTAGTACTCGTCATCGGGGGCGTAGATGAGCGACATCCGCCGCTGGCCGTAGGCGGTGTAGAGCGCATCCTCGATGGCGGCGGCGCTGACCCCCAGGCTGGAGGCCTTGTCGCGGTCAATCTCGACGTTGACCTGGGGGTTCGACAACTGCATGTCGGTGTTGACGTCCTTCAGGTCGGGGAAGGTGGTGAGCTTCTGGGCCAGAATCGGCGCCCAGTGGTACAACTCCTCCGGATCGCTGCCCTGCAGCGCCACCTGGTAGAGGCTCTTGGTGCTGTGGGCGCCGATGCGGATGGGTGGCGGGTTCTGCAGGAACACCTGCACGCCGGGGATCTTGGCCAGCTCCGGGCGCACGGCGTCAATGATTTCGTCGGCGCTGCGGTGGCGCTGGTCGCGCGGTTTGAGGTGATCGTACACCGAGCCGGTGTTGCCGCCGGCAAAGGCCATGGCCGCCTGCGTCTCCGGCAGGCTGTCCATCACCTTCATCACCGCCAGCTGATGGGCGCGCAACTCGGGCCAGGGAATGCCCTGCGCCGCCTGCATCTGCGCCACCACCTCGTCCATGTCCTGATCGGGCAGGAAGCCGGTGGGCAGAATGAGGAACAGCTTGACCGTCAGCGCCAGCACCGCCACCGCGGCGGTCATGGTCCACAGCGGATGGCGCAGCACGAACTTCAGCGTGCGCTCGTAGATGCGGTACATCCACTGGAATCCGCCCTCCAGCGCCCGGTACATCAACCCGTGCTGGCGATGGCCCTCCGGCTTGAGGAAGCGGCTGCACAGCATCGGCGTCAGGGTGATGGAGACGAAGCCGCTGACCAGAATCGCCGCCCCGATGGTCACCGCGAATTCGTGCAGCAGCCGTCCCAGCACCCCGCCCATGAACAGGAAGGGGATGAACACCGCCGACAGCGACAGCGTCATGGACAGAATGGTGAAGCTGATCTCCTTGGAGCCGTCAAAGGCCGCCTGCAGAACCGGCTTGCCCATCTCCATGTGGCGGACGATGTTCTCCAGCATGACGATGGCGTCGTCCACCACGAAGCCCACCGACAGCGTCAACGCCAGCAGCGACAGGTTGTCGAGGCTGTAGTTGAGCATGTACATCACCGCGAAGGTGCCGACGATGGTGAACGGCAGCGCCAGGCTGGGGATCAGGGTGGCGGAGAAGTTCTTCAGGAAAAGGAAGATGACCAGCACCACCAGCGCCATGGCCAGCAGCAGCGTGAACTGCACATCGTTGACCGAGGCGCGCACCGGGATGGACTTGTCGTACTCGACCTGCAGGTGGATGGCGGGGGGCAGCGAGCGCTGCAGCCCCGGCATCATCGCCCGGATGCGGTCCACCACCTGGATGGTGTTCGATCCCGGCTGCTTCATGATGCGCAGCAGCACCGCCGGATTGCCGTTCACCCAGCTCTCGTTCTTGTCGTTCTCGACCCCGTCCACCACGTCGGCGATGTCCTGCAGCCGCACCGGCGCGCCGTCGTGCACCGCGACGATCAGGCTGCGGTAGGCCGTGGCGCTGGTCAGCTGGCCGGTGGCCTGGACGGTGTAGGCCTTGTCACGCCCGTAGAGGGTGCCCGACGGCAGATTGACGTTGCCGTTCTTGATCGCCTCCTCCACCTGGTCCACGCCCACTCCGCGCGCCGCCATGGCCAGCGGGTTGAGCTTCACCCGCACCGCGTACTTCTGCGCCCCCATCACTCCCACCTGCGCCACGCCCTCGACCATGGAGAGCTGCTGGCCCACCAGGTCTTCGGCGTAGTGATCCACGGTGCGCAGCGGCAGCGTGGTCGAACTCAGGGCAAGGTTCAGGACCGAGCTGTCGGCCGGGTTGACCTTGTGGAAGGTGGGCGGTGACGGCATGCCCGGGGGCAGCTGCCCGGAGGCGGAAGCGATGGCCGTCTGCACGTCCCCGGCGGCGCCGTCAATGTTGCGGTTGAGGTCAAACTCCAGCGAGATCGAGGTGGAACCCTGCGAGCTGCTGGAACTCATCTCGCTCAGGCCGGGGATGGCGGAGAACTGCTTTTCGAGCGGCGTGGCCACCGACGAGGCCATCGTTTGGGCGCTGGCGCCGGGCAGATTGGCGTTGACCTGGATGGTGGGGAAGTCCACATTGGGCAGGTCGCTGACCGGCAACTGGCGATAGGAGGCGATACCGAATACCAGCAGCGCCAGCATCAGCAGGGCCGTCGCAATCGGGCGGCGAATGAACAATCCGGCGAGATTCATGGCTGCCTCCGCTGCCTACTTTTCGGCCTCAATCGCCCCGTTCGTGCCGCCCACTCCAACCGGCGGCTTGATCGCCACCTTGGCGCCCGGGAACAGCGCCAACTGTCCGTCCACCACCACCGTGTCCCCCGCCGCCACGCCCTCGGTGATGACCGTAATGCCGTTCACCGTGGTCGAGGTCTTGACGGTGTGGTTCTCCACCGTGCTTTGCGGCGTGACGACGTACACAAACTGATTATCCTGACCCGTCTGCACCGCGCTCGACGGCACCACCACCGCCCCCGTCTCGATGCCCAGGGTGACTTTGGTGTTGACATACTCACCTGGCCACAGCCGTTCGGCCCTGTTTTCGAAGGTGGCCATCAGTTGGATGGTGCCGGTGGTGGTATCAATGGCGTTGTTGATGAACGACAGGTGCCCGGTCTCATCGCTGGCATCGCCCTGCGCCAGCGCGTGCACTTCCAGGGGATGCGCGCCGTTGAGCTGTTTCAACTGTTGCAGGTACTGCTCGGGCACGGAGAAGGCCACGTAGATGGGCTTGATTTGATTGATGGTCACCAGCACCGTCTGGTTGGGCTGCACGGTGTTGCCGGCCTGGACCAAAAGGCTGCCGGTGCGGCCGTCAATCGGGGAAATAATGGTGCAGTAGCTGAGCTGCAGCTTGGCCTGCTCCACGGCGGCGCGATCGGCGCTCACCACCGAGTGCGACGCCGAGGCCGCCGACTGCATCTGATCATTCTGCTCGGCGGAGACGATCCCCTGTTTGGCTAGGTCGGCGTAGCGCCCGGCCTCGGTTTTGTTGTGGCTGTCGGTGGCCAGATCACGCGCCAGGTTGGCTTCGGCCTGGGCGAGGGCAGCCTCGAACGGCGAGGGATCAATCTTAAACAGCACTTGTCCCTTGTGGACCTCGTCGCCCTGATGGAACTCGACCTCCTGCAGTTGGCCGCCGACCAGTGTCTTCACCGTCACGGTGGCCACCGCCTGCACCGCGCCAATCGCCTGCAGATTGGTGGGCACGTTTTCTACCTTGGCCTTGGCCACGGTGACCGACACCGGCGGCAGCGCCGCCGCCTTGGGCTGCGCCTGTTTGCAGCCGCCCAGCAGGGCGGCCAGAATTCCTACCGCCAGCGATAAACGAGTCGAAGAAGTCATAGCGCAAAGCATCCGCGGCGGCCGCCATCCACACATCTCGAGCCGCGCAGTTCTGAGTTCATATTGTATATTGCCCGCCACCCGTTTCCCACCCGCCGCGCGCCGCCGCACACCGCCCCCGGCACGCGTTATGAAGGCTTCGTCCGTTGTGATCGCCGGTCCACCGCGAATGGCCCTGATTCCGACGGGTGCAACTGCAGGCTGCGCACACGCCTGTGAAGTCAGAGATCAATCGTGCCGCGCGGAGAATCTGTCAGACACGAGATCCACAGGGCGAGGAATAAATGGTAGGCACGAGCGGATTCGAACCGCTGACCTCTACCGTGTCAAGGTAGCGCTCTAACCAACTGAGCTACGCGCCTACTTGATGGTCATTTTAGCACTGTGCAAGAACCTGGCTCGGAACGCGCGGGTCGTGCCGTTTGCACTCTGGCCAAAGTCGGCGCGAGAAGGCTCCGAAATTCGGAAAGGCGGGGCCTAAGGTGTTCCGCCGCCGCCGTAGGCCTTGGTGGTGTCGTAGGCCTTGCCGTACTTGTTGAGATGGGTGGCGGGGGTGGCGACTTCGGTGATGTCAATCGGCGGCAGGGCGTTGTCGCCGGCGGAGAGGGTGATGGGGCGGTCGAGGGCGTTGAGGTCGGCGGCGCGGGCGCGCTCGTACCAGACGTGCAGTTGATAGCTTCCGGGCGGGGCGGCCGGCAACTGTAATTTGCCGGAAGCATCGCTGACCGCGTACCAGGCCGTCGGCACGGTGAGAATAACGCCGCTCATGCGCGGGTGGATGTTGCAAAAGACGTAGCTTACCCCCGGCTGGGTGAACCGTCGCGAGCGGGTGCTGCCGGCCTGATACAGACCGAGATCGAAGGGGCGGTTGTCGCCGAGGGAGAAAACGTTGTGGAAGTAAGGGTCGAAGTTGGGGAACTCGACCGTCGCGCCCGCCGGAATCACCAGCAGATCCGGATCGAAACGTTGATGGCGCTGCGCCATCTGGAAGGTCTCTCCGGCCGCGGCCACCGGCTCCGCCGCCGTACCGCTGTCGGAGGTCAGCCACACCACCACGCCGGCGTTGTCACCCTTGGCGCCGGCCAGATGATGCACGTCCGCCTGGCCGGTGAGCCGCGCCTGCGCCCAGACGCAGACCGGCGCCACCGCCGCCACAACCAACATGCGCCAGAATTTCATGTTAGAAAATCACTCCCACGGCAGCGTTGAGTTGTCCGGCGTGTGCGGCGGGCCGGCCGAAGGGCGTGGTGGCCAGCCGGCGGTACTCCAGCGCCAGGATCAGGTCCGAACGCGGCCGGTTGATGACGTTGGCCAGCCAGGTGCGGTTGGACTGGAACGGCTGGCTGGGGTTGGCGGCGGCGAAGCGCTGCAGGTCGCCGGAGAAGGGATCGTCGAGACCGTAGGCGGCGTTGAACTCGACCGTTTGGGAAGCGGTGAACTTGAGCTGGGTCCAACCGCCGGCGGCATTCAACCCGGCAATCTGGGTGCCGGGCTGGGTAAGGTCGGTGGCGCTGGAGACGATGCTGTCGCCCACCGCGCCCCACAACCCGCCGAGAGCGCGCCCGCGGAAGGCCTCGCCGGAGATTTCCAGCCACGGCGTCAGCGGAACCTGCCAGTCGCCGGTGACCGCCCAGGCGCGGACCGAGCGGCCAAAGCCGTAGTACTGATCGCTGGTATACGCACCCGCGCCCAGGCTGAGGCCGCGGTCGAAGAGGCGGCGGGAAAGACCCTCATGCAGCTCGAACCCGGGCTGGCGCGAAGCTTCGCCCGACTCCGGTTTGCGCGAGCGCGTGCTGGCGGGAAACTCGCCCGAGAGCGGGTCCATCACTCCGGCCTGCAGAGTGTTGGTCCAGGCCGCGCCCACAGCGGTGCGCTGCTCCACCGCCACCTGCGGCGTCCAGGTCCATAGATTGCCGCTGTACCCGAAGGCGGGCACCGCCACCGAGGCATAGGAGGTCGGCTCGAGCGGGGAGATCAGCGGCGTGTCCAGACCGAAGAGCAGGGAAGTGTTCGACCAGTCGAGCCGTCCGCGCGCGATCTTGAGCCGCGCCAGGCCGCCGGCGCTGCCGTCGAGCGAGTTGGGCAGCCCGCCAAAAAAATCGGCGATCAACTCCCCGCTCGTCTTCCCGCCCCACAGCTCGGGTCCGGCGACGCGCAGCGAGATCTCACTTTGCCGCAGGCTGGCGCCCAGGTCGCCGGTGGCCGCCCCCGGGGGGACGCCAAACGCGAGGTTGGGCACATCACTGTTCTCCACCCTGCCCTGGTTGCCGTACAGGTTCATCAGCATCAGGCCCGACAGCGTCAGGTGGTAGAGGCTGCCGCTGGACACCTTGGTCTGCTCCTGACTC
>Ga0134125_10005630_pt1 | contig 14203 bp, 13 predicted proteins | sample KB31751_FD_96464 | JGI IMG/M metagenome (GOLD analysis project Ga0134125, IMG submission 96464) | Terrestrial soil microbial communities with excess Nitrogen fertilizer from Kellogg Biological Station, Michigan, USA - KB3-175-1 | ecosystem: Environmental > Terrestrial > Soil > Unclassified ... | reverse complement strand
TTAACCTACACAACCAAAGATGGGGTAGTGTGTGATGTGTTAACGGATATGATGAAGAAAGCCAAGATCCCAAAGTTTAAGGCGATGAGAAGTCGAACGGAACCGGGGAGATATGATAAGTTTATCGTGAGTGAGTTTGGGGTGGATGGGAATGGGGTTGTGGATGTTGATGCTGGCAAGGCCAACAATGATGACGACGCTTCCTCTGCCTCTTCGCATGTTTCTGCCTCCAAAGCATCATCATCGTCGAATCAACCCTCAGCGTCCGCATGGGCTTCGTTTTCCTCTTCCGCCGCACCCGCTGCAGCTGGTGCTGTGCCACAACGTCCCTCGCCTCCTCCTCCTCCACTTCGCCCCGCACAACATCCTCTTCCACCCGGAGAGAACACATTGCCATGGGTTCCTCCTCCTCAGCCATTACCACCAGCACAACAGGCACATATCGATGCTGCGCGGAAACACATTCAATCGAAGATCAGTTCTGAAGTTAAAACAATCAAAACCGCTGAGACCGCCCTCCGTGCAGCACAATACGAAGATACCGTCATTGAAATGCCCAACCCTTCATACAAAGACCCGAAAGAATTGGAAAAGATGATCATCGCCGGAACCTGTACTCGTGAAGAAGCCGATACATTTGACACAAAGAATCCACAACTCACACTCAACGATCGTACGGATGAACACGTTGCGTTTATTCATTTAACTCAATGCGGTATCTCGGAACCGTGGAGACATGTGGCGATGAGTGGAAATCTGAAAACATGTATCAATGCGTTATATGAAGCACAGACGGAATGTACGAAATGGGCTAAATTGATTTATGATCTCCTTTCCACTCGCGAGTATATGACGTCGAAGCAACAATCAGAGTTTGTCGAACAAGGTCAATCGGCATTGAACAAATCAGCGGAGTTCTTTTCCACAATACGTTTTTTCACCAATGGCATGCCGATGCGCGAATGGAGCACGGGTCGCATCACTCATTGGTTTACCACTCGAGAACTTCATACGTATGACGGAGATCATATCAACCCGAAACGTATCAACGGTCCTCGTGGGAAAGATGAGTTGGAGCCGTTGTTTTTTGAGTATTGTGATTTTGCGGTGAGATCGATTCGGCAATGCGGTGTCAATGTCGAAACCGTGTTAAGGCAAAAGATGCACACATTTACCAAACAAGTGGTGGTGTATTTGAGAAGAGTGGCTGTGCGGAAAGAGGAGGATTCTCTTGAAAAATGGACCACTCCGGCACAGGCAGGGCTCAACAAAGTGGTGGATATCTTTGCATTACGTACCAAATTCCAAAAACAAGTTGATCAGACATTGGGACGCATCAAAACATTCCAAAAGCATCAACCGCGTGCTATTGCGGTTTCCAACAAACGTCCCTTACGACCCATGTATACTCCCGATGGACAACCCATGACGGAAGAGGATATCAAAGCTCAACAGGAGAAAGATCAGAACCAATTCAAAGCGGGGATCCAGGCATCATGCGAAGGATTTTATGATGAAGATGATGCGGATCTGCCTGTGGGTGTGGATATGAATCGTGATGGCGATGGGAAGGATTCGGGACATCCACCGCAACCGCCACCACCTCCTCCTCCTCCAGCGGCGCCCGGAGTGGGTATTTCAACAGTTCCATTGTTTCGTCCGTTTCGGGCAATTGGTTTGGTTGCACAAGCACCGGCTCCAGCTCCAGTACCGGTATCGGTCCCGTCGTTCTCTTCATCTCCCATGAAAGATGACGGAGATGATAATGCCCTCGCACAACAACCATCGGATGAATATATCAAAGAAATGCTCGCGGATATGGAGGATCATCCCGTGAATGCCGATGCCGATGCGGATGCGGACACTGATGCCAGCCGTGATACCAGCAATGATGATGGATTGGATATCTCGGATATGGGACGTGTGTCATCATCCTCAAACACCGATCCCGTAGAGGACAAAGAAGAAGAAAAGACAGAAAAGAAAAAGAAAAAGAAACGTCGATCCAAAAAGAAGAAAGGATCACAGTTTGTGGACGGTGAAGCGGAGTTGTCAGGCGATTCTGATAGTGGAGATGATGACAGCGAAGATAAAGAAACCGAAGAAGATCGAAAGTTCATTGCATCAGAAGAAGACAGTGTGGATCATCCGATACCAGCATACCACGCATTGAGCGATTCGGAGGGATCAGAGAAAGAAACCGAAGATCTTGCGAAAGAATTCAAAGAACGCGCGAAACAATCCGGAGCCGATGCTGAAGATGAACCGGTGGTGTATGCGGAGTCAGAGGATGAATTGGACAAAGCGAAAAAAGCGGCTAAGAAAGCGAGAAAGGAGAGGAAGAAACGGAAAAGTGACAGTAGTGAAGACGGAGAGGGACAAACCAAAAAGAAAAGACGGATTATCAAAGAATCCTCTGCGGAGATGAGTGGTGATGGAGCGGATGCTGGTGCTGGGGCTGGCGCTAGCGCTGTTTCAATGACTGATCAACCGCCTGTGTTGCCACTCACGGCAACCACGACAGACCCCGTCCCCACCCCACCTCCTCCCCCACTCTCCTCTTAAAATTGTTCTTTTATCATATTTTAAGGAATCAGTTTTTAATGAGAAACCACAAATGTGGTGTTGTGGTTGATACCACCACTACCACCTTTGGATGGGGAGAGATACGAGTTTGTCTGTTGAGGAATCACCAATCCATTTGTATTGTCAAACAGCTTTCGATGCAGATCCGCACATCCATAACATCCGAATCCATCTTTCTTAAACACCGATGAGCATGTTAATACGACATCACCCCTTTCATTCATTCGCGTGGACCGACAAATGAGTTTATGGCATGTCGGATTATCACATTTTTTAATCACTGCTAATGCACTGTGAACACCACATTTGTGGCAGGTGGGGAGTTTGACCGACTCTATGATGAATGGGGACTGGAATGACATTCCTGAGAGAGGGTGGAAAGGGGAATTAGATGATAGATTGAACTGAGATCATTCAAAAATATTTTCAGAAAATAATAAGAAAATAAATTCATTTATCACAAAGCCAAGTGTTGTAACTTTCCGTCCACTCGGATTCCTCAGATACCTGACTGTATACTTTTATTAAAAATATTAAAATTAAAAAAATTAAAAAAGAAATTAAAAAAATACAAAGTCAAGTCTTTGAGTTGTCCGACCATCGGGATTCTTCCCATACCTGGTTGTATATTTTGTAAAATTACAAAAAAATTAAAAAATAAAAATAATATTTCTCGACTTTTCAAGAGGAGACCGTCCCTATCACAAATCCATATCCTCCCTATGAAAAATCGATCATGATCCCCTATGAAAAAGTCTCGACTCGGGTCCATGGGTCATCATGGGTTATCAGGGGTTACCAAAGATGAAACATGAAAAATTTTTTTTTGAAAAAAAACAAAGTCAAGTATTCGAAAAATTCAGAGGGGCGGACGGCTCGATCACTTGACTGTGTATTTTGAATTTTGATTTTTTAATTTTTTTTAATTTTTTTAAATTGTTAAAACATACAACGAGGTATTCGAGTTTTCCGACCATCGTATTCAAAGACTTGACTATGATTTTAGTAATTTTCAAAAAATAATAAAAAATAAAAATAATTCATTCGATTTGCAAGAGGGATGGTCTCGATGAAAAATCGATAGGTCACCCTATGAAAAATCCATCTTGGGTCCCATGAAAAAAAGTTATGGGTCCATGGGCCCGAAGATGGGTCTTCAAAAGTAAGAAACATAAAAAAAATAAAAAAAATTTTTCAAAAAATATAAAGTCAAGTATTAGAAAAATTCAGAGAGCGGGATTCCTCATAGACCTGACACTGTTTTGGAAATTTTTAATTTTTATTTTTTTTAATTTTTTTTATTTTATCAAAAATACAACCAAGTGATCGACTTGTCCGACTGTTGGGATCCCTCGAATACTTGACTTTATGATTTTAATTATTTTTCAAAAAAATAAAAAATAATTAAAAATAATCACATTTTCAAGAGGGAGGGGCTCGATCCAAAATCGATACGTGTCCCTATGAAAAATCCATTTTAGGTCCCTATGAAAAAAAGTTATGGGTCCATAGGTCCGAAGTCGGGGGTTACTAAAGTAGTAAACATAAAAAATTTTTCAAAAAATATAAAGTCAAGTATTCGAAAAATTCAGAGGGGCGGACAACTCGACCACTTGATGGTATATTTTTTAATTTTTTATTTTTTTGTAATTTTTTGAAAAAACAAAATACACAGCCAGGTATTCGAGGAATCCCAAGACACGGAAAGTTCAAACACTTGGTTATGATTTATTAAATTAATTATTTTTATGGAAAAAAGGAAGAGAGAAAAATCAAAATTCAATCTTTTTGTCATGGGGTTTGAGACAAGGGCATTCATCCCATTTCTCAGCACAGTCACCGCAGTTCCAATGACGTTCGGTTAGGTCTGAGGGTTCAGCATCGCCGCATCGAAAAAACTCGGGTTTATGAGAATTACACCAACTCAATTTACATGTATAACATGACCACGCACACTCCGGACATAATCGCTTACGACATGTGATACATCGATGCTCCGCAAAGGGAACTTCTCCACAGGTGACACACATGGTTTTGAGTGCCAATGGTTTGGTTCGGAGTCGTTCCACGGTCTTTTCGAGTTCGATGATCTTATGATCCATGTTGGTATTTTTGGATTCGAGTTCACGGATGATTTTAAACAATTCGATTAATCCGGCATCTTCGGGCTTGAGAGCGATGGATGCTGATGATGAGGATTTGGGAGGCATCCTGAGAGACAGAAAGGAAAGATAACGATTTGCATGTCAATGGAATAGTTCCGTTCGCATGCGCTGGCTGGGTAGAAACGGAAATGATGAGAGAGAGAAAAAGACTCTCATCACATGTGAGACACAGATCGATTCAAAAACCCGCGAAACAACACCATCAAACAATCGAGTTCGAGTTCACGAGTGTTGTGGATACGCATGTATGCGAGAGAGTCAATGAATCGATAGATACCATAAGATAACCGGCGTGCGGCATCGGATGAAAACACTTGCAAACACCATTGATTGGTTTTGTGAGGAAACAAACGTTGCCCGACCAAATAATACAATTGGCGTAAACAAAACCCGAGGATGTCATAATGTGGAATTACTATTGTCTGTGAATATTTGTCAACACATCGTTCGGATTTACTGATTCGTTGTACACCATCGGTAATGATCGTTATGATATAACATTTCCAAAACGATTCGTTGGACCATGTCATCTCTTCCAATGACCACACACGCGGCGGCGTGAGGAGAAATTTGAGTGGGATGAACGGCCCATGTCTGGGTTTGGGCGGTGACTGATACGGAATCGTATGCACTCGATCGTTGAGTATTTCGGGCAACGGCATCGCGGAAGGATATGCGTTGTATTTCTTTTCTTCTGAAGATGCTGAATGATAACGATTTGCATCATCCATATAGCAACATCCCGGATACGGTTGACGACTAAAATTGATAAACCGATTGCATGAATGTTCAATCACTTCGGTACGTCTCTTACGTAAACTATTGATCAACTGTTGTCTCATGATATCAGATGAGGATGATTTACTTTCAACATCAACATCATTTCGAATGAATTCACCAACTTCCCGTTGATCAAACATCGCTTTGAATTCCCGTTGAATGGACGTGGACGTCTGTTTGGCCAAAAACTCTTCCCGATCTTTCGATGAGTCATTGGGATAATCTGTATAATATTCATTTGTTTTGGAATTGAGGTCGAAGATGTCGACATACGGAGCTGACGATACCGGAGGTCCTGTGGCGGTTGCTGTTGTTGTGGCGGGTGTAACCAGATCCGCTCGGAACAGATCCGGATACTCGGAACGAAATTCAAATTTCGGTTGATTGATGATTGGATCTTTGGTATCTCCCAACACTCCTTCTCCATCGACTTTATGAACAAAGGCTCCCACGCGAAACACCAAGCGTCCACTCAATACTGGAACCGGGGATTTGATTCGGTCGGGTGGTATTTCACCATGAGCAACCCATAACATGGCATCTTTTGATATCTTCTTTGGATCGACGTATTTGACGAATGACATCTGATGAGAACGGAGAGAGGATAAGGGATGATGAAATGGTTATGGACAAATAAAAACGACGAAATGCACATAATATCTGAAGAAGAACATCACATCATCAACTCCCAGTCAATTTCAACACAAGGTGGAGAGTGGATTCTTTTTGAATGTTATAATGAAAGAGTCGACGATCGTCTTCGAGTTGCATGCCAGCATAGATGACCCGTTGTTGGCATGGCGGAATACCTTCTTTGTCTTGAATCTTTTGTTTAATCGTTTCAAGACTGTCCCATTCCAATACATCCAATGTGGCGGTTTTACCCGTAAGAGTTTTCACAAAGATTTGCATCCCTGGTGCTTTTTGACACGTGGGACAGTGATCATTGGTTACATACAGACTCTTTGAGATACATTGCATATGATACGGCGTTTTGCAACACGGCGCGGAGTACCCATCACCACATTGGATCACCTCGAGACAGATGGGACACTCTGTCAACTTTGTTTTACATTCAATACATTCATTTGTTTTGCGATGGATATTCATAGAACATGTGCGATGATATTTCCGATCCATGTGTGTGGGACAGTGCCATTTATTAACATCCATGCGAAGAAAACGGGTCCAGAGTTCTTCAGGAATGAGGTATTCACAGATTGAACACCGGGGATGTTGATAACTCCATCCAATGACGGCCGGTGCCGCGGCGGCTGCCTGAGTGACGATTGGTTTCTCTTCTTCTTTCTTTTGAGTATGATGATTGGTCTTTTGTTTCTTTCTCTGTTTTGGTGTTACTGCAGAGGAAGGCTTTCGTTTGGCGGGCATCTTGTACGATCTAAAAAACCAAAACAGGTCAAATCATTAGAAAAAGCAATTTTAAATGGAAAATCGTCTGAGATATGAGCCAAGTTCAGAGTGGGTGGGAAGCGAATCATATGTCCTTTTATTAGCAACCAATAGATCCATACGACTTGAGGTATCGTGTAACGTTTCGGCTGTTGGAAGTACATGCGGATTTGCCAGAATAAAACCGTACTCGTCATCCGGCATCATGACATTCGGATGGTTGGAAGTGACAATAATCGACAGCGATCCTTTTGTCTGATCACGCACTGACATTGGATGTTTACCATCAAACTGTGGACATGCATCAAGGTGCGCATTGTTTTCAAATCGCCCGTGAAAGCATCGATCGACGTATCCAGTCCCGTTATCATACCGTTCGAAGAAATACGTGGGACTGCCAATGATGGTCTGACCACACTTTGCGGGATTGTGTGTGATAGATAATGATCGATCGTAAGCGGGTCCACCGTGTTCAAAGATATATGGAATTGAATTGACAACGCAAACCCGTGTGTGTTTACATTCAACGTAGGAACATATGATTGCATTTAATTCGGGAAGTAATATCATTAATGATAATAGAGCGTCTTTTGTGTATTGAAATGTCTTTGGATTGCAACCGTATATCGGATTAAGATCGGGCCGGGTAACCACATTGGTGTCAATAACACGTTGAAGTTTACGCGGAGCATCTGGTTTGATCGGTCTTCCATATAACGGATCTTGGGTTTTGACAACGTCTGTGGGATGATGATGAGATACCGACTTATCTTTATTTGGAAATGTTTCGGTTCGTTTATGGGTGTCCAAATCCCACTGCTTCTCATTCCAATGATTCGTTTTCTGTGCGAATGTTTCCATCATTCGTACCCATACATGTTCAGGGATAGCCATCTATCAGAACACGCGGAGGCTAGCCAACGTGACACGAGGTGTCTATTAGTTTACACATTCAAATTTAATTTACGAGACAAAAAGACAAACGAACGAAATGTCTCTCTATTCATCAATACTCTCGTTCCACCGCATCCGTACTCATGAGTAACCACGTACCCACAACACCACCGACCAAAATGATGATCGACGTCACAATTCCTTTACCAGCGGCGGTGTGGTCTTTTTCATTCCATACCGACCACACACTCACGGTGGTACTGAATGTCACTGCCAATAACATCACAATGAACGTGATCGATCGGACCGTACGACGCCATCCATCGAGTTTGCGAAACGACATAAACGGCGGAGCGGGCGATGGACCGGTGTCTCCGTCAACCGATTGAATGGTCTCTTTGAGTTTTTGATATTCCTCTTTGGATAATTTGGGTGTTTTGATTTGTTTGCTTTCATGACACGGTGGATGTTGATGGGCAGTCGTGGATGCAGTTGGAGACGGAATCGGTAGTCCGCTTAATGCATCCGTTGATGATTTGGATTGCTGCTTTGTATCGGCTGATGACATGGTTTTTGAAAATAGGGAACTTGGTTTCCAACACACACAAATAACACATACACACACAAATATGAGAAGAGATACAGGCTGTTTTTCAAGAAGCAACAACGACGAAATGAAAAAATGTTTTTATGTCACTTTTACTAAATCCGAGTTCTCTTTCTTCTTCTGTTCTAACTTCATTTGTTCCTTCTCGGAACGACGTTCCCATTCGGATACGATATACTCTCGGCCATCGATCAACAGTGATATGACGACCAGTGCCGCAATGATTCCCAGGGCATAGAGCACATATGTTAACAGTGAGGACATAGAGGCCTCAGTTCTTTCAGTACCAAATGCCAAGGATATCTTCGGGAGTATTCCCAGTGTCAAATAAATCACTGTGGCGATGATAGCAACATCAAAACACCAGTTACGCTTCATTTTCGGATCTATGTGTGATGAAAAAAGTGGAGAGAAACACGGAGTGGTTTGATCAAATTGATAGAGTTACTTTACGTAAGGCGGACAAACGTTGACAACTCATCCAACGAAGAAGAGGAGGGAAAAGTACAGGCGGTTGTCATGGGAGGAATCATCAACATCCTCGCCAATGTCGCAACAGCAGTAAACAGATGCCAGAGTGAATGTTTCCAGAAATATTCCGAGTTCCCACCAACACCGGATACATTGCGTGCTGACAATTGACAATAGAGGGCGATGACTGTACACGTCAAAACAATTCCAAAATAAAACTTATTGGATTGTTGTATCTCTTCTTTCACAACTGACGATTGGAGATACGAACGAATCACAAGAAGACATAGACAAACTCCAATATCCACAATGACCGTACTCCATGTGTTTTGTACATACACCACCATCACGATATTGATCACCAGACAAACCACAAAGGAGCACCATTTCCACCAGATCATCGATGTGTCCCGTGTATGTAAAAGGATTACCATACAAAACATTTGAAACGACAATGTGAAATCAAGTGTATACAATGTGTCAAATGATAACACACATACACGAGTACATTCCCAACTGTCGGCACAGCTGTGATATAATGATGATGAGATGGTTAACATAAGTAATGTGATCATCTCGGGTAACACCGTCATAATGGTTTGTTTCGGATGTCCTTCTTGGAAGTATCTCTTATGTTTATACATCACATACCCCAACCACGCCAAAGGCAAGAGATAAAACAGATTGGAATACACCAATGCTGATCGTTCCACCCATGCAGTGTTGGGACATGGTGATGAAATAAAACAGCAATACGTACGCGTTTGATTGGTTTGAGGGGTGAACGGACAGAGTGGACAAGTGATGTTCATCTGATGAATGGGAGGGATTGGATACGCATCAGTTAATGAATGATGATTCATTCGTTATCGAAAAAACAGCAAACAGACAACTCATTGTTTATTTCTTCTGAGCCTCCTTCGAGACATTCTTCTCTCCAAACAGATTGTTGATACCAATTCCATTCCGTTGATAATGCATCAGTGCCAAACAGTTCCATGCCGCGTGTGCGAGATGATCCAATCCACTTTCAGTATCCAATACTTCTCCCTTTCCAACCGCAAAGAGATGACGCATCGCCGCATCATACAATCGACCCCATTCCATTCCGCCGCCCTTTAACCAATTACCGTCTCCGTATTTTTGAGCACCCATGGTTCCCACTTGAGCCACGCGTTCAATGGAATCCAATGGTAATAGTGACATACGATATTTGCCCGTATCGAATTTGAGGGCTTTGGTGTCTTGCGGTGGCGGTGGCGGTGGTGACGAGGGTTGTCCCACTGCAGACGCTACCGTCGCCATGATCTTCCTTTCACACAATTGACACATACAAAGGCAATCATCATTTTTTCATCACACACATCACCAAATCATGAATCACATCACGAGATCGATGACAAATGGTTTCAACGTGAGAATGGTCATTGGTGAATTTCACAGAGAGAATCAATGTCATTAATGCTTTGGTGATGTCCCCGCTTTTGATGTGAGATTCATATGTCTCCAAGTCTTCTTTTAATAATTGGGTTTGAAGATGATGAATGGATGGGAGACTGAGAATGGGATGTGATTGTTGTGGAGGTGTTGGTTGCGAAAGTGGTATCGGGGATCCGGGAGGTGTTTGTGTCTCTGGAGTCTTGGGACTGAATGCCATCCTATTCAAACAACACGTGTCAGCAATCGACAAAGGCACATGTGCAAACAAAAAGATCACTCATCCGGTTCTTCAAACGAAACGGAATAATAGTGATGTCCTTTCTCAAAGGCAAAGGGGAGTTTAAATGGTTTTAGTGGTTGTCCATCACTCCGGCAACCCACTCGGAGAGGTACATTGTATGGAGTGAATTCACGAATCTTAAAACTGAAATAAGAGTGTACTGGTAATAGATGATAGAATAACTCGGCCAGTGTTCCCGACAGAAAGCGAATACGTGTGACATCGAGTATTGAATCGTTATGACAATCTCCGCAATGACATAGACTGACCGACACAAAATGAACATTCAAGCGTCGTGGCATCAATGATAACCAATCATATACCCGATGTCGTGGTATCGATGACAATCCACCATCATGGGGCGCAGTAACGTAACCAACAAACATTAGGAGTTCTTTCTCGTCTCCGAAACAATCATCACATCCAAACAATAAAAGACTCAGTTCCAAATGTTTCACATAATCCTCCAAGTCACACGATTCCACTCCTTTGGATACGTCAATCACTGTATGTGGTTCATCGGGTGAATCCTCAAACCATTCACATTTGGACGGGACTTTGTCCGTTGGCGAATCCAATGTCATTCGCAGATATCTCCCCACAGCATATGCTTTCTCCGATTCCGCCACTTCCACCACATATGATTTGAAGTATTCATTGATCATATTTACCAGTTCGGGTAACAGAGTAAACTCAGTGGCCGTCTCAATCACTTCATTCATTCGGGAATGATAGTTGCGTTCAGTGATGGGAGTCTTTTGTTTTTTGTTTGATGATTCCTCTGCTTCTTCATGTTTGCGTTTTGATTTGTGATCGGACATTCTGAAGACAAAAAAGAGAATAATTACTTTTTTACAAATTTGTTTCTACAATCAAGTGATTGAACAATTCAGACAACAGGAAATCTCAAACAGTTGACAGTCTTCCCATCAACCCGTCGCAAACACATTCCATGGATATTCCTTCGGGTCACTCACTGTCAACATTGTATACAGTACCAACTCATGTCCAAACGGTTTTGATTGGTCGAGATAATGCCAATTCAATGGTGCCATCGGTTGATACCCGTCATACCCAACGACACGTACGTTACGACCGTTATCCACATCGAATTTCAATTGAATGAAATGCGGATCTTTCGCGGCAAACGTTTCATAATAATGACAATAAAACTGACGTGAATCGACATAACAATATCGTTTACCATTGTGAATAGCGTATAACGGAATGTTTTTACGACCATCCTTTTCATCAAATTTAATATTTAACTCCGGATGTGCTTCGATGAACTTACGTTGGTGACGCCATGGGATCGGATCGGCGTGCATGGCTTTTTGCATTGGTTCAAACTCTTTGGTGGGGGGTGATTGTTGAGATAATAATGCGCCAATCGCGGTAAACGCTTCGTTCACCGTTGACGGTGTTTCACACATCGATGATAACCGGTCTTCAATATCACGCACTTTCTCATCGATTTCCGCGTTACCGCCATCTTTGCATGTCTCCGGGAACACTTTGTTTCCTTGGTGAAAGTTTTCCAATGTCTTTACCCGATCCGAGATCGGCCCCATCGACTTCGGAGACAATGACGGTAATCCCCGAGCATTCTTCACCGCTTTATCTTTATGATTCGGGCGAATGTCTTCCACTCCGGTTTGAAGCGGCGGGGTTTGAAACATTCCCAGTTTGACACAGGTAACGGTTCCGCGTTTGCCCTCCGATTTGTTCAACGCTTCGGCTTTCATCACCGTTTCCATATGCAGTTTGTATTCCGCCTCGGCGTTCTTTGCGGCGTCGGGATTCTTTTTGAGTTTGACCGATGAATCTTTCTTGTGACGACCACACACACACGGAGTGTAATACGCTTTCTTATCACAGGCGGTGCCATCGGATTTGTGTGATGTGCATATCGATTCACCAAAGAATGGCTTTGGTATTGTTGTGACACCGACACCAGCTCCTGCACCCGCACCAGCGCCAGCCGATTCAAATCGGAATCGTTTGTTACTGTCTTTGTCGTCTGAGGAATTCGCTTTACGCTTTTTAGGAGGCATGGGTGACTATACACAGAGAGGAGAGAGATGAGAAGATGAATGAAGAAATGAAATTGTGAGAGTCGTGTCTCTCTTATCATATACAAACAACAGTAAACGTTTTCGTAAAACACATAAAAACGTTTTGATACATACAAATACTCACATAAACGTTTCCACGTATTCCTTGACTACCGGTCATTCGAACTGTCACAATCTCATATCCTGCTCTTCTTCTCTCTCATAACCAACTCTCTTCTCCTCTCGATGTACCTATCAGAACTCTCTCAATGCCGCCCAGACCCCGCAAGCCCAAACGCAAACGATCACCATCACCACCAGTGGAACGTCATCCGAATGAAAATCCGTCCGGTATTAAACTCGACGAACTCAATACCATTACCCCGTCCGCATTGTTAGCCAAGTGCGAAGACTCGGGTGATATACAGATGATTCAAACGGTATTGAATCAATTGGACTTTGAAACCACCCGACTCCGGGACGCAATCACTAACCGAATCAAACGACGAAAGATCAAAGAACAGAATGAACCCAAGGAATCAGAAGAAGAAGAAGACAAAGAGAAAGATAAACAGTGGAAAGCACTCATCGCCGAACGATCCAAGAGCCAAAACCCATTGGATCAGTTATGGTTCAATACCATGCGATCACCCGCGGTGAAAGGTTTACTCCGTGACCGTCTACGGGAATCACAAGGCAACGCCGAAGAAGAGATCGTATGGCGCGGTGTCGCGGAAGCATATCGATACCTCAAACGGATGGGTGCGGTCGATATCAAAGTACCGGTGGAATCATTGAAGTTTATACAAATGGAGATCATTGATGTATATACCAAATCTGGCGGAACTCCGGGTGAAATGTGTGATTATGTCTTTCTGATGAATCGACCGGTGGGCGCTCTCGCCATTCCGGAAGTCGCTCGGTGGAGCCCATGTCCCGACGGCGGATACTTCAGTTCATGGGGATTGATTATTATGGAGGGGTCAAAAGACAACACAGCAGATCTCAATGCGATGTTGTCATTCACCGCTCTGCACGGGTCACGATAGTAATTACGTCTTCTGCGATGAAGACGCCGAAGTGTTCCTCGGTGCCGTGCGTACCAATCCGCGAACACTCGCCGAAGGATTTGCTCCGGACTTGTGGGACCTCGTTTTGTTGTACCTATTGTCGTTCTGTTCTTGGAGTTGGACTAGCAAATCCCATGCTTCGATTGTGATCGATTTGAGTAAAGAGTGAAAACTGATCGTGTTCTGACTTTTTCTTCTTCGTTTATCCTCTTTCTTCGTGATCAGTTTCAATATCTCAAACCAAAACCGATTCCAAACAACATCAACCAAACGTGGTTTCATTGGTTAGAAAAGTGAATCACGAAATCACAACACCTGGTTTCGTCATGCCGTTTGATGAACACGACATTTTATCTGAAAATGACAAAGATTACAAAGCCGCAACCGCCGCAAACAACAACACACACGTCACACCCATTCAAGACATCAAAGACTGGAAAGCATTG
>Ga0134125_10005629_pt1 | contig 14203 bp, 11 predicted proteins | sample KB31751_FD_96464 | JGI IMG/M metagenome (GOLD analysis project Ga0134125, IMG submission 96464) | Terrestrial soil microbial communities with excess Nitrogen fertilizer from Kellogg Biological Station, Michigan, USA - KB3-175-1 | ecosystem: Environmental > Terrestrial > Soil > Unclassified ... | reverse complement strand
TGGAACGGACCGATGGGGGTGTTCGAAATGGCGAAATTTCAACACGGGACCCGCGGTATCGCCAAGGCTGTTGCAGAGGCCACGCAGAACGGGGCCTTTTCGCTGGTAGGTGGCGGAGATTCCGTCGCGGCCGTGACCCAGTTCGGCTTCGCAGACAAGGTCAGCTATGTTTCGACGGGGGGCGGCGCGATGCTCGAATATTTTGAGGGGAAGGAACTGCCGGGAATCGCCGCGGTCAAAGCCTGAACGCCTAAATCGCCTTATATGAGATCCTTGCTTGTCATCCGTGGCATCCGCCGCCTCGTGCCCGGCCTCGCCCTGGCCGGCCTCACCTTTTTTCCTGCAACTGTTTCCGCTCAGCGCCATCATGCCGGATCGCACCCGTTCGACGGGCTTGATACCGCTTTCGCCCGTGTCCTAAGGGACTGGCACGCAGCCGGCTTTGCCGTGGCGGTCGTGGATAAAGACTCGGTGGTATACGCGAGGGGATTTGGCTATCGGGATTGGGAGCATAGGTCTCCGGTTACACCCCATACCCTTTTTGCCATCGGCTCCTGTACCAAGGCCTTTACGGCATCGCTGATCGGCAAGCTGGACCACGATGGGAAATTGAATATCGACAAGCCGGTACGCGATTACTTGCCTGAATTGAAGTTTTACACCCCGGCTATGGACAACATGATCACGCTGCGCGATATGATGTGCCACCGGACCGGATTGCCCCGGCACGATCTGTCCTGGTACCTTTTTGGCACCCATGACCGGGACTCCATGATCCGCAAGATCCAATACATGGAGCCCACTGCCGGCGTCCGCGAAAGATGGCAATACAATAATTTTATGTTTGCGGCACAGGGGGTCGTCGTCGAGAAACTGACCGGAGAGAGTTGGGAACACAACGTTCGCGAAAAGCTTTTCATCCCCCTCGGCATGAATGAATCCACTTTTTATATCGCGGACATGGAAAAGAGCCCGGATGCGGCACTAGGCTATGGGGTGAAGCACGATTCCCTGATCCATAAGCTCGACTATTACCAGATCACCGCGCTTGCCCCCGCCGGCGCGATCAACAGCAATGTCCTCGATATGGCCAATTGGGTGAAGACCTGGATCCATGGGGGGAAGTTCAATGGTAAGGAGATTATCCCCGCCCACTTCGTAAGCGAGGCCATAACGGGCCAGATGGTGATCGGCGGCGGCTTGCCGACAAAGGAGAACCCTGACGTCTTCTTCGCCAATTACGGCTTTGGCTGGATGCTCGCCTCTTACCGCGGACATTACCGGGTCGAGCATGGCGGAAATATCGACGGCTTCTCAGCCAGCACCTGCTTTTTCCCATCGGACAGCATCGGCATTATCGTGCTGTCCAATCAGAACGGTTCCCAGGTGCCGGGCATTGTCCGCAACCTGATCGCCGACCGACTGCTGCATTTGCCCTACCGCGATTGGGATACCTATTTGAAAGGAATTACCGACAAGGCGAAAGCGGAGGAGAAAAAGGCAGCGGCTACCCGTCAGTCCGACCGGCGACCCAACGCGCCGGCTACCCATCCTCCTGGGGATTACACCGGCACATACAGCAACCCGGGCTATGGCAGTTTCGAGATCGATGCGAAGGGAGATTCGCTCTTTGCGGTTTTCCCCTTGCACACCTGGTGGCTGAAGCACTACCATTACGATGTATACGTTCCCTACGATAAAGACCCAAAAGAAGGCATCGATACCAGTTCCGGCGAAGGCGAAAACCTGCGGCTGCAATTCGGGATGGATGCCGCCGGTGCCATTGTGAATGTGAGCGCGAACCTGGAAGCGGCGTTGGGTAAACCGATCGTATTTACCCGGGCGCCAAAAACCGCCGGCATTACACCCGCGGAGTTGCAGAAATACACCGGAGAGTACTCATTCACCGAAACTGTAAGCGCGAAGATTTACATCAAGGAAGGAAAATTGTACATGTTCGTTGCGGGTCAACCTGAATACGAACTTGCTTATACCGGCTCGAATACCTTCTCGATCAAGACACTCACCGGTTTTAGCGTACAGTTCGATACGGACGACAAGGGGATCGTCACCGGCCTGACGTCGATTCAACCTAACGGCAGATTCCGGGCGAAAAAGAGATAGCGCGGCGTTCCGCATGGTCAGGTGGGCGGGAAGACCTTTATATCCTGAGCACGATCTTGCCGAATTGCCTGCCCTCCTCCATCCACCGGAAGGCGGCCTCGCCCTCTTCCAGCCGGAACGCGCGCTCTACCACGGGACGGATCCCATGTCTTTCCACAAATCGCACCATAGTCCCGAAATCTTCCGGGCTGCCCATGGTCGAACCAAGTACATTCAGTTGTTTCCAGAAGATCCGCCGCGCCACCACCTGCGATGGATTTCCGCGGGTGGCTCCATACAAGACCACCCTGCCGCCCGGCGCCGCGAGATCGAAAAGATCATTCAGCCCGTCGCCAGCGGTCCCGTCGATGATGACCTCAAACGCCCCGGCCAGCGTTTTCAACCGCTCCGCCCAGTCCTTTTCGTGGTAATTCACTCCTCCCGACGCACCCATTGCCATGGCTTTATCCAGCTTCCCGGCACTCCCCGAGGTCACGAGCACCTCCGCGCCAGCCGCCACCGCGAATTGAAGGGCGAAAAGTGCGACCCCGCCGCCGATGCCCGTGATCAGCACCTTCTCTCCGGACCTCACCTGGCCCCGTGCAACCAATGCCCGGAATGCCGTTACCCCTGCCAGCGGCAGCGCCGCAGCTTCCTCAAATGACAGATGCGCCGGCTTTTCCACGAGGTTGCGGACCGGCACTTTTACATACTCGGCAAAGGTTCCGTCATCCGGCAATCCAAGGATGCGGAAGGCCGCCGGATCCTGGTAGCGCGGCGACGCGCCCCAATTCAGCGCCGGATCGATGATCACTTCCTTCCCGGTCCAATCCGCCGCCCCCGAACCGACCGAGGATACTACGCCCGCGCCATCGGAACCGGGTACGATCGGATATTTCAACCCGGCATACTGGCCCTTTTGGATCCAGACATCCCGGTGATTGAGCGCCGCAGCCCGCACCTGCACGATCGCCTCCTCCGGGCCCGCCGCCGGCATGGCTGTCGATCCGTATTCGACCGGTCGATGCTTGTCTTTTAGTATAAGTGCGTTCATGGCTAATATTGGAAGGCTTTTCCGCCCGCCATCACCTCATGGGTCGTCTCGTCGAATGTCACGCGCTGCCCCGTCCTGTAGGCCGCATTCGCCATAATGACGGCGATCGCATGCCGGTAACCCGCCTCGATCGGCGCATTCGGCTGCTTCCTGCTCCGGACACATTCCATCCAATTGCGAATATGCGCCGTCGTCAGCGGATCGCTGCCCGTGCTCGCGTCCGTCCGGACCTTGCCGCCCTGCGGCTGCGTGAGTTCCATGTCCGGCAGCAGGTTAGCCTGCATACCCATGGCTTTTGCATAATTTTCCTTCAGCCCGCCCTCCGGCGAAATTTTGTTGGTGTCCAGGTTCATGGTGCCGCCGTTGCTGTAATAGATCTCTTTCGTCTCGCCGGCGGAGTTCGTCTGCCGGGCAGTAAAGACGACCTGGAAGCCGGCCGATTGGTCGTCCAGCGGGCCATAATCGAACACCACGGTCATCGTATCCGCATTTTTCCGGCCGTCTTTCCACGCATATATGCCTCCGTTAGCAGCAGCCGACCGGGGGTGGGGAAGCCCCGAGAACCAATGTACGGTATCGATCTGGTGGCTCATCCACTGCCCCGGCAGGCCCGAGGAATAAGGCCAGAATAACCGGAACTCCAGATACTTCCGGGGATCGAACGCCTCCGCCGGCCTGTTGAGCAGCCACCGGTTCCAATCCGTGTCTTCCTCCTTCAATTGCGACACCAGCGCCGGCCGTCGCCACCGGCCAGGCTGATTTACATTCCAGGTCAGCTCCACCATGACGATGGGGCCGAATTTCCCCGACTGTATATAGTCTGCCGCGGCCTTGTAGTTGGCCCCGCTGCGCCGTTGCGACCCGATCTGTACGATCTTTCCCGACTCCTTTACCGCTTTAAGCACGGCACGGTTGTCCGCCATCGTCTCCGCCAGCGGCTTTTCCGTGTAGGTGTCCCGTCCAGCCTTTACCGCCTCCACCGTATGCAGCGCGTGCTGGAAGTCCGCGGTGCTGATCATCACCGCGTCGACGGCCTTGATCCCGTACAGCTCGTCGTTATTCACGCAACTCTGAATCTCGTGTCCGAATTTCTGCGCGAGGAAAGCCTTTCCCTCTTCCCTTCGGTTCTTCCAGATATCCGACACTGCGATAATATCGAAATTCATGTCGCGGTATGATGCCAGGAAAGCGGGAATATGATCGTTCCGGTGGCGGTCCGAAAAGCCGACCACGCCGACACTCACCCGGTCGTTGGCGCCGATGATCCTGCGGTACCTGTTTGCCGGAAGCCCCATGGTCCCCATATAAGCTGCCGCGCCGGCTAAGGTGCCCTGGCGAATAAATTCTCTGCGGGTCTTTCTCATGTTGGAATGAATTTTACAGTGATGATAGCTGTGCGCGGATAAATGTACTAATTTAGGTAGATTCAAAGGTCAAGCTTTTGATATGTCAAGGATCAGAATACGCAATCGTTTTCGTAGCGGCCTGGCGATAGTCGCGCGGGCCGGGCTTGGGATGATAACGCTCCTGCCCTTAGCGGTTTGTGCGCAGCAGCTACCCATCCAGGCGGTAGCCGATCCATCCAACCATACTGTCATCATTACGGCAGGTGGTATCCCTTTTACTACGTTTTGGTACCCTGATACGCTCGAAAAGCCGGTACTGTACCCCATTTATGCTCCCGACGGCCAGCTGATCACGCGCGGGTTTCCGGTAAAGCCCCGGCCTGGTGAACCCACCGACCACCCGCATCACCTGGGACTATGGTTCAATTACGAAAATGTGAACGGTCTCGACTTCTGGAACAACTCCTACGCCATTCCTGCGGCTAAAAAGAACCAATACGGCTGGATCCGAACCGACTCCGTCACTACCCGGGCGGAGGCCGCCGATGCGGCGACATTGTATTATGTCGCCCGCTGGACGGACCAGCAACAACATACCTTGCTTATCGAACATACCAGTATCCGGTTCACCGCAACGGCTCATGTGCGGATGATCGACCGGACCACCACGCTGACGGCGCAAACCGACGTACATTTTCCGGATGCCAAGGACGGTATGCTGGGGCTGCGCGTCACCAGGGAGCTTCAAATCCCGTCCAACACACCGGGCGAATTTATCGACGACAAAGGCAATATCACCAGGGTTGCCGCGGGTCGTGCCCCCGATATCAACGGCAACTACCTGACATCGGCAGGCATTACGGGTGACAGCGCCTGGGGAACCCGCGGCGTTTGGTGCATGTTATACGGGAAAAAAGGCGCCGACACCATCAGCGTCGTGATGATCGACCACCCCGGCAATCCCGGCTTCCCTACATACTGGCACGCCCGGGGATATGGCCTTTTCGCCGCTAACCCTTTAGGCCAGAAGGTGTTCAGCAAGGGAGCCCAAACGCTTGGCTTTCAACTCGCGAAGGGCCAATCGGCCACATTCCGCTACCGGATCGTTGTAGCGGCGGGCAACAGGCGGCTGTCCACCGACGGAATCAGGCAGCTTGCCGGTGATTTTGCCCGCTTGAAATGAGCTTACCCGCGGCTCGCCTATTTGCTGTTAGCGGACAGGGCCAAAATTCCTACATTTGATTCCGTTAACATCAAAAATCAACTGAAATGAACACCAGAAACCTAACCCTTATTATCATATTAGCAGTAATCCTGTTGTTTGGCGGTTGCGCCTGCAACGGATACAACGGTCTCGTGAGCCAGGACGAGAATGTGAAGAATGCCTGGAATAATGTTCAGGCCGACTATCAACGGCGATCGGATCTTGTGCCAAACCTGGTAAATACCGTGAAAGGAGCGGCTAATTTTGAACAGCAGACGCTCACGAATGTGGTGCAGGCGAGGGCGCAAGCCACCCAGATAAAGCTCGATGCCAGCAACTTGACCCCGGAAAAAATGGCGGCATTTCAGCAAGCGCAGGGGCAATTGAGCACCGCATTGGGGAGGTTGCTCGCCGTGGCTGAAAACTATCCAACACTTAAGGCAACGCAAAACTTCCAGGATTTGCAGCAGCAGTTGGAGAGTATCGAGAACAGTATCCGAAACTCCCGAAACAACTTCAACGGTGCTGTCAATGAATACAATGTACGCGTCAGGTCATTCCCGATGAATATCCTGTCCGGTATGTTTGGGTTCAAACCGAAGACTGGTTTCGCCGCGGATGCCGGAGCGGAGAAAGCGCCACAAGTTAAGTTCTGATCGCTATGGCCTTTAATCGAACCAACAAGATCTGGATCACACTTGCCGGCATTTTGGTCGTTGTCATTATTTATTTTGGTGTGACCTACAATGACTTGGTCGGACGAGATGAGAATGTGAAGTTGACTTGGGGCAATCTTCAAAACGCCTATCAGCGGCGCCTGGATCTGATCCCCAACCTCGTTATCGTGGTAAAAGGATCTTCCGACTATGAGCGCCAGACGCTACAGCAGTTAGCCGAGGCCAGGGGAAAAGCCCAGCAGGCCATTGTCAGCGGATCGGGATTTGGAGCAGACAACGTTAAACGACAGGAACAGGCACAGGCGGCAATGGTCTTATCCATAAATAAGGTAATCGCTATTGTTGAGAAATACCCTGATTTGCAATCGACGAAATCCTATGTGAATTTTCAAGTTCAATTGGTAGGGACCGAACGCAGAATTAAAGTGGCAAGAAACGACTATAACGCGTCAGTAGCGGCATACAACAAGGAGGTCAGAGGGTTCCCGTCCAACATTCCGGCAGGGCTATTCGGGTTCCAGCCAAAAGTGGGCTTTGAGACTCAGTCGGGAGCCGAAATGCCGCCAGAGGTAAAATTCTAAACCCAAAATTTAAAATTTATCTTTTGTATCTCCCAATTCTTGCAAAAAAGAAGCTGTTAAGCACACCCGAGCAGCAACAGGTTGTGGCAGCGATCCAGGCTGCCGAGCAACAAACCAGTGGCGAGATCCGCGTATATATCGAACGCCGATGCAAATTTGTGGATCCGCTCGACCGGGCTGTTGAGATCTTTGCCGCGCTGAACATGCAGAATACTGCCGCGCGGAATGGTGTCCTCGTATATATCGCCCTGAAGGATCGACAGTTGGCGATCTTCGGAGACCAGGGCATCCATGAAAAGGTGGGCACTGCGTTCTGGAACGAGAAGGTCCGCAATATCCTCGGCCACCTCACCCGGGCCGATTATGCCGGCGGGATCGCCCGAATTGTCGGCGAGATCGGTGCCGCGCTGCAACAACATTTCCCCTATGACAAGGGGACCGACAAAAATGAATTGCCGGACGATATCGTGTTTGGCCGTTAAACAATACTTCAATGCACAAGCTCCTAGCCATACCCCTGTTGATTTCTTTTTTGTTGGTTGCCTCCGTTGGAACCCGTGCCCAGGACATACCGCCCCAACCTAACCCGCCAACGCCGGTCAATGACTATGCCCACGTGCTCACGGCGGACCAAATTGACGCGCTCAATCAAAAGCTGGAAGCATACGACGATAGCACCAGCAACCAGATCGTGATCGTCACGGTGCCGGATATCGGCAATTCTTCGCTTGAAGACTACGGGCTGAAGATCCTCCGGACCTGGGGAGTCGGCAGCAAGAAGAACAATAACGGGGTCGTCATCCTCGTCGACATTAAGGACCGCCAGGTCAATATCGCCGTCGGGTACGGTTTGGAAGGAGCGATTCCAGATGTGACGGCAAAATCGATCATCGAGAACGAGATCGCGCCCAATTTCAGGGGAGGCGGATCCGATAATTATTACCGGGGGTTGGACCAGGCGACAAACGCACTGATTAAGGCTGCGGCCGGCGAATACCAGGCGCCGTCGGGTTATGGCCGTCATGGACGTGGACGGGGCGGTAACGGCATCGGTATCATCGTTATCATTATCATCATTATTGTCGTGATACTTATCCGCCGTGGTGGTGGCGGCGGTCGGGGCGGCGGAGGCTACTACGGTGGTGGCGGCTGGTTACTCTTCATCTTTGGAACCATGGTGGGCCGTGGTCTCGGAGGAGGTGGCGGCGGTTGGGGCGGCGGCGGTGGTGGCGGCTGGAGTGGAGGCGGTGGCGGATTTGGCGGCGGATTCGGTGGGGGCAGTGGCGGCGGCGGCGGCGCGAGCGGCGGATGGTGACTTCCGGAAAAAAATTATGCCCCGGATCGATCCGGGGCATTTTCTTACCACACCCAATATTGTCTTTTTGCTAGTCCTTTTTCCCGGCGCTCATAGCGCTCTTGATATAGTCCGCCTGATCCTTCAGGCCGTCGGCCAGTTTCCGCGTGATCAGGCTGTTTAGCGCCGCATCAAAGTAAGGGTCCGTTTGACTCCGGTAGGCTGCGGGTATCTGCTCCTTGAACTTAAGCACGGCGTCCACGCCGCGTTTCAGGTGGTCAAGGTTTCGCACTTTTGCGAGCATGGTGATATAGGGGCGCAGGAACTCGAATTTCGCCTGGGTCACCGGCATGTTATCGAAAGAGTTGGAGATCGCTTCGAAGTCGCTCTCATCGCCGTTCCTGATCAATACGATGGCGATCGCCGCCATCAATTCCCCTTTTGCCGGAGCCTTTTGCAGCTCTTTTGCAATCCTCAGAGCGGCCACGCTGTCGATGGTCAGGAGAGATTCCAGTGCATTTCCGGACACGGTATAGGAGGAATCCCGGGTCGCCTTTGTAAACATGTCTTCATACTTCACATCCTTGTACGTGCCAAGAAGATCGATGGCGGTGGCTTTCACCACGCGGCTGGGGTCGTGTTCCGCCATCTGCGCAATGAGCGGTTCGAACGCCGTCTTTACGGCATCATCGTCCATCTTCAATTGGGACAGGGTGAAATTCCTGATCTTGTAAAAGCGGTCTTTCAGCCCTTCTTTCATCAAATCCAATGCTTTAGGATCTTCCTGGTGTTTTGCGCAGTATTCGATCGCTTCGCGGCGGTCCAGATAAAGGCCGGCATATTTGAACTGGTGTATATAATTATCCAGGGTTTTGTTATCGGTCTTTTCACAGAGCAGGATCTTGTCTCCGTCCACATTGATAAGATCGGGCCGCGTCTTGTAGGCAAACGTAAACGTGTCGCTCTTGTTCTGCAACCAAACCTTGCTGCGGACTTTCGCCGCCCCGGTATACACATCGATCGCAACAGGCAACTTGAATATTTTTCCCGTTTCCTGGGTCTGGTTCACTATCACGGTGGCCTTTCCGACAGCGTCGTCATACGCATAGTCTATCTTCAGTTTCGGATGGCCGCTGCCGTAATACCACTGGTTCCAGTACCAGTTGAGGTCCTGCCCCGTGACCTGCTCAAAAGCCAGCCGCAATTCCTGCGCTTCCGCCGACTGGAATTTGTAGGTGGTCAAATACAGGTTCAGCGCTTTCCAGAATACGCTGTCCCCTACATAATTTCGCAACATGTTGAGGATCCTGCCGCCTTTCGCATAGCTGACCATGTCGAACATATCTTCCTTGTCGGCATAATAGAAGCGGACGAGATCCTTATTGGCGTTTTCCGGCTGAGCCAGATAGCTCTGGATGCCGGCATAGTTCACCGCATCCCCAGCATCCTTTCCATATTTGTATTCATTCCAAAGCGTTTCGCTGAAGTCCGCAAAGGATTCATTCAGGGTAAGGTTCGACCAGCTTTCGCAGGTCACCAGGTCGCCGAACCAGTGATGGAACAGTTCATGCGCGATCACATCCTCCCACTGATTGCCGTCCGTCAATTCCCGGGCGTCCTGCTGCGCCTGTTCTTCATGCAGGGTACAGGTAGTGTTCTCCATCGCGCCGCTGACATAGTCGCGGCCCACGATCTGATCGTATTTCTGCCAGGCGAAATCGACGCCGGTGATCCGGGAATAGAATGCTATCATTTCGGGCGTATGGCCGAAAATCCTCCTGGCCACCGGCGCGTACTGCTTCTCCACGTAATACGCGACTTCTTTTCCTTTATACGAGTCTCTTACGATCGCATATTCCCCGACGCCCATGAAGAAAAGATATGGCGCATTGGGAAGGTCCTCCTTCCAATGGTCGGTCCTGGTGCCGTCGCCGTTATTTTTTTGGCTGACCAGCAATCCATTTGACAACGTTACATATTTCGCGGGCACCGTCATCGTGATCTCTTCCGTGCATTTCTGGTCGGGCTTATCGATGGTCGGGAACCAGACAGAATTGGATTCCGTCTCCCCCTGGGTCCAGATCTCCGTTGGTTTATCTTTTTCGTCGCCGTGCGGGTTAATAAAATAAAGGCCCTTTGCGTCTGTGATGGCCGCGCTGCCTTTATGCACCTTTAATTCATTGGGTTTCGAGACATAATCGATGTAGAGCGTATAGTCTTCCGAGCGCCGGTACGTCCTGTCCAACCTGATGCGGAGGGTCTCGCCGTCGTATTCGTATTTGAGCGGCGTTTTGCGTCCCGCTTTGTCCATCGCGATTTCGCGGATATCCATGCCTTTGGCATCCAGGGACAGGGTGTCGGTCGGATAAAAATGCGGCCTTAGCGTCACCCACTCTTGTCCGTACATATAGCACTTATCATAGTCGAACCTTACATCCAGGCGGGTATGGATAAGGTCATCATATTTTGTGGCGGTAGCGCGATAGTCTTTCTTCCAGGAGTCGTCTTCCTTTTGCCGGGCTTCCTGCGCCCGCAGTACCGTTGAAAATAGTAGCGCTGTAACCAAAACAAGGACAAGTCTGCAATTCTTAGGAATCATATTCGTTATTTTCAGGCGGTAAAGATAATTGTTGACCTGATTCAACCAAATACCGCCCTTCATAATACCCGGCTCCGGTGGCAATCGGCAGGTCTTGCGTTTACGCATCCCGCCTCGTCGCCGGGCCAAACAATATGACAATTAATCGATAAATGTATCAGCCGCTCAATCTGGTTACTAGCGTTTTGCTTACCTTGCGAATGAATAATTCGGATCGAATGTCAAAACTCGGATTGGTTGTTGTGCTGTTTTTCATGACAGGCAGGACATTTGCGCATCAATACCCCGCAAAAGAATTTCCCCAACCCAATCCCGATTCCGCCTTCCATTTCGTCCTGATCCAGGCCGACCCGGGCCGGGCCTTCTACATCCGCATCGACGACCAGGTGTACGGTTCCTCCGAAGGCGGTCATCTTATACTCGCGCAACTCAGGGACAGCACCTATACCATCGTGCTAGGCTTCCCCGCCCAGACCTATCCGGAACAACGTTTCCTTCTGATCGTCCGCAAAAGGGATTTTGCGCTGAGCCTTCGCAAGACGGACGGCCGCTGGGCGCTGTATGACAGGAAAGGACAAGCGCTGTCGTTTGCACCCGAGCCGCTTGCCGACCGGCGGCAGTTGCCGGAAGGGATTAAAAAGGATGACGCCTTTTCCCGGATGATGTCAGCCATTGTCCGGGATACCGCAGTTATGTATAATACCTATGTCGTAACCGGGGCGGACAGTGCAACGGTTTCGTCCAGAGATAGTCAGCCGCGCGGAGACAGATACGCCGTAAAGGGTTCTGCGGCGGGGAGTGCCAGTTCGACTGTCGCCGTCAACGTGCGTGCAAGCGACAGCCAGAGGGGTGGGGGCGATAGCCTGGCGGCGGATTCTTTGTCGGCTGTTGCGGGGGCGGAACGTGACGGCATAACATCCTCGCCTTTGGGTATTGTCCCCTCCGCGCCAACCGGCGTGATGAAACTTAGTGAACGTAAGTCTCCGCAAGCGCTTCGGCTGGTATTTGCCGACCGCGCCGATGCAAGTTCGATAGATACTATCGACGTGGTCATTCCGGTCGATTCCGCAAGCGGGCCGGCCAGCAAGCCCGCGGGAAGCCGTTCCCGCAAACCCCGGAATCAGGCTTCTGCTCCGGCGACCGATACCGCCGCTACCGCGGGGGGCACGGCTCACAATGGGCGCGTTGCCGATAGCTCGCGGGCAGGGAACCTGCCTGCGGGTGGCCGAAGCAGGGACGATAGCTTGCTGCCAGCTAATCCATACGTTGGCGGCCGGAGTGGGCCGGATAGCTCGCGGGCGGCTAACCTGAACGCGGATGGCCGGAGTGGGCCGGATAGCTCGCGGGCGGCCGGCGCCCCTTATACCGCAGCCAGGGACAGCGCTGGACTGTCCGCGAAACCCGCTCTTGTCATTGTCAATTCGGATTGCCACGCCTTTGCGACGGACTACGATGTCGACAAATTGCGGGTGAAGATGCTGGACGCCGCCAGCGACGCGGATCGGGTGGCCGCAGCCCATAAAGTCTTTAAAACCAAGTGTTTCAGCAGCAAACAACTCCGGGCGTTGAGCGAGGTTTTTACTTCTGAGGCGGGAAAATTTCAATTCCTGCAATCGGCATATCCTTTCGATTTCGACGACCAATTCCCGGATCTGGTCGATTTGTTCGCCGATCCCGTCTATGCGGGAAAATTCCGAACGATGACCGGCCGCCATTAACTTTGCCGGCATGCCCAGATACTTTCTCGAGCTGGCATATAAAGGCAATCAATACAGCGGCTTTCAGATCCAGGCCAATGCCAACTCCATCCAGCAGGAGGTTGAAAAAGCGTTAAAGACTTTTTTCCGGAAGCCGGTCTCCCTTACTGGCTCTTCCCGGACCGACGGGGGTGTACATGCCCTGCAAAACTATTTTCACTTTGATTATGAAGGTATTATAGAAAAGCGGATGGTCTATAATATCAACGCCATCCTTCCGCCGGACATCGCTATCAAGGCTGCTTATCCCGTGGCTGCAGATGCGCACTGCCGGTTCGATGCAATCAGCAGGGAGTACCGGTACTATATTTACCGGAGAAAGGATCCATTCCTGGCCGATCGGGCCTATTTCTATCCGTATACCCTCGACCGGCAAATGCTTGACGCTGCGGCGGCCCTGGTCCTTCAATTCGAGGAGTTCGCTTCCTTTGCCAAACGAAATTCCCAGGCAAAGACATTTCATTGCACGATAATCGAAAGCGGCTGGCAACAGGAGAATGACTGTCTTGTCTATCGGGTCGTGGCCAACCGTTTCTTGCGGGGAATGGTACGCGGCCTGGTAGGGACCATGCTCCTGGTCGGAAGGGGGAAGATCAGTGTGGAGAAATTCGCCGAAATCCTGCGCAATAAGGACAATCAGCAGGCCGACTTCTCGGTCCCCGGTCACGGACTTTTCCTGTTTCGTGTGTCCATCCCCGATAGTATGGCCTTAAGAAATGTTTGATGGCCGTCTTTGCAGTTCCTTAACAGTGTGATTCCGTTCAAAGCGAACAATTCATGGCGTGGAAATATTTTTATTTCTCGTGGAACCCTTTCCGGACGGGCTTTTTCGCCGATTCGCAAAAATTGGAAGTAAAAAATATTTGGCAAGGATCGACAACTGCCTATCTTTGCCACCCGATTCAAAACAGCTGGTCTTCAAACGACGGCACAGCGCACAAAGAGATGTTCGGATCGGATCAGTTCTTTTCAGAAATGTGATGGCGATGTGAATTAATAAGGAGATCGTTTGTTAGAAAAAAACGCGCAAAAAAATTTGCAGTTAACGATAGCTACCGTATCTTTGCCGTCCGTTCCAAAAGAGCGACAGTTCTTCAGCAAGTGGGGGGTTCAGCCGGGAAAAAGAGAAAATGAAATGTGAAAGAAAAATTTGGTTGAATTAGCAAAGAATGGTACCTTTGCAACCCACTTCAAAAAAGTAGACAGTTCTTCGAAATGTTTTTTGGCAGGCTCCGGTGAGAGAAATCTTCGGAAAATGACAGAAAAATTTGGATAGAATTTATAAAGGCTCATACCTTTGCACTCCGTTTGAAAAGACGGTGGCGAAGACGAAAGTCAGGTGGCAGACCTCCGGTCCGTCAGAGCCAAAAGTTCTTTGAAAGTCAGGAAGCAATAGCACATAAATTTTAGGAATTTATGGTAAGGTTATATTAGCGAAAGAGATCGATAATATGACGTCAAATTTCGAGAGAAATTCGATAGTCAGTATCAAACACTATTTACAATGGAGAGTTTGATCCTGGCTCAGGATGAACGCTAGCGGCAGGCTTAATACATGCAAGTCGAGGGGCAGCACAGGTAGCAATAC